>Ga0105096_10000789_pt1 | contig 12028 bp, 18 predicted proteins | sample PPLLak3cmMay2015_FD_87036 | JGI IMG/M metagenome (GOLD analysis project Ga0105096, IMG submission 87036) | Freshwater sediment microbial communities from Prairie Pothole Lake near Jamestown, North Dakota, USA - PPLs Lake P7 Core (1) Depth... | ecosystem: Environmental > Aquatic > Freshwater >... | reverse complement strand
CAATTACGAAATTGAATACCGAGATATCGTTACGCAGATCGTACCGCACAACGACCATATTCCGTTGCTTGGCAGAGTGTCAGCTGACAATTCAAGCGAGTCAACCAAATCGAGATATTTGCACGACACTGTTAAATCTGAAAAATTTCATCACGTACTAGCAGGCGATTCGTCGGGAAACATCGGACGACAGGCCGAAATTCTCGCGAGAAAATCTAACCGCCGAATAAGTTACAAGTACCGCACCGAAACAATGGATTTATCTTCGATGGTAGGTGATGGTCACTCGCTCCAATGGTCGTCGTTCATACCGGTAGATTTGTTTATTATCGGCGTGGACAAATCTGAAAATGAAACCGTGATTACTGGAATTGATTTATTCGACGTTTAAAATATTGGAGAATCTAAATGGCTGGTGAAATAAAACGATTATATTTTGCAGACGGTGTTGCTGTTGATTCGGCATCGGCCACCTCTATGCCTTCGGTCACAACAACGCGAGGTGATTTAATCCGGCGCGGTGCATCTATTGATGAGAGGTTCGCAGCTGTCACTGATAACCGAGTTGTCCGTGGTGACGGTACCGATGTAATACTTGGACAAATTGACGATACTGAATTTTTTACTAGTGGTGCTTATGCTACAGGATCGGCCGCAGGGACGTTGCCAGTTGTTTCAAGTATGTCGGATGTACTCGCTACGCAGCTTGGATATAAGTCATACGCACACGGAACAACCTACAACGGTGCAATAGAACCGACCGTGACGTTAACGGGCGGCGGTGGAACACTAACTACCGTCGATTTATCTAGGTTTATCCCCTACCAAATGCAGGACGGTGTTTGGCGGCTTAGGTTCACATTGACAGTTACACTTAGTTCTGCCGCTAGGACGGCTGTTCAATTAACTGTTGCAGGCGTCACGGTTAGTTCTGCAACAACACAATCTATTTCAGGAGGATCAACTGCTGCTGCTGCCACAGTCTACCGGGCAACAGCACAAACTAATAGCGGTGCGTTTTTATTAAACTTCACATCTGCAACAACAACAGTACATCATCTGTCGGGTGACGTTGAGTTAGCATCTAAGCCGACGTGGGCATACTAATGAACCTAACCACAGCCGGTATCGGCAAGGCGGGTACGATGAAATATCTTTTGATTTTGTTGTTGCTGACCTCGTGCTCCAAAGCCAAAGACGAATTCGAGACCGATCCGCCTGACGCTGAATCTGTTGCCGATTACCACGCGGTATCGAAACGGATCGCTGATGATTTTACGATCGGCGGGTACGGCGTTATAACTCTCAAACCAGACGGCCAGCCAGAGCATCAGGGCGAGGCGCTGCTTTGGGGTGGTACTTTCCTTTGGTCGGCGTCCTGCGACGCTGGGAGGTCTGTTTCTGAAGCAATGGCAGCCATGATATTGGCAAACGACGGCCAGTTGATTAGGGTTGATCCACTTGGGGAATATAGAAACGGACGCGAGATAACTCTCGATGGCGCGGTCGGTTTGTTGCTAGGGGTTTCGCGCCGGGTATCAGACTGCGACGAATCAGAAACATGGCGAGAACCAATCGAAAAAATGATTGAATTTCAAAATTCTCACAGCGACAGATTGCACAGGAACGTTTCATCCAGGTTGGTTGGTGAATTCAAATACATTCGTGAATTGATCGCTTATAGAGTCGGGTTGCGAGATGAGCCATCCGAGGAAAGATTGCGCGACCTTGAGAAAATCATCGGCGGTTGGTCGTTTGCCGTTCAACTTGCTCATACCACGGGACAAGGTTCCGATGCTTGCTACCGAAATAACTTAGGGTTATCGATGTTGTCAGCCGCTGAAACGCTCGGCAAAGGTATCAGCAGCGCAGGTCGCGACCAATTTTGTCAGAACACAAAAGGCAACGACATTCCTACCCTAGATCATTGGTGCGGTCGCAAAAATATTTCTGATTATTTGTCAACGTATGACCCAACGCAGTATGAATTTCGGTTTCAGCGGTGCGGAGAACCTTGGGAATCGGCAGACGGAGACGGTAATACCAGCCACCAACTTGATAAGCTTGTCGCGTATGTATTTGCATTTGGATGGAAATCAATGCAAAATTGAGGGTAATAATCCCAACCCCAAAATAAAACTAAAATCAGGAGACCAGCATCATGAGTATGATCACAAATTTATTGCTTCAAAAACAGGTAGTGCTTGGAGGCGAAGAGATCGCAGTTTTCAAGTGGACAGTCGGCAACGTGCATTTGCAGCAGACCGCCGCAGTTATTTCTCGACTGCAACTAGCTATGATCGAGTGCGACAGTAACAACACAACAGGACAAATGATCCCACACGATTCAGAATCGTTCAAATCAGAGTGGGAACGAGTCAAAGCAGAGTGGGCACGCTCGCTGAAGTGGAGACATTTAGCTCCAGCACCACAGGAGAAAATTCTTTCCGTTCTTTGTGTTACCGACAACGAACAGCTGAGAACTGTAAACGTTAAGTGCCGACGTGTTGTCATGGCCATGGCGTCCTTGCTGCACAAGTTGGTCTACTGCGATAGCTCTAAATTGCAGTACGGTATCGGCGCTGGCGACGAAAAGAAACTTGGCGAGCACATGGAATATGTCGAAGAAGTTTTGTTGGACTACATCGGCGACGGTGCTGGTGCTGGTGGAGTATTCAATGTAGGTCGTGACGTGGCAGCGTTTGAGCACCTCGGTGTTGTCGTTCCTCCAATCAACCTTCACGAAGCACAAGTTCAGGAGCCTAGCGCAGCAGCACCTGCGGTACCAGCTCCAGACGCACCTGATACACCGTCAACCATTCCGGCACCAGGAGGAAACACAACTGGTAAATAAAATTAAATAAACTTTCAGAAAAACTTGCGGGTGAAATGCCCGTATTTTCTTTGTGCTGCTCTCATGATTGTTAATGAAGGTGTTATAATACATAAGCACCAACACGATTTATTCTGAGAGGATCAACATCATGGTTTCAAAATCATTTTACGAAAAGGGGTTTGAAAAACTAATTTCCTCGCTGGCAGTTCTCACGATGGCTCTATTGACAGGAGCAGTAAGCTTTCTTTGGGATCTTTCGAAGAGTGTTCAGGTGCTGAATTCTCAGATCGGAGTTGTCATTGAACAAGTTTCAAGCAACGAGCGACATTTTCAGATCCAACTGGAGGCTCACGAAAAGCTGATTCAGTATCAGACAGAAAAAATAGACGACATCACGGACCAGCTTAGAATTTTAAATGGTAGAATTTCATATATAACAACATTCGTTAACAAACAAAAATAAAAGGGGTACGAAAATGGCTAACGGCAAAATGCCTGCATGGATTGAAAATCTGATTCTTAAAGCAGTAAAAGAGTTTCTCCCACCTTCGATGATTGTCGAGGCGTTCGCTGCCTTGAAGCTGGAGCTATTCGCACGCGCCAGGGCAGCAGCTGCCGCAACGGACAACGCTGTTGACGACATGCTCGTTGCAAAACTAGAGTCAATCCTCAACGAGTGCACACCAGACTCTCAGTTTATCTGCGACCTGATTCAACGCGGTGAGTCAGCCGTTGTCGAGTTTCTTCGCAAGGTTGCCTCAAGTACACCGAACAAAATCGACGACGCCGCTGTCGATATTTTAGAGGAAGCTTTTAAGCATCACTAAGCTTTCCCGGCGAAGACAACCGGAATGTATGGTCTAGTTCTCCGTAATTGAATGGGCGGTTCTGCATGACGCCGAACCGCCCAGGTTTTTTAACCTTTATTTTTTGAAGGATTGAAAATGGGATTTATTTCTATTTTTATTTTTCTTTTTAAGTACGGGCCTTCGATATTTCAACTGATAAAATCCGCTGTTGAGTTGATTCGCTGGCTGAAGAAAAACGACGAACCACAAAACGTAACCTCTTTTGCTGAAGAGGATCCGGTTAAAGAGCGTCTGCACGGAATGGCTCGACGTGCAAAGGTATCGAAAGACCAATCAGAACTGAAAGATTTCGTCAGCAGGCTGGAGCACAGGAAGGCAGAAGTTTTAAAACGTCGGGGTAAATAATGTCGAAATATTTCAAGCCGTCTGATTTTGCTTGTAAGTGCGACCGTGGAGAGAAGTGCAACGCCGTTCCTTTTGATATGGAAACTGCTTTAAAACTCGACGGTTTGAGAGTTGAGCTACAGGAGTCAATTGTTATCACCAGCGGCGTTCGGTGCGCCTATTGGAACGAAAAACAGAACGGCTCGCCGAACAGCCAGCATTTGCTAGGTAAGGCGATTGATATCAATACGAGCCACAAGGGCGCTCAATACGCTGGTAGGATTATCAAGATTGCTATCAAAATAGGGTTCACTGGAATCGGTGTGAGCAAAAGTTTTATCCACTTGGATATTCGTCCTGGTGCGCTTACTATATTCGGCTATTGAAAGATATTTCGGACTAAATACTCACGAAAAGAAAGGCCGATTCATTGCGAACCGGCCTTTTATTTCATCTCATCGTCTTGATTAAATTGATTTCGCCTGTTGCCTTAAACTCTTCTTTAGATCGTTCATATTTGGGTGATACATCAGCGTACTTTTGCAATCACAGTTCCACCAAACTGATCCGTTCTCATCCCTTTTTGTTTCTATCCCGACAAGATTTGTCCAGATACGGCCGCAGCATTTACAAGTTTTGTTCATCCGATCACCCGCTTACTGGTTATATTATCTTATCCGTATTTCTGCGGAAAACTTTAGGTATTTATTCTAAGTAGCTTTACCTACTAAGAAAATTCCGTACTAAAGATTCCGAGAAGTGCGGGGCACTGAGAACCTCGCTATCCAGGTCGGGACTAAAATTTAAAATACACCATTTTTCCCCGCTACCAGAAAACTTTTCTTTCCACGCCCTCATGGCTTGATTTGGTTTCATACTGTCGCACAGTTTCCACCCGTCGTCGGTAAGCCATTTCTTAAATTGCGGAAGTTGACTCGCGTGTATATCCATTTTTTTCACCACCAATTCCGTATCACGCCGAGCACGATCATAAAAAACAAGGTGACGCCAATCAACATTCCAATCAGAAACGCGATAACATGTTCTGCTTTGATTAATTTTTCAGGTAAAGACTCTTCGTAAATCATCTTATTTTTTAGTCCTTTATTATTTGATTAGGATGTATCCGACGATGAACATCACAGCGCCGACTACAACCATGCTGATTAACATGACCCCCATTGAAATCATCTAGTAATTCTCCTATATACTGTGTCGATTGCCTCGTTGCAAATAGCCTCAAGGCGTTGTCTTTTAGTTTTCTTCTTCTTACCCAGGTCAGATTTATAAGACCTTAAACACTTGTCGCAAAGAGTTATTTCAATGTGCGAATGATCGTCGCCACGATTAAACCTGATATCGCAACCAACCCCAAGGCAGACTGAATTATAACCAAACGGCGAATAGAGAGCATAACAGCCGCCTGCGTAGATTTTTTCAGAACCACGCGGCCTTGTCATTTCTTACCCCTCGTCGTGAAAGCGGCTATTACCGGGTAAGGCCAAATCACTGAAACTAGGACATAAAAAAGAAAGTCTGCAATAGCGAACTTGTGTTGCGTCGAGCGCAGAACGTGTCTGAGGAAAAAATACCAACCATAAAAAAATCCGAATCCTAAATAGATGAGTAGAAAAATCATTTCCCGTATTGCTCCGTTAAAAATTTCGTTGCTGCCCTGATTTTTTCTGCCGACAGTTTTTGAACCGCTGCCCTGGACGATTGCACTTTTGAAAGAACGGTATCGACGTTTAGTTTCTTGTCGTCGTATTGAGCGCAGATGCTTTCAAAATCCATTAGGGCATCGTCGATTTCTTTATCGAGCGCACTCGCAGTTTTATAGTCTGTCTGATTCGATGCTTGTTTGGTCAGTTCCGAATGTTTAGCCGGGTCTAGGTTCCCTGCCGGGTTGTATTCAACGTCAATGATGCCAGCGTCAACAAAAGGTTGGTGCGCCTTTCCGTTTTCCTCACTATGTAACGCAGTGATTACGTCTGGCGATTGCGGCAGCATTTTCGCAAGGCGACGGACGACGGTTTTTTTGCACATCTCAGGAAAGTGGAGCTTCCACGGCGAAGAAGCGGAGTTGGCACCTTTGGATTTGGTATCCCGAATTTCGATTATTTCATCGACCGACATAACTGCAATCTGCGGAGCGCCGCCGCTGGTCAGGTTCCCGATCGCATACGCGGCGACAATATCCTTATCGGATTTCTTTCCGAGAACTGGCCTGTGGTTGACATACTCGACGCCGTTCTGAACGCCGTAATCGAACAACTCGCCCTTATAAACGCAGAGAACTGAGATACCGGCAACAGCGCCGCTGCGACGGCAAAGGTCAGTTAGTCCTTTGTACCCAGTGATGAACTGACATTCTTTCCCGTACGGTATCAGGTAAGCATGACCTAGACCGCTGCCGACTTCCAATCCCAACTGTGCCGATTGAATAACTGCACCGATGAAACTAAACTTATCGCAGTCTAAAAGTTTAGGATTCTTTCGACATTCTGTGATTACGATTCTCGATATTCGATCAGCGCTCAAATGCCGTGGAAGTGCTCGCGCAATCTCTCCTTTCATACTTTCGAGTAAATCGAGTGCGGTCCCGTTATTTTCTTTTTTCTGAATTGCTGTTGACATTAGTTTGCTCCGTCTCTTCCATAGAATTGTTTTCTGTAAAAATTAATAGATATTTCAAAAGTATCTGAATTAAATAGATCGCGGGTCGCCTGAATCATTTGCCTTGGATTGCTGAACGTGGCCAAAGCCTGAACATATGCCGTCTCGAAACAACTTAGAGCCTCAGCTGAGGTCATGTCCTCACAACTCGCAGCAACGTCAAAAGTATTAAACAAAACTTCGATCAGCATTTTATGGTTTTCTGAAGGTCCGATTTTAATCATTTGATTGTTGCTCTTTTCTTTTTAGGTTTCGACGTAACCTCGGGCCGGTCAATGTCGTCGAAAACAATTTTAGGATTCCACTCCAGGTACGCAATTGTGATGCTTTCAGGGACGACCGTATCAGGCGAAATAGTAACGCCAGTTCCAAAACAGCCAGAACATTCTACAAACTTGTTATCGTCAACGACTCTTTTTTTACCAGCGCAGTTATCGCACGCTGGCTGACCGCGCAACGCTTTGTAAAACTCTTTGAGCTGGGTTTTTACTTCCGCATTTTTCCACGCGTATGTTGCCGGAATTTCTTCCACGAAATCGTATAGCAACATGTCGGAATGGTTTGCCTCTCTGTCGAATACGAGCGAACAATTTGCAAACGTGTTTTCTGTTTTCTTAATCGCGTAATCGTTGCCAGCGAGTTTTTCAAAGCCGTGGGTATCCATTACAAACTTGATTTGCGCTTTGATTCTTTCCGCGTGTCGTCGCGCTCGCGCTGCCCTGTCGCGATATCTTTTCGATCTGATATCCTCACGTGCTGCATACGCGTCGAATTCGCTGATTACATAATGCAGGCCGTCAACTTTTTTTCTGATCGCTGCCCTTACATCTTCACTCGCATCAGGATCGACCATCAGATGGCCGACAATCGAAACCGGATCAAAAGATTCGTCCGGGTATTCCATCAATCTCGCGACTTCGGAGACTGTTCCGACAAGTTGGTCAAGGGTTAAAGATCGCAATTCCTCGACGAAATCGGACGGCGGTAACAGCGTGGGCGCGGTTTGTTCAATAGCAATTTTAGGCTCGGTTTTCAGCATTTTTGACTCCAAAGAAAATAATTAAAAGGATTTCAGACAGGGGCAATATAGGCTAATATGTTTTCACTGTATACTAAAAAATTACGCTAATTCATCGAAGGCTAACCTGCAGCTATGATCAAATTACCCTTTTTTTATCGCTTAAATTCGCTCGCCTATCGGTATCATGCCGGTTTAAAATACTGCAATTTTCTCGCTATTTTCCTACCTACGTTTGCCGGGTTCTCGCCTCTGACAACTAACCCGGTTGTTTCTTTTTTATACAGAGGTTGCCATGGCTAGATTGAATATCGAAATGGATGTTTTCGCTCACCCAGGTTTCATGCGGCTCGTCGTTGCGGTCGGGGATTCTGAAATTGCGATAGGTAAACTGGTGACTTTCTGGATGTTAGCCCAAAAATATTGGAAGCAAAATCGGCAACTTATCCCAAAAGAGGTTTTTGACCGCTACGAATGGCAACTGCTTGTATCCTTTGGTTTTGCTGAAATAAGAGACAGCGGAGTTTATGCAAAAGGTGCCGAAGAAAAATTCGAGTGGCTTTTGGAACGTCAAGAGGCCGGAAGAGTCGGTGGTAATAAATCTGCGGAGTTACGTTCAAGCAAAATCAAGCAAACGCAAGCAAACGCAAGCAAATCCAACCCTCCTACTCCTACTCTTACTCCTACTCTTAAAAAAGAGAGAGAGAAGAAAACCACAAAACCACACCTGATTAAAACTTGGCCAGCAGAACACCTTTACGCAAAAGTCTTTACTAACCTAAACCGTATCGACGCCTATCGGGAAATCTTCGATTTTCCAGAAGATGAGAAAACTGTCTTACGACATCTTGAGCGCTATTCGCTATCTGCCTCAGACATGGAGCAAATTTCTTACGAATTGGCTGAGTGGTCCAACCACCCAAAAAACAAAATCGTATCTCCGAGGGGCAAGCTGAATACTTTCTGCAAATCCGCAGCAGACCGGCGGAAGAAAAATACCGGACCAACTTATAAACAACTCACGCTTGAGGATTACTGACACATGGCATTTCACACGTTTAAGATTTCTGAAAATGTTATCGCCCTACTTTCGAGAAGTCCGGAACTATTTCGCAAGGCTTTAGAGCGCGGCTTGGTTGCTGATGACTTCACGGAAGAATCAGACAGGTTTGTTTTTGAGAAAATGAAGTCACTTCTGGAAAACGGTGTAGAGCTAAACATCGAGAACATCGACACAAGACTTCCAGCAGATCAGCGCGACCACTGGCGGAAAGTTTTTTGTGAGGGTCCCGTAACTCAGAACGTCGAATATTATATCGACGCATTAAAGAGAGAACGATTCAGAAAATCTGCTTACGATGATTTCAGGTCGCTCGTACTTGCTATCGGGAAAGCAGACCCGTACGAACCGACGGAGCAAATTCTTAGTCTGATCAACCAGGCAGTCAACAAAACTTTTACGATCGCCAAACATCGGGCGGATGCTCAACCTGTCAGCACAGTCTACGAACAGATATGCAAAGACTACGAAGATAAATTTAAAAAGAACATGGGCGGAGAAGTGATTGGCGGTATTTCAACCGGGATACCTCGACTTGACGTAAACACCTCAGGTTTTTGCGGTGGGTCCGTTTACACCGTAGCATCTAGGACGGGCATGGGAAAGACAACACTCGCTTGTAATTTCGCCATCACTGCGGCGCAACAAGGTAAGCGCGTCGCTTTTTTTACAATCGAAATGACTGCGAAAGAACTGACGGAGAAAATGATATCGCGGATTGCTGGTATCCCTGTTTTGAAAATAGAAAATACTTCACTTAACGAGATAGAGCTCGACCGCATGTCTGCGGCCGGAAATGCTTTCTATTCGATGCCGATTGACATATACGACATCGATCGAGACTTCTCGCGACTGCAAGCAATTCTTTCTTCATTGAGTGCAATGGGTACGGTTGATCTTGTGATTATAGATTACGTGCAGTTGCTGAAACAACCGGGCAACAACTTCAGAGCACGCAACTATGAGCTAGGAGATATAACAGCAGAAATAAAATCTATGGCGAAAACCATGGATGTTCCCTTCGTGGTGCTGGCGCAACTCGGCAGATCAGTTGACACGGTTGACGGAGTGCGAAGGCCGATGCTCTCAGACTTAAAAGATTCGGCATCGATCGAGATGGATTCGAACAACGTGTTTTTTATTCACGAGGAGCAAGGCAGCTACGAATTAATAATTGCAAAAAATCGGAAAGGCCAGAAAGGCACCGTAAAATTAAACGTCGATATGCGAGTCAATAAAATGGAAGGTGCTTAGAAAGTAATCAGCGGATGGGTCGAAATGTAAAAGTGGGTTTCAAATCAGAGCTGATTAAAAAAGAGACAAAAAGAGATCATAGAGAATTCTGATATTGCAAGGGGTGTACTAGTGTTATTGAAGGAAAAGCCGGGAGCGTTGTTTTCATCGCAAGCCACGGCTATAAAATGGTGTCGTTATTGTCAGGAAACGACGTACTATTTGGCTTCCACATCCGACAATGTCTGGTGTGGCCTAAAAGGGTGCAGGGCACAGACGAAAGACTTACAGTTCCCGATCAGTTCAGTAGTAAACTCCCAGCCTACGCATTGTTCGCACATGGCTCTGACCATCATTTTTTTGCTCATATTGCCAGTGAGCACCTTTGAAAGCCTTCCGATAAACCGTGGTGGGACACCCTCTAATGTTTTAAAGCTACGTTCTGGTAGGCGTTTTTTCAATTCAGCCATTCGCGCCTCTTGGTTTTTTACAGCAGCGATATTCATTTCTTCTCTTGACATCATTTCCATACTTATTCCTAAGATTAAAGGTTGTTATGGTTTATATATTTAATTATTGATTAAAAGTAAAGCAGTAATCCGGAAATAGTTTTCGGTTTGTTCAGTTATTTATTTGGAGAATTAGAATGTCGAAAATTAAACAGAGGCCCGTAATGGTTTGTCTGCGTGTGGGAACGTTGATTGATTACGAAATCAAATTTAGTGAATTCGGAACCGACGAAAAGGGCGCTTTCGCAGTCGTTGAAAAAAGAGAGCAGACGCTCGACGTTTTCATAGTCGCAGAAATAACTACAGAAGGTGTCCGAGTCGTTCCATACGATAGCGTGGAGGCTATCGAAATTGCCGTCGATATGCACCTCGAAAGATCACACACACCTTTCATCTCAGCAGCGGAAAAAAGAACCGCACAGAAAGAATCACGACAATTGGAAAAGGACGAACGTCAGGCAAAAGGTAAACGAAACGCGAAACCAATTGGCCCTGTTGCCGTTACCGAAACTCTCGACGTGCGGTTGACAGAGGACGAACGCATTGCAGCGGCGAAAAACGCGGCGAGTATGTCCGGACTTTCCGCCGATAAAAAATCCAGGTTGAAAGCGCACAACACGGAATGGAAAACAGAAATCAAAGCACTCGACGAAAAGATTGCTCGCGCACAATCGGCGCATAACACCGGGTTGGAAATTCGTTCCGTTACCTGTATGCAGCATTTCGATCCGGCAAGCCTTTCAACCTGGTTCGTTTATAACGGCGAAGAATACGGGCGCAGGGCGATGAATGAACGCGAGGAACGGGAGACGGGAGCCAACTCGTTATTTGGTGACGCGCCGATGCTACCTAACAAAGTAAACCCAAGCCGGTCTGTGATTTCTGGGGGCGATGAGTTGGCAAAAATCGCAGCAGAGCACAATGATAGAATGGCGGCAGAGAAAAGAATGCGTGACACAATGGCGTTTACAGACGACGTTGGCTTAACACCTAAGGGAAAGTTGAGTTGAAAAAGAAGAAACCCAAACCGTCAACGGAGCAACAGATAGCGTCTGCGCTGCGTGCGGTTTGGAAAATTTCAGATCAGAGAAAAGAATGTCTGAAGCGCAGTAAAGTAAAGGGTGTGGCAAACGCGCACCTTTGTTCTTGGTGCGAAAAGATAACAACCGATTGGAGCGTAGACCATGTGCGAAGAGTCGGGGTTAGACCTGGATCGCGCAACGCAACGACAGAAACGTGGGATAGTTACATTGAAAATATGTTTTGCCCAACATTCGGATTGCAAACCCTTTGCCGTCAGTGCCATCACTACAAGACACAGGCGGAGAAAATAAAAGAATGATGTGCAGCTTTGAAAACTGTGCCGCCCAGCGAGATTATCCCGGATTTTGTCATAGTCACTACACGAAAAAGATTAGCTAAGAAGATCTTACTGTTCTGCACTGCACAGGGTGCACGGGCGAGGAACGATTATTGGCGTTAGTTGATAAACAGGCACACGAT
>Ga0105096_10000786_pt1 | contig 12046 bp, 10 predicted proteins | sample PPLLak3cmMay2015_FD_87036 | JGI IMG/M metagenome (GOLD analysis project Ga0105096, IMG submission 87036) | Freshwater sediment microbial communities from Prairie Pothole Lake near Jamestown, North Dakota, USA - PPLs Lake P7 Core (1) Depth... | ecosystem: Environmental > Aquatic > Freshwater >... | reverse complement strand
TGGGCGCTATGACTTCGCCACGGCAATTCGCCATCATCGAGGCGCATTATCAGGACGCCCTGGCCCAGGGAGCGAAAGCTTCCGGCCCGTTGGAGCGGCAGGGCAATTATGTCAAACCTGTCGTGATTTGGAATGTACATCACGGCATGCGAATCATGCGCGAGGAAACGTTTGGGCCGCTGTTACCGGTCATGCCGTTTAAGACCGAAGCAGATGTGGTGCAGTTAGCCAATGACAACGATTACGGATTGAACGCGAGTATCTGGAGCGAAGACTTCGACAAAGCGAAAAGAGTCGCGCGACAATTGCAGACAGGCAATTGGGTGATTAACGATGTCATCAAAAATGTCGGACATCCTGGGTTGCCGTTCGGCGGCGTCAAAAAAAGCGGTTTCGGCCGTTATCACGGCGCCGAAGGTTTGCGGCAGTTCACCTATCCGGTTTCCGGCTTAACCAGCCGCAGTCAATTACCCAAGGAACCGAACTGGTTTCCTTACACGGATCAGCGCTATGAACAATTTAAAGGCTATATGGATTTCGTCTATGGGGCCGGTACGCTGTACCAGCGCATCCGGCGCAACTGGCTGGCTTTACAGGCTTTCCGTGAATATTCGGCCTTCGATTTAACGCAAAGGTGGCAAAACTTCCGGTTAATGCTGCCCTGGAAACGGGATTATTAAATGAGTGATACGAATAAAAGCAAACGCGTCGTGGTGATCGGTGCCGGCTTGGGCGGATTGTCCGCAGCCATTGCACTCGCTACTGAAGGCTTCGATGTGGAACTGATTGAAAAAAACGACAAGGTTGGCGGCAAGCTCAATATCCTGACGAAAGACGGTTTTACCTTCGATCTGGCCGTCGATACTGACCATGCCGCATATATTTGAGGCGTTGTTCACCCGTGCCGGCAAGAACATGCAGGACTATGTTGGCATTCAGAAGGTGGAGCCGCATTGGCGCAACTTCTTCGAAGACGGCACGGTCGTGGATTTAACGCCTGACAGGGCGGCCATGCGCCGCGAGCTCGACAAGCTCGGCCCCGAGGCCGCCGAAGAATTTGCACGCTTCATGGCTTATTCGAAAAAGCTTTGCACGGAAACCGAAGCGGGTTATTTTGCCAAAGGCTTGGATAGTTTTTGGGAGCTGCTGCGTTTTTACGGCCCGCTGCGCAGCCTGTTAAGCTTCGATGTGTTCCGCTCGATGGACCAGGGTGTGCGTCGCTACATTTCCAATCCTAAGCTGGCCGATATCCTCAATTATTTCATCAAGTACGTTGGTTCCTCGCCTTACGATGCGCCGGCGCTGATGAATCAGTTGCCACACATCCAGTTTGAATACGGTCTGTGGTATGTCAAAGGAGGCATGTACGGACTGGCCAAGGCCATGGAACGCCTGGCCTTGGAATTGGGCGTTCGTATCCGCCTCAATGCGGAAGTGGCGGAAATTCAACGTGAGAGTTCGCGCGCCAGCGCCATCCGCTTAAAAGACGGCGAAGTTTTACCTGCCGATATCGTCGTCTCCAACATGGAAGTCATTCCGGCCATGCAGCAGTTGCTGAATAGCCCGGCAACCGCATTGAAAAAAATGCAGCGCTTCGAACCCACCTGTTCCGGTCTGGTGCTGCACCTCGGCGTTAACCGCATCTACCCGCAACTGGCGCACCACAATTTCCTTTATTCGGACCATCCGCGCAAACATTTTGACGCCATTTTCCACAGCCGCCGCCTCTCGGAAGACCCGACCATTTATCTGGTCGCACCTTGTAAAACAGACCCCACGCAAGCGCCTCCCGGCTGCGAAATCATCAAGGCATTGCCGCATATCCCGCATCTCGACCCTGACCACCCGTTCACACCGGAAGATTATCTCGCGTTCCGCGAACGCGTACTGGTCAAGTTGGAACGCATGGGCCTGACCAACTTACGCCAACACATCGTCACTGAAGAATACTGGACGCCGCACGACATTCAGGCCCGCTACTATTCGAATCAGGGTTCGATCTACGGCGTCGTCGCCGACCGCTACAAAAACCTCGGCTTCAAGGCCCAGCAGCGCAGCAGCGAATTAAGCAACCTGTATTTCGTCGGCGGCAGCGTCAACCCCGGCGGCGGCATGCCAATGGTGACCTTGTCGGGTCAATTGGTGCGCGATAAGATTTTGGCGGATTTGGGGCAGGGCTCTTTGTTTTAAAGCGGAATCCAATGCGGTTGCTGAGTCCAAGATCAAGTAGCCCAGATGAAGCTTCGAGCAATCCGGGACAAACGAGGCTCAGATTATTCTTGATTTCACTGTGTTTGATCCGGGCTATTTGCTATTAGTTGACCGATAAGGCCAGACGCCGACCTTTATTGATTAGTCCGATCCCAGAGCCGAACAACCGACTTTCCCTGTCCAATATCTGTTGCAGCCATTGAACATCATGATGCTGGGCATAATTCAAGCGGAAGCGTTTGATTTGCATGGTTGTCATCTTCAAACTGACCAGATAATATGTATATTACGGCATCATGAATTAGCAGGCGATAACAGATTTCAGTTTTTTATCGTGTTGGCTGGCTTAAGCTATCGAACACATCCCCAAAATCATTTTTTTAAGCGCTTAATGCCCCAAACTTTCCCGCACCGTCAGCCGCGTCGCCTTGCGCGCTGGCCAGTAGGAGGCTGTCCAGGCCAGCACGATAACGATGCCCAACCAGTAAGCGATGGCCGACAAATTGAACATGTAATCAAGTTGAATGCCGAGCATGGTCTTGCCCAGTTCGCGTGCGATCGGTTCGGCGGCGAAATAGGCCAGCGGCACGCTGAGCGACCAGGCGACGAGGCCGTGCAGCAAGCCTTCCAACAGGAAGAGCCGGAAGATTGCATTGGAAGGTGCGCCAATGGCGCGGAGCACGCCGATTTCGCGAATACGCTGCAACACGCCGATGGCCAGCGCGCCGGACAGACCGATGCCGCCGACGGCTGCGATCATCGAGGCCAAGCCCAGTAAGGTTTCGATCACCGGGTTGAACTGGTTGCGCGCGAACTGGCGCTGCTCCAGTTTGGCCTGTGTCGTGTAGACGTCGAGCTTGATGCCGTTATCCTGAAAGGTTTGTTTTAACGCCCGGACATAATCGGCTTCTTGAGCGAGGCTGGAACTAGGCGCGTTGAGTAGGGCAAATGAGGCAGTATCGCGGCGCCCGGTGATGTCTCGCACCGTTTCCAAAGGCGCATAAACGGGCTCGACGGCGTAACTTGAACCTGCCAACCAGCGGTAGGTGCCGATCACCCGCCATTCATGAGTTACAGGGCCCAGACGGATGCCCACGGTATCGCCGACCTTGACATCGTTCAATTCGGCGGTATCGGCGCTGAGCACTAGCACGCGCTGCCCGGCATCGGCGGCCTGCAGCCAGCGCCCCTTTTCGATTAAGGGCCAGTACATTTGCGTCGCCGCAGGCACGGACAGCAATTGCGCGCCGAGGCTGCCTTTTTGGCTCAACGCCGCGCCATCCTTAGTCATATCCATCGGCAATCTTTGCCAGACTTCCGCTTGTTGCGTACCTCCTACCGATTTCGACAACTCGACAACGCGCTGCTCTGACTGATCACTGCTGAACCCAAGGCGCACGGCATAGCGGCTGCGCGCCATTTCGTTATCGAGTGTCAAATTGACCGACGCTATCAGACTCATCAATACCATAAACATGACGCCGGCAATGATCAATACGCTCTGCGTCAACAACAGTCGTCCCTTGCGACGGAACAGATTACCTAAAGCCGCCGCGTACAGCGTCGGCAAAAACTGGGCACCGATGCGTTCTACCCAGAGATCGAAACGGTTGCTGCCGAAATCGGCACCCAGACCATAACTGGCGATAGCGATCCGCACCGTCATCGACGCACCGCGCTGGACCGGGCCCAACGCTGCCAGCAAGGGTGCGAGCAAACCGCCTAGCAACATGTAGGAGACGGCTCTCAGCGAGACATTGAAATTGCCACAGTCGATGTTGAACAATTCCAGCAGCTTGCAGGAACTGACGTGAGCGGCCAGAACACTCAACGGAACGGCCAGCGTGATCGCGGCTAATGCCATGATCAGTGTTTCGGTCAGATAGAGTCTGGCGATGATCAGGGTCCTCCCGCCTAGCGATTTCATCACGCCAATCTGGTCGGTTTGCTGGGTGATATGCGCGGACAAGGTATTTAGAATAAGAACGCAGGCAAGAGCGAGCGAGACCAGCGCCATAATTTTCAGTACGCCATTGATGCCGGCGAAAAACGGCCGTCCCCAATGTTTTTCGGGATCTTGCAGTAAGGTAACATTGACGCCAACATTGTTATTGTTCAGCACGGTACGGATTTCGTGAGCGATAATCCGCGTTTTGTCGGCGCTATAAGGCAGCGTTGTTTGCACCAGCAGTTGCCGGAAGTTGTTTGCGGGTATACCGAACAGCGCAGCAGTCGAAGTATCGGCGAAAAAATGCACTTGCCCGCCGAAGCTTGGCGGCTTGACGAACGGGTGGCGAGCTGTCCCTGCTATCGGCATTAATTTCACGCCGTCGGCTGTCTCGAATTCGGCCTTATCGCCGGCCTTTAAACCGGTAAATTTGGCCGACAAGCGTTCGATAGCGATATGATCGAACGATGGCCAATTGCCGGATTGCAGGGTTGTTATATCGAATTTTTGCGAGGAATAATCAGGTCTTATGATTAAAGTCCCCATATCCCAGTCGGGCTGACCAGGAACCCTGAAACGCACCGTTAACTGCGTCATGGTATCGACATCGGCAACACCCTTAATGGCTTTAATGCGTTCCAGCAATTTAAGGTTTGCGTCGTTTCTAAGTATCAAATTAATATGCGAGGGTTGTGACTGAAGATGTGCAGTATCCATTTTGGCTAGTTGCAAATCGATCATGCCGAATAGCGTACCGAGGCAAAACACTCCGGCTGCGATACTGGCGACGGCCAACAACGTGCGTGTTTTAGATAGCCAAAGGTCAGCCCAAATCTTGTTCCAGAGCGTATTCAAAGGGCCACTACTACGGGGTTGGCAGTAAGGATCGAGTCATCTGCATGAATGCGGCCGGAGCGGATTTCGAGCTTACGCGTTGCAACATCTGCGAGCGACTCGTTATGCGTGACCATCACCAGCGTCTTGCCCTGATCGCACAGATGGGCAAAAAGTTGAAATACCGATTCGGCGGTTGCACTGTCAAGATTTCCGGTAGGCTCGTCGGCGACGATAAGCGCCGGGTCGTTTGCCAAAGCGCGGGCAATGGCGGCGCGCTGCTGCTGGCCGCCGGAAACCTGGCTCGGCAGTCGGTGCGCCTCATCAGCAAGCCCAACCAGCTCCAATAAATGCAAGGCGCGTTCGTAACGTTGCCGTTTCGGCAGTGCGTTATGAAAATCCATCGGCAACACAATGTTTTGCAGCAGGCTCAAGGCCGGCAGCAGCTGAAAAAACTGAAATACAATACCGACATTGCCGCCCCGCCAAACCGTCAGTTTTTCCCCGCTTAACTTTTGAAGACACACGCCGTTGACGATGACTTCGCCCCGGCTGGGATGATCGATGCCGGTTAATAGATTCAGCAAAGTCGATTTGCCGTTGCCGGAAGGGCCGACGATGGCGACGAATTCGCCTGGAAAAATGTCCAGGGTAATATCGTGCAAGACAGTTTGCATTTTTCCGGCCTGTAGATAATCCTTGTAAACATTTTTCAGTTCAATGATCTCTTTCATAACCGGCAGGTAAATTATAATAGCGTAAATGAAGATAAACCTATTGTAACATGCTCCTAAAATCCCAGACACAAACTCCGGAACGAAAACAATGACATCGGTACGTATCTTATGGCTGTTGCTATGCCTGCTTTGGACAGGCGCGGAAATTAAGCTCGCGCGCAAAAATCAGATCGATTACAGCAACTCTTCGGATAGCGAAGAGATATCTCAATGGGTATTGTGGATAACTGTCGTTACCAGTTTGGTATTAGCGGTGATTTTTAAAACGCTCGGTTGGGCGCCTATCCCGATTGAATATCTGCCTCGACAGTTATTCGCGCTATTGATGTTTGCTAATGGGCTATTTCTTCGTTACTCTGCAGTCAGCAGACTCGGCCGATTTTTCACAACCAATGTGTTAATTCAGAGTCAACATGAGCTCATCGTTGATGGTCCCTACCGCTGGGTGCGCCATCCCGCCTATACCGGTTTATTAATCGCTCTTGCTGCCGCAGGACTGGCCATGGGGGATATAATTGCGATGCTTCTATTAACCGTCCCAACTTTTTTCGCCTTTAAGTTTCGTATCGTTATAGAAGAAAAACTGCTGAATAAAAAATTCGGGGAGGCGTACCGGGATTACATTAGAACGACCTGGAAACTATTACCTTGGCTATTTTAAAGGGCTCCATCGCAAATATTCAAAGACCTTAAACCGCACCTACTTACGGACAAAGTTATTCTGCTAAAGACATAAACTGCTTATAGGGCGGTATATTTTCTCAGAACGTTGTCTATTTACTAATCATGTGTGTTGTTTGGGGCCCATATATGCTTGCCTTTGCTGAATAAAAGAGTTCCACATGATATTGTGGTTTAAAAATTAAAATGCTCGCTGATTTGCGGTTTCATACAGGATCATCAATCATCTCACCGTCCGTTTCTATTAATGATTGAGATTTGCCCGATTTGAATCGAACAATCTATTTCAGCGTGTGATATTAGATGATGAATTTCTGAATTTTGATGTGAAGAACGATCTTATCAACCAAACACCTAATCTCTGTCTGGTGGTTTAACCGCGCGTCATTATCGTCCAGTCGATCAGTCAGTCTCTTAATCTCATCCCGACCTCCGATCATGGAGGCTGGAGTTCAAGCGATGAGATTCGGTTTCGTACTATCGCGTCAAATCAGATACGAAACAAAAGCAAAAGAAAACTAAATTGACCGTCCGGTTGTACCCGGAAGTGCGAATTGGTTAGCTAGAACGACTGTCAGCTTTCCGTGTGCATGTTGCCATTCGGGAATCTGGGTCGAATGTCTGCAAGGGTTGATAACAGACCTTCGCCAACTGAACAAGATAAGCGATTTTCATCAGGACGGGTCCAAATAAAGTGTGTTGCTCAGCTCGATTCAAGTAATTTTGTCCTTCAAATTTCATATGTTTGAACCCATAAACCAATGAAAAAGCCCTGTTACCATGACAATAACAGGGCTTTTTCGAGATCTACTTAACCACTCACCAGGTTATTTTAGATCGAAGCGGTCGAGTTTCATCACCTTGTTCCAGGCATTCACAAAGTCAGTCACAAATTTCTGTTTGCCATCTTCGGAAGCGTACACTTCGGCAATAGCCCGAAGTTCAGAGTGCGACCCGAAAATCAGATCGACCGGAGTAGCCGTCCATTTGAGCTCACCCGTCTTGCGGTCAATGCCTTCGTAAAGCCCTTCAGCATTGGGTGACTTCTGCCACTTCGTGGACATGTCGAGCAAGTTTAAGAAGAAGTCATTGCTCAATGTTCCAGGTTTACCCGTAAAAACACCCTGCCTGGATTCTCCAAAATTTGTACCTAAAACGCGCATGCCGCCAACCAGAGCGGTTATTTCAGGTACGGTCAATCCATTGCCCCCTGGATCGAGAGCAGGGGTTGTTGCATTGTAAGACCCAGGATTGTTCTGCCTTCCTCCTTGCCAAATGAGTAAAAAAAGAATAATTTATACTCATGAACGACTTCGAGTACGATGACAACAAGAGCGCAGCCAATCAGGAAAAGCATGGAATTGACTTTCTGGTGGCCCAAGCGCTGTGGAATGACCCCGATTTGCTGGAAATCCGGGCAAAATCGGACGATGAGCCTCGGTTCCTTGTCATCGGTCTTATCGGCCGAAAACATTGGTCTGCTGTCGTCACCTACAGAAACGGAAAAATTCGGCTCATTTCTGTGAGGCGTTCCCGCAAAAAAGAGGTAGAACTGTATGAAAGCTAAAGATTTTGACAAGAAATTTGACCTGGGCAACGGGGACATCATTGACGATCTTGATCTGTCCACTGCGCGTCGTATCAACCAGGAACAGAAGCGCATAAATGTCGACTTTCCTGCCTGGGTTGTGGAGTCGTTGGATCGTGAAGCGGCTCGTATTGGTGTTACCCGGCAATCGATCATCAAGGTCTGGCTGGTTGAGCGATTGAAAGCTGAAGCTGCTAACAAACCGCTCAATGGTGACGCCGAAAGCGGCACACATTAGCGGAGCGTTAATATGGCAGCTCATTGAATCCCAGCCGACATTGAGCGTAAAACTATGAATGCCGTTTTTTGGTCGATAACAGACCTTCGCCAACTGGAAAAGATAAGCGGTTTTTCATCAGGACGGGTCCAAATAAAGCGTGTGGCTCAGCTCGATTTAAGTAATTTAGTCCTTGAAATTTCATCTGTTTGAACCCATAAACCAATGAAAAAAGCCCTGTTACCATGACAATAACAAGGCTTTTTCGAGGCCTGCTTAACTACTCACAAGGTTATTTTAGGTCGAAGCGGTCGAGTTTCATCACCTTGTTCCAGGCATTCACAAAGTCAGTCACAAACTTCTGTTTGCCATCTTCAGAAGCGTACACTTCGGCAATAGCCCGAAGTTCAGAGTGCGACCCGAAAATCAAATCGACCGGGGTAGCCGTCCATTTGAGCTCTCCCGTTTTGCGGTCAATGCCTTCGTAAACCCCCTCGGAATTGGATGACTTCTGCCACTTCGTGGACATGTCGAGCAAGTTTAGGAAGAAGTCATTGCTCAATGTTCCAGGTTTACCCGTAAAAACACCCTGCATTGATTCTCCGGAATTTGCGCCTAAAACGCGCATGCCGCCAACCAGAACAGTCATTTCAGGGACTGTCAACGTCAGCATGTTGGCCCGATCAACCAGCATTTCGGCCGGTGACAGCAAGTTGCCTTCAGCGTAGTAGTTGCGGAATGCATCTGCTTTTGGCTCAAGCACGGCAAACGAATTCACATCCGTTTGCTCTTGGGATGCGTCCATGCGCCCTGGCGTGAAGGGAACCTTCACCGGGTAACCTGCTGTCTTGGCAGCTTGCTCAACCGCGGCAACGCCACCTAAAACAATCAGATCCGCCAGCGACACTTTTTTACCTTTCGACTGCGCCCGGAAAAAGTCGTTTTGAATACCCTCTAACTGCGTCAAAACCCTGGCAAGTTCACCCGGGTTGTTTACCGGCCAGTCCTTTTGGGGCGCCAGGCGAACACGGGCACCGTTGGCTCCGCCTCGCAAATCCGTACCACGAAAGGAAGCCGCTGAAGCCCAAGCTGTTCGGACCAGTTCCGGCACGGTCAGACCCGATTTAAGAATTTTATTCTTGAGACTTTCAGTGTCTTTTGCGTCAATCAGCTTATGGTTAACTGCTGGAATGGGGTCTTGCCAAATGAGCTCCTCCTTAGGCACTTCGGTACCAAGGTAGCGTGTTCGAGGCCCCATATCACGGTGAGTGAGCTTGAACCATGCCTTGGCAAATGCAAGCTCAAATTCCTTTGGGTTCTCCAGGAAACGTTTCGCAATTTTTTCGTAATCCGGATCGGTTTTCAGTGCGATGTCCGTGGTCAACATGATGGGCGCATGTTTCTTGTCTTTATCGTGAGCATCCGGCACCAAGGTTGCGGCAGCGTCATCCTTGGGAATCCACTGTGTGGCGCCTGCCGGGCTCTTGGTCTTGACCCATTCGTAAGTGAACAGGTTAGTTAAGTATTGGTGAGTCCATTGCGTTGGGTTCATAGTCCAGGCGCCTTCTAGCCCACTTGTGATCGTGTCGGCACCATGCCCTTTTCCACAGCTGTTTTTCCAGCCAAAACCTTGTTCCTCGATCCCGGCTGCGGCTGGTGCGGGACCTACGCATTTGGATGGATCTCCATTGCCATGGGCTTTGCCAAAGGTATGTCCGCCGGCAATCAGCGCAAGAGTCTCTTCGTCGTTCATCGCCATACGGCCAAATGTTTCCCGGATATCCTTAGCGGCCGCCAGTGGATCAGGATTGCCATTAGGCCCCTCCGGATTCACATATATGAGCCCCATCTGAACTGCTGCAAGCGGGTTTTCCAGCTTCCGGTCACCTTTGTAGCGCTCGTCGGCGAGCCATTTTTTCTCAGGCCCCCAGTAGACAAGATCGGCTTCCCAGTCGTCCGTGCGTCCGCCCGCAAATCCAAACGTTTTGAAGCCCATTGATTCCAAGGCGACATTACCTGTCAGTACCATCAAGTCAGCCCAGGAAAGGCTATTCCCGTATTTTTGCTTGACCGGCCAAAGCAAGCGTCTCGCCTTATCCAGGTTTGCGTTATCGGGCCAACTGTTGAGCGGCTCGAAGCGCTGTTGACCGCCGCCGGCACCGCCACGCCCATCAGCCACACGGTAGGTACCCGCACTGTGCCAAGCCATTCGGATAAAAAACGGTCCATAGTGACCGTAATCCGCAGGCCACCAGTCTTGAGAAGTTTTCATCAAATCATTGATGTCTTTTTTCACTGCCTTGAGATCGAGCTTCTTAAACTCTTTAGCGTAGTTGAACTCACTGTCCATCGGACTGGACTCAGCCGAGTGTTGACGAAGCGGCGCTAAATCAAGTCTTTCAGGCCACCAAAATTGATTCGACATCGTTTGCAGATTCGTAGCACTTTTTGAAGGCGCAGGGTCATCCGCGGTATAGCCTACTTGGGAAAAGGCTATTGATAACAGCACTAGACTCGTAGATTTTATTTTCAACATAGTTGTTCTCCTGTTCGGTATCTGAATACAGCCTCTCCAGGCCACTAACTTTTTCTGGCAAAAGGCTTTAACAAAACACAAGAAGCCCATTGGAACGGATACGAAAGTCAACCGCCTAGCCTAAGCATACCCTTTTAATCCTTTAGCACAAGCACCCTGTTACAAGCTTTCGTCTCTCGCTGAATGCTTGCCAGATCCAATTGTGAAACAAAAATCAGCCATCGGACCGGACGAGCTATTGCCTAAAGCGAATTCGCTTTAAGGGTTACGGTTCTGAATTTCCGCTAATATTTTATCGACTTCTTTTCTCGGAAGATAATCCAAATCCCAGTGGCTTGTGTAGCTTTCCTTTAAACGTCTTTTGCCTTGGTGAAGTTGCTCTGGTTCTTCATTTACAGCAAAGGCGGCTGTGCTGATAGGTTTATCAGTAAGGTCGACCGGTTTTTCTGCATATCGATCATTCTTTAACAAACCAAGCATTTTTGCAACCAGTGTATTCATAATGTATCTCCTAGTCCGAGCCGTTTTGTATATTGAGTTTAATGGTTTCTGAATTTACCCAGACTGGGGTAGGAAAAACGTTCAACCAGTTGCGTTTAGGCAAGTGTTTGGTTTTTGACTACAAGAGAAAGTTGTCTCAGTGCCAGCCTATCAGCCAACAAGATGAATCTTTGAGCTCCTTCCAATCCATCTTGTAGAGATTATTATTTATCACTGCTTCCAACTCGCAAGCGATAATCTCTTCATTTTCTGCACGGATCAGTTTGGTTACCATAAAATGGCGTTCTTTTTGCCTCGGTTTAACTGCTGTTCATTTTGATAGCAGCAGTTTATTGGGGTTTATTCGATTCATGATAGCGATTCTTCGATCTGTTTGTAGGTTAAGCCCGCTTTTGCTAACGCAGCCTTGTCACGGGTAATATCCACCCAATCAATGTTGCCCTCTTTAGCGAGTTTTTCATCGCATTGATTTCAATGTTGCAAATGGGACATTCACCATTTAAAAAGCCCGAACAGCACGCACACTAAGCTTACTGTATTTATTGTAGCGATCCTGGTCGCCATTGACGAAGCCTTGGATCCACGCGCTGTTACTGTCGAGCTCCGTAGAGCTCCAATAGTCGTCTTTAGCAAAACCACCCACCACGTTTCTGTGTTCATATAACACTTTTAACTCAGTCTTTGTCGGTAAATGCCAACCGGCGCCATAAGCGCTAGCCGCTGTAACAGCGTCACTCCAACTTAGCGAATTGATCTCATCGGCTGCTTTCGCTTCCAGGCCATGCGCACCGGA
>Ga0105096_10000783_pt1 | contig 12054 bp, 12 predicted proteins | sample PPLLak3cmMay2015_FD_87036 | JGI IMG/M metagenome (GOLD analysis project Ga0105096, IMG submission 87036) | Freshwater sediment microbial communities from Prairie Pothole Lake near Jamestown, North Dakota, USA - PPLs Lake P7 Core (1) Depth... | ecosystem: Environmental > Aquatic > Freshwater >... | reverse complement strand
GAAGGTAAAAATGAAAAAATTTTTTGATCACCGCCTGGTTGGCGACAACAAATCCGATTCGAAGACCCGGAATCCGAAAGATTTTAGACATGGAGTTTAAGACCAGCAGATTTTTCATGTCCTCTCTAATCAAAGACTCTGACTCGCCGCCGGGAACAAATGGAAGATACGACTCATCAATAACAAAAAATATATGAGGATATTTATAGCACAGGTTTTTAAGAATCTCACCGGAAATCAGTGCGCCTGTGGGGTTGTTGGGGTTGCAGATAAAAACCGTATCAAATTGTGGCAGTTGTTTTTCCACCTGGGGTATATCATGATGAAACCCGTTTGAATCAGTGGCCATGGCAAAAGCAAACGGTACATCGTGCATCTTGCAGGCATCCGCATAATCCGAATAAGCCGGGCCAAGAATCAATGTTTTCCGGGAATTAAGCACCCTGGGAATTGCATAGATAAATTGAGTAGTACCGTTTCCGGCAAGGGTCTTTTCAGGCGAAATTCCGTGCCGGTCTGCAAATGACTCGTTAATGGCTTTTGAATCGACCTGGGGGAGTGCCTCGATGACCGACAGTTCCTGTTGCAGGTGTTCAACCAGCCCCGGTGGCGGTCCCAAAGGATTTACATTACTGCTCATATCGATAATGTCCAAGGGTGAGCACCTTAGGCGGGCAGCGATTTCGTGTATGTTGCCCCCATGGCCGATAATCATTTAAATTCCCCCCGCGGATACGACAATAAAAAGTCCGGCTTCGGTAATTTCCACCATGGCCCCCAGCATGTCTCCGGTGATACATCCCATTCGTTTTTGATAAAAGATAACCATAGCGCCGGTGATCAAAATAAAAAACAGCATCAGCCCAATTCCTCTCAATCCGGCAAAAACACATAATATTGCCGGAATAGCCACAAAAATAAACGCTTTTTTGTCCAGAGGGTTTTCAAAAAACGGGCGGCCGGTGCCTCCGTCAGGTCTTCCATATTTCAAAAAATAAATACCGAAAATCATGGCGGATCTCGCAAACGCCGGAACGATGACGATCAGCAAGCTCCGGTGAGGTCCGAGGCTTGCAAGTCCGGCCCATTTGACTGCCAGCACACAGACAACAGCCACCAGACCCATGGCCCCGATTCGGCTGTCTTTCATGACTTTCAAAGCTTGTTCCCTGGGTCTTCGTCCATAAAGTCCGTCTGCTGTGTCTCCGAGCCCATCTATATGAAGCGCACCAGTAAGCAAAACCAGCAGGACCACATCCAGAATCGCTACCACATGAACCGGCCAGAAATAAAGGGTCACAAAATCGAAAACAGCGACAGCCAAGCCAAGGATCAGCCCCACCACCGGAAAAAAAGGAACCATTGCCCGGGGTTCAAAAATGGCTTTACGCCCCAAAGGAATACTCGTGATAAATTGTATGGCGGATATGAGTCCTCTCAAGACGTTTATTTCACCCCTTGATGAGCACGGGAATACCGGCTACCATCCAGATAACCTTATCAACACATGCCGCCACTTTCTGATTGGCAAGGCCCACAGCATCCCTGTATTGGCGAGCAAGTGCGTTTTCAGGGACAATTCCTGTTCCCACCTCGTTGGAAACAACAATGACGGGGCATTGGGCCTGAAGGATCGCCATTGTGAGTTGCTCAACCCGGCTCTCCATATTTTCTGATTCCATGAGCAAGTTAGACATCCACAAAGTCAGGCAATCGGCAAGGATGACTTGGGCGGTTTGACTATGTTTCAGGATGGCATCCGCAAGCTCAACCGGAGCATCGACAGTTGTCCACATTGAACCCCTGTCCTGTCGATGGCAACGCACCCGGTCTTTCATTTCCTCGTCATAAGGCACACAGGTGGCAATAAATACCCGGTGGATATCGGAGATTTTTTCGGCCAGTTCCAAGGCATGCCGACTTTTTCCACTTCTGCAGCCGCCCAAGACAAATATGCTTTCTTTCACGCCTATTTCACTCATTTTTCGATACCCGTTCTGGCTTTGACCCCATCACTATAATAGTGCTTGATTTCAGTCATTTCAGTCACCAGATCTGCGGCATCTATCATCCTTGGATCAGCACCTCGACCAGTGAACACTATCTCGATGTTTTCCGGTTTCAACGATATCAGTTCCAGAAAATCCTCGACAGTCAGCAGCCCTAAAGAAACAGCCACGTTGGCTTCATCACAAATAATCACATGGTATTCACCCGATGTCATCACTTCCTTGATCCGTTTAAGTCCCCTGCCTGCCGCCTGAATTTGTTCCGGGGTCGCTTTTTCTTTGATAAACCCCACAGAACCGAACTGTTCAAGGGTAATCAGATCCGAAAAACGTTCTTTCAGCGCCTTGATTTCACTGTAATCACCCTTTTTTATAAACTGCCCGATAAAAACTTTCAGCCCCGCTCCAGCCGCTCGCACCGCAAGGCCTGTGGCCGCAGTGGTTTTTCCCTTGCCGTTTCCCGTATAAATTTGCACATATCCTTTCATGTTTTCTCCATAAAATGCAAAAAGTGCTCCACTGATGTCAAACTAGCGGCTTAAAGGTCCAGCCATGTTAATCAGGGTAAATAAAACTTCAATCATGCAACAAGCCTCAGGGGCTTTTTAAAATGCTTTTTCCAGAATTTTCCGCCGATACACATGCCGGACATGGCGGCCACAGCCTCAATCAATTCAGGAATGGATATTCGTTCATTAAAACCTCCCAGATGGGGACCACTTTGGATAACAATTTCTTTTTCTCCTTTGTTGAATCTTTTTATATTTGTATCCGAAAATCCCCGCTGTATCAGAAATAGTCGAAATTCCTCGCCCGACATCTCACTTTTGTCCGCAACACGCAAAATTTCTTCCATATGCCTGTCAACGCCCATCTCATCGATCATTCTCACGGCCAAATGTTTGATATTAAAAGGCAACCAGCCATCATAGCAAACACCGGTAAAACCTAGGTAGTAATTTTGGAAAATGCCGGAAATAATCTCCTCTAGAAGATCTTTATCAAATAGAAATCTCACATCCACAGGATTTCCGTTTAGGTCGAACCCCACCCGCTTTTCATTTTTATTTCGAAAATAACTCCCGGTCACCAGAAAAAAACTCAACAACTGACTTCCCATATGACGATAGAGGGCAAGTCCGTTTTCGTTAAAGGCTGAAAAATGCTCGAAGTCCCTCAGTCCCGTAGGCCCCAAGTTAGGATGATCACACGAGCGCAGCCACTGGTCTAGACGCCCTGCCCGAAACCACTCGTAAAGCCCGTGATCACGCCTCCTTCCCCTCTGAACACGGTTATGGAAAAGGGGAATCAACGCCGAATGAATAACACCCTCGGATGCAAGCTTACCGGCCAAACGGGCATTTCTGAATATGACCTCCTTTAATTTTTCTCCCGACCATGTTTTAGCCTTTTCAGGTTCATTGGGATAAGTAAAATAATCTTGGTGCGCCGAAAAAGCGATAGCATACCTTTTAGGATGCAGCCTTTCCCCTGTTTTGACCGGAATGGCCTTTAGCGTAAAAACAGGCGAATTTCCAATAGAAACCGTCTCCGGAATATCAAAGCGGCATGAAAATTGGTTTTTAGCAGACCGAAGGTGATCCATCCATAAAATCTCCTTTGCAAGTGATTCGGGTGTATCGGAATGCCGCGCCAGTTTAAGAACCAGTAACCGTTTTGTTTTTCTACAGGGTGTCACCAGGCTTCTTCCCATAAAGACAGGAGAACAAGCAGGAGTTATTGTAGTTTTTTCCATCACTTCCTCAAAAGACGTTGAAAAAATGCGATCGATTTTGAGGTCAGGCAGACAAGGCCCACGCACAGGAACGGGCAAAGACCCCAAAGCCTCCGAGGCGGCCCGGTGAGCATGCCCTGAAACCGAAGCCAGAATTCGCTTGAAACTAGCCAGTACGTTATCGGCAACACGAATATCATTGCAGCATTGAATCAATGTGCCCAGAGTATTGGCTGTCTCCCTAAACAAAAAAAATCCCTGGCGCTGCCTGGTAAATCCTTTATGCTTAAAAAGTTCTTCAAGCATTAAAATGGTGGTATCCTTTATGATTTCAGGGTGTTTTTCCGCTATATTTTGCAACTCATAGACAGCGAAATATTTGGCAGTGAAATCAAAAGAATTCCCCATAATTTTTTCTTCGGCCAGCGCTCGTTCTTTGTTCAGGTCAATGCCATTCATCATTGCCGGCATATCTTTTTTCCGTAGTTGGTTATAACTCGATAGTTCAAAGTTCCTGCTCCATCCCGTCAATCAACGCCTCGACATTGTATCCAAGGACTTTTTTGGCATATCCTCCTTCAAGGAGTGCAAAATAGGCACTCCCTGATTGTCGGCAAGTTTCCCGGACCATTTCGCCGATGGTTTTATAGTCTTGGGTTTCCAACAAACCGCCCCAGTCTCTTTTATGATTGTCAAAACCCGCGGAAATACCAATCATATCGGCCTGGAAATTCAGCAAGGATTTTTCGACATCTTTCAAGTAATTTTCACGGGTTCTTCCGGCCGGGTTATGGATTTCAACCCAGTCTTTGTCACCCAGAATATTAACCGTTCCATCGCCGTAATGAAGATCGATATCCAAAATCAAACAGGTATCAATAAGCCCTTCATTTTTGAGTTTTGTAACCGCGATTGCCATGTTGTTGAAATAGCAATATCCCCATGATACGAATTCGGAAGCATGATGACCCGGGGGTCTTATCAGGCCGAAGGCCGGTTCACCAAGACCGATCATGGCGGTTTGAACGGCTCCTCCGGCGGCAAGGGAAGCAATCTCATACAAGCCTCTTCGCTTAACCCGATCCACATGATCCTGTGAATGCACCGCAAGGATGTCTTTTTCCAAGGCAGGCTCCGCATCGATAAAGATCACCTTATCCCTGATCACCCCCACAATAGACTCCATTCTTCCTTCCACCGCGGCTGCATCTTCCACATAACAGGGATAAAACGCTTCACTAAAAACGACTTTCATTGGTATCTCCGTTTTGATAGCTGGTCCGCTCGGCAGTTTTTCGCACCCATGCCGTCGCGTGGAATCAATAAATTATTTTTGTTTAACTACACCTGGTTGTATGATCGTGTCAATAATGAGTTCTCCTTTACCTTTGCCTGTCATTCTGAGGGAACGACTCACAGCGGCATTAAGACGGAAATGAAAACATTTTCCAATATGTTGGTTGAAATCCATGAGACCGAAGAATTTCTGTCTTTAATTTGACAGGGAAAATATAGATTCTTCGTCGGCCAATGTTTATAAGCCACCTGAAAAGCATTATTGTTAACCTCCTCAGAATGACATTAAAAGTTCTTTTCATATGAATCCCAATTTGCTATCCAAGCCATCATGACTAAGAAAGAAAAATACTATGCGGTTGCCAAAGGCCACAAGCCGGGAATATATGATCAATGGTTCGGGGAAAATGGTGCAAAGGCTCATATCGACGGCTTTTCCAACGCAGTTTTTAAAAAGTTTTCAACTTTGAAAGATGCAACATTATGGCTGAAGGAAGTCACCGGCAAAAATGATTTTACAACCCCAGACAATCAAACACATTCCTTAACCTCTTCAAAACATGATCAATCGGCCCCAAAAGCCCGTACCAAACCCAAAAAGGCCGCTCCTTTGGTATCTTCAAAAGAAACACCGGGCTTATCCTTGGGAAAGGTTATCATTTACACCGATGGAGCATGTATCAGAAATCCAGGACCTGGTGGTTTTGGTGCCGTATTGAAATTCAAAAGTTGTCGAAAAGAAATTTCAGGAGGTTACAGAAAAACCACCAATAATCGGATGGAACTAATGGCGTGTATCGAAGGTCTTAAGGCGCTTAAAAAACCATGTTCGTTGATTATTTACAGCGATTCAAAGTACGTGGTCAACGCAATTGAAAAAGGATGGGTGAAAAGATGGCGATCCAACGGGTGGATGAGAACAAAAACTGAATCCGCTGAAAATGTCGATTTATGGGAAGAACTGCTGGAGCTGTGCGACAAACACAAAGCGGAATTCAAATGGGTAAAAGGGCATGCTGGAAACCCGGAAAATGAACGCTGCGACCAATTGGCTAGACAAAATGCTTTAAAATCGAATTTACCACCGGATACGGCCTATGAAAATGGAAAAACCAAAGCCATGATACCGTCTGAATTTCTCAAGAATTCCTAACTAATTGAATTGAGACAAAAAAGTATTTTTCCCATGAAAATTCCAAGATCATCGAATGAAGCTGCATAGACTGTTTTAGAACGCTCCGTCCAAAGTTTTCTTGACACGTTGCATTCAACGGAATATATGTTCGTTTTTTTAATTGGCTGGCTAATGGAACCAAAAGGGGGTTTAATGCGAATAGTAACGAGGCCGGATTTTGACGGCGTGGTTTGCGCGGTGCTTCTTTTTGATGCGGAAACCATCTTCCCCCCTGTCAAATGGGTAGAACCGAGCGAAATTCAAAAAGGTCAGGTGGAGATTTGTGAAGGCGATATTCTGGCGAATCTTCCATATGATGATAGATGTTTCATGTGGTTTGACCACCATTGTACCAATGAGGTGAAAAAACCTTTCAAGGGCGCCTATAAAATCGCGCCATCGGCTGCCGGTATAATCCATGAATATTATGCGGACCGTTTCAACAGAGATTTTAAGGAATTGGTCAGACAAACCGATAAGATCGATTCGGCAAGTTTGACTTTGGATGAAGTGCTTCACCCTGAAAAATTTCCTTACATTCTTCTTTCCATGACCATTTTAAATCGGGAAAAACAAGATGAACCCTATTGGAATGATCTGGTTTATTTGATCGGCAGGTTTGATATTCACCGGGTTCTTGAAGAACCCGAAGTGAAAGACCGTTGTGAAAAGGCCATTGAAAACAACAAAACCTACAAAGAACTTTTAAAAAAGCACACCCGAATTCAGGATCATGTGGCAATCAGCGATTTTCGGGAATTTGAAACCACCCCGGAAGGCAATCGTTTTCTGATTTACTCCATGTTTCAGCAAGCATCTGTTCATATCAAAATCCGTTACGCGGATAAGGAAAGAAAAATGGTGGCCGTTAGTGTCGGACACAGTATATTTAACAACAATTGCCGTGTCAACGCAGGTAAACTTCTATCCGGGTTCGAAGGCGGCGGCCATCGTGGTGCGGCATCGTGCAGATTTCATGTCAGCAAAGCCGATGAATACATTCCAAAAATCATAGAAGCCCTGATCAAAAATGAGCCCAATGAGAATTAGAGTTACCATGGCATAATTATTTCCCCGATGTCATTCTGAGGAGGCCAACAAAAACTTTTGTCAGGTGGCACCAAAAACTTTGGCCGACGAAGAATCTCTATTTTCCATGTCAACTTAAAAACAAAGATTCTTCGGTCGCTTTGGTTATAATTACCATAAAGGAAAATATTTTCTTTCCGGTCATAATTTTACTTCGAGTCGCTCCCTCAGAATGACAGGCAAAGCATGACTTACTCCGCCACCGTTATAACACTCACCTTTTCAATGATTACCGGAACAACGGGCACATCCTGATGGCCCGCCTTGTTTGCCGTCTTAACCTTTGTGATGTCATCTACCGTATCCATGCCTTCCACAACCTTTCCGAACACACAGTATCCCCAGCCTCGGGCATTTTTTGCCGTATGGTCCAAAAAGGAATTATCCACTGTATTGATAAAAAACTGGGATGTAGCGGAATGAGGTTCCATAGTGCGGGCCATGGCGATTGTTCCCCGGAGATTTTTCAGCCCATTGTCCGCTTCGTTGATAATTGAATCCTTGGTCTTTTTCTGAACCATTTGAGGCACGAATCCCCCACCTTGGATCATAAAATCCTTGATTACCCGATGAAAAATAGTCCCGTCATATGTACCATCATTGACATAACTTAAAAAGTTTTCAACGGTTTTCGGTGCGGCCTTGGAATCGAGTTCTATGATAATAACCCCATGGTTGGTCCTTATTTCTACCTTTGGGGCCTGGTCTTCCGCAGAAACATCAGCTCCCGCAACAACCATCCCTGCCGCCAAACAAGATGCCAATACTAAATTTTTCACTTTTTACCTCCCGTTTTTTTGTTAGACGTTTTCCGTAAACCATCAGATTTTCCGATACCCTGTTAATGGTCACCGTTTGGATCGAATTTTTCAGATCATCAGTGCCGTCCATGAGCAGGGGAATATAATTTGAAGACATGGCTTTCAGCAGGCCCGTGGAAGTTTCCCGCTGCTGTTCCACAAGGACGCTGAGCTGTTTTCCGACAAACTTTTCAAAAAACCGCTTTTTCTTTTCATTGCCCAATGATCTCAACTTTCTGCACCGATCCTTGACTTGACCAGACCCCACTTTTTCAGAATAATCCCAGGCAGGAGTGCCTTCTCTGGATGAAAATGGAAACACATGAAGATAGCTTACCGGAAGTGTTTCAAGAAGGTCATATGTGTTGCAGAAAGCCTCTCGGGTTTCTCCGGGAAACCCAATCAGACAATCGATACCGATGGCCGCATGGGGTAATTTATCATTGATATTGAGCACCAGATTGCGAAAAAACTCTCTTTGATATGGCCGGTTCATTCTCTTTAAAATATCATTATCTCCACTTTGGAGAGGAATATGAAAATGGGAACAAAGTCCATCCCACTCTACGGCAAGATCGATAATCTTATCGTTGAGTTCTCGGGGTTCGATGGAACTGAGCCGCACACGGTCGATCAATTCCAGATCCCGGATTTGCAAAAGAAGGTCATACAGGTCGGTTTTGGGCAAAAGATCGTGTCCGTATCCCCCTAAATGAATTCCCGTCAACACTGTTTCATGATAGCCGTTGTTTTTCAATTCTCGAATTTTGTCCAATACTTGCACAGAAGGCATGCTTCGACTTTTTCCACGGGCATCTGGTACGATGCAATAAGTGCAACAGGCGCTGCAGCCATCCTGGATTTTCAAAAACGGCCGAGTCCGAGTCCCCATGGGTGTTGCCGGCATATCCTCAAATAACGTTTGCGAGGATATATCCTGAACCGACATCATGGTCGGGGTTTCATTGTTTTTTGACATGGAAAAAATAAGTTTCGGAATTTGGCCTTTTTCACTGTGACCTGCGACAAAATCTACTCCGCTGATATCGGCAATTACCTCCGGCTGGGTTTGTGCATAGCATCCGGTAACAATCACTATCCCATCGGGGTTGGAACGAACAGCCTGCCTGATTGCTTGACGCGACTGCATGGCCGCTTTCCCGGTCACCGTACATGTATTGATAATATAAACATCCGATGCTTGTTGTTGTGAAAGCTTTTGCCCATTGATCCATCGGGGATCACAAGGGGTATGCCCCATGTCCGATAAAACCTTTTCCAGTGCCTCGGATTCATACTGGTTGACCTTACAGCCCAAGGTGATGACCGTAAACTTTACTGGTTTTCTGCTGCGATCCATCCTGCCCCGATTACGTCGTCGTTTAGATAAAAAACAGCTCCCTGCCCAGGTGTGATGGCTTCCTGAGGCATTTCAAAACGCACCAAGGCGGTTCGGCTATCCAGGGGAATTATCCTGGATGCCGCAGCTTCGTGGCGATAACGAACTCGAGTATTTACATCCAGGGGTGCCTCCGGCACATCATGAATCCAATTGATTGTCTCAACCCGACATTCCATGCGAAAAAGCTCATGCTTAAAACCCACCACAAGGCAATTTTTACTCATATCGATTCGCACCACATAGTAGGGTTCGGACGCCGGACAATTGATCCCCTGTCGCTGGCCGATTGTAAAAAGGTGAAGCCCCTTGTGCTCACCGATCACGTTTCCAGATCCGTCTTCAATAGGGCCCGGCCTCGGAGAAAAATATTGGGATAGAAATTCACCATATGATGAATCCCTAATAAAACAGACATCCTGACTTTCCTTTTGTGTCAAAGGAAAGAGATGTTTTTGAGCGGCCAACCGCCTGACTTCTAATTTGGTCATTTCTCCCAGTGGAAAGCAAGCGTGTCCGAGCTGTTGCTGATTCATAAATGCCAGAAAATAAGATTGGTCTTTAGCCCTGTCCACACCCTTTAAAAGATGAAAGCTTTTTTCAGGACTTTTTTGAATTCTTGCATAATGTCCTGTGGCGAGTTTTATCGCACCCAGTTTTCGGGCATGTTCCATAAGAAACCCGAATTTGATAGACGAATTGCATACCAGGCAAGGGTTTGGTGTTTTTCCGAACCGGTAGGTATTGATAAAGCTATTGACAATGTATTTTTGAAATTCATTCTGTAAATCCACAATATAGACCGGAATATCGAGTTGTTTTGATATCGGGTAAAGTTTTTTTTGGGTGTCGGCTTTCAGGATTTCAGACAGTTTGTTTTTCGGGCCTTTTTCATACGAAAATTTTTCTCGATCAAGGCTGGATTCGAAACCGGTGATAAAATGCAGGCCGATAACCTGAAAACCTTTTTCTTTTAAGAGGTATGCGGCTACCAGTGAATCCACCCCACCGCTGAGGGCCACGGCAATGCAAGGCTTCATTCGAAAAAGAGAGTGTTGGTGGGGCGAACTTCCATGGCCCTTGTTGGACAAGTTAAAACGCAGAGTTCACAAACCGTACATTTTTTCTGATCATATACCACGGTCATTTCCGGGCGCTTGACCGAAAGAGCCCCGGATGGACACACAGCCGTGCAAAATCCGCAGTGGATACATTTTTCCTCATCTCGTTTGACTTCCTGTGAAGCGTTTTGCACCTGTACATTCTGGCTTTCAAGGTACTTGACGCCCTCCTTATAGTTTTTCTTTGTTCCCGAAAGCTCCATGACCATGATACCCTCTTTTCGAGGAAGCACCGTGGCTCTGAGAATGTTAAAGGTTAAATCAAATTCTTTTGCCAGGTTGCACACAATGGGTTTGTGCACATAATCTATGGGAAAACGAAGTACGATGATTTTTGAATACACTTTGACCTCCAAAATTGTCATAAGTTTAATATGAGACTGTCAAGTCTAATGGTAATCATCATGTATGTCAATGATCGCATCCACTAATGTTTGGGGAGCTCGTAAAAAGGCATAATCTATAATTGCGGACTTCCAGGAAATTTTTTTGATGTCACTTTATTTAAAAATGCTGCAAAGTGGAATACAATCGCATTTTTACGAACTCGACAAAACTAGTCCATCAGCAAAAGTGTCGAGGGATTGAGACGCAACTGGCGTGAATCCGATGCTCCATCAATTCCTTTCAGCGCTTTGACAAGAACTTCTTTTCCATCCGGAATCAGCTGAATCGCCACATCAAACAGATCTTCCACCGTTGAAAATTCATGGGCAAATCCATCAGGCCCCGGATTTTTATGCCGATGGATATTCATCGTAAACCAGACATGAAATCCCAATTCTTTGGCCAAAGACTTCAAATCCTCCAGAGAAGTTCTTATTCCATTATCAAATGGAAAACCGTCGATCAGAACCATTTTAGGGACAAAAATCCCCTGCTCGATCAGGTCGGTCAAACGCTCCTCTAAAATCGGTACGCTGAAACTTTCCACTTTGAAAGTCATGATAAATCGATGGGGAAGAATGGCCTCCCATAACCGTTCTTCCTGAGGAACCTCGTACTGACAAATCAGATTCCGAAGAACTTCATCGTACCAGAGGCATACCTTTTGAACCGGGTCATTGAGTCCGATATGTAAAACATTTTGATGTCTGAGCTGGCTGTTGATTGACAACTGAACACCAATGGCGGTCTTGCCCACCCCGGCGCGAGCCATTACAACCCCGAATCCGCCATCGGCAAGAACATCATCCGAATCATGTCCGAGCAGCCTCAGGGGGTTTTTTAAAACAAGGTCCTTTTTGAGCATATTGAAAATCCTTTCTCTTAAGTAAAAGACCCGGGCCGTTGAACGGCATGGATCATTTTGCTCATTAGGCAACATTTTTCTTTTCTTCCGCTGCCTTTTTGATCAAATCGTCGGCAATACTTTTGGGCGCCTGCCGATAGGTGAAAAATTCCATGGTAAACTGGGCCTTTCCCTGGGTG
>Ga0105096_10000782_pt1 | contig 12059 bp, 11 predicted proteins | sample PPLLak3cmMay2015_FD_87036 | JGI IMG/M metagenome (GOLD analysis project Ga0105096, IMG submission 87036) | Freshwater sediment microbial communities from Prairie Pothole Lake near Jamestown, North Dakota, USA - PPLs Lake P7 Core (1) Depth... | ecosystem: Environmental > Aquatic > Freshwater >... | reverse complement strand
TTTTTTTAAAAATAAGGCTGTTTTAAGGGGCTTTACCCTGATAAAAGGTTAAGCCCCTTTTTTTATGATTTTTGTGCAATCACCTTTTTTATCGTAATTAAGGAGTTTTCATGCGGATAAAAAAAACTGATATTCGAAGGGTTGAATTATCGGACGCGTCCATGCTGAATTTTCTCATTCGACAATGTTTTGTGGATGTAGCCCGGAAATTTGGGATTACACCGGAAAACTTCCCGGCATATCCATCCAACACCACGGTGGAAATTGTGCAAAAGGACCTTTCCAATGGCCTATCTTTTTATATCAAAATAGATCGAGGAATTCCTTCCGGATGTGTAGGATTGGAAAAAGTCTCGGAAGATGCCTGGGATATGGTCCGGTTGGGGGTGCTTCCGGGAAGGCGCCGAAGAGGCTTTGGAAAGGAATTATTGGAAAAGGCTCTTTTTAAAGCCAAGGAATTGGGGGCCAAACGAGTCGGTGCAGCCATTATTGCAGATGATACCGAACTAAAACAATGGTACGAAAAATTAGGTTTCCTGGAAACTGAAACCCGCAATGTTAAAGATCTTCCTTTTCAATTTACCGTGTTGGAACTGTCTATCTGACTTTCATTTCCCTCCTGACTTTTAAATGAATTAAATATTGTTTTTCTTTTTTAAATGAACTATTTTACCGAGTTTATGTAAATAGCGGTCGATTCATCGATGTTTGTTTTCGACAATAACCCGGATTAAATTAATAGGTCCGGGTTTTTGTATCTTGGAAAAATTAAGGAGAGATAATGGATAGCAGGGAACTTAAGGAAGCGATTTTAGCTCAAATCGAACATACCGCGGAAAACACTTTCGGATCCAGGCCCCAGGGTCTGAACCTGGTATATCCCCCAGGTCTTGAGATGGGTGATTTTGCCTGCGGCTGCTTTCCCATGGCAAAACAATATCGACGGTCACCCAATGAAATTGCTCAAAAAATTGCAGAAAACATCTCTGTTGGTAAAATCATACAAAAAGTCGACGCATCGGGTCCATACATCAACATCAAGGTTTCCAATACCGTTTTATTTGGCGAAATCTGCTCCGACATTATCATAAAACAGGAAAAATTCTGCACACTCAACACCGGCGACAAAAAACGAGTGATGGTTGAATATTTGTCTCCCAACACAAACAAGCCCCTGCATCTGGGTCATCTCAGAAACGGCGCTTTGGGAATGGCGATTGCCAATCTTCTTGCGGCTGCCGGACATCATGTGGTTAAAGCCAACCTTATCAACAACCGCGGGGTGCATATCTGCAAAAGCATGCTGGCGTGGCAGCGATGGGGCAACGGCGTCGCACCAAAGTCCGAAAGCATCAAAGGAGATCACTTTGTCGGCAAATGGTACGTGAGATATGCTCAGGAGGCTGAAAAAGATCCGCATCTCGAAACCGAAGTGCAGGAAATGCTTCAACAGTGGGAAGCCGGAGATCCGGAGATCGTTAAACTTTGGAAAATGATGAACGAGTGGGTCTATCAGGGTTTTTCAGAAACGTATGAAAAATTCGGACTGAAGTTTGATGTGTTCTATTACGAATCCGACACATATAAGCTTGGAAAAGATATTATTACCCAGGGTCTTGAAAGGCAAATTTTTCAAAAGGTGCTAAGAGATGACGGTGCAGGGGAAAATGTGGTGTTTCATTTACCTGTGGAAAAGTTCGGTCGGGAAAAAAACGGGGATTCCAAAAAAATTACCGTGCTCCGTGACGATGGCACCAGTTTATATATGACCCAGGATATCGGCACGGCTATTTTAAAAGCAACCGAACATAATCTGGATCGATCCATTTATGTGGTTGGAAGTGAACAGGTCCATCATTTTCAATGTCTTTTTGAAATTCTCAAAGCTTTTGGTTATCCCTGGTCCGATGGCTGTTACCATCTTTCTTACGGCATGGTGTATCTTCCTGAAGGAAAAATGAAATCCAGGGAGGGAAAAGTGGTAGATGCCGATGATCTGATCGAGGAAATTGAAAAGTTGGCAGCCCAGGAAATTTCTCGAAGAAATGTGGAAAATCCTCTGTCCCAACAGGAGTTAGACATTCGCAAACACATTATAGGCCAGGGTGCGATCAAATTTTATTTGTTACGGGTCAAGGCGATGCAGGATATCCATTTCGACCCGCAAGAATCCATATCTTTTGACGGATTCACCGGCCCTTATTGTCAGTATGCCTATGCCAGAATTTCAGGAATTTTAAGAAATGCCGATGATCCTGGTCTTACTGATAAATATGGCGACGGGGCGCTTTTAGGAAATGATGAAGAATTGCAATTGATGAGACACCTGATAAGGTTTCCGGAAGAGTTGGAAATTGCAGTAAATGACCTGACACCTTCCCGTCTGGCCGTTCATGTATTTAATACCGCAAAATCTTTCAATCAATTTTATAATAAACATCAAGTCATTCACGCCGATACAAAAGAACTGGCAAAAGCACGCCTGTTGTTGATCAAGGCTACAGGCACCGCATTGAAAACAGGCTTGAATCTTTTAGGAATCGACGTTTTGGAAAGAATGTAATCAGGAGAAAAAAACAACATGTACGTACCCAAATATCTTTTTTTTACCAAAGGCATAGGCGTTCACAAAGAAAAAATAGCCTCGCTTGAAATTGCCCTCCGGGATGCCGGGATTGCCCAATTAAATATTATGGAAGTTTCTTCCATATTTCCCCCTAATTGCCGAATAATTGAAGCCGAAGAAGGCTTATCCATGCTTTCTCCGGGGGAAGTCACCCCATGTGTTCTGGCCAAAGCCCACTCAAATGAACCCGGTCGAAGAATCGTTGCCAGTATCGGTCTTGCGCTTCCCCAGGAGGAAGGCAAGTACGGGTTTTTGTCTGCCCATCATGCTTATGGAGAAACAGAGGATGAAGGCGGTGAGTATGCCGAGGATTTGGCGGCCACCATGCTGGCAAACACATTGGGAATCGATTTTGACGTGGATAAGGATTATGATGAACGAAAAGAAGTCTTTCGAATGTCCGGAAAAATCGTGGAAACCTGGCATACAACCTTAGGAGCACTTGGCCATGACAACGGCAAATGGACATCCGTGATCGTTGCAGCTGTTTTTGCGGGAAGCCGAAAATCAAGGGAAAATGCATTTTAACTTTAAAACAAAATATTGTGGCAACTTATCCGTCTTTTTTTATTTTTAAAAAATGCGGAAGTGCGGCACCTGCGGTAATCAAACCACCAATGATGACGACACCGGCGCTGAATGAACCCGAATCCCCAGTCATGCCGATGATTGAGGGAACCACGCCGCCTCCGAATAAAAAAGCAAAAGGAATGGTAAATGAAATTGCCACATTCCGGTAGTTTGTCGGCATTGATTTGACTCCAATCCAAAAAATTCAACTATCTTTATAAAATTTTGTTGCACTACACCTGCAAAGTTGATAATTCCTTTCAGTCCTTTACTATTGTTGTTTTTTTGTCAAAAAAACGTTGCACAATCTCGAAGGATTCTTCAAGTTATAAATCAATATTATTTCAATATGTTAACTTATAGCGATGAAAAAATTCACCAATTTGGAAGGAGAAACATATCATGGGCATTATTAAAGAGTTTAAGGAATTTGCAGTAAAAGGAAACGTCGTCGATATGGCGGTCGGCATCATTATTGGCGCTGCATTTGGTAAAATCGTTTCTTCGTTTGTCGCTGATGTAATTATGCCTCCAATAGGGGTGCTTGTGGGTGGGGTTGATTTCTCCAATTTGGCTATCACGCTTAAGGAAGTTTCCGGAGAAAATCCTGCCGTCCTAATCAGTTATGGAAATTTTATTCAAACGGTTATCGATTTTACTATTATCGCGTTTGCAATTTTTATAGCTATCAAAGGAATTAACTCACTCAAGCGAAAAGAGGAAGCAGCACCTGAGGCTCCGCCAGAACCCTCAGCACAAGAAGTATTGCTTGCTGAAATACGCGATTTGCTGAAAGATAGGAAGTAAATTTTTTAAGATTTCACGGATTTTTCAAAGCAAATAGACAAACATGGGTACATCAGGAGACTTTGACTTGCGATCTTGAAGGTCCCCAGGAATTTTTTCCTCAAAACCGACAGAGCAATAGATACTTTTAAGTTTAGGATTTCTTGTTAATGAGACTACCCGCCGGTATCCTTCCTTTTTGGCCATTTCCACAAAGGATTTGATGAGAAAAAACCCCACCTGGTGATTGCGATAGCGGGTTGCGACAGCCAATGCACCGAGTTCCGCCGTGCTTTCCGACAAGTTGATTTTTTCCACACAACCGACGGGTATGCCATCGATTTTGGCCATATAAAAATTTTTTCTATGGACAAAAATATGTTCCCGGTTTCTGGGCTTGATCAGGCCCTTTGATATATATGGCTTTAAAATATTTTCCACCATGCGTACTTCATCATCGGAACTGATGCCTTCGAGGGTTTCGGTAAAGTTATTGGCGATCAAGGTTCCGGTACCTTCGAGACTGAAAAGCTCATGTTTTAAACAGCTTTTTCTCGCCGGAACAATATGTATGCGATCAATGTCCTGATTTTCGATTTTAGTACAGATTTTTTCGATAATAGCTTTAAAATTGGCATTGGCAATCAAATCGCCATAAGCAATTATTTTTTTTTCTTTAATTAATTTCAAAACGTTTTTAGTGGTGAGGGCGTTTAGCTTACGGCCTTTTTCATCGGTCAGGTATTTTCTTTCAATAAAGACTATTTTGTTGATATGGGGACTAAAATTGAGTGCATAGTTATAGAAATCCTCACCCGCTTCCACAGGTATTCGGCAAATTTGTGTGTTGGGTAATTTTTCCTGTAAGAGACTAAAATATTTCCGGTTGGCAAACCGGTTTGCAAGATTATGCAGCAGAATCGTTTTGATTCCCTGCCGGTCCATAAATTTGATATCACTTAAAATATTCTTAATGTTTTCACGCAGAATTCCCTCTCGGCAGGCAATTAAAATTCGGGTTCCGATAAGTTCTTTTTTATATTCGTGGATATAAAGTTTCGGCATCAGTAAAAATAATTTTCATAGTTTCCATGAAATGCTCGGCTATACGGTAGTTCACATGCCTTTGTTACCGGTCGAAAAACAGGTTAGTTTTATTTGGGAACGTATTCGATAAGATGCTTTTTTTCAGTTTCGTCCAAATGTCGCCATTTTCCCTCGGGAAGTCCCCCAAGCCGAATATTGGAGATTCTTATCCGCTTTAAATCGGTCACGCGGTTTCCCACCTTTTGGACCATTCGTCGAATTTGCCGGTTCCTACCCTCCTTAAGGATAATTTTAAACCGTATATCGGAAACACGCTTAACACGAGCGCGGCGGGTTTTCGTTCCCAATATGTTAAGCCCTTTTTCAAGAGAGTGCAACGCCCCCCGGGGTATGGGTTGCGCCACGGTCACCAGGTATTCCTTTTCATGGTCAAAGGATGGATGGGTCAACTTCAAATGAAGTTTCCCATCGTTTGTCAAAAGCAAAAGACCCGTGGAATCTTTGTCAAGGCGGCCTACGGGATAAACCCGCTGGGAGATGTCCACCAGTTCGAGAACAATTTTTTCTCCCGGGTGACTGCAGCTTGTCACATATCCTTCGGGTTTATTTAAGGCAATATAAACAAGGTTTTCTTCCACAGAAACAAGGTTCCCTTCCACCGTAACCTTGTCTTTTTCCGGATCTATTTTTGTGCCCAGCTGAGTGACGATTTGCCCGTTAACCGTGACCTTACCGTTTACAATAAGTTCTTCGGCATGCCGTCGGGAGCAGTATCCGGCCCGGGAGATAAATTTTTGAAGTCGCATGGGTCAAGAGCGGTAATCCGCGTTGATCTTTACATAATCATAAGAAAAATCGCAGGTGTACATAGTGGCTTTGCCGTTTCCCATTTGCAGGTCTATATGAATAGCATATTCCGGTTTTTTCATGACGAGAGTGGCTTGCCTTTCCGCTTCGCCACCATATCCCATACCATTTTGGCAAATCATGACATCATTGAAACAAATATTAATCCGATCGGGCTCCAGGCAAACCCCGGCCCGGCCCGCCGCTGCAATAATACGGCCCCAATTGGCATCCTCGCCAAAAAGTGCGGTTTTGACCAGGTTGGAATTTCCGATGGTCCCGACCACGGCATGGGCATCTTCATCACAAAGCGCTCCGGTAACATTGATTTCCACAAGCTTTGTGGCGCCTTCCCCATCCCTGACCATCAGCCTTGCCAGATACAACAGTACATCATCGAGCACTCCCTGAAAGGATGCCTTGTGGATCGAGTTTTCAATAGAAACGCCCGAATAACCGTTTGCAAGAATCAGTGCCGTATCGTTGGTGCTGGTGTCTCCATCAACGGTGATCAGGTTGAAAGATCTTTCACAGGCCATATAAAGGGCATAAGAAAGATAATCGGGATCGGCATCGATGTCCGTACATACGAAGCAAAGCATGGTGGCCATGTCCGGGCGAATCATTCCCGCACCTTTGGCCACGGCCGTGACCGTGAAAGTTTTGCTGTTGATCTTGCCCTGTTTGCTCACAAGTTTCGGCACCTTGTCCGTGGTCATCATGGCAAGGGCAAGGTCTGAAAAACCACCGGGACTCAAGCTTCTAACAAGTTCGGGAATTGCAGCCGTCACTTTATCAATAGGCAAGGGGGCGCCGATAACGCCGGTTGAAGCCACAAGTACCTGATCACTTGAAATTTTAAGATCATTTGCCACTGCCTGTCCCATGGCCCTCGCATCTTCCATGCCGCGAGCACCGGTGCAGCAATTGGCATTGCCGCTGTTGACGATAATCGCACGGGCTTGTCCGGACTGAATTAATTCCCTGTCTAAAACAACCGGCGCGGCCTGCACCAAATTGCGGGTAAACACTCCCCCGACCTTTGCCGGTACTTCAGAAAAAATCAGCCCGAGATCTCGTATTCCTTTCTTTTTAATATTCGCTTCCACTCCGGCGGCCTGGAAACCTGGGCAAAAGATTTTTTCCATTTCTACTAACCTGTTGAATTGTTGGTGTTCATATCAGGGAGCGTACGTTACTTCCGGCAGCCTGAAAAAGCTCCCGGTCAATAATCAAAGTATAACTCTTTTACTTTGAACAAAACGTCGCCGATGAATACCGTTAAGAGATTTCATTTGACAGATAATATCACCCTTGTCAATCGTGTAAACCCCTTGGAAATATAAATTTTAAAAAAATTTATTGAGCGGAACTTAAAATGCAAGACTTGACAGCTACAATCAATATATTCTTACATTGTTTGACATCACCTGATTTTTTAAATAGTATCTTTAAACTCATCGGCTAAACCGGCTGATCAATTGCAAAATTAAAATTTCAGAGGCATTGATGGAAAAAAAGACAACCACATGTGAAAATTGCGGAGGCCCGCTTTTTCTTAAAAAAACATGAAGGCGGGTTCTACTTTGCTGCAGGTTCTGCAGGCATGAATACCCGTTGGAGCATTTCAAGAATCTTTTAGACGACGAATTTGAAAGCTTATTGGCCAATGTACGCTGTGATCGATTTTAAATGGGAAAATCCCGACTTTTCAAAAAGTGGAAAAATTTGGTTTTCAACCTGTCAAACCCGGATTCCGGCCTTCACCGGAATGACATGTTAAATCGATGGTTTTAGACAGCCTCTTTCCCGTATTTGCTCTCCTTTTGCTGGGCAATCTCATGAAACGCTATCGGTTAAGCAACGAGGCCTTTTTGAAAACCTCGGACCAGCTGGTGTACTTCATTTTTTTTCCGACCATGCTCTTCTGGAAAATTGGCGGGGCTCCCTCCCCCTCTGCTGTGGATGCAAGGCTTTGCCTGGCTGCTCTGGCCGCCCTTTTTTTAATCTATATTTTAAGCTGCATCGCAATCCGGATATTTAAAGTGACAAGTTTTCAAGCCGGCTCTTTTTCCCAAAGCTGCTATCGCTTTAACACCTATATTGGTGTGGCCATCGTGATGAATGCCCTTGGAAGCGACGGGGTTCGGCTTTTCGGAATCCTGATCGGCTTTTTGATTCCTGTCATCAATGTGCTGGCCGTATCGACTTTGATTTGGTTTTCAGACAAAAGTTTCACTCCAAAGGAACGTGCCCGAATCACCCTCAAGGCCATCATTTCCAACCCCCTGATTCTGGCCTGCATTGCCGGAATTTTTTATGCAAAATTCGTTAACATTTTCCCGGTGTTTTTGGAAAATTCTTTTCAGTTAATGAGCTATGCGACACTTCCCCTGGCCCTGTTTTCCATCGGAGGGGTGCTCACATTAGACAACTTGAAAGGGCATCTCAAGGTGTCTTTTCCGGCATCCATCATCAGGCTCCTGATATATCCCATCACGGGATTTTTGTTTTTAAAATGGTTTAACGTAACCGACCTGGCTTTTAAGGTCGGCATGATTTTTTTTACGCTTCCCACATCATCGGCCATCTATGTTCTCTCCTCACAGCTCAACAGTGATACGGAACTGGCCTCGGCATCCATTGTGCTCTCAACGCTCCTGTCCTTTGTTTCCCTTTCAATCGTATTGCTCATAATTTGATCGAGGCACTGAGGCAATGAAAAATTTCAAACTGGTGATAGAATACGACGGCGGAAAATACTCCGGTTGGCAGCGGCAAAAAACCGACCGCACTATCCAGGGAGAAATTGAAAATGCTCTCATGACAATGACGCAGCAAAAAATTACGTTAATCGGGTCAGGAAGAACCGACGCCGGTGTTCATGCTTTAGGACAGACAGCAAATTTCAAATGTGATACAACGCTGACATGTGAAGCATTTCAAAAAGGCTTAAACAGCCTTCTTCCCGGAGACATTGTCATCAAATCCTGCGCACCGGCCCCTGCCGAATTTCATGCCCGGTTTGACGCTAAAAGCAAAGCCTATCGCTACCATATTCTGAACCATCACCTGCCCATTGCTATCGGAAGGCAGTATACCTGGCAAATTCGACGTCCGTTGGATACCCATGCCATGGCAGAGGCATCACGATATTTTCTGGGCACCCATGATTTTAAAGCATTTGAAGGAACGGGAAGCCCAAGGGCGCACACAGTGCGACATGTCACCATGACACAACTATCTGTGAATCAGGATGGAAAAATAACCTTTGATATCGAGGCTAATGGATTTTTACGCTTTATGGTTCGAAATATCGTGGGAACACTGGTTGATGTCGGAATGGGTAAATTAAGCCTGAAGGATATTCCGGAAATTTTTCACTCCAGAGACCGCGGACGTGCATCAGCGACAGCTCCGGCGCAAGGCCTTTTTCTGATTTCGGTAACCTACCCCTGAAACCTTTCACCAGAAATTTTTCAGAAGACTATGAAATTCGGAATGGTTTCTTATCCTGACAGTATTCCAGTGATTTGGAAGCAGGGATGCGTAATCGGGTTTTGAAAATCGTTCATCTATAAGAATAATAGCGCCTTTGTCGGTTTCGGATCGGATTACGCGACCTGCAGCCTGGAGCACCCGATTCATTCCCGGATATTTATAGGCAAAATCAAAGCCGGCACCCATTTTTTCCTGATAATACCGGCGGATCAATTCACGTTCGGAACAAATCATGGGAAGCCCTACGCCGACAATGGCTGCTGCTGATAGGCCGTCACCCACCAGGTCAATTCCCTCGGCGAAAAATCCGCCCATGACCGCAAAGCCGGCCAGGGTTTCACAGGGTTCCTCTTTAAAATTTTCAATAAATTTTTCACGTTGGATTTCATCCATGTCCGGTTGTTGAACCAAGATGCGAATTCCCTCATTCATGCTTTTAAAAACGTTGAGCACCATATTGAGATACCGGTAGGATGGAAAGAAAAACAAATAGTTTCCGCACTTTTGTCCGACCAGGGATGTCAGTGTTTCGGCCAGTTGCTCTCTGGTTTCCCATCGTCTCTTATAAAGTGTGGAGATTCGATCAATTACCGCCACCAGGCAGTTTTCTTCGGGAAACGGTGAAAGTAAAAGCATGTCCATAGTCGATTCCCGGCAGCCCAGTACTTTTTTAAAATAGGAGACCGGGGTTATGGTGGCGGAGAAAAATACGGTTGCGCTGGATCTTTTAAGTGCTTTTTCCAGTGGCCCTGCAGGGTCAAGACAAAAGAGTTTAATCCGGATATCACAATTAAAATTCTCCGATATGGCGGCATAGGTGTGATCGAAATGCCCGGCAATCTTGATGAAATTGGAAACTTCAAAATAAACATCAATAATTTCCTGACGAAAAGGGCTTTTGGGGTTGTTTAATAGCCAGGCTTCAGCCGTTTGGATAAATTTTTCCAAAAGCGCAAGGATATTTTCGGGGACCTCCGTTGTTGACACAAAGCCCCCCTGTTGGGCGATACCTATTTTTTTTCCGGAAAACCATCGGATGACTTGACCAAGAATCTTGGAAATTTTGGGAAGCTTCGGCTTGATCAAGCAAAGCAGTTTGACAAAAAGACTTCTCACAAGCGATGCCGAAAACATCTCCCGTCCTCTGTCCACCAGATTATGGGCTTCATCCACAAGGAATACATAATCTCGTTTTTCATTGAGAAAAAACTGTTTCAGGTACACCCTGGGATCGAACGCATAGTTGTAGTCACAAATAATGACATCGGCGATATCACAGGCTTCCAGAGTAAAATCAAAAGGACATATCCCGTGTCCGGCCGCAACGGATTCCAATCGCGCCCGGTCGACCATGTCTTTTTCAAAAAGCTCGTCAAGAGCATCATTTATCTTGTCATAATAGGCCCTGGCAAACTCGCATTCCTGAGCATTACAGAGACGATCCGGATTAAAGCAAATTTTGTTTTTCGCGGTGATGATTACCGATTTTACTTTCAGACCCTTGGTTTTAAGCAATTTCAGGGCTGATTCCGTAGCGGATCTTCCCGTGGTTCTGGCGGTCAAATAGAAAATTTTTTCGGCAAATCCTCCGCTCATGGCCTTCAGGGCAGGATAAAGAGTGGCCATGGTTTTACCGATTCCGGTGGGGGCCTGTATGATTATCTGCCCCTTGTCGCGGATAACCCTGTAAACCGCCACCGCCATTTGCCTTTGTCCGGAACGATAAGTTTCAAAGGGAAAATCGAGCAAGGTAATGCTTTGATTGCGTTTAAGCCTCCAGGTATTGCCGGCTCTGATTTTTTGAAGACAGGCTATTACCAAGACATCAAAAAATGCTTTAAGGTCACTAATTGAAAAAGCCTTTTTCACTTCATGAATTTTTTCGGTCTCCACATTGCACAGTGTCAACTGCAAGGTGATATTTTCAAGGCCTTTTTGTTGAGCATACAAATAGCCGTAGCACTTTACCTGAGCCCAGAAAGCGTGATCATCGGGAATGTTTATGTTATCCGGATCTTTTCTCGTACTTTTGATTTCCTCCACGCAAGCCCTGTCGGGATATTCAAAAACACCGTCGATTCTTCCTGAAACAATCAATATAACGTCTTCAAATTTCAGTTCCAAAGAGACCGGCAATTCCTGTAGGTATTCCTCCGGGCGACTTTCCTGAATTTTTTTATGAAGCCTGATACCCTCGATGGGAGAAACCGAGCTGAAAAAAGTCAAATCGAGATCCCCGGTACGCTGACGGTACTCCACCAGTTTGCGAACAGATATTTGAACCGTGTTTTTTTGTGCGACAATGTCCATCTTATTGTAGTGCTGCGGATGGCAATACTTTCCCCGATCTTTTGATCTTTTTCCGGTTACGGTTGAAATCAAGATGGATTTCAAGTAATCTTTTCCCATGCATATGATTGGAAATGGAGTATCCGGATATCGGCCTTGGTCTGTGCTAATTTTACCGCTGTGTGTGATCCTATTCATCACCGGTTGTGGCCGCCACGCCAAAGCCCCCGGGGCTACCCCACGGGGGCCTGCATCGTTGGCATCGTCAAAGCTGCGAGAGATCAAGTTCACTATCCAGGTGGGCGCTTTTTCCACCAGCTATCGCGCGGCGGCCTATGCCGACCGCTTGCAGGCCGCCGGTCTGGATGCCTACTATTTCATCGATGTGGATCAC
>Ga0105096_10000781_pt1 | contig 12068 bp, 14 predicted proteins | sample PPLLak3cmMay2015_FD_87036 | JGI IMG/M metagenome (GOLD analysis project Ga0105096, IMG submission 87036) | Freshwater sediment microbial communities from Prairie Pothole Lake near Jamestown, North Dakota, USA - PPLs Lake P7 Core (1) Depth... | ecosystem: Environmental > Aquatic > Freshwater >... | reverse complement strand
GTAATTCCAATACGATATGCATTCCCAACTTGTTTGTGAATTACTTTTAAATACTCCGATGCTGAAAAATTATCTGATTCAATTATAGAAATAGCTCGCGCGATTGATCTTCTATCTTCTTTATAAATTTTTTCAATCAGAATATTATCAATCATATCAAACTAAATTATTTTTAAAATATTCTACTGTCGCTTTTAATCCATCTTCTAATTTTGTTGATGGCCGCCAACCAAACTTATTAAATAATTTATCCGAAGTAATAACACTTCGTAATTGTTCACCAGCAGCAGTTGGACCGTGTTTTTCTTCTTTGTTAGCTTTTGTAATATCATTGATGTAATGGAAAAGCTGATTAACATCTGTTTCAATTCCAGTCCCAATATTGTAAACATCTGATGCTTCATCATTTAATCCGAGTAAATTTGCATTTACTACATCGCCAACAAAAACATAATCACGTGTTTGTTTTCCATGACCATTAATAATTGGTTGTTCGCCTTTTAGAAGTTTTGTAGAAAAGATTGCAACAACTCCAGCTTCACCAAAAGGATTTTGACGTGGTCCATAAATATTCGCATATCGTAAAATTGTGTAATTTAATTTATACTCTGAGTTGTAGAAGTATAAATATTTTTCAACAGCAAGCTTTGAGATTCCATAAGGTGATTTTGGCTGTTGACTATGTTTTTCATCAGCAGGGAAGTTATCTTGCTCACCATAAACTGCTCCGCCGGTTGAAGCGAACATAAATTTCTTAACTTTATACTTAACACAATTTTGTAGCAAATTTATTGTTCCAAGAATATTTGTTGTTGCATCAAACTCTGGATCTTTTACTGATCTCCTAACATCCATTTGTGCAGCGTGATGATTAACAACATCAAACTTTTCTGATTCAAATAGCTTATCTAAGCTTTTATCACAAATATTAGTTTTAACAAATTTGGCTTTCGGGTTAATATTTTTTTCATATCCGGTTGAAAGATCATCTAGTATTACAACTTGATGTCCTTCTTCAATAAAAGCATCTGCAATTTGGGATGCAATAAATCCAGCACCCCCGGTTACTAAAATCTTCAATTAGTTTTCCTTATATAATTTATTTTTGTTAATATATTCCAAAACTTTTTCTGGTACGAGGTAATAAATTGGTAAATCTGCATGAACACGATTACGAATATCTGTTGCACTTATCTCAATACCACGTGTTTCAACAAAGTGTGCCGATTCAACATATTTATCAACATAATCAATTGGATGAGAAGATTTTCTTTTAAGTACAACCACATTAGCTAATTTAAAGATCTCATCAGGGTCTTTCCATGTGTGGAAGGAAAAAATATTGTCATAACCAATTATCAAATCAATTTCATCGTAGTACTTCTTAAACTCTTTTAAAGTATCGATTGTATAGGAAATAGTATGCTGCTTGATTTCAAAATCAGAACATTCAAAAAAGGGTATTTCATCCAATGCTAATTTGAGCATATTTAATCGATGTTGTGCATTAGAGGCTTTAGCATGTTGCTTGTGTGGAGAAATGTAAGCAGGAATAAATATAATTTTTTCAAGATCTCTTATTTCTTTAACTGATTGTGCAGTAATTAAATGTCCATTGTGTATTGGATCGAATGTGCCGCCAAAAATTCCAACTCTACTCATTTAAGTAAGTCCTTATATTCTACAAAAAGATGTGTGAATCGTTCGTGCATTTGCTGTGAGCAATATTCTATACTTTTCTTTTGGGATAACTCCAGATAAAGTTGTTTGAAGTTATTGATGCTTCTTACGAGCAACACATCATTTACAATGTGCATAAAATGTTCGCAGGATTTAATCCGGCTTAAAAAATTATTATAATTAAAATCACTTGATACCAAACTGCCGATAATTTCTCCTGAGTAATTATTAAATCCCAATACGGCAATACTATTTTCTTTATCCTTTGCAATAACAAGCGATTCTTTTTCAATGTTAAGCAGATTGAAATATTGTTCATAGTCAGAAGGTCTTATATCAATTACATCAGAAAAAACAATGAGGTTATTTTTATATGACGAAAATTCTTTAGAGGAAAATTTCTCAAAAATTATTTTCTTATTTGAAAGATTCTTAAAAATTATTTTACAATTATTATTTTTTAATTCATACGGAAGACTATCTTTTTCATTCTCATCCCAAACGCAATGAATATCTATTTTATCTTCTTTGCCATTAAGATTCCCCAGAATATTTAAATAGAGAGTGGAATTAAGAAATAGAACATCCTCTTTTTTTAACTTATTTAAGTTTTTATGTAATACTTCATCGTTAAATGCATAAAATGGAATAATGTAAATTGCTTTAGAATTCATTGTTAGGACGTTTGTAATAATTTTTTAATAAAATCTCTGTAGTTTTCAACATCCATTTCATAATAAGCTTTGCTGGCACCGTGAGAATTTCTCAACTGAACTTTTCTAAATGCAAGTGTTGTAGCTGCCTTGATATAAGTTTTTCTTTTATGCTCATCGAACCAGCCTTTTCTTTCTCGCTGTGGCGAACTTAAAATAACTAAATGGGATTCAGGAATAACCCCGATTTCAGATTCTTCCTTGAGTTCATTAAAAATGGTTCTTCTCTCACCGCGCAAGGAAATTGAAAAAGTAGAAAGAAAAATTATTATCGAAACAAACATAAAGAGATATCCCATTGGAGCAATATTTTCATAACTTAGACTAAAGTTCCAGAATGAGTGGATCATCATTGCGATCAATAATCCTACAAATGCATAGAATACCTTTTTAGATGCCGATTTAAATTTTGCTAGTCCAAGAAACGCACCAAGAGTTGCTGTTGAAACACAGTGCATAACTGCAGAGAAAAGGCTTCTAACGATTACTAACATGATCCAATTTGCGATTGATTCTCCATACGTAACGAAGTATAAAAAATTTTCAGTCATTCCAAATCCGAGACCAATTGCACCACCGTAAACTATACCATCTGTTATATTATCAAATTTTTTATTGGTGATTGTTATCAATAAAAAAAGACCTTTAGTGATTTCCTCAACAATTGGAGCAACAACCACAGCACCAAATCTGCTTAATTGAACGGCGTCTCTGATAAAGAGTGAAGCGATCATAGTAAAAAAAATACTGCCTATTAACGCAAGAACTATGGCGCCAAGTGCGCCCCAAAGATAATTTGTAAAAACAAGTTTAAATGGTTCTCTATCGTATCGATCAAATTTCCATATCAATACTGCGTAGATTGACATTGGAATGATTGCAGCAAATGCAGAAAAAATTATTAACATTTAATTTTTGGCAATGATAACTATTATTAAATATCTGCTTCAAATTATTGATTTAGATGTGAAAAAACCAAAATTATTTTTGGTCGATGATTAGAATTTATTTAATAGTATAATTTAAAGACGTCATTAATAAGTTGTTTCTCGATCTAAAACAGATCAACCATAAAATTGTGTTATATTTAACTTTTAAAAATTGAATAATCACTAAAATGGCTTAATTGTTTCCAAAAGCTAAATATTTGGGGTTAATCATCGTTTGATTATATAGTGGTTCAGTTATATATTAAGCCTCGTTTTTTGCGTGATTTTGCAAGATGATAATTAAAATAACAAATTTAAGCCTTGGGGAACACAATTTTGTTTTTGAGGACAAAGTTGATTTTTTAGATTTGGATAAACCATTTTATGGAAAGTATAAATCTTTTGTAATTCTTAATAAACTGCATGATCAGTTAATACTGTCTGTAACATCTGATTTTAAAGTAAAGTATGAGTGCGACCGATGTGGAACTGAATTTAAATCAAGTTTAAAGAGTGATTATAAAATAATTTATCTGATGAATGAGACACCTGAAGAAACTGACTCTATTAATGTTAGCTATCTAACCAGGGATGCTGATAAGATTGACATTAAAACTGATGTTTGTGAATTTGCTTTACTCTCAATTCCAATGAAAAAACTTTGTAAAGAAGATTGCAAGGGTTTGTGTTATAAATGCGGTAAAGATCTGAATAAGGAACAATGTATTTGCAGCACGGAAGAAATTGATCCGAGGTGGAAGCCTCTTATGAACTTGAAAGATAAATTAAATCTCAATTAAATATAACGGAATGATATCATGCCAAATCCAAAACGTAAGCTCTCAAAGAGCCGAAGAGATAAACGTAGAACACACTATAAAGCAGTAGCACCTTCGTTAAGCACTTGTGGAAATTGCGGCGAAATGAAACTTGCTCATCGTGCTTGCCCTTCTTGCGGTTATTACAACGAACGCTCAGTGTTTATTCCTAAAAGCTAAGTTTTATAACTTGCTTATCCTATGGATGAATCAGAAGCTAAAAACTCTAAATGCAAAATTATTATGGATGCTATGGGGGGCGACTATGCCCCTCAAAATGCTGTTGTTGGTGCCATTGATGCCTATAATGAAAAGAAGGACTTTGAGCTTTTTCTTATAGGTAAAAAAGATGAGATACTATCTGTAATTAAATCCAATCAACTTTCATTTGATGAAAAATATATTATTCATACTGATGAAGTTATTGAAATGGGTGATTCAGCTACAGCTGCATTAAAATCCAAACCAAATTCTTCAATCGTAAAAGGTGCCCATTTAGTTAAAGAAGGTAAAGCAGCTGCTTTTGTTAGCGCTGGTAATACTGGCGCAATGATGAGCGCATCAACATTAATTATGGGAAGAATTCCTGGTGTTGGTCGTCCAACAATCGGTGCAGAGATGCCAAACGTTAATGGTATTTGTTATCTTTATGATGTTGGTGCGGGTAAGGATGCAAAACCTTCACACCTTTTTGAGTATGCGGTTATGGGAACAATATATGCGAAAGAAATGGGTGGAATTAAAAATCCTTCTGTAGGATTACTTAGCATGGGAGAAGAAGAAGGCAAAGGAAATGATGTTGCTAATGAAGCCTTCAATTTGCTTAAAGACTCAAAACTTAATTTTATTGGAAATGTTGAAGGCAGAGATATAATGACAAAACAAGTTGATGTAATTGTCTGCGATGGTTTTGTTGGCAACATTATTCTAAAATTTGGTGAATCTGTTCCTAAGCTTCTCAAACATCTACTAACTAAAACAGCAGAAGCAAGTTTATTTGATAAGTTAAAAGTTGGAATATCAAAGGGTGTGTTAAAAAAATCCTTAAAATCATTGGATTATCAAGAACACGGTGGAGTGCCGTTGTTAGGCGTTAACGGAATTAGTATTATTGGGCACGGTTCAAGTTCCCCAAAAGCAATTAAGAATATGGTTTTAAAAGCACGTGAAATGTATAATAAAGATTTAATTAAAAAGATAGAAAATTCTATCAAAGATTATTCACAAAAATAATTATTGAGAAGTTGATGTCAGAAAAAAGATATAATGCAATGATAACAGGGGTTGGAATGTACGCTCCTGATAAAGTTTTAGATAACAAATATTTTGAATCTATTGTGGAAACCAATGATGAATGGATTAAAACCAGAACCGGAATTAGTGAAAGAAGAATTTTGGAAGATGGTGCGACAAGTGATTTAGCAGCTCGTGCAGCATTAGATTTATTTGAAAAACATAATGTAAACCCGGAAGATATTGATGCAATTATAGTTGGAACTGTTACACCTGATATGTTTTTCCCGGCTACTGCTTGTTTAGTGCAGACTAAAATCGGTGCTAAAAATGCATGGGGATTTGATGTATCTGCTGCTTGTTCAGGATTTCTGTTTGCATTACAAAATGGTGCTTCACTTATTGAATCCGGTAGATATAAAAAAGTATTGGTAATCGGTGCTGATAAAATGAGTTCTATTGTGGATTATACAGATAGAAATATTTGTATCCTTTTTGGTGATGCCGGATCTGCAGTATTGTTGGAACCTACAGAGGATAAATCTTTGGGAGTACAAGATTCTATTTTACGAGTTGATGGAACAGGTAAAGATGCTCTTTACATGCTTGGTGGTGGGAGCCTAAATCCAGCTTCACACGAAACTGTGGATAAAAAATGGCACTACATTTATCAGGATGGTAAAGCGGTATTTAAAGTAGCAGTTAAAGGTATGGCAGATGTATCTGCAGAATTAATGGAAAAAAGTAATCTCAAATCAGAAGATATTGCATACCTTGTACCGCATCAGGCAAATTTGAGAATAATCGATGCAACTGCTCAGAGAATGGGAATCAGCAAAGATAAAGTTATGATTAACATCGATAAGTATGGTAACACCACAGCAGCAACAATTCCATTATGCTTAACTGAGTACTATCGTGATGGGAAAGTAAATAAGGGCGATAATCTAATATTATCAGCTTTTGGTGCTGGATATACATGGGGTGCTATTCATGTTGTGTGGGCAATTTAATTTCTAATAATAAAAACTATTTCAATGCCTAAAAAAGCTTTTTTATTCCCTGGTCAAGGATCGCAATACATTGGTATGGCTAAAGATTTATTTGATAAATCTGTTGAAGCGAAAGAGATGATTAAGACCGCTGATGATGCACTTGGTATTAATCTTTCATTCATTATGTTTAATGGACCTGAAGAACAATTAAAACAAACCGAATTTACTCAACCAGCAATTTTTTTGCATAGTGTTATTCTTGCAAGTTTAATAAGGACACTTCAACCAGAAGCCGCAGCAGGGCACTCACTTGGCGAATACTCTGCATTGGTCTCTGCAAATGCAATTCAGTTTTATGATGCGATAAAATTAGTTAGAACAAGAGGCAAAGCAATGCAGCAAGCCGGAATTGATAATCCCGGAACTCTTGCAGCTATTGTTGGACTGGATTCCCTTAAAGTTGAAGAACTTTGTAAAGTAGCTTCAGCTGCTGGAATCGTGCAGTGTGCAAATTTTAATTCACCTGGTCAGATTGTAATTTCGGGTTCGATTGATGGAGTTAGAAAAGCCATGGAATTATGTAAAGCTAATGGTGCAAAATTAACAAAGGAACTCGTTGTAAGTGGTGCATTTCATTCTCCATTAATGCAATCAGCTAAAGACACATTGCTTGATGCTTTAGTTTTTACTTCAATATATGATGCAAGATTTCCAGTTTATGCAAACGTAACAGCAAAGCCGGTAATTAAAAAAGACGAAATTAAAAATCTTTTACACCAACAAGTTACTTCTCCTGTTAGATGGGAAGAAACAATTAAAAATATGATAACTGATGGCTATGATGAATTTTATGAAATTGGTCCTGGAAAAGTTTTGCAGGGGTTAGTTAAAAGAATAAATCCTGATGTCAAATTATTTGGGATAGATAAATATGAAGATTTGGAGCAGTACTTATAATGGAAACAAAGACGCAGTCAAAATTTACTAAAGAGATTAATGGTGTTTATATTGATCCACAAATATTTACCTTTAAGTTTTCATGCAAATGTGGCGGGGAATGCTGTAATTATGGCGTTTACACTGATCTTAAAGAACACGAGTATATTTTGAGCATAAAAGATAAAATCATACCATTGCTTGATGAATCACAAACCAAAGATATCGATGATTGGTTTGAGGAGCCTGAAGAAGATGAGGATTTTGAGTCTGGTGTAGCTGTTGGAACTGAAATAATAAATGGTAAATGTACTTTCTTAGACAAAAATGGCTTATGTACTCTTCAAAAACTTGCAATTATTGAAGGTGAAGATAGGTGGAAATATAAACCGATTTATTGCGTCCTCTTTCCGCTTACAATTTTTGAAGGTGCTCTTACCATAGATGATGAACATATTGACAGGTTAAAAACTTGCAGTAAAACTCCGGTAACAGAAACTACTATCTATGATGCCTGTAAAGAAGAACTAGTGCATTTCTTTGGACTTGAAAAGTTCAATGAACTTGAAAATTATAAAAGTGAATATTTATCCGAATATTATTCCGGAGTTGAAAAAAATGACAAGTAAAGTAATAGAATTACATAATAAACGAGCTATCGTTACTGGTGGGACAAGAGGAATCGGTAGAGCAATAGTAAAAGAATTAGCTTCAAGAAGCTGCTGCGGAGTTTTGTTTTCAGATGTTGCATTTGTTTATAATAGCTGCGATGAATGTGCCGAAGAATTATTAGGTGAGATAGATTATCCAGGAATAAAAATTCATGGCTTCAAAGCTGATGCATCATCAATGGAAGAAGCTCAGGCAACTGTTGATGCAGCAATTGAAAAACTTGGCGGTGTTGATATTCTAATAAACAATGCCGGAATTACTAGAGACAATTTATTATTAAGGATGACAGAAAAAGATTTTGATGATGTTATAAGCGCTAATCTAAAAAGTGTTTTTAATTACACAAAAGCAGTTATAAAACCAATGATAGCTCAACGATACGGAAGAATTGTGAACATCGCTTCTGTTGTTGGCTTAATTGGAAATGCGGGACAATCTAATTACTCCGCTTCTAAAGCTGGAGTTATAGGATTTACTAAATCGATGGCTCGCGAGTTAGCATCAAGAAATATTACGGTTAATGCTATAGCTCCGGGGTTTATTCAAACAGACATGACAAGTAAGTTGACTGAAGAGCAGATTAAAAAATTAGTGCAGAATGTGCCTATGTCCAGATTAGGCAAACCGGAAGATATTGCTAAAGTTGTTGCATTTTTATGTAGCAAGGATGCTGATTATATTACCGGTCAGGTTATTGCCGTTGATGGCGGAATGACAATGTAATCGAAAATCTATTTGTTTCTTAGATTTTAATTTTGTTAAATTTAAACCAATAAATAATAACTCAAATAAATACAAAACCAATAATAGGAGAATACCATGGATGTTGAAGCTAAAGTGAGAGAGATCATAATTGATAAATTAGGTGTTGAAGAATCTCAAATCACTCCTGAAGCATCATTTACAAATGACCTTGGCGCTGATTCACTTGATATAGTAGAATTAGTAATGGGATTTGAAAGTGCTTTTCAGATTTCAATTCCTGATGAAGATGCTGAAAAAATCGGTACAGTTGGAGATGCAGTTAAGTATCTTTCAGAAAAATTAGCTTAATTGAAATCGTCGGGATTTATAATCCCGACCTTCTTACCTTTATATGCAATTCTATACCAAAAACGGCATATGCCAATGAAATTCTATGACTAAGAAAAGAGTTGTAGTCACAGGAATTGGTGTCGTTACACCTATCGGATTGAATATTCCTGAGTTCTGGGATGGTCTAATTTCAGGGAAAAATGGTGTTACACCAATAACATATTTTGATGCCTCTAGATTTGACACTCAGTTTGCAGCCGAAGTTAAAGGCTTTAATCCGGATAATTACTTTGATAAAAAATCTGTAAAAAGATTAGATAGATTCACACAATTTGCTCTGGCTTCATCAGTCGAGGCTATTAAAGATTCCGATATTAATTTAGATAATATTAATAAGGATAGGGCTGGAGTAATTTATGGCAGTGGTATTGGCGGATTGGAAACAATGCAAAATGAGCATTGGAAATATTTTCAGGATAAAAATCCGGGGATGATCAGTCCGTTTTTCGTTCCGATGATGATCTCAGATTTGGCTGCAGGTCAAATCTCTATTCGCTTCGGATTAAAAGGTCCTAATTATGCAACCACTTCTGCCTGTTCAACAGCATCTCATGCAATCTCAGATGCTTTTATGATTATCGAGAGAGGTTCTGCTGATATTATGGTTTGCGGCGGCAGTGAAGCATCAATAACAGAAATTGGTATTGGCGGATTCAATGCTATGAGAGCATTATCCACCTGGAATGATAGATATGCAGAAGCATCCAGACCTTTTGATAAGGATCGCAATGGGTTTGTAATGGGTGAAGGTGGTGGAACATTGATAATTGAAGAATTGAGTCACGCACTTAGCAGAGGTGCAAAGATTTATGCAGAAATAGCTGGTATCGGGTTAACCGCAGATGCACATCATATAACTGCCCCTGCTCCAGGTGGTGAAGGTGCAGTAAGATCTATGAAGATTGCCGTTGAGGATTCTGGATTACTATTAACTGATATCGATTATATAAATGCTCATGGCACATCCACACCTCACAATGATGTAAATGAGACAAAAGCAATAAAAACTTTATTTGGCGAACACGCCTATAAATTAGTAGTTACTTCCACGAAGTCAATGACAGGACATTTATTAGGTGCTGCAGGCGCTATTGAAGCTATCGCCACTCTTTTATCAATGAACAATAGTTTAATTCCACCAACGATAAATCTTGATAATCCTGATCCTGAATGTGATTTAAATTATAGTGCAAAAAAAGTTACTAAAAAAGAAGTTAATGCTGCAATAAGTAATACCTTTGGATTTGGCGGACACAATGCATCAATTTTGTTTAAGAAGTTTGAGGAATAGTTTTGAGTTCTCTTTTCTCTCGCTTGCTTAAATATTTTGGTGTTCGGGAAGAAAGTAGTAATTCCTACCAGGTTAAAAGAATACTAACACCACATAAGTTTGCCGAATTAGAAAAAATAATCGGTTTTCCAATTAAAGATAAATCTCACTACATCCAGGCGTTAATGCACAGATCCTTTCTCGAAGAACTTGAAGATAACGATACCTCGAATGAGAGATTGGAATTTTTGGGAGATTCTGTATTAAGCGTTGTTGTGGCTGAATATCTTTTTGAAAAATTTCCAAAAGAGAATGAAGGTTTCTTAACAAAGGTAAGGTCTAAACTTGTAAATAGATTTGCCCTATCAGATGCTGCTGAAGATATTGGATTGACAAATTTTATTTTAATAAATCACAACTTAAGTAACACTTTTGCCCGTGCTTCTAAAACCGTTCTATCTGACGCTTTTGAAGCCATTGTTGGGGCAATTTATTTGGATCATGGACTAGAAGTTTCTAAGAAATTTATCCACAGAGTATTGATCGAACCTTTGACAAAAGATGGTGATTATTTGGTTGATGAGAATTATAAAAGTCAGCTTTTAGAATATGCCCAGGCAAATAAAATAGATGTGCCAAATTATATAGTTTTAAAAGAAGAGGGGCCCCAACACGATAGAGTCTTTACAATAAAAGTAAATATCGGAGAGGAATATGTTGGAATAGGAAAAGGAAAGAACAAGAAAACCGCAGAACAAAATGCCGCTAAAGCTGCGCTCGAAAAAATTCCACACTAGATATTCTTTAAACTTAAAACGATAAAAAATTGCACTAAAATTCCCTGTTTACCCAATCAGAATTACATAGATTTTTCTTAATTTTGTGTAACAAAATTAACATCGTTTTTAATACTGAAAAATAAATTAAGAGAATTATAATGCAATCCTTTCAACACCCTGATGTATTTGAGTCCCGCCACATAGGACCAAGTGCTGATGAAATTAATGAGATGACTAAATTATGTGGTGTCAATTCCGTTGATGAATTAATTAATCAAACCGTGCCTGCAACTATCCGACTTAAGAATAAATTACAATTAGATGAGCCTTTAAGTGAATTTGAATTTGTTAAGCACTTAAAAGGTATTGCAGAAAAAAACAAAGTATTTAAAAGCTATATCGGAATGGGATATTATCCGTCTATCCTTCCTTCGGTAATTCAAAGAAATATTTTAGAAAATCCGGGCTGGTACACTCAGTATACACCATATCAAGCTGAAATAGCTCAAGGCAGATTAGAGGCATTACTTAATTTTCAAACCGTAGTTACAGATCTTACAGCATTGCCAATAGCAAACGCTTCTTTGCTTGATGAAGCAACCTCTGCTGCTGAAGCTATGGTTATGTTCTTCAATAACAGAAAAAAAGATAAAATTAACTCAAATAAATTTTTTGTTTCTAATGAGGTGTTTCCACAAACAATCGATGTTTTAAAGACACGATCTAAACCCTTGGGAATTGAATTAGTTATTGCTGATCATAAAACAGTAGAACTTGATAATGAATATTTTGGATTGTTAGTTCAATATCCAGCACTTAACGGTGAGATATATAATTATTCAGATTTGTTTTCTCATGCTCAGGGATTTGGAATATTAAAAGTTGTTGCTGCTGATATTTTAAGTCTTACTCTTCTTAGTCCTCCTGGTGAATTTGGTGCTGATTGTG
>Ga0105096_10000780_pt1 | contig 12076 bp, 10 predicted proteins | sample PPLLak3cmMay2015_FD_87036 | JGI IMG/M metagenome (GOLD analysis project Ga0105096, IMG submission 87036) | Freshwater sediment microbial communities from Prairie Pothole Lake near Jamestown, North Dakota, USA - PPLs Lake P7 Core (1) Depth... | ecosystem: Environmental > Aquatic > Freshwater >... | reverse complement strand
CGTGATCGGCCCGTAGTCGGTTTGGCCCGGGGACTTGCGCGTCAGACTGGGGTCGCCGCCTTCACGATGGCTCACGACTTGGGTCGAGCGCGTCAGGCCGCTGACCTTGCTGATGCCGGCGACGGGCTTGCCATCCCAGGTGACGATGAACCTGAAGGTCTTGTAGGGGTCGAAGCGGTACGTAGCGCCGCCGGGAGATTCGGTGTTGGCCATGCTGGCTCCTTTAGATGGGGTTAACTAGGTTGCCAATTGGCCGGCAATCTGCTGAATGTAGAGCACCACGAACTCGGCCGGTTTCAGCGGCGCGAAGCCCACGATGACGTTGACGATGCCGCGCCGGACCTCTTGAGCCTGGCCTTGATCGGCGGCCAGATGGCCCAGGCTACGCAGCAGCAAGGCCTCGCCGCGGCGCTGGCCGATGGCGCGACACCTTAATCCATCCGTCCACGCACAGGCGAGGGCCGGCTATCACTACCCCCCGTATTTGGGTTCCGGCAGCCCGTGAATGTCCGTGTGAACCACGAACAGGTCGCCCGACCCTGGCGCGGCCTGGCGCTCCGCGTCGCTCAGTCCAAGCCAGGCGGTGGTGACATACAGGTCCTTCAGGTCGGGCCCGCCGAAGACGCAGCTGGTGGGGTTTGGCACCGGGAGTGTGACCACGCGCTCGATCTTGCCGTCCGGGTCGTAGCGCGTGAGACGCCAGCCGCCCCACTGGGCGCTCCAAACGAACCCCTCGGCGTCGACGGTCAGCCCGTCGGGCAGGCCGTCGGCCTCTGGTACCTTGGCGAAGGAGCGGCGGTTGGCCAGGTCGCCGCTGGCCAGGTCGAAGTCAAAGGCCAGCAACTCGTAGGCGAATTGGGCGGTGACATACATCGTCCTGTTGTCCGGGCTCCAACCGAGGCCGTTGGAGCAGGCTAGCCCGCCGGCCATCTTCTGCACGCTGTGGTCGGCGTTCATCTGATACAGCGAGCCCTCGGGCCGGAACTGGTCGTCGGCGTACGTCGATCCCGCCCAGAAGCGGCCCATCCTGTCGGCCGAGCCGTCGTTGAAGCGCACCGGGCGGTTGTTGGCTTCGGGATCGTGGATAAACTGGCTGGCTCCCGTGTGTTCGTCCCAGAGGTAGAGCCCCGTCCGGGTAGCAAACACGAAGCCGCCGCTGGCGCGACGCGCCTGTCCGGTTACCGGCAGACCAGGTGTCCAACGGGTGAGTACTTTGCCGTGAGGCTGAAAGCGAAAGACGGCTGGGCTGTCCCAGATGTCGAGCCAGTAAACGGCCTGCTCGCCGGCGTCCCAGCGCGGACTTTCACCAACCTCGTTGTCTACACTGACGATGTGTTCAACTTCGAACATGGCTGTTATCCTTCATGCGCGCTCGTCGCGCGGCTGCTTAAGGCTCTTTGCGGCGCTCATGCGCCAGGTCGAGGACCATCTGGGCTGTCTTGGCGTCCGTCACTAAACAGTTGCAGTAGCCGCCCCGCAGCGCGGCAGCGATTGCTCTGGCTTTTGGTACGCCTCCCGAAACGGCGATAACCTTCGGGATTCTGCGAATGGACCCGGCATCCAGGTTGACCGCGCGGCGGTTGGCCGGGATGTCCAGCAGCCGCCCGCAGTCGTCAAACTGATGGGCGACGATGTCGCCGACCACGCCGGCGGCGATCAGTTCCTCCATATCGCTGCGGCTGAGATAGCCGGCGCGCACCAGGCTGGAGTAGTCTGGATCCGGCGTGCCAATGCCGATGATGGCCACATCGGCCTGCGCAGCCAGGGTTAGGGTCTCCTGGTTGATCCGCTCGCGGCGCAGCGCCTGAGCAACGACTTCATCTTCCACCAGCAGCGGCGCAGAGAGGAAGCGAAAGGAAGCGCCCAGCTTTTGCGCCAGCCAGCGTGCGAGCTCCAGGCCATCGACCATCGGGTCGCCGTGGCCAACAGCGCCGATCAGTTGCACGACGGTGGCGTTGGGCACGGGGGTAGATCGCATCGCGCTGACTACCGCATGGACGCCGGTGCCCCAGCTCAGGCCGATGACGATGCCCGAATGCAACATCTCCTGCAGACGACGAGCGCCTAGCTCGCCAAGGCGCCGGAGCAGCAGCCCATAGTCTTCTGGCGACTCCGCCAGGACATGGGCCTCGGCGAGGTTGTAGGCATGGCACAGCCGTTGCGCCAGTTCGAGGTCGGTGCGCAGGGGATAATGCACGCGCACCTCGACCAACCCGGCCTCGCGCGCCTGGTCCAATAAGCGCGAGACCATCGACCGTGACTTGCCGATGCGCTCGGCAATGTCCGCCTGGTTAAGCCCTTCCTCGTAGTACCAGATGGCCACCTGAGTCAGGACCTCTATGCGTTCCTCTTCCATACCCGCTCCTTCCGAGGGGACCTGCCGTCCAAATAAATGCTTGCCAGCCTGACCTGTATTCTATGCCGTCGGCGTCGCGATGGCAAGAACGCCGTTCACCTTTGTGCAACTGCGTGCAAGCGGGCCGGCCACTGGGTCAATGGCTCAGCTTTTCCAGACGCCGCCAGGGCTCGCGCATAGCTTCCAGCAGGCACAGGTACTCCTGGTAGCGCGCCAGGTACTTGGGCGTTGCCTCTGGTCGCGGCTCGCAACGTCCCAGCATGCGCACTGTCTGCCGTATCGCGTCGTCATAGCCGGCATAGACGCCGACGCCAATACCGGCCGCGATGGCTGCGCCCAGCGCGGCGATCTCTGTGGCGGCCGGTGTTTCGATGGGCAGATCCAGCACGTCGGCGAACATCTGCGACCACACAGCGCTGCGCGCGCCGCCGCCAGTCAGGCGCGCCATGTTCATCGGCGCGCCGGCCGCTCTGAGCCGGTTGACGTGGTCCAGGTGGCCGTAGACGACGCCTTCGTACAGGGCGCGCAGCACGTGCGCCTTGCTGTGCCACGAACCCAGCCCGTAGAAGCCGGCCCGCGCGTTGGCCTGGACGTTGGAGCCGAACAGGAAGGGATGGAAGATGACGTCCGTGCCGCCCGGCGGCAGGCTGGCGACGATCTCGTTGCACACCTCGTACACCGAAATCCCCCGAGCCTCCGCCGCCAGCTTCTCCTCGTAGCAGAAGTTGGTGACGAACCACTCCAGGTTGGTGGCCGAGGTCGCGCTGCTGTCGGTGGCCAGCCACAGGCCGGGCACGGCAAAGAGCGTACACATCAGGATGCGCGGGTCGACCAGCGGCTGGCGCGTAATCACCTCGTTGATGCTCCAGGTGCCGGCGATGATGCACAGCATCCCTTCGTCGATCACGCCCGCGCCCACGGCCGAGGCGTTGATGTCGAACATGCCGCCGACCACCGGCGTGCCTTCCGCCAGTCCTGTCTCGGCGGCAGCTTGGCGCGTCACCCGGCCGGCGATGGCGTGGCTCTCGATGGGCTGGGGCAGCGCGGGCAGTATGTCGCCAATGCCGTACAGGTCGAGCAGCTCCGGCGAGTAGCGGCGGTTGCGGCTGTCGTACAGGCTGGTGCCGCTGATATCGGAGAAGTCCGAGGCAGCCGCGCCGGTCAGGCGGAATTTGATGTAGTCCTTGCACGGGAACGCGTGGCCGATCTGCCGATAGATCTCCGGCCTGTGTTGCTTGAACCAGGCCAGCAAGGCCGCCGGCTGGGCGGCCCAGATGTTGGTCAGCACCGTGGGGAAGGCGCGCTCGCGCACGCCGCCCGGCTGCGACCACTCGTCGACGATATCGCTGGCGCGGTTGTCCATCGAGGCCACCCCTGGCCCCAGCGCTGCGCCTGACTTATCGACCAGGTAGATGCCGTTGCCGTGGGCCGAGTTGCCGATGCTGATGATGTCCCTCGCATCGATCCCTGCCTTGTCGATGGCCTCACGGATCGCCGCGGCCGTGGTTTGCCACACCACCTCGCTGTCCCGCTCGACCCAGGCAGGCCGTGGGTAGTTCAGCGCCACTTTGTGCCCCTGCACGGCCACCTCGCGACCATCCAGGTCGAAGATCGCAGCCTTCGAGATCGTCAATCCGTTGTCGATGCCTAGCAGGTAGGATGGCATGGTGTCGTCTCCTTTGTTGCCGGCTACACCCACGGCGATAACGCGTGGCTGACTGACTTGAGCGCCGGGTAGAGCTGCCGATAGATCGGATAAAGTCTGGCATACACTCCAGCGGCCAATGGATCCGGCTCGTAGGCCGTGTTGGGCTGTTGGACGTGGGCGTAGGCGTCCGCCTCGTCCCGGTACAGCCCGACACCAATGCCGGCCAGCATAGCAGCGCCGAGTGCGGTGGCTTCAGCGACGTCGGACACCTCGATGGTACGTCCAAACAGGCCGGCCACCATGTCGGCCTTATTTTGCATCCAGAAGCGGTTTTTGGCTGCACCGCCGACGACAACTAACCGGTCGAACGGCACGCCCAGGTCGTTGCGCAGAGTCCTAACGATGTCCAGGAACTGGTAGTCCAGCCCTTCGACGACAGCGCGCAGCATGTCGCCCTTGGTAGCGCGATTGCTCAGCCCGACGAATGCGCCCAGCGAGCGGGGATCCACCGTCGGGCAGCCTGCGCCCGACAGGTGGGGCAGGAACATGACGCCATGCGAGCCCGCCGGCGCGGCTGCGGCATCGGCCATCAGGAAGTCCCAATCGACGCCGCCGCACTGGTTGGCCTGGAATTTCGCCTCGAAACCGAACTGCTGCCGGTACCACTCGAGCATGTCGGACGACACCGCGCCGCCCCAGATGGCGTACATGTCGCGCGCCACGTGAGCCTCGACTGTAACGCCAGTGCGCTGCGCCTCAGGCGTCAACACGGGCTCTCGCATCGAAGCCAGCACGATCTCCCAGGTGCCGCTCACGTCCAGCACCACGCCGGGGCGGATCGCGCCGACCGGCAGCGCGCCGCACAGGTAATCGTGGCCGCCCAGCACCACCGGTGTGCCGGCCGACAGACCCGTTGCCGCGGCCGCTGCCTGGGTGACCTCGCCCAATAGCGTGCCGCTGGGGTAGGGGTCGGCCAGCAAGCGCCGGTCGATGCCCGACAAGCGCAGCAGCTCATCCGACCAGGCGAGCGGGCGTTGGTCGAACAGCAGGGTGCAGGAGGCCATGGTGTAGTCGGTCGCCATCCTGCCACACAGCATCAGGTTGACATAGTCCTCAATCAGCAGCCATTTGTGCGTGCGCCGCAGGATTTCCGGCTCGTGCTCGGCCATCCAGAGCAGACGCAGCGCAGTCGAGAAGCGCCATAGGGTGTTGCCGCCGATGGAAAAGGTCTTCTCGGCCGTGATGTGCTGCGACCACCAGTCGAACTGCGGCTGTGTGCGAGGGCAGTGCCAACTAATGAATGGATAGAGCCACCGCCCACGCTCGTCGACCGGGACGCCGTCCATGCCCATGCCGGTCACAGCCACGCCTTTTATCCTGCCGGGATCGTCAAGCTGGGCCACGGCTTGCGCCATAGCAGCAGCAGCGCCGCCCCAAATCTGGTCGGGCATCCACACGGTCCACTCGGGGTGGGCAGGGTCGGGATGGACTTGTACAGTGGGACGGCAGGCGCTGGCAACGACGTTGCCGGCCAGATCAAAAATCACCGCTTTCAGGGTTGTCGATCCCAGGTCTATGCCTGCCAGGTAAGTCATGGTGGCGCCTTTGTGCCGACGGGCACGGTCGGCCCCTCCGGGGGGCTATGCACAGACCGGCCCGAGCGGTGTTGTGATTAATAGCTGCCGAACTCGCGCAGCGTGTGCAGCATGGCCAGATAGTTCTCCGGCTTGACGCCCGAATGGATGCTGTTGCTGGAGGACAGGATGTAGCCGCCGCCAGGCATCCCCTGGCGCAGGGCTTCTTTAGTGGCTGCGGCAGTGTCTTCGGGCGCGCCGAAGGTCATCAGGCTGGCGCAGTCGACGTTGCCTTTCAGCGCGATGCGCTGGCCGTACTTGGCCTTGACCTCGCCCAGGTCCATGCCGGCCACTGGGTCGATGGGATCCAGGCAGTCGATGCCTGACTCCACCAGCATGTCTAGGATCGACCACAGGTTGCCGTCGGTGTGCTTGATGACGTAGAGGCCCAGCTCCTTGAAGCCGCGTACGACCCTGCACAGACCCGGAAACAACAGCGTGCGGAAATGGCGGGGCGACATCAATGGGCCTTTGTTCCACGCCAGATCGTCGCCGGTGTAGACGAACTGGGCGCCGCGCTGGGCTATCTCCTTAGCCATCTGGAGGTTGACGTCCACCGACATCTCCACCAGCGCCTGCACCAGCTCCGGCTCGGCGGCGACGGCCATGAGCAGGTTCTCCATGCCCATTAGGGTGCGCGGGATCGAGAAGACGTCGTTCAGGTGGACGATCACGGCGTAGCGGTCGCCGTAGCTGGCCAGCGCCCGCTCGATGGCATCGTAGCGCCCTGGCGCATGCGGGTCGGGCGGGGTGTAGCGCTCGAAGTCGGCCAGCGTGCGGATGGGCGACTCCACCTCGACGCCGTGCTCTTCCTCGGTCTGCTGGCTGACGTAGCCCCACTCGCTCCGATAGCGGTTGCCGGCCAGGGGCGTCTTGGCAAAGACAGGATCGACGATGACCGCATCGTGGCCCATGCGCACGGCGAACTCGTTGGGATCCGTGCAGCCGGGTAGCAACGCCTCCCGCACCCGCCTGTCGACCAGCCACTCGAAGTGCGGGACGCGATCGGGCTCCTGGCGTTGCAGCACCCTGAGCATGCGCTCTTTGGAGGAAAGCTCTGCCATGATGATCTCTCTCAGTGCTGGCCGTAGACGGTACGGTACATGTCGCCGGTCTCGGCCAGTTGCTCCTCGGTCAGCAGAATCGGCTCGCCTTTGAGCATCGCCAGGTGGGTGATCTTGGCGATCTCCTCCAGCTCGACGGCCATCTTGGCGGCCTGGCGGGGCGAATCGCCGATGGTGAAGACGCCGTGGTTCTGCATCAGCACCGCGCGCTTGCTGCCGATGACGCGCAGGATCTCGGCGCCGATCTGTTCGCCGCCGATGGCCGCGTAGCCGCCGCAGTGAATCTCGCCGCCCAGCATAGCGCATGTGGTCAAGGCAGCCGGGATGGACCAGCCCAGCGCCGCAAAGCTGGACGCATAAGTCGAGTGGGTGTGCCCGATGCCAAAAACATCTGGCCGGTGTCGGTAGACGTAAAGGTGCGTCGCGGTGTCGGTGGAGGGCTTGAGATGGCCCTCGATCACCGCGCCATCCAGGTCTACCACCACCATGTCATCAGGGGTCATCTCGTCGTAGCTGATGCCGCTGGGCTTGATCACCACCAGCCCGCTCTCAGCGTCGCGGCCGCTGATGTTGCCGCTGGTCATGACCACGAGGCCATACTTTGGCAACTCCAGATTATGCTTCCAAACGTCGTGGCGCAGTTGTTCGAGTAACATGATTGCTCCTTTGGCGGAGAGACTTCGGAAGTGCCCGATCTAGCGGCCATGAACTGCTTCTTCGAGGTGTTCGGCCACTTCCGGAGTCTGGGATTTTGAGTATGTCGTGAATGGCGCGAGCGCCGGGTAGGCCAGCGCGACCTGATTGGCCACGAACTGGCGGGCGTCGCGAACCGTCGCCAGGGGATCGGAGGCCTGTGGGTCGGCCCACATCTCCACCACCAGCGGCCCGCGGTAGCTCATGGCGGCCAGCGTCCGGAATACCTGCTCAAACGGCACAATACCGGCGCCGAAGGGTACTCTACGGATAGTCTTGGGCAAGCTATCTTTCACGTGCATGGCAACCAGGTGGCCGTCACACTGCGCCAGCTCTGTCACCGGATCGTAGCCGGCCGCGGCCACGTTAGCCATGTCCGGGTAGAGCTGGAACCACAGCGAGTCAACCTGGCGCACGATTGCCATGCAGCGCGCGAGCGATTCGGTCAGTGGGACGTCCACGTTTTCCAGCGCAAGCATGACACCAGCCTGGCTGGCCAGTTCCGCGCCACGGCACAGTCCATCCACGAATTGAGCCACAGTGCAGTCGTCACTTTCCTCGTAGAAGACATCGTAGCCGGCGACCTGGACGATGCGCACTCCTACATTCGCTGCAAACTCGATCGCCTGGCGCATAATCGTCTCCGCCCGTTCGCGCACCTGAGGTGACCTGCTGCCCAGCGGATACTTACGATGCCCGCTCAGGCACATGGTCAAAATGGGGACGCCGGCTGCCGCGATGCTCCGGCGCAGATCTGCCTTCATTGGAGCCGGCCAGGCGAGCCGGCCCAATCGCTCGTCGCTTTCGTCAATCGAGATCTCGACGAAGTCATAGCCGGCCTCGGCCGCCATAGCCAGCCGCTTTTCCCAAGACCATGGCGCGGGCAGCGCCTTCTCGTACAGGCCGACTGGCTGCTCGGCCACTGCCGGCATCACGGTTCTAGCCTCCCGGGGAATGGATCGAAGCGGAAGTAGCGGTTTGGCGGTCCGTGCAATACGATCGTTCCCTTTAAAGTCCACCTGGATCCGTTCATCAACCAGCATCACAGACGCTCCTTCTGCGGCGGCATATCCGCTTCTACTTCGCCGGCTCTCGCACCAGCAGGTGGTTGAGGACGACGGCGATCAGCAGCACGCTGCCCATGGCCACTGTCTGCCAGTACGCGGGGATGACGGTCATCAGGCCGGTGGTGATGGAAATGACGATGAGGGCGCCGACCATTGTCTTTGCAACTGAACCCTCGCCACCTGAAAAAGCCGTTCCTCCCAGCAAGACCGCAATGATGCAGGTAAGCTCCATGTTATCGCCTGAGAGCGGATCCCCTAAGGACATGTAGCTGGCCCGCGCCATGCCGGCCAGAGCGGCAAAAACCCCAACGAGGATGTACAAGAACCAAACCACCTTGACGGCATTGATGCCGGATAGCTCTGCCGCGGTGCGGTTCCCGCCGACTGCGGCCGCGTATTTGCCCAAGATCGTTTTCCGCTGAACGATGACCAGCACTGCAATCAAGGCTACGGCGACGAAGAACGCCATCGGCAGGCCGAGCAGGACATCATGGCGAGCATAGTCGTTGATCCACTCGGGCATCGGCTTACCTGGGATGCTCTTGATGGCTGAGGATCCGTCTGGAACGATCAGCAACGCGAGTCCCTTGAAGATGAGCAGAGTCACGAGGGTCGCGATCACGGGCGTGATGCGTAGTTTCATCACAAGATAACCGTTGATCGCCCCCAAGATAACGCCCAGGACCAGGGTGATCGGAAAGGCCAGGAGGAAGGGCACCCCGTTGAGGATCATCAGGGCGAATACCACGGCGTTCAGGCTCATTGCGCTGCCGACCGACAGATCGATGTAGCCGGAGATCATTAGGAGTGTGAACGCACCGCTGAGCGTCAAGACAGGCACGGCGGTACGCAGCATGTTGACGACGCTGTCCGGGCTGAGGAAATGCCCCCGGCCGAACATTTCTACCTCGCCCAACTTGACCACGCTGAAGACGAAGACGATGAAGAGCAGAACGACGTAGATGTAGTACTTCTTGATGGTTGCACGCACGTCTCGCGACCGATCCGGCGTGACTCGTGTTGGCTTCTGGCTTGTGCTGTTCACGGCAATCGACTCCTCTCTTAGACTTTCCTGTGCTCAAGAGCGAACCGCTGGGCGAGAATCGCGATAAAGGTCACCGAACCCTTGAGGATGAACTGCCAGTCCGGCGACAGCAGCAGCCCGGTGGAGGCCGACGTCACAACCGAGAGGATGATGGCGCCGACAAACATCCCCAGCACGGAGCCACGCCCGCCGTTGATGCTGACGCCTCCCAGCAGAGCCACCACCAGCGCGTCGAACTCGTAGCCCGTCGCACGGTTCGATACCCCTGCCTTGAATTCGGAGGCCAAAAGGATCCCTGTGATGCCGGCGAGCAGGGCGCTGAGGATAAAAAGCGAGGTGAGATGCCGGGTCACTTTGACGCCTGAAAGCCGCGCCGCCTCAGAATTTGCGCCGATGAGGTAGGTGCGCCTGCCGGGCACCGTCTTCTTTTCAAAAATGAAGGCGACGAAAACCAGGATGAGCATGACCAGCACGGAGATCTTGATGGTTGTGGCCGGGATGGCCATCGTCCCGATGAAGCCGAATACGTCGGGCAGGCTGGTGTTCCTCTGGGCGCCCTGGGTGATGACCTGGGCGATGCCGCGCGCGAGCATCGCCGTGCCGAGCGTGACGATGATGGACGGCACCTTGAGGCGGGCAACAAAGAACGCATTGAGGCCTCCTACTCCCATTGCACATAGTAACGCCAGCGCGACGGCCACCCCGTAGGGTAGTCCGAGCCCGTTAGCCAGAACGTTTTGGGAGACGTTGGCGCCCTGGCAGAAATACACGGAGAGCACCCCGGTCAACGCGATGACGCCGCCGACCGACATGTCGAAGTTGCCTGTGACCAGCAGAAAAGTGACCCCGATCCCCACGATGACGATAAACCAGTTGTTCGCGAGGAGGTTGAGCATGTTCTGCGGCAGGTAGAAGTTCGGCACGACGAGCGCTGCGATGCCGAATACGAGGATGAGCATGACGATCATGAACAGGGTGATGAACGTCTCGTTGCTCATTTTGCCCATCCGGCTGCCGGTCGGCTTCTTTTGCATCAGTTTCGTGTCCACGTTCATTCTCCACCTGTGACGATATGGAGGATCTTTTCGCTGTCGATCTCCGGACCGTTACGCATCATCGCTTTCATGCTTCCGTCGTAGAGGAGGCAGATGGTGTCGCAAAGGTTGACGATCTCCGGCAGCTCCGAAGAGAAGATCAGAATGGACTTGCCTTCAGCGGAGAGTTGGCGAATGATGGCATAGATCTCGCTCTTTGCGCCCACGTCGACGCCTCGGGTCGGTTCGTCGAGCATCAGGAGATCGGCGTCCGCAAAAAGGCACTTGGAAAGGACCACCTTTTGCTGGTTACCTCCTGAGAGCTGGGCGGCCTCCTTCTCGGTGCTGCTGGTGGCGATCCGCAGTTTGTCGACGTACTCGTCCGCGACTTGTTTCTCTTGCGCGGCGTCGATGAACCCACCCCGCGAGATCTTCTTCATATTCATGACCGGTATATTGGCCCGGATGGTCAGAATGGTGAAAAGCCCCTGGCTTCGTCGCTCCTCCGGCACCAGGGCGATGCCCGCAGCGATCGCCTTGTCCGGCGAAGGCTGCAGCTTTCGGCCCTTGAAGACGATATCGCCTTCGTAGGTGTCGACACCGTAGATAGCACGTGCAAGCTCGGTTTTCCCTGCGCCAACCAGACCATAGAAACCGACGATCTCACCTTCATGGACGTCGAAGGACAGGTCGTTGAGCTTGTGGTTGGACAGGTGTTTGACCTCAAGGGTGGTTTTTTTCGCTTCCTCCGCACGGGGCGTGTACTGTTCAAAGACCGTTTTGCCGATCATCATCTTGATCAGTTCCGACCGGTCGCGCACCTGCGAGACAGGCTTCGTGTCGATGTGTTTGCCGTCTCGCATGACTGTTACGTAGTCGCCGAGCTCGAAGATCTCGTCGAGCCGGTGGGAGATGTAGATGACCGTAACGTTGTTCTCGCGCAGGCTCCTGATGAGGGTGAACAATCGAGCGATCTCGCTCTCGGAGATGGCGGCCGTCGGCTCGTCCATGATGATAATGTTGGACTCCGTGGCGACCGCCTTGGCGATCTCCACGATCTGCTTCTGCGCCACGCTTAGAGTTGAGACTTGTTGCCGAGGCTTGATGGACGGCTCGATGCTGTTCATGACGCTGACCATCTTGTTGATTTTGTCCGTCTTCCTCAGGAACCCAAAAGTCGTATCTTCCAGTCCCAGCGTCAGGTTCTCCTCGACCGTGAGCTGGTCGACCACATTGAGTTCCTGAAACAGGGTGCTGATACCTCTTTGCCGCGCGTCCCGGGTGCTGCGCGGGCTATACTCTTCGCCGTTCAGAAGAATTCTGCCGCTCGTTCGTGCGTAGGCGCCGGTCAGCATTTTGATCAGGGTGGATTTCCCAGCGCCGTTCTCACCTACCAGGCAGTGGACGGTGCTCCGCTTGATGTCGAAACTGACATCGTTGACCGCTCGCACGCCGGGGAAATCCTTCACCAGATCTCTGATCTCCAGCACGTTTTCAGTCGGTTGCATAGATCCGCTCCCTGGTCCTGGACGGGG
>Ga0105096_10000779_pt1 | contig 12086 bp, 9 predicted proteins | sample PPLLak3cmMay2015_FD_87036 | JGI IMG/M metagenome (GOLD analysis project Ga0105096, IMG submission 87036) | Freshwater sediment microbial communities from Prairie Pothole Lake near Jamestown, North Dakota, USA - PPLs Lake P7 Core (1) Depth... | ecosystem: Environmental > Aquatic > Freshwater >... | reverse complement strand
GCTGTATTTACCAATCTCCATGTTTCGCTCGCGAATTTGCGTCATCGAGCTGTTCATATGCAGGGCGCTGACCGCGGACTGGCCGGCAGCCTCATCGACGCTGCGGATGATGGAACTGATTGCAGCTGAGCCGGAGTTGATCTCCTCCAGGGAACTATCGAGGCGGTCGATGTATTCCAGGATCGTCACCACGGTGCCCACTGTATTTTCCATACTGGCGAGGTTTTCCGCCGACATATTCTGCAGGGTGCGGACCTCCGATATGATCTTGCGACCCTCTTCCCCCGCTTCCCGCAGCAAGTCCGCGATGGCCTCGGCAATACCCAGGAAGGGACGCCCGTATTCCCCGGCTTTTTCCGCCTCGATTCGGGTATTGATTGCAACCACCGAGATCTTGGTGTTGAGCGCCTGGATATACTCCGCCGCCGCAGTCACTGACTGTATCAATTCACCCTGGCGTTTGGCGGACTTGGAAGTCTCCTGTACCGACTCACGCACATTCACCGATGCCTTGGACATATCCTTGGTCAGTTCATAGCCCTGCGCCACCTGCCGACAGTTGCGGTCCGACGTCCTGGCCGCTTCCGCGGTCGCCGCCTTTATATCCTCACTGGCGCGTACCATTTCAGTCGCTGCGGTGATGGATTCGTCGACCGAACGGGTCAGCTCCTTGCCCTTGTCAACGAGGCCGCGGGCGCAAATCCCCATCCTGTTGATTTCGTCGACTGACAACTCGAAAGGCGCCTGGATGCTCTCGACCAGTCCCAGCTGCGCCGCAGCGCAAGTGTTGATTTGCCTGCTAATGGCGGTGACTTCAGTATTGTCCTCCGGTACCCTGACCGTCAGGTCGCCAGCGCCGATCTGCTGCAGGGCACTGTTGATCTGGGACACTCCACTGGCCATCAGGCCCGCCCTGCGGCGCTGGATAACAAGCAGGTAGAGCGCCGCACCGATCGCCAGCACCAGGGGCACCAGCAGGTAAAGGAACGCCGCCGAGCTTGACTGGACATCGCCCTGCGCGAGCGCGAGGGGGGCATATGACACAGGCGCCAGGCACGCCAGTGCGACCAGGCCGGAGCGCACCCTGCGCACTGCTGCTACAAACATCACTTCTACCTTACTCATAACTCATACCCTCATGTGAAACTGCAACGGAGGCCGATGCACTGACCAGCTCGCTGTCGGCCACCAACCGGTCGACATCCAGAATTGCCAGGAATCTTTTTCCCTCGTGAAAACCCCCGAGGGTGAAACCGGCGAAATCGCTATCTACCACATACTCCATATCGCGATCCTCGAGTGGAAAGCGCATATCCCGCTCGACGTCACTCAGGGTTATCCCGAAATAAAAACCCGGCCTGCGGATCACCATGCAAAAGTCGCGCACCCTGCCTGCATAGGGGCGCCGACGAAACAGCACATCGCCGCTGATGATCGGGAGCAGCCCTCCCATATATGCGGCCACGCCCAGCACCCAGGGCTTGGTACCCGGAATGGCCGTGACGGCAGGCGTTTCAATGATCTCATCGATTTCCCCCGCTCCCACCAGCAGCGGCACCCCCGCGATGCCCAGCGAAGTACCCGTCCAGGTCATTCTGGCTGCGGCCAGCCTGGGAGACTCCACGCCGTTGTCGGCGTAGGCCTGCTCCAGCATGGCGACAGCCTTGCGCGCGAGACTGGACATCGATCAGGCCGCCTTGCGCTTGCTGGTGTGCTTGTGAATCAACTGCCGCAGCACGCGCTCGGGGGGTATCTTGGTGACATGAGCAGTGGCCCCACGGGCCTGGCCCTTGGCGATGTCGAAAATACCGTCGGACGAAGACAGCATGACGACCGGGGTGTTGCGAGTATCTTCCGCATTGCGGATCAGGGTGCAGGTCTGGTAGCCGTCGAGTTCCGGCATGGTGATATCGAGGAAGATGAGATCGGGCTTGAAGCGCCGTAGCATGCCCAGAGCCTTGTAGCCGTCCTCCGCACACTCGACTTCACATCCCATACCCTTGAGAGTGTGCGACATCATCATCCTGATGGTCTTCGCATCGTCAATAATGGCGATTTTTACGCCCGAGATATCCAGTTCTTCATGCTGATCGTTCATTGTCGTCCTCAACTGTCTGTCCGATTCCGTGATGCGCTGCACAACGGGGGTTGCAGGCACAGTATTTGCGGCAGGGGTAGTACCGGCAAGGAAAAACTGGACATTTGTCGAGAAACTGGAGTTTTCGCCGCGCCAGGAGTAAATGGCGCGCAAACCGCCGTTTGCAGGCGGCGGCGCGGAGCGGAATTCGGAGGTTTCGCCAGACCGGCGCGGGGCTATTCCGTCGGGAACAGGTAGTTGCGGAAGGGTTCCAGGTGGCCGGGCTGGAAGTCCTGCAGTTCATAGATATTGAACTTCTGCATCAGCGTGAGGCAGCGCTGGAAGACCTTGTCGGCATCATAGGACGAGGGCGCTATGGCATATTCGTCCGTAAGCCGGGCAAAAATCATCGAGGCGATCTCGCGGCGGGTCTTGTCCTCACGATACATGCTGTGACTTATGGGCGAGGTTACAATCGGTGAGCCGTAAACCAGGAAGGCCTCCCAACGGGCGGCATCCTGGTTGTCTTTCAGCTGGGCGACCAGGAACTTCACCATGTTGTACAGATCCAGCCGGGGCGGCAGGATATCCTTCTGCAGCCAGTTCCGGACATCTGATTCGCGCCATTCGCTGTTGATTCCCATCACCCCGAGAACCCGGCCCTCGGTCTGCGCGGGCGCCGCGCCTGCCAGGTCCCAGAGCATGTTGAGCCGCGCGGAAAAGCCCAGGCACAGGGGCAGCTGGGTTTCGGCCAGACGCTGGTACTCGTCGGCATATTCGCGCAATGACCTGTTTTTGCCCCGAGCCCTGCCCGCCGGCTTTTCCCCGCCTTTATTCTCCGCCGGTATGGTTGCCATCACCCTTCCCTCCGCCTGACCTGTTACCCACGGTTTCCTGTAAGCGCTTCTGGTAGGTGGGTATGGACACACCCATAATCCTCGCCCGCTCCGCCACGCCAAGGTCCTCACCCTGCCGCACCACGTGGGACAGCAGCACGGCCTCGGCCAACTGCTGCGGCGGATTCGCCATCGGCGCCGACTCCCTGATCCACTGCCTGGCCAGGCGCTGCGGCGTCAGCCACAGGGAACTGGCGCCGCGCTCCTGCTCACGCGCCAGTATCCCCGGCATCCAGCGCGCGATGTTACGCGGCCTGGTCTGCAGGAAGTCGGCGGCGGCACGGGCATTATCCCGATAGCGCTCGCAGGCTGCCAGCACCACCTCGTCATCCAGCCAGGTACCCAGCGGCTTGATCAGATCCTGATGCAACAGCTCGTGCACTGCCTCGCCCAGCGCCACCCCAAGCTCTTCCAGCGTGGTCGGGGTGTAGGCCGGCTCCTCCATGGGCGCCTCCACCAGGCTCTGGAGGTAGGCGCGCTTCGGGGGCAGGCTACCCGGACCCGCCGGCGAGAGGCCTTTGAAAATACCCAGGTCTACCGGCGTAAGCCACTCCTTGTCCGTTTTGTCCAGGGCGCTGCTGATGCACTGGCGCATCTCGCTGATATTGCCCGGCCATTCGTGTTGCAACATGGATTGCTCGGCGTCAGGGGTGAAACCGGTCACCTTGCGATCCCGGCGGGCCGCTTCCTGGGCCAGGATCTTGTAGGCCCAACGCAACACCGCCCGCTTGCGATCCCTTATCGGCGGCACCCGGATGGGATATGCGGCAAAAACACTGGCGAGGCGATCATTGAGCTCGCCGTGGCGCACCAGCTGCTGCAGGCTGTCCGGGAACAGGGCGATGATACGTGCTGCCGGCAGGTAACGCGGCGGGCTGGTATCGGCCAGAACCCGGCTGCTTATCTGCTTGGCGAGCTTGAGCTGGACCTCGGGATTCATCAGGTGGGGTGACTTGAATACCAGTGTCCTGCCCGCGGAGCGCTCCAGTTCACGGGCGATCCGGTTAAGCGCGTCCTTGCGACTGCGAAATTCCCTGCAGTCGATGGCGACCAGCTTGTCCGCTGCCGCCCCGCTTTCCTGGTGGATGACCTTCGCCACGTAGAATTTGCCGGTTCCGCGCGGCCCGATGATCGCCACCGGTACATCCAGCCGCGCCAGGAACACCGCCTGGTCGATGGCGCCCTCCATGTTGTCACCCACGTAACCGTCGATCCTCTCCTCGACCGGTCGCGGCGCTACCACCGCAGCCGGACTCGCTGCAGCGCCGGCCTGGCGCCAGTCCGCAAACCGGGATAGCTCCGTCGCCAGGTGATGCAGCGCCGCCACCTCCGGGGCAAATCGCCCCTCCGCGGCACTGGCGTCGCTGTATTCCAGCACCATACAACCCAGGACCTGATCGTAAAGCCGCAGTGGATACAGCGCGCTGGATGAGCCCGGGGGAGCAACGCTATCGAGCGTGCACCACAGCTGGGTGTTGGGTTTTCGCAGCAGCTGGCGGATGCCACGCGGCAGCTGCTTCTCGCCAACACCCGTGGCCCCGGAGTCAGCGGCCAGGCCGCCCGTCACATAATCGTAGCTGTCGTCGAAACGGCGGCGGTAGATCGCCACCGCTGCCACACCGCGCTGGCCGAGGGTAAGGGCCAGCACCGCCGCAAGATAGTCAGCGGCATGCTGCGGGTCGGCGGCAATAGCGGCGATAGCGCGCAGGTAGGCAAACGGTTCACGCTGGCCAATACCCTCCCCGAATATGCCGTCGGCGTTGGTGACACTGCTGCCAAGTACCTGATCATCGCGCTCAGCGGCCGCTGTTATGTAATCGCCTGCACCCACACGCTGCAGCCGCAACAGGGCCCGGTTGGCAGCGATCAAGGCAGACAGGGCGCTGCCCCCCTCTGCGCAGTGGGCGAGGCCGATGCGCATCCGTGCGCTCCCCGCCAGCAGCGGGGCCAGGTGGGAGAGCAGAGCCTTGGCGATATCCCGGGCCTGTTCAATGCCTACATCCCGCAGGGCTACGGGAATCGCCATACCAACCGGCATGCCGACATCATCGCGCGAGGGCACGATCTGCTGCAGGCCGAAACGAATGTCGATCATATGCCTGGCGCTATCGCCGCCCCGCCAGAGGTCGGTCGCATCGGGGTAATCCACCCCCAGCACCGCGACCACATCCGTCGCCTGCAGTGGCCGTGGGAACAGCAGTTCGCGCCCGGACGCGAGCTCGAACAATATCAGGACTACCGTGGCCCTACCCTGGCGCTCCTGCACATAAAGGTATCCGCCGGCGACAAACTCATCCGTTCCCGGCGGGCTCAACAGGGTCGGAGGCAGCGCGCTGCGCGCTGCGGTTCGGACAGCCAGCACCAGCAACTGATCCTGCGCCGGCGCGATGCCCAGGGCATCCCACCAATGCAGGCCTGCAACTGCTCGGCCGAGCAGGGAAGCTCCCTCTGCATTGCAGAATGTGACTTTCTCACTGGCACGGTCCACGTGCAGAACCGTGGCCCCTGGCAGCGGTGGAAAGTGATCTTCATCCAGCATAGCTGCGTTGCTGACTCCGCCTGGGTGACGAACCGGTAGCTCGCTCATGGACAGAGCGGGAGCGGCAGACCGGGCTCTTTTGTTATTCACTGCAAGGGCGCTATCATCCCACAGCTTCAGCCTGTCGAGTATCGCTATTGCCTTGCCCGCGCCCGGCAATGCCCGCTACAGCCAAATTTCCCTTGTGCTTTGTTGGCGATAATCATATATAAGCCCTGACGATGGCAACGCCTGCTGCAAGCAGCGACAGCCAATAGCAAACAAAATCACGGGGAAAGCCGCTTAATCAGCTGCCATTGCCATGACAGGTGTACTCCATCATTTAGCCCGCATCGTGCATACGGTGGCACTGGCTGAGCAACCCATAGACCAGGTCAACCTGGTCGTCGAATCCATCAGTACCACCATGGCGGCGGATGTCTGCAGCCTCTACCTGGCGAATTCCCGCGGCGAAATGCTCCTGCTTGCATCGCACGGACTGGCGGGCGCCGCGGTGCGCAAGGTCAGGATTCCTCCCGGCAAGGGGCTGGTGGGGTTGGTGGCGGCCAGCCGCCACCCGGTCAACCTCGCCGATGCCGAATCACATCCCGCCTATTTCTACATTGCCGAGACCGAGGAGGAGCGCTTCCACAGTTTCTGCGGTGTGCCGCTGGTGCACACCGGCAAGGTGATTGGCGTACTGGTTGTACAGGGCCGGGAAGTCCGCCAGTTCAGTGAGGAAGAGCAGGGATTCCTGGTCACCCTCGCTGCCCACCTGGCCCTGCTGCTGGCCAACAGTCCCCTGGCCTCGGACCAACCCGAGGCCGACGAGGGGCGGGTTTCCGGTATCCGCGGAGCGCCCGGCATCGGCATAGGGTACAGCCGCCTGTGCGATCACGGGGAGCTGTACGCGGTCGCCAACGCGCCCTGCCACGATACCGCGGCGGCGCTGCATGACTGGCATGCCCTGCTGGCGGTTGTGCGCAGCGAAATCGAACAGGAACAGCAGGCCGTCGCCGGCGAGCTGTCCGAAAGTGTGGCCGGTATTTTTTCCGCCTACACCATGCTGCTGGCCGACTCGACGTTCCTTGATCACGTGGAACAGGGCATTCTCAGTGGCAACTGGTTGCCCGGCGCGCTGCGCCAGGCCATCCAGCACTTCGCGGAACTGTTCCGGGCGATGGATGACCCCTACCTGCAGGCCCGGCAGGAAGATATCCACCATATCGGCAACAAACTCTACAATGCCTGGCGCGGCATCAGGCCTGAGTCGATGCGGACGGACCGGCGCATCATCCTGCTGGGTGCCCAGGTCAGCGTATCCGATATCGCCGCTGTTCCCACCGGCATACTGATGGGTATCGTCTGCTTTGAAGGCTCGGCCCTGTCGCATACGGCGGTGCTGGCCAATGCACTGGGCGTGCCGGCGGTGATGGGCACCGGCAGTATCCGCAACCTGGTGAACGACTGCCTGCTGATAGTCGATGGCAACAGCGGCCAGGTGGTCCTGAACCCGGCCGCGCCAGTCCTGGCGGAGTACCGCAAGCTGGAAGATGACCAGCGCCTGCTGCTGCAGCAACTGGAGCAGATCCGCGAGTTTCCGGCGGTAACCACCGACGGCACCGAGATTACGCTTTACACCAACACCGGCCTGCTGGCCGATATCTCACCGGGCCTGCGCAATGGCGCCCAGGGGGTTGGCCTCTACCGCACTGAAATACCGTTCATGATCCGCAACAGCTTCCCGTCGGAAGAGGAGCAGGTGGCGGTTTACCGCCAGGTGCTTGCGGCCTATGCGGGCAGGCCGGTGCATATGCGCACCCTGGACATCGGGGGCGACAAGCAACTGCCCTACTTCCCGCTGGGGAACGAGGAGAACCCGGCGCTGGGCTGGCGCGGAATTCGCTTCACGCTCGACAACAGCCAGTTGTTGATGACCCAGGTGCGGGCCATGATCCGGGCCTCGGAGGGGCTCGATAACCTGCGCATCCTGCTGCCCATGGTCAGCTCAACCGGGGAGATCGACGAATTCCGGGAACTGCTCGCCGACGCCATGCGGCAGTTGCAGGCGGAGGGCCTCAGGCTGAAGCGCCCGGAACTGGGGGTGATGGTGGAGGTTCCCGCCGCCATCTCACAGATTCCTTTCTGGAGCGGCAAGATCGATTTCATATCGATTGGCTCCAACGACCTCAGCCAATACCTGCTGGCGCTGGATCGCAACAACCCGCGGGTTGCGGCCCGCTATGATCACGTCCATCCCGCCGTGCTGCTGGAGGTGCGCCGCATCCTGGAACTGGCCGGGGCACATGGCCTGCCGGTGAGCCTGTGCGGCGAAATGGCTTCCGACCCCGTGGCCGTGGTGCTGCTGCTGGGGCTGGGGCTGCGCACCCTGAGCATGAGCGCCACCAAGATCCCGCAGATCAAGTGGCTGATTCGCAGCCTGCCGCTTGCCAGCGCGCAGCAGTTGGCGCTCGATGCACTGGCGTGCGTCTATCCGGCGGAAATTCGCTCCAGGGTGGAAGCCGCGCTGGCAAACGCTGAAATGCAGGAGATCTTCAGTCTCACCCCACCCCTGCAGAAGACCCCTGGAAGCGCACCCACGGCTTAATGCCGCAGCTGCGCTCCGGGCTCAGTTCATCCCGATCAGGGAACGCCTCAACTCCGGACGGCTGGTATCAGGTGACAGCCAGATCGCCAGGAAGCTCGGGCCGAATTGCGGATCGTCGATACTTCCCAACGGCTTGCCGTTGAGCAGGAATGTGCTGCGGCCGCTCTCACTCATTTCCAGCGCCAGCACATCGTCCTCCCTGACATCCGGCCACAGCCGCGCCAGCTCCTGCAGCCACAGCTCCTTCTCGTTCGCGCGCAGTTGCAGATGCCGCCACTCGTTGCGGGTCTGCTCCACCAGGTCGGCAGCCTCGATATCGCGCAGGTACTCCAGCTCCAGCCGCAGGGGTCGCTGACCATCGCTGTAACTGCCGTCCGCGGTGTAGAGGCGGGAATCGTAGATCGACCAGAACAGCACTTCGAGACGCGCCTGGCCGACCAGCTGCAGCTGCTCCGCCTGGGCATTCCCGGCAAGCAATAGCGCCAACAGACAGAGCCTGAACCTGTTCATGCAATCCTCCTGCCCTGCACTACCGCACGGGATTCACCGAGCCGGTACATCAGCGGCAGCAGTATGGCCCAGGTGACTGCCAGCAGGGCGAGTGTAGCCGGCAGGGAGTAGCCGAATTCAACCGCACCCGCGCGCTGCCCTACCCAGTAATTGAGAGGAAAGGCGATAGCACCTGCCGCGGACGCCAGCCACGGTCGCACGCCCAGCCAGCCCAGGCTGCGGCGCAGGGCGGCGGCAAATGCCAGCCACAGGCAGCAGAGCCACAGCGGCACCAGTACACCACCGGAGAATTGGAAGACGCCGGCCGCACTCAATAGCGCATCCGCCGCGACGCCCAGACCGCCCACCAGAAGCAGTTGGCGCAACTCCCCGCGCCAGTCCGCGCGAGCCAACCAGAGATGCAGGGCCAGCAGCAGCAGGGCCAGGGGCAGCAGGCTGTCCCGGCCGAGCACGGTGCAGAACCAGATGCCCTGGAACCAGATCGCGTTGAACCAGAGCCTTTCAGCCAGTGGTCTGGTCACGTCGGACCCTGGGGCGGTGATGGCATTGGCAGTCACGGGTTAGGCCCTTCCTGAAAACTATTCGATGATACCTCAATATACGCAGGCTACTACGGCATGGATCAGCGCTACCCGGTTCCCGGCGCATCCGCTGCGGCGCTATTCGATTCCCACCTGAAGTTCCACCCGGGCACTGCCGCTACCGCCGCTGCGGTCGACCGCCATTACCACCCGGCGCTGGTCGGTGAGCTTGTAACCGGCCTGCTGCACATCCCCCAGAAACCGGGCCCAGGTGTCTGCCAGATTGCCTTCTTTGCCATCGTACGCCAGGTAAGCACACTTGAAAGCGCCTGCCGTGCGGGTCTTATACTGGCCAACCGCGCTGGGCGAGCCCCGGTAGGGAAAGCCGAAGTGCAGCTCACCGTCCTCCCCGTCCCCCTGCGTGATGATTTGCAGCGGACCATCGATGCTGCCGCCTCCCTTGACCAACGCCACCCCCATGGGCAGCGCCAGGGACCTCGCCTCTGTCGCCAGCTGCGCCAGCGGCTGGCGATATTCCCGGTAGAAAAATCGCAGCGGCGGCACCGTCTTGGTCTCCACCGCGGCCTGCGCCTGCTGCCCGGCGGGCAGGTCTGCGCTGCCGGGGGCAGGCGCCGCGCCAGCTGCATCGGCCTCATCCCGGCCGCTAAATGCAGCGGCCGCTACCTGCTTGTCGCCGGGGCCGTGACAGACGCCGACCACGCCGCGCTTTTCCCTGGCAGTGGGTGGCTCGGCCTGCATGTACGCCAGCCACTTCCCGGCCTCGGCCCCGGCGCCGCCGACCAGGGTAGCGTTGATAAAAGAGCGCCTGGCCGACGCTGAATCGCCCAGTTTCAGCTGGCTGATGCCCAGCAGCAGGTTGGCCCGGCTCACATACTTCGACTGCAACTGCTTGTTGCAGGCCGCCAGCAGGGTCTGCCGCATGGCCTGCCATGCCTCCTGCTCCATCTGCAATTGGGCCAGGTACAGGTAAAGTTCGATATCGCCGCTGAGACGGGCGGCCTGGACCAGGGCCGCGCCTGCCCGCTCCTCCTCCCTGGCCTGCAACCAGAACTGGAACAGCTTGCGATAATTGAGCCCGTTGGCCTCCAGGGTCTTATTGGCCAGGGCGCGCTCGAGTATGACAGCGGCGCCATACGGGTTGCCATTCACCGCCTGCAGATCGGCCAGCAGCGCAATGTCCTGCTCGCGAAAGGGCACCCGCTTGTCCCAGGCCAGGGTGAGCTGGTCCAGGGCTTCCTTCTTTTTGCCCTGCTGCAGGTAGACCGCCGCCAGCTGATGCCAGTTTTCCGGGTTGTCAGGCTCGACGTTCAGCAGCTGGCGCAGCAGCTGCTCGGACTGGGCGTACGCCCCCGCCTGGTAGTACAGGGCCAGGGCCTGGCGCTGCTGGGTAATATCCAGCACCAGGCCCTGCGCCCGGATGGGGTCCAGCGCCCCGACCACCCGGTCCAGCCTGCCCAGCCGGTAGTAGGACTGCGCCAGCAACAGGTAGTCCCCCGCCTCTGGCACCAGCTTGATCCGCAGGGCCCGCTCCAGGGTGCTGGCAGCCTCGGCATAGTTCTCGCTGAGCAGGTAAACCTGTGCCAGCTCGCGCAGCATCTCGCGATTGGCGATGTCCGCCAGGCCGCCGGCGGCCAGGGCGGTCTGGTAATACTCGATGGCCCGGGCGTAGTCGCCGGCTTCCACATAGTGGCGGGCCAGGTGACGCCCGGCACTGGATCTGGCATAGGAGTCCTGGATAGAGCTGATCTGCCGCTCGAGCTCCTCGACCGAGAGCCCTGCGCCGCTGCCGACATCCGCGGAGGAATCGATGCGCACCCTGCTGCGGTACTGACCTTCCTCCGCAAAAGCCGGGGACGCCTGGGCAAGCAGCAGCGACAGGCAGATGCGACAGCAGTAGCGGCGCGTGACGCGCAATGGCTCAGTCGACATTGGGCATGTTCTGCGGGTAGTTTTCCCAACGCACCTCGACCTTCTGGGTGAGCGCCACGCTGCCGGTAGCGCCGCCGTAGAAGTTGACCTTGTATCTCCAGTCGGATACGGCGGCGACCACTTTCTCCTCGAAAACGCCCCGGGGGTTGGCGTCGAGCACCCGCACATCACGGGTAGTACCCTGGTCCGTTACCCGAAATGTCACCAGCACCCAGCCGTTGACCTTGTTCTGGTAGGCGACATCGGGCACGTTGGGCCGGCGCGTATCGTAGGGGACGACCTCGATAAAGCCCTGGGCATCTTCCCCGCCGCCGCCCTGGAGGTTCACAGCCCCGAGCCCCGAGCCGGCGCCGGCGGGGCCGTGCCAGCGCTCCCCGGCGGCCTGGATCCGGATCTCGCCCATGGCCAGGTCCAGCGCCGGCGTCTCGAGATCGGCGGCCGGCTGCGGCGTGGATGGCGCCGCCGAGAGCGATTCCGCAAGGGATTCCATCAGGGGTTCCTGCGGCGGCTCCTCGGTCTGCGGTTGCTCCTGCGGCTCCGGCTCCGGTTGCGGCGGCTCCTCGCGCAATATCTCGACGACACTGTGCAGCGGCAGGACGATATCCTGTTGCTGCCTGCTTTTTATGAGGTTCTGCATGAACAGGAACACGGCGACGCTGACCAGCAGTCCTCCCAGCAGGGAGAGTAGAAAACGCATCGGCTAATGGCTCACCTGGGTTTCTTATCCGCCGCGATTGCAATCGCCTCGATGCCGGCCATGCGCACCTGGTCCATGACGTCCACCAGCGTGCCGGTGGCAGCAGCCTCATCGGACTGGATGATCACCGAGCCCTCGGGGTTATCGGCGTGCAGACGGGCAACGATCGCCCGCACCGCGCGGGGATCCACCGGGCGACGGTCGATCCAGACCTCGCCCGCTGCCGTGATGGCGATGAAGATATTCGCACTCTCCTGCTGCGATGCGCTTTCGGCCTGGGGCGTGCTGACCGTCACCCCCGATTCCTTG
>Ga0105096_10000776_pt1 | contig 12097 bp, 15 predicted proteins | sample PPLLak3cmMay2015_FD_87036 | JGI IMG/M metagenome (GOLD analysis project Ga0105096, IMG submission 87036) | Freshwater sediment microbial communities from Prairie Pothole Lake near Jamestown, North Dakota, USA - PPLs Lake P7 Core (1) Depth... | ecosystem: Environmental > Aquatic > Freshwater >... | reverse complement strand
CATCATATTCTTTCCTAATTCATTTACTAATACAAGCAAGCCGGAACGAGTCCGGCTTGCCGTCTCCCATGGTCCATCCGGAACTGGCCTGACGCCATGCTGCAGGATCGCCCGAGGCGCCACTGGTGGTGAATTCAGCGCCATACCCTTCCATAAAAAAACCCCTGTCGTTTTCAAGCGACAGGGGTTTCGGTTTTTACTTCAACCTGATTTTTAAGATTGGTTAATTCAGCAACCAGTTTGATTAAGCCGTGTTAGCCGGTTGTTGGCAGAGCAGCTACTTCTTCAATCTCAACGTTTACGACTTCTTCTGGAGCTTCATCTGCTGTGCCAAGGGCGATCTCGGTAACTTTCTCTTCAGTAAAGGCTTGTACTGACAGGTAAATACCAATTTCATCACCACGGTTCAAATCGCGAGGACGCACTTTGCGGTTACCAATCCAGACGCGACCGTCTGGATCAGCGGCGACTTCAAAAGTGTGGTCGGTTGCCGGCAGATACAGCCGAACCCTGTTACCTCTTACCTGGCGTACAACGGCCGATGTGCGAGCAAACTCCTGACCATTAATCATGTAAATGCCTTCGCATGTTCCTGCAAGATCAGCAAACCGTTCTTTGGCTGCTTCGGTTATTGCGTATTTTTCAGTGATCTGGGCACAGGTTGTTTCTGTTCTGACCGGGTCTACCGCGTATGCGGATACCGCGCTGAAAGCGCAGGCCACTGCTAAAGTTTGGATAAGTTTCATCTGGGTATATTCCTTTCGTTAGGTTGATAAACTGCGAACACCGCGCACAGATACAGGTTCACGAACTACTGCACCCCTATTTTAATTCCGTGGAGGTCTGATTGATAGCAACTTTTATGGAATCTGAATCTTTCTTACCTGCGCCACTATCGACCGGAATTGCACGGATAATATAACGGTCCGGTGCATAACCCTCATAGTAGAACGGGTGGCATGTAATCAATGTCAGAACGGTCGTGTCTGTAGGATCCAATACACTGATCTCAAGCGCGTCAACAATGGTTATATCAGATACCTTGAAACTCTGAACGCCAACCGGCGTTTGTATTTCAATCAAATCACCCAGCTTTATATCCTTGAGTGGCCGGAAGAAACCATCGCGATGACCGGAAATGCCGATGTTACCCACTTCGCCAAGATGCGCTGTGCCCTCAATCATACCGAGGCCCCGGTCGAGCGTGGCCCGACTGGTACCCATATACACCGGTGCTTTTAGATTTAACCGTTCAATAGTCAGCATGGCAAGAGGTAAACCACCGCCATTTTTTTTCTTCTCATAATTGGCTTTCGCCTTGTCGGACCAATCCTTCTGGTCGGGCACGTAGCCCTCCAAGTCAATTCCCGGTATTTGTGTTGCTTCGCTGGCTGCAACTGGTTCCGTTGTTGCAATGGCGCTATGAGCAACAAAAGAAAGGCACAAAGCTACAACCCATACCAGCAGTAGCCAGGATAAACGCGGAGAAGAAAATTTTAGTTGCATCATTTGGTGTTTGGTTTGTACAGGTTGGAGTTTTGGAAAATATAGCCATTCAACAGACAATACAAGTTCCCGCGGGAATTTGTTTGAAACTGCCGAAAACGATGGGTTTATTATCATAGTCAACTGTTGGTCGGGACGTCCCGGTGCCGCGAAGCACACGGATGCGAGAGCGGCCAAGTCATTGAAACCCGTTTCTCGGCAGGTGGCCTGTAATTAAGCACCGCCGCCCGGACGGTTCAAGAGACCGGGTTGCCTGATGAAAAAAGTGACCGGGCCCGCGGTGGCAATCTGGCGATTCCTCTGGTCCCTGATCTCGGCCGTTACGCTGTGTTCGCCGCGCTCTAACCCGATCACCGGAATTGTCGCCTGGATAGTGGTTGCTGCAAGCTTTCCATCTATGAATACCAAGACTTGCATACCATTCCGTAAATCTGCGCTTGTCCTCCAGGCAATTGAAACAGGACCGTCCGGTGACCAGACAGATTCTTCAGGCTGAGGTGAAACAATTGCAAAATCCCTGTAAGTCCGACGCAATTCCCTGAGCGTCAGTTCCATTGGTGCCGTATCTGCAACATCGGCCCCTGCAGCTGCTGCCTCCTGGGCAGTTTGCTGTTGAACCGGTGTTTCAACCACGCTGATGGGTGCCAGGTCCACTGGTGGGGAGCCATCCCCCGGCGGTATGTCAGTAAAGGTGACATTGCCATCCTTATCGACAACTTTGTATACCTGCGCCAGCAGCGGACTGGTTGCCAGGGCCAGCGAAAACGCCAACATGATCGTGAGAAGCAGTACGTTAGTAATCAGTTTCATCGTCAGACTCCATTTCGATACCGGCCGTATACACTCCGCTACCCGCAGGGCGTACCGGCTTCCCTGGAACTGCCGGCCGACAGCTCCTTTTATATATAGAATAATACATATCAAACTCAACAGGATGGGTCGACATGCTGAAACGCGTGACCGCCTCCATCTTGAGTTCGAAATAGGCGTCAATCAGGTCATCATCAAAGACACCGCCGACCTTCAGGCGTATAGGTGGTTTATACACGATATTGGCAGAAACACCAAAGTATTGAATGGCTCTTCTTAACAGGTTTTCAGCCAGATCTATGCACAACTTGATCAATGATGAGTGTTCGGGACTGAGTAAGGTCAAACCCCACCGTAAACCATCCCGGCCGAAAAATCCTGAACCGAGATCAAATCAAGCAGAGAAATCTGCGCAAAACGAGCCATGTGAACCTCGTTGTGTATTTACTGTCGAATGCGCCGATTAAAAGCCAGGATAACAATAAAATCATGAACGTGACAGAGACCGGGCAGGTCAGGCCCGTAGAAGCCGTGGTGAATCATCGTGGCGGCACGGGTGCAGCGATGAAAACCGGGCCCAGGATTCTGCTGGTGGACGACAATGCAATACTCCGGGCCGGCGTGCGCTCGCTGCTTGAAGCCATAACGGGCTACGAGGTGGTGGGTGAGGCCAGCGATGGTGTGGCCACGCTGAAACTGGTGCAAGAGCTGTGCCCGGACCTGGTGTTGCTTAACATTTCCCTGCCAAAACTCAACGGCCTCGATGTACTGTCCCGGCTGGCCAAGCTGCCTGATTCGCCACTCGCGGTGGTTCTTTCGACGCGTTCGGCTCCCGAGTGCGTCGCCCGTGCACTCAATGCCGGGGCCGTTGGCTATGTGCTCAAGGAATCGGCAATAGAAGAACTCGTGCTGGCCCTGGCGGCGGCTTTTGCCGGGCAGACCTACATCAGTCAGCAGCTGGATGAAGAGGTCGTGCAGCGATTTCGCAACGAACTCCAGAACAGCACCAGTGCGCTGGATCTATTGACCCTGCGTCAGCGCCAGATTCTGCAGATGGTTGCGGAAGGGATGGGCACACGCGCGATTGCCGAAGGAATCCACCTGAGTGTCAAGACCGTCGAAACGCACCGCGCGCAGCTCATGCAGCGCCTCGGAATCTACAACATTGCGGGGCTGGTGCATTTTTCCATCCGGGCGGGACTGATTTCCCTGTATCACTAATTAGGGGATTCCCCGATGGCAGCCCCTTGCCCACTCGGCTATGCTTTACCGCCAGGCTCGGCTTTGAGCCTTTGATTATCACCCAATACTCAGGACAAACACTTATGATGAAATTCTATCGTCCAGCCCGTCTCGCGGGTCCGTTCACGACGCTGCTCCTGTGGCTGGCCATCATGCCAGCACAGGCAACGCAACTCGTGCAGCAGAATCTGACCAAACTCATTTCCGGTTCGGAAATAATCATTTCCGGGCAGGTGACAAAAGTCACTGACGGATTCGCCAAAAACGGAATTCCGTTCACCGAGGTGACCATCGCCGTGAGCGGAGCGCCCAAGGGGGCCGACCCGGCGCAGTCCACCTATACCTTCCGCCAGTTCGGCCTGCTTGCGCCGCGCACCCTGGATGACGGCACCCGCTACCTGGGCCTGTCTCCGGTGGGCTTTGCCCGCTGGCAGGAAGGCGAAATCGTGGTCGCTTTCCTGCACAAGCCAGCGGCCAAGACCGGCATGCAGAGCACTACCGGCCTGGCCCAGGGCAAGTTCGCCCTGCACGGCGGCAAGTACGTCAACCAGTTTGATAATCAAGGCCTGTTTGACGGTGTTGCAATCAATGTACCGGACCTGACCAATGCCCAGCACAACCTGCTGAAACAGGGCGGACCGGCCGACGCGACCGCTTTCATGGATCTGATCCGCCGCGCGGTTGACGAAAAATGGGTTGAGCAGGGGGAGATGCGCTGATGAAAACCTTAACCAGGAAAAGCATTGCGGGGATCGCAATGTTTATGACCGGCGCGGCAGGCATGTTGCAGGCCGCCGGCCCACTCTACCTGACCGAAGACAACCCGCCCGTGCCCTTGCGCTGGGATACCAGCGGTGACCCGATCCCGGTCTGGACCGACGGCGGTGAAGCCTTCACTTTTGATTTTGACGGTGAGACACCATTCATTACCATCGAGCGGGCCAACGAACTGGTTCAGAATGCCGCGGCTCAGTGGAGTGGAGTTGCCACCTCGACCTTCGCGGCCCAGGTAGCCGGCACCATTGAAAGCCAGACCGGCACCGCCGACGTGACCGGCGCCAATGCCGCCGAGTTCATTGGCCAGCGGCGGGGCGACGGCATCTGGGTGCTTTACGACACCGACGGCACCATCCTGGAAGAGATCTTCGGCATCTCCCGTTGGGACGTGCTGGGCATCGCCTTCCCCGAGTTCGCCGATGGCAGCAAGATCCTCGAAGCCAAGATCATCCTGAACGGCTGGACGGTGGGGAGTTGGGACCCCGAAGCCAATTTCTACTCGGGCGTGTTCACCCACGAGTTCGGACATTCCATCAACCTGTCGCATTCCCAGACCAATGGGCACCTGGCGCAGCTCAGCTATGGCTACAGTCCGCTGTATCCGGGCGTGCTTGGTTGCGTCGATCCGGTAGTCAGCCCGAACGATTGGGACCCGCCATCCGGCGTCGTGATCGCTGATCCCGCCATCACCGAGGTCATGTTCCCCTTCATCGACGTCTACAGCGAAGCCGGCCAACAGCAGGGCATCCTGAACAACCCTGACGACGCGGCGGCCATCTCCGACCTGTACCCGACGCCGGACTACTTCAGTTCGCGGGGCAGCATCGAGGGCACCCTGTACCTGAAGGACAGCAGCACCGAGTACAGCGGTATCAACGTTATCGCCCGCAATGTCAACGATCCGCTGAATGATGCCATTTCCGGCATGACCGGGGCATCGACCCAGGGCCAACTCGGTCCCGATGGCCGCTTCCGGATCAATAACCTGACCCCGGGTGAGAGTTATGCCGTCTATATCGAGGAAATTGTGAGGGGCGGTTACCCGACCACCCCGCAGTTCATGGTTTCCCAGGCGGAGTACTGGAACGCGAATGAAAGCAGCGATCCGGTCAGCGACCAGGCCTGTGATTACACCCCGATCGTCGCCGCGGCCGGACAGACGGCTCAGGCTGATATCATCTTCAATGGCTTCGATCGCGGCATCACGTTCAGGCCGTTGGTAGACGCTTTCGCCACCAGCCTGTCGAAGAACGGCCGCACTGTCGGCGGCGGTCTGCAATCCACATCGTTTTTGTGGAATGCCAGCCGTGGCTTTACCGTGCTGCCGCCGGAATACATCGCGCCGGCTGTCGGCGCGGCCATCGACCGCAACGGCCTGCGCACCATCGTGGAAACTGACCCCGATGGTAACGGTATTCTCGAGGCCGCGATCTGGACCAGCAGCCGCATCATCCCGATCGGCGACCTGAACGGTAACAGCTGCGGACTGGGCGGCGAGAGCGGGATTTCCGCGGCTACGCCCTGGGCAATCAGCCAGAGCGGCAAGACCGTGGTCGGATTGGCTGGTGTCGACCTCGACGGCGACGGCGACTGCCAAAGTTCATTCACCGGCGAAATGTCCGGCTTCATCTGGACCGAAGGTAAGGGTATGCGCCTGCTGGATACCGGGTCGATCGACTGGAACAACACCCAGTTCATCCGCGCTGACGCCATTTCCGGCAATGGCCGGGTGGTGCTCGGCAGAACCGGCTTCAGTGGCGCCGTGGCCTGGATCGACGAGGGCAAAATCATCGATCTCACCGCGAAATTCGGCGCCTACGAGGCCACTGCCGCGAACTATGACGGCAGTCGTGTCGCCATGACCGGGATCAGTCCCGCCGGTGTGCTGCTATGGAACGCCACGGGCAACGGTTCGGTGCAGGACATCGGCGGCCTGGCCTGGTGTGACGATGTTCCGTACCAGTCCTGGTTCGGCCCTTCCTGCGAGGTAGACGGCGCCGAAGTGATTAATGAGTTACTGGGACCGGTACCGGTGACCGTCACCGACATGACCGATGACGGAACCGTGCTGATCGGCCGGGCCGGTGGTTTCTTCACTGGCTTCGCAGGTGCGCTGTGGATCGAGGGTATCGGCTGGATGACCTGGAACGATTTCTTCCGCGTCCAGGGTGTGATCGAAGCGTCCAACTGGGATTTCGCCCAGCCGCTGTCGATCAGTGGATCGGGCCGTGAAATGGTCGGCCAACCAGGGCCGGGCTATCCGCTGTCGTTTTACGTGGAAATGCCACAGGCCTATGTCTGCCATAAGGGCAAGTCGATCCAGGTCGGCTTCCCGGGTGGTATGGTCAACCGCGTCCGCCAGGGCGCGCAGATCGGTCGCTGCGAGTTCCTCGACTGATCCTGTCGCAGTGCCGCCCGCCACTTCCGGCGGGCGGCGTTGCTCCAGGCTGGCCCCGACCGGGCGCCAAAGCCCACTTCGAAGGCGCTTTTGCGCAGGGAATTCCGCCAGGACTTGCCTGACTGAAATGCAGGGTTTTCACTTCCTGCCAATCCTCAAGCCCCATCGTCCCGCCTTCCCGGCCGTTCCCTGACTGTTTCTAACCACCAAACGGACTGCCGCTGTTCGCACTGTGCCATGGGGGGCATCATCCTTGACGGTCAGGCTGATCCTTAACGGGGAAGTCGAATCCGCAATACGCGAAATAGCCGATGGTATATGCCACGACCGTGAGATCCAGAGCAAAGGGAACCGGTTCGAAAACATTAAGTTTTTCGACGGCAGAAGCATCAATGCTGGCCAGGGTCAAAAAAATCAGCAGTACGCAGGTTTTCTTGATCACTTGCATTCTCATCTGATGAAAGACCAAGGGAACGTCTGATCAATTGAGTATTTATGCGATGGTGCATTCAATCGTATCAATCCAAGTCATCAATTTTATGTTTTTTCGCCGGTTTAATATTGATTTCCTGGTTCTGGCCGGGATCTTCGGCCTGAATCTCAACATTCAGGCGAAACTTGCCTGCAATACCCATCGCCTGCGTTTCAACAATGACTTCCTGGCCATCACCAGGTTGCTCAATGCACAGGCTACAAACAGCCGATGTGCATTCTTGGAGAGACCGCGATAGCGGACCTTGTTGAAACCGAATTGCCGTTTGATTACCGCAAATTGATGTTCCACCCTGGCACGTACCCGCGACTTGTTGCGATTGCGGCCGCGGTCCTCTTCCGTCAATTGGCGATTACGGCTGCCCCTGGCTTGCGTGAAGTCTTTGGCATGCGGGGCCTTTTCAGCCAATACCTGCTTTTGCCCGGTGTAGGCAGAATCACCCCACACCCGGGTTTCGTTGCCATAAGGGCGACGTCCGCCCGACACTTGAGAATCTCGTGGCGGGGTTCGTGCTCTTTGCCGATACCCCGGTGCGGGTTGGTGAGTTTTGTGAATTTGGAGACAAGATGGGCACACCCGAGTCGATTGGCCTGCGTTCGGTCCGGCTGCGCGGTTTTGACCGTACGGTGATCGTGGTACCGAACGCCGAAATCTGTCAGTATGAAATCATAAACTTCTCCCGCCGGGCTGGATCTTGAGGTCTTTGCCCTGGTGGAAACCAGCAATTACAGCGAATTCCTGGCCATCCAGCAGGACATCGATTTACGCATCAAGGATATCGTCGAAGCATCCGGCAGTGGTTTCGCGTTCCCGTCACAGACTCTCTACCTTGAGCGTTCACAGGGCCTGGACGATGAGCTTGCATCAGCCGCTGAAGCTGAAGTTGCCTAATGGAGGAGTGAGAACAGGCTGCCATTCCCCGATCTCGGTGATACCGTGGGTAGCGAGCTGTCCAATTCGCTCGACTTCCCGCCGCAGGGCTCACCAAGGTACGATTCATCCAAAAAGCCCTGATGATGAATGGTTCCCTAGCGCTTGATGATGGCCATGATCGCCCTCTCACCGTCGGCGCGATGCATATCCAGGATGTTGCCATCCAGGTTCCAGGTCACGGCTGACTGGAGTGCGGCCAGGAAGGCCTGCTCTTCCTCCATGAGTGGCTCTGCACAGGCCATCCTCGTCGTCGCCGGGAGTCCGATTTCTATGTGATTGCCATCCGTTGAGTAGGAAGCCCTGAACGCATTGCAGGCGGCATTGCCTGAAACCGTTCCCGCCTCGAAAGAGAGCGTGACCTGGCTATCGCCCAGGAGACCGACCACCGCCTGGCGGTTGTTGTTGTAGCCGGTGACCTCCCAGGTCACCCCGCCCAGTTGCGGGGGTGGCTCCGCCGTAAACGCCAGCGCGGTTCCTGACCCGGAGAGAAGCGTGAGCTGGTCGGCGCTGATTGAGAAGCGGTTGACGGTGGAGAGTGCGGCGTGGAATGCACTTTCGATCGCCATGAATTCCTCGGCACACGCCATCATCGAACCTGCGAGCTGCCCGATTTTCAGGCTGTCGCCGTCGACTGAATAGGAGCCCATAAAGTTATTGCAGCCTGAAAATCCGCTAAACCGGCCAGCTTCGAAACGTGCAACTACCGGACGTGCGGTTGTAGCAAGCCCGGGCGGATTTTCACCGCCGAGGCTGTTCAGCCGCCAGGAGATGCCTTCAAGTGGCTTGTTCGTTACGGATTCAACCGTTGCCGGTATCCGGCAGCATCCCGCAAGGAATTTCCCGTCGGCAGTCGAGGCGCGTGCGATCACCGGATGCAGCTTGTCGGACATGCCGTCACTGCAGGCAGCCTCCCGCAGGAAAACCACCAGGTCACCACCCGCTTTGGGTGCTCCGCGCCAGATCACTTCCTGCAATAATTCGTTGCGCGTTGCTGCACCGCTGTAGGATACGGGCTCTGCACCCAGAGCCATCAATTGCGCCGTGCCCGCTTGCGTCAGATCGATACCCCAGGAAGGCTCGTTACCGAAACAGATCAGCGGGGACTCGTCAGCCAGTGCCGCTGCGGGAAGCGCCAGCGCCCCCAAAAGTGCCAGGCAGGTTCCGGTCATCGGCGCGACGCGAAGGAATTGCCGAAAAGTGAAGTGCTTTGCGGCCGGATTTCGATTACTCATTGCGGGACTCCTGCTGGACGTTAAAGGCAACTTTCTTTACCCATCGATGGAGATTCCTGAACTGCCATGTAAGCGCAATCGTACCGGCGACAATCCAGACAAGCACCGGGATCACTGCACCCTCTGCGATCGCTGACCGGTCGAAGATGTCCAGCGAACGGAACATCAGGTGAATACCGTCCATTACCAAGCCTGCGCCGGCATATGCCGAGCTGACTACGATGAAGACATCAAATACCCTGACCGTCAAGCCGGCACCGATGAAGGCGGCCACCAGCATGATAACCAGGCCAAGAAACCCGCTCAGTCCCAGGGCGCTTGCAATCAACCCGCCAAGCATCGAACCCAATCCGACCCCGATCAGTACCCTGCGGAAAGGTTCAAAGAAATAGGCTCCGCCGGCGAAAAATACGGCGCCGCCGAAACCAAAAAGCAGTTTTACCAGGTTCATATCGCCTTCGGGTGCCCCGGTTATCAAAGAGCCCAGCCAGTAACCAGCGCCCAGCCCCAAAAAAGCGTAAAACAACGGCAGTAATGCGTAAAATAACAACAAGCCAAAACCCATGACGCCGAAACCCACCAGGGTCAATAAAATACCGTTAACAAATATCATGCGTATTCTCCCCGCAGCAATGACCTGACAAAACAGGATTATCGCAGAAAGTCCGTCAGTCGTGGTAACGAATATTGCAGTGGGACTACGGAGTCGAGCTGGCCGCCGTTACCCCAGGGTGCACGCCCTGCGGTCTCGCCGGCAACGGCACGGCCGTCCCCAACCCCGGCAATATTCGTTGCCACGACTTCCACTGAAAACGTCCGGCTGTGCGCTTTGTCTGCCCGTACACGGATCAGGCCAAAAATGGATTGCAGGGCACCAAACGTGATCCTATACTGCCCGCCAGATGACTGCCCGTAAAATAAATCGCAGGGAAATGCTGTTACTGCTGGCCACCGCCGGGGTCGCCGGGGTCGCCTGGCACTTTTGGCCGGAAGACGGCATAAAAAATCGCTGCGTGAACGAGCCACTGCCGGAATCGTTGGCCAATCATCCCTTACTCAAATCTGCCTGGGATGGAATCGATCCGGGCCGCTTTCGGGACAGTCATGTGCACTTGATCGGCCTGGGCGACAGTGGTTCCGGCGTCTGGATCAACCCGCAAATGAATAGCCTGGTACACCCGGTTCAGTGGATGCAGAGGGCGTTCTACCTGAATGCCAGTTGCACCAAGGAAGATGGCCGGGCAGACCAGAACTACGTGGAGCACCTGTTTAGGCTCAGTGACGAGTTCCCGGCGGGCGCCAAGATGATGTTAATGGCCTTTGACTACTTTCATGACACGGACGGTGAGCGCCAACCGCAGGCCAGTGCTTTTTATACACCGGACACCTACGCCGCCTCTGTAGCGCGAACCTACCCTCAGCGTTTTGAGTGGATCGCCTCCATCCACCCTTACCGCACGGACGCTGTAGAGGCCTTGCAGGACGCCGTGCGCAATGGCGCTCGCGCGGTCAAATGGCTACCTCCGGCCCAGGGCATGGATCCGGCTTCAAAGCTGTGTGATCCTTTCTACGAGACCGCGGCCCATTTTGATATTCCGCTGCTGCTTCACGCAGGCACGGAACTCGCCGTGCACGGCGGCAATACCGAGGATTTTGGAAATCCTCTGCGTTTGCGCCGTCCGCTCGAGCACGGCGTGCGCGTGATCGCTGCCCACTGTGCCTCGCTGGGCTCCAGTCCTGATCTGGATAAAGGCCCGGATGGGCCCAGGGTTCCCAACTTCGAACTCTTTGAGAGAATGATGCAGGAACCCGGCTATGAGGGCTTGTTGTTCGGAGACTTGTCGGCCATCACCCAGGTCAACCGCGTGGGAACCGTTCTGGAGTCTGTTATCCAGCGTGAGGAATGGCAACCGCGGCTGCTGAACGGCTCCGACTACCCCCTGCCGGGCGTGCTTCCACTGTTCTCGCTGAAGCAGATGGTGCGTCGCGGTTTTATCAACCGGGCGGATGCCGATGTATTCTCCGCGATTCGTCTCTATAACCCCTTGTTGTTTGATTTCGCTCTGAAACGAACACTGCGAATAAATCAGAGTCAATTCGGTCTTCAACCCTTTCAAACCCGTGATTTCTTCAATTCCCGTGACACGAATCTGGTAGCATGAAACCGGTTCAGTCAAGGCTATGTTTTTGGTGCGTTTTAGGAAAATACTGATCTGGGGCCTGGTGGGATCTTTTCTGCTGCTCCTGTTGTTTGGCGGCTATGTCTATTTCACCGGCACCAGCGCCCTGCTGCAAAAGGCGGATGCGCCGTGGTGAAAGCTCCCTGGACCCGGCCAACCTTGGCCAGGCGCAAGAGGCCGTGAAACTGTCAGAATTAATCGAGCCGGCAGATAACAACCTGGTCCTGGTGGATGTCACGCCGGTGAATCGCACCCGGAATTTTCATAATTTCAGCCTGGAGACGCCCGAGTTTTTCGATGACCTGTTTTTGCGTCTCATTAACCAGGATATGCCGGAAAGCCGTGAGCTGTACTTTTTGGAAACGCCGGCCGGCGTGCGTTACTTCGTGCTGACGAGGGGGGGGCGGGCTACTCAAACTACCCGAAGACTGGTTGTATCCGGCGGCCACGGCAGCGGCAGCCGGATACATCCAAAAGCCCGTGGTCTTAATCGTCACACATGAACTGAACGCGGCGCATCGCAATT
>Ga0105096_10000775_pt1 | contig 12100 bp, 10 predicted proteins | sample PPLLak3cmMay2015_FD_87036 | JGI IMG/M metagenome (GOLD analysis project Ga0105096, IMG submission 87036) | Freshwater sediment microbial communities from Prairie Pothole Lake near Jamestown, North Dakota, USA - PPLs Lake P7 Core (1) Depth... | ecosystem: Environmental > Aquatic > Freshwater >... | reverse complement strand
TGCGCGCGTCGCGCATCAACTGCTCGACGCCCGTCTCGCGGATGAAGCCGTGGCCGCCGTGGATCTGCACGGCGAGGCTCGTCACTTCCATGGAGGCATCGGTCAGGAACGCCTTGACGATCGGCGTGAGGAACGCGACGAGGTCGTCCGAGCGCTTGCGCGCCGTCTCGTCCGGGTTCATGTGTGCGCTGTCGATCTCGCGGCCGGTGAGGAAGGCCAGCACGCGGCCGCCCTCGACGAAGGCCTTCTGCGTGAGCAGCATGCGGCGCACGTCCGGGTGGACGATGATCGGGTCGGCGGGCTTGCCGGGCATCTTCGCCCCGGTGAGCGAGCGGCCCTGCAGGCGGTCGTTGGCGTAGGCGATGGACGCCTGCCAGGCGAGCTCCGACAGGCCGTGGCCCTGCAGGCCGACGCCGAGTCGCGCGTGATTCATCATGGTGAACATGCACGACAGGCCCTCGTTGGCCTTGCCGAGCAGCCAGCCCTTCGAGTCGTTGAAGTGCATGACGCAGGTCGGCGAGGCGTGGATGCCCATCTTGTGCTCGATGGATCCGCACTTGACGCCGTTCAGTTCACCGAGGCTGCCGTCGTCCTTCGGCAGGACCTTGGGCACGATGAACAGGCTGATGCCCTTGGTGCCCGGTGGCGCGTCGGGCAGGCGGGCCAGCACCAGATGGATGATGTTGTCCGTGAGGTCGTGTTCGCCGGCGCTGATGAAGATCTTGGTGCCGGTGATCGCGTAGGAGCCGTCGCCGAGGGGTTCGGCCTTGGTGCGCAGGATGCCGAGGTCGCTGCCCGAGTGTGCCTCGGTCAGGCACATGGTGCCGGCCCACTCGCCCGTCACCATCTTCGGCAGGTAGCGCTGCTTGAGTTCGTCGGTGCCATGCGACTGGATGGTCAGCGCGGCGCTCTCGGTGAGGCCCGAGTACATCTTCCACGCCATGTTGCCCGACACCAGCATCTCGCTGAAGGCCAGCGCAAACCCGCCCGGCAGGCCCTGCCCGCCCCAGTCTGGATCGGCGGTCATGGTGGCCCAGCCGTCCTCGCAGTAGCGCTGGTAGGCTTCCTTGAACCCCGGCGGGGTGAGGACTTTGCCGTCCTCGAAGCGCAGGCCATGCTCGTCGCCGATCCGGTTGGTGGGCGCGAGCACCGTTTCGGCGAAGCGGGCGCCCTCTTCCAGGATGCCTTCGAGCAGATCCCGGTTCAGCTCCTCGCGACCGAAGGAGCGGTAGTGCTGCTCGAGGTCGAGGACTTCGTGGACCACGAAACGGATGTCACGGAGCGGGGCGCGGTAGGAGTACACGTTCTTTCCTTCCTGTTCTGGGCTTTGGTCTGGATTTTACGCGAGGGACGGCTCGGCAACCGTAAGTGAGTTCCGGTTGCCTGCCGTCTCTGGGCGACCGTATAGTTGTTCGCACTTCCAAACCGCGAAGTTTCCAGAAAATTCCGCCGAGGATCCGAGCTTGAGCCGCGATTACGAGCCTGCACAGGGCCAATGGTACGAGGACCTCGACCGAGAGGAGTCCTTCCGCGTCGTGAGTGTCGACCCGGACGAGGCCCTGGTGCGCATCCAGTGGCTCGACGGGGAGGTCGAGGACCTCGACGTGGATCAGTGGCACGAACTCGACCTCGAGCTCGCCACCGAGCCGGAGGGCTGGGTAGACGATGAGGCCGGGGAAGAGGCAGAGGAAGACGACGAGGATGAGGACTGGGACGACGAAGACGACGACGAGGATGACGATTGGGATGACGACGAGGACTACGACGACGACGATGACGAGTACCGCGACCGCGAGTGAAATCCCCGTCTCCCGCCGTCCTGCCTCCCGGCTACCCCGCTGACCTCGAGCGGATCTGGCGGGCGGCGGACCGGACCCCGGTACGGATCCGTCCGCTGCGGCCCGATGATCTTGACCGGGAGCTGCAATTCGTCAGGGGGCTCTCCGAGCAGACCCGTTACCTGAGGCTCCACTACACAGCCACCGAGTTCAGCCGGGAGGACGCCGCCCGACTGCTGGATCTCGATTACCGCGACGCGATCGCCATCGGCGCGCTGGTGGGAGATCCGCCCGACGAGGCCATCATCGGGGTCAGTCGCTACGCCCGTACCGCAGACACGGACGAGGCGGAGTGCGCCATCGTGGTCGCCGACGCCTGGCACGGCCGGGGCGTGGGCACCGAACTCATGCGCAGCCTGGGCATCGCCGCCCGACGCAACGGCATTCGTTCGCTGGTCGGGGCGAGCCTCGCGGAGAACCAGCGCATCCACGCCTGGGCGCGGCGCTTCGGCTTCGATGTCCGGACCGAGCCCAACTCGGGTGGCCAGGTGCGGGTCACGCTCGACCTTTCGTCGCTTTCGACCTGACCCGTCGCGTCGCAGCCCGCCAGTCGCGCCATGCGACGAGGACCTTGCGGCTGCGCTTCGCCGCGCGTTGCCGCAGCACGGACTCGCGAGCCTCGAGATCGACGGCCAGGCGCGCCGCGAAGTCGCGCCCGAGGAGCCGCTCGTTCGAGCGTACCCAGTGCCGGGCCAGGACCGTGTCGCGGTGCTCGCCGATGCAGTCCTGGGCGTCGCGCAGCCGCCGTAGCAGTCGCGCCGTCGCCTTTGGCGCCACGTCGGCCACGGGCTCGAGCGCGTAGCGACAGTGCTTGAGCGACAGCCGCAGTTCGTGGAGGTCTGCGATGCTCTCGGGCTTCGCCTCGAGCAGGCGCACCGGCCGTCGCCAGGACGCCGCCACCATGCCCTGCACCTCGCCGAGGCCGGCGGCGTGGTTCACGAACAGGTGATGCCCCGCGGCGTGGCGTTCCAGCGCAGCGAGCAGGGCGGCCCAGCCAGGCTCGCGCTGGTGACGATGCAGGGCCTCGCGGGCCGCGATGCAGGCGTCCTCGAGCAGGCTGGCGAGTTGCTCGAGATCGGCGGGCGGGATCGAGCCGTCGCGAGTCGCGGCCGAGATCAGCAGTTCCCGCCGGACATCGGCCTCGCGGACCCCGGCGAGGGCCCGCGCGAAGCTGCGAAGATCCACCCGGTAGAGCCGCGCGCGCCGATGCTCCAGCAGTGGCCTGAAGGTCTTGAGCTGTGAGCGCAGGCGCCGCGCCGCCACGCGGCCGCGGTGCACGTCCTCGACCCCGGCAGAGTCGAGTGCGGCGGCGGCCGCCAGCAGGCGCTGCTGTTCGCGAACGGCCTCCTCGATGCGCCGGGACCCTTCCGCGGGTGCATCCGCGGGCGGGGCGACAGCCTTTTGGCGTGGCGGGGTCATTTGAATACGGTTCTATAGCACGGGCGAACAGGGTCTCGTCACCTCGGATCCTTCCCGTCCCGGGCGCGACGACTGAAACTTTTCCCGGGCTGCGGGGGTCTGACGGGACGTTTGCGACCCGACTGACGCCGGTTATCCTGCAGGGCCCCGCGGCCGCAACGGTGACGACCGACGGCCGGCCGGGCTTGAAGTCGGCCATTACGGCCCAAAGCATCGCCCGCACTCGACCTGTCCACTGGAGACTCGAACCGATGAAGCGAATCGTCCTCTTCCTGGCCACCAACCTGGCGGTCATCGTCCTGCTGGGGATCATCCTCCGGCTGATCGGTTTCGAGGGCATCCTCGACGCGCAGGGCGTGGACCTCAACCTTGGTGCGTTGCTGGTGTTCGCCGCGGTGGTGGGCTTCACCGGCGCCTTCATCTCGCTCGCGATGTCCAAGTGGACGGCCAAGCGCATGATGGGCGTCAAGGTCATCACCCAGCCGGCCAATTCGGCCGAGAGCTGGCTGGTGAACACCGTGCGCCAGCAGGCACAGCTCGCCGGCATCGGCATGCCCGAGGTCGGCATCTTCGACTCCCCGGAGCCGAACGCCTTCGCCACCGGCGCGCGGCGCGACGCGTCCCTCGTCGCCGTCAGCACCGGCCTGCTCGCCAGCATGTCGCAGAAGGAGGCCGAGGCCGTGCTCGCCCACGAGGTCAGCCACGTGGCGAACGGCGACATGGTCACGCTCACGCTGATCCAGGGCGTGGTGAACACCTTCGTGATCTTCCTCGCGCGCGTGGTCGGCCATACCGTGGATCGCGTCGTGTTCAGGAACGAGGAAGGCCACGGCCCGGCATTCTGGATCACGACCATCGTGGCCGAGATCGTCTTCGGCCTGCTCGCGACCATCATCGTCATGCACTTCTCGCGGCAGCGCGAGTTCCGTGCCGACTCGGGCGGCGCGCGCCTCGCGGGCCGCGAGCACATGATCAACGCGCTCGAGCGGCTGAAGCAGCGCCATACCGGCCCGCTGCCGGACAAGATGGCGGCCTTCGGCATCTCGGGCGGCAAGGCAGCCGGGCTCAAGAAGCTGTTCATGACCCACCCGCCCCTCGAGGACCGCATCGCGGCCCTGAAGGCCGGGCCGGTCTGACCGCGACGGGCATCCGCCAGCTGGTCGTCGTCTTCGGCGACCAGCTCGACCACGAGAGCCGGGCGTTCGACTCGTTCGACGCCCGGCTCGATCGTGTCTGGATGGCCGAGGTCGCGGACGAGAGCCGGCGCGTCCCCTCCCACAAGGCGCGCAGCACGCTGTTCCTGGCCGCCATGCGGCATTTCCGCGACGGCCTGCGCCGACGCGGGATCGAGGTCGAGTACCGGTCACTCGGCGAACACGCCGAGACCACGCTGGCGCAGGCGCTCGAGGCCGACCTCGCGCGGCTGCGACCGCAGCGACTGGTGCTGGTGCAGCCGGGCGAGCACCGCCTCGCCACGGCGATCGAGACCGCGGCGCGCGCCGCCGGCGTTCCGGTCGAGCATCGTCCGGACGATCACTTCTTCATCACGGCCGGTGAATTCGACGGCTGGGCGCGGGGCCGCAAGGAACTGCGGCTCGAGCACTTCTATCGCTGGATGCGCCGCCGCACCGGCCTGCTCATGGACGGCGACCAGCCGGTGGGCGGCCGCTGGAACTTCGACGCCGAGAACCGCGCCTCGTTCGGGAGCGCGGGCCCCGGCTGGCTGCCCGCCCCCATCGGCTTTCCGCCCGACGACACGACGCGGGCGGTACTCGAACTCGTCGAGCGGCAGTTCCCCTCGAATCCCGGCCGGCTCGATGCCTTCGACTGGCCGGTGACCCGGGCGCAGGCCCTCGCCGCGCTCGACGATTTCATCGCGCACCGCCTGCCCTTCTTCGGCCGCTGGCAGGACGCGATGTGGCGTGGCGAGCCCTGGCTGTACCATTCGCGGCTGTCGGCCGCGCTCAACCTCAAGCTCATCTCGCCGCGCGAGGCTTGTGCCGCCGCCGAGCAGGCCTGGCGCCAGGGCCACGCGCCGCTCGAGGCCGTGGAGGGCTTCGTCCGCCAGGTGCTCGGCTGGCGCGAGTACGTGCGGGGCATCTACTGGCGCGAGATGCCCGGATACCTCGAGCGCAACGCGCTCGGGGCGGACCGGGCGCTGCCGGCGTTCTTCTGGAGCGGCGAAACCGACCTCGCCTGCCTGCGCGAAACCATCGGCCAGACGCTGGCGCTCGGCTACGCCCATCACATCCAGCGCCTGATGGTCACGGGACTGTTCGCGCTCCTCTGGGGCGTTCGCCCCCGGGAGGTGCACGAGTGGTATCTGGCGGTCTACGTGGACGCGGTCGAGTGGGTCGAGGCGCCCAACACGCTCGGCATGTCGCAGTACGCCGACGGCGGGTTGCTGGCCTCGAAGCCCTACGTGGCCACCGGCAAGTACCTCGCGCGGATGGGCAACTACTGCGACGGGTGCCGTTACCGGCCCGAGCGGGCGCACGGCGCGGATGCGTGCCCGTTCACGACGCTCTACTGGGACTTCCTTGCGCGGCACCGGGAGCGGTTCGCGCGTCACCCGCGGCTCGCCCTGCAGGTGCGTAACCTGGACCGACTGTCGGACAGCGAGCGAGTGGCCATTGCGGCCCGCGCGGTCGAATTGCGGCGGACGCTCGACCCGGGCTGACCCCCGGACGCAACACCCCCGACCACTGGCCCACGAGATTCCCGTGAACGACTCCGGCACCGCGATCGTCTGGTTCCGCCGCGACCTGCGGCTCACCGACAACCCGGCCCTGAGCGCGGCCTGCGAGCAGGCGCGCCACGTCGTGGCACTGTACGTGCACGCGCCCGAGGAGGATGGCGAGTGGGCGCCCGGCGGCGCGAGTCGCTGGTGGCTGCACCAGAGCCTGGCGGCGCTCGACGGCGCGCTTCGGGCACGCGGCGGCGGGCTGTGCCTTCGACGCGGCGAGTCCCTCGGCACCCTGCTCTCGGTCGCGCGCGAGACCGGTGCCACGCGGGTGTACTGGAACCGCCTGTACGATCCCGCGGCCGTCGCCCGCGACACCGTCATCAAGGCGGCGCTGCGCGACGCCGGCCTGGAGTGCGGGAGTTTCAACGCCGCGCTGCTGCACGAGCCCTGGGAAGTGCGAACTGGCCAGGGCGAACCCTACCGGGTGTTCACTGCGTTCTGGCGCAGTTGCGCCGCGCGGCTGGAGGCATTGCCCGGGCCGCTGCCGCCGCCCGCGGGCATCCCGGCGCCGAGTCCGGCTCCGGCCGGCCTGCCGCTGGACGCGCTCGGGCTGCAGCCGCGCATCCGCTGGGATGCCGGGCTTCGCGAGGCATGGACCCCGGGCGAGGCCGGCGCGCTGGCCCGCATCGAGGCCTTCGCGGCGGACGCACTCGATCGTTACGGTGAGGGACGCAACCGCCCCGACCGCCCCGAGACCTCGCGGCTCTCGCCCCACCTGCACTTCGGCGAGATCGGGCCTCGCCAGTGCCTCGCGGCGGCTCGCCTCGCCGTCGCGGGTCGCCCCGCCGCGCAAGCCTCGGCGGACAGCTTCGTGCGGGAACTCGGCTGGCGCGAGTTCGCGCACCACCTTCTGCACCACTTCCCGCGCACGCCGACGACGCCCCTGAACCCGCAGTTCGACGCCTTTCCCTGGGAGGCGAACGACGCCTGGCTCGCAGCCTGGGAGCGCGGCCGCACCGGTTACCCGATCGTGGACGCCGGCATGCGGGAGCTGTGGACCACGGGCTGGATGCATAACCGCGTGCGCATGATCGCAGCTTCGCTGCTCACCAAGAACCTGCGCCAGCCGTGGCTGGCCGGGGCGCGCTGGTTCTGGGACACGCTGGTGGATGCCGACCTGCCCAACAACACCCTCGGCTGGCAGTGGACGGCTGGCTGCGGCGCGGACGCCGCGCCCTACTTCCGCATTTTCAACCCGATGCTGCAGACCGAGCGCTTCGACCCCGACCGTGCCTACCTGCGGCGCTGGCTGCCGGAACTGCACCGGCTGCCCGACCCGTGGATCCACCGGCCGTGGGAAGCGCCGCAGGCGGTGCTCGCGGAGGCGGGCGTCGCGCTCGGCCGCGACTATCCGAGCCCCGTGGTCGATTTCCGCGAAAGCCGCGAGGCGGCGCTCGGCGCCTACGCGGCCATCAAAAGGCCACCTGCGGGCACGGCGGCATCCCGGCGCTGAATCCGCGTTGGTGGACCGGACGAACGAGCCGTCATGCCTGAGCGCGCCGTCCTGTCCGTCCTCGCCTGCGTCAGCCTCCTCGCGGCCGGCGGCGTCGTGGCGCCTTCGCGCGCAGCGTCCTTGCCGGAACCGGTCGTCGAGAGCGGCTATCCCCTGCTCCCGGTCGGATCTGGCGATCTGCGCTGGCTCGGCAGGTCGATCTACCAGGCGAGCCTCTGGACGACCAGCGGTCGCTACAGCGGTTTCGGGCCGGGAGAAACGGTCGCCCTGAGCCTCGATTACCGCCGCGCCTTCTCGCGCGACGAACTGCTCCGCATCACCGAGATCGCCTGGCGCCGGCTGGGTCAGGTCGACGCCCGGCAGCGCGATTACTGGCTCGGCCAGCTGCGCCGCAGTTGGTCCAACGTGGAACCCGGCCACAACGTGACGACGGTGGTTATTCCCAACGGGCCCACGCATTTCTATGATCAGCGCGGGCGTTTCGGCCAGATCGAGGACCCGGCCTTCGGCCCGGCTTTCCTTGCCATCTGGCTGGACCCGCGCAGCATCGTCGGCGAGCTGCGCCTGCAACTGCTCGGCGACCGGGACACCGCCGGCATCACCGCTGCGAACTGAGGACGAGCGATCGTGGAGGACGGCAGCAGGCCCGCGGGCACTCGCGACGCACCGGCGACGACACCGCCGTGGCGAAGCCTTCTGCGCTGGTTCGACGCGGGCGGGGGGCCGGCCGACGCGCCCGTCGGCGCACGAGACGGCATCGACTGGGCGCGCATCGTGCCCTTCGTCGGAATGCATCTCGCCTGCCTGGCCGTGTTCTGGGTGGGCGTGAGTTCGGTCGCGATCGGCGTCGCCGTCGCACTGTACGTGCTGCGCATGTTCGCGATCACCGGCTTCTACCACCGTTACTTCTCACACCGCACGTTCAAGACCTCGAGGGCGGCGCAGTTCGCCTTCGCCGTGCTCGGCGCCTCGGCCGTGCAGCGCGGGCCGGTCTGGTGGGCCGCCCATCATCGCCACCACCATGCGCACTCGGACCGGCCCGATGACGTGCATTCGCCGAGCCAGCGCGGCTTCCTCTGGTCGCACATGGGCTGGTTCCTCTCGCGTCGGCACTTCGCGCCCGACCTCGGTCGTGTGCGGGACCTGTTGCGCTACCCCGAGCTGCGCTGGCTCGACCGGTTCGACATCCTCGTGCCATTCGCGCTGGCACTCGGCCTGCTGCTGCTCGGCAAATGGCTGGCGGCGGCACATCCCTCGCTCGGCACGAGCGGCGGCCAGATGCTGGTATGGGGCTTCTTCGTGTCCACGGTCGCCTGCTACCACGGCACGTACACCATCAACTCGCTGTGCCACGTCTGGGGTCGGCGCCGCTATGCCACCGGCGACGAGAGCCGCAACAACTTCTGGCTGGCGCTGGTCACGCTCGGCGAGGGCTGGCACAACAACCACCACCGCTACCCGATGTCGACGCGCCAGGGCTTCTACTGGTGGGAAGTGGACATCACCTATTACGGTTTGCGGCTGCTCGCCGCGCTCGGGCTCATCTGGGATCTCAAGCCCGTACCGCGCGAGGTGCGCGACGCCCACACGGCGGTGACATCGTGAGGGTCGCGGTCGTGGGCTCCGGCGTCGCCGGACTGCACGCGGCCTGGCGGCTGGCGCGCGCGCACGAGGTCACGCTGTTCGAGGCGGCCGCTTACCCGGGCGGCCACACCGCTACGGTGGACGTCGAGTGGGGCGGGAGCAGCTGGGCCGTGGACACCGGGTTCATCGTGTTCAACGACTGGACCTACCCGAACTTCATCGCGATGCTCGAGGAACTCGGCGTCGCCTGGCAGCCCTCGAACATGAGCTTCAGCCTGCGCTGCGAGCGCAGCGGGCTCGAGTACAACGGCACCTCCCTGAACTCGCTGTTCGCGCAGCGGCGCAACGCGCTGCGGCCCTCGTTCCTGCGCATGATCGCCGACATCCTGCGCTTCAACGCGCGATCGAAGGCGCTGCTGGCCCCGCAGGAGGGGAAGAGCGGCGACTCGCTCGACCATGCACTCACCCTTGGCGAGTACCTCGAGCGCGGCCATTACTCCCGCCAGTTCGTCGAGCACTACATCCTGCCGATGGGCCGGGCGATCTGGTCGGCGGAAGCGACGGCGATGCTGTCCTTCCCGGCACGCTTCTTCGTCGAGTTCTTCGACCGGCACGGGTTCCTGTCGGTGGACGACCGCCCCATGTGGCAGGCCGTGCGCGGCGGCTCGCGCGAGTACGTCCGTGCCCTGCTCGCTTCCATGCGGCTCGACCTGCGGCTCTCCACCCCGGTCGAGTCGATCCGGCGCCTGCCGACCGAGGTCAGGGTGCGCACCGTGCGCGGCGACGTCGAGACCTTCGACTACGTGTTCCTCGCCTGCCACTCCGACCAGGCGCTGCGACTGCTCGAGTCGCCGGGCGCGGCCGAGGCCGAGGTGCTCGGCGCCTTCCCCTACGCGGCGAACGAGGTGGTGCTGCACACCGACGAGAGCCTGCTGCCGCGCCGGCCACGAGCCCGGGCGGCATGGAACTACCACCTGCTCGCCGATCCGCAGGAACCCGTGGCGGTGACCTACGACATGAACGTGCTGCAGTCGCTCGACGCGCCGGTGCGCTTCCTCGTGACGCTCAACAACCGCAAGGCCATCGACGAGCGCAAGCTGCTCCGCAGCTTCAGCTACGATCACCCGGTCTACTCGCCGCAGGCGGTGGCGGCCCAGGCCCGGCACCGCGAGATCGACGGCGCCGAGCGCAGCTACTTCTGCGGTGCCTACTGGCGCTCGGGCTTCCACGAGGACGGCGTGGTGAGCGCTCAGGCCGCACTCGCGCACTTCGACGAGGACCTCGACCGTGCAGAGCTGCCTCTACGCCGGGTGGGTTAGGCATCGGCGCAACGCGCCGGTGCCGCACGCCTTCCGCTACCGGATCTGCCTGCTGTACCTCGACCTCGCCGAGCTGCCGCAGGCGCTCGAGGGGCGCTGGCTGTGGTCGGCGAAGCGTCCGGCGCTGGCCCGCTGGCACCGGGCGGACCACGGCATGGATCCGGCCCGGGATCTCGCCGAAGAGATCCGCGAGCTCGTGGCGACCCGCTCGGGCCGGCGTCCGGCGGGACCGATCCGGCTGCTCACGGCACCGCGCTTCCTCGGCTACGGCTTCAACCCGGTGAGCTTCTACTACTGCTTCGACGCCGACGACCGCGACCTCGAGGCCGTGGTGGCCGAGATCAACAACACGCCCTGGGGCGAGCGACACTGTTACGTGCTGCCGGCCGCCAGCAACGAAGGCACGCGGGCGAAGCTGCGCTTCCGGTTCGGCAAGGACTTCCACGTCTCGCCTTTCCTGCCCATGGACATGAGCTACGACTGGCGCTTCAGCCGACCCGACGGCCGCCTGCTCGTGCACATGGAGAACTGGAGCGACGGCGCGATGCAGTTCGACGCGACCATGACGCTCGATCGCGAGCCGATGGGCGGCGCAGCCCTCGCCGGAGCGCTGCTGAGATACCCGCTCCTGCCGCTCAAGGTCACGGCGGCCATCTACTGGCAGGCGCTGCGGCTGTGGCTCAAGCGCGTGCCCATTCACACTCACCCGGATCGGACCGGCACAGGACATCGCAGCCGCGCCGGCCGCATCGAGAGGCTCGTTCCGTGAAACCCAGCATCGTCCCGACCCTCGACCAGGGGGCCCGCCCCGGCGCCGGCAGCGCCCTGCAGCAGCTCGGCCGCCGCCTGTTCCTGGCCAAGCTCGGCGGCCTGCGCGAGGGCGAGCTCACGATCGTCGACGGCGACGAGCGCCTGTGCTTCGGACGCCGCTCCCCGTCGTGCGACCTGCGGGCCACGATCGAGGTGCTGCACCCCCAGACGTACGCCGACGCCGCCTTCGGCGGCACGGTCGGCGGCGGCGAGGCCTACATCCGCGGCCTGTGGCGGACCGACGACCTGACCGCGCTCATCCGCCTGATGATCGTGAACCGCGAGGTCATGCAGTCCATGGAAGGCGGGGCCGCGTTCCTCACGGCGCCGCTGCGACGCATCCTGCACTGGGTCAACCGCAACAGCCCAGACGGCAGCCGGCGCAACATCGCCGCGCACTACGACCTCGGCAACGACCTCTTTGCGCTGATGCTCGACGAGACCATGGCGTATTCCTGCGGAGTGTTCGAGCGGGACGATGCCACCCTGCATGAAGCCCAGCTCGCCAAGTTCGAGCGCATCTGCCGAAAGCTTCGTCTGGGGCCCTCGGACCACCTGCTCGAGATTGGCACCGGCTGGGGCGGCTTTGCGATGTACGCGGCGAGCCGCTGCGGTTGCCGCGTCACGACGACCACCATCTCCCGCGAGCAGCACGACTGGGCGCAGGAGAAGATCGCGGCTGCAGGCCTCGGCGAGCGCGTCACGCTGCTGCTCGACGATTACCGGGACCTCACCGGCCGCTACGACAAGCTGGTCTCGATCGAGATGATCGAGGCGGTGGGCGCGCGCTACCTCGACACCTACACCGCGCAGTGCGCCCGGCTGCTCGAGCCGCACGGCGCCATGCTGCTGCAGGCCATCACCATCCAGGACCAGGTCTACGAGGACGCGCTCGACTCGGTGGACTTCATCCAGCGCTTCATCTTCCCGG
>Ga0105096_10000774_pt1 | contig 12102 bp, 9 predicted proteins | sample PPLLak3cmMay2015_FD_87036 | JGI IMG/M metagenome (GOLD analysis project Ga0105096, IMG submission 87036) | Freshwater sediment microbial communities from Prairie Pothole Lake near Jamestown, North Dakota, USA - PPLs Lake P7 Core (1) Depth... | ecosystem: Environmental > Aquatic > Freshwater >... | reverse complement strand
TCTGAGTTATGGCGCAGCCTATCATCCAAAAATAAAAACAAGCCTAGTGCCTTATTATACTGATGGCACGGTAACCATTACGTATGCGGGTAATGCATTTGACGCCATGACACTTGCGGCTGTGTTGGCTGGAGACGAGGCGTTGTATCGCGAACTAAAAGGAAAGCTGGATACTGCCCTAGAGCAACAGCCACTTACGCTTGCCCCATCAGGGGCCGTTGCAGGGGTGTATGCAAAGGTTGATGCAAGTCGCGGGGTTTGGAAGGCGCCAGCAAATGTTTCGCTTAATCTTGTTAAAGGCCCGGCCGAAAACATTACAGACGAAGCGCAAGGGTTGATGAATGTTGATCCGACAACCGGAAAATCAATAAATGCCATTCGCGCATTTTATGGAAAAGGCACCCTTGTTTGGGGCGCAAGAACACTAGCCGGTAACGATAATGAGTGGCGCTATGTTAGCGTTCGCAGATTCTACAACATGGTAGAAGAAAGTGTGAAAAAAGCTAGCGGAGCCTTTGTGTTTGAACCAAACAGCGCCAACACATGGGTAAAAGTTCGTGCTATGATTGAGAACTTTTTAACCCTACAATGGCGTGCCGGAGCCTTGGCCGGAGCCAAAGCTGAAGATGCCTTTTTTGTGCGCGTTGGCCTAGGCCAAACCATGAGTGCCCAAGATATATTAGAAGGCCGCATGATTGTAGAAATAGGCATGGCCGCTGTGCGCCCGGCAGAATTTATCATTCTTCGTTTTAGTCACATGATGCAACAATCGTAAAACAAACAAACCATGAGCAATTATCCCTTACCCAAGTTCCATTTTCAAGTAGAATGGGGCGGAGCCCGGATCGGGTTTACAGAAGTGAGCGGGCTAAGCACCGAAACCGAAGTAATCGAGTATCGCGAAGGCGCCAATCCGGAGTACCATAAAACAAAGATGCCCGGTATGCAAAAGTTCGGCAACATCACGCTAAAACGCGGCACATTTGATTCTGACAACGATTATTATGAATGGTGGAACACCGTTAAACTAAATACAATTGAGCGCAGAGACATGACCATTTCGTTGCTTAACGAAAACCACGAACCCGTAATGGTGTGGCGGGTTAAGAACGCATGGCCCAGCAAAGTGCAAAGTACCGACCTGAAGTCTGACGGAAACGAAGTTGCTATCGAAACCCTCGAAATCGTTCATGAAGGATTATATATAGGATTGCCATAACTATGGACTTTCTGAAGTATCCGCCACTTGGCTTTCACTTCATCGTCCGGTTTGATTTGTTTCCTAACCCGCTTGATATGAGCTTTCAAAGCGTATCAGGCCTGAGTGCGGAAGTTGAATTTGAAGAAGTTAAAGAAGGAGGCCAGCGCCAGTATTCGCACCAATTGCCGGTGCGCACCAAGCATACGGATTTGGTGCTAAAGCGCGGGCTGCAAATTGGCAGCACGTTAACGGAATGGTTTAACGAAGCCTTCGAAAACTTTAACTACCTGCCGGTAGATTTAGAAGTGATTTTGCTAAACGAAATGCACGTACCCCTGCGCGCGTGGAAGGTGCTTCATGCATTGCCCAAGAAAATGGAAGTTTCGGCCTTTAATGCCGAAAGCAGCGAAATTGTGATTGAAACAATGACGTTGAGCTATCACTACATAAAAGTAATTAACGAGATACCCTGATGCCCATCGAAATTAGAGAACTAGTAATTAAGGCTGAAGTTGATTCCGGAGCAAGGCAACAAAGTGTTGCGGAGGCTGGCGGAGGCGCATTATCAGAAGACGCAATTCAGGGGATAGTTGATAAAGTGGTGGATATCATCAATAGTAAAAAAGAACGATAAAATGGCTTTTGGAACCTTTAGCGGCCGGTTAGAAAAGATGCTCATCATTGCTTATAACAATGAGCGCTATGAGCGTGAAATGGGCCGCTATACCGTTATGGTGAATCCGGAAACGTACACCTACAACTATCAAATAGAGCTTGAAAGCACACAGGGCACCGGCACAAGCACGGCCAATTTGCGCTTTAATCGAGCAAAACCAGAAGAGCTAACGTTCGATTTCATTTTTGATGGCACAGGCGTTATACCCGGCACCTTGGGCAAAAACGTGGTGGATGAACTGGAGAATTTCAAAAACCTCGTCATCAAATTTCAAGGCGAAAGTCACCAGCCGTATTACGTGAGTTTACTGTGGGGTTCGCTGCTTTTTAAAGGGCGAGTTAAAGCATTAAAAATTGACTTTAAACTTTTTAGCAATGATGGCAGCCCGCTGCGGGCCGTTGCCACAGTAACCTTTTTGGGTTCGGTAGAAGACAACCTGCGCGTAGCGCAAGAAAACGCCCAAAGCCCAGACCTAACCCACCTTGTTGAGGTAAATGAAAAAGACACCATTCACCTCTTAGCAAACACCGTGTATGGCAGTTCGGCCCAATACATAAAAGTGGCCAAAGCAAACAATCTGAACCATTTCCGCAAGTTAAAAACGGGGCAAGCAATGCGTTTTCCCCCATACAAAATCGAAGCTAAAAAATGACCGCACCACGTACCATAGCATCTGCCCAAAGGCCATCGTACAAGTTGCTAAGCAATGGTGCAGAAGTGCCTAGAAGTGTGCATGTATTGCTTGTTGAAACCTCCAACGAATTCAACAAAATAGCCACAGCACGTATTTTGCTAACCGATGGCGACCCCGCAACAGAAACATTTGCCCACAGCTCCGGAATTTTATTTGTACCAGGTAATGAGGTGCAGGTGCAATTGGGCTACAACGATGTAGTAGAAACCGTTTTTACAGGGGTAATTGTAAAACAAAAACTTTCTAGCAAGGGTACCGCGTGCATGCTAGAGATTACCTGCAAACACAAGGCTCATCGCTTAACCGCAAGTGAAAAATATGCCGTTTTTCAAGATGTTACTGATGCGGACGTTATCCGTCAAAAGTTTTCTGACAATGGCCTAAACATGGCTGCCGCCACTACCACCGTTACCCATGAAAACTTGGTGCAATACAAATGTGCCGACTGGGATTTTGCCGTAAACCGGGCGGAAGCCAACGGCCAAGTGGTGATTTGCACCGCCCAAAACGATGTAAAAACCATTGCCCCGGAAGTTGCTCCGACTGCCGACTTAGACTTGCAATTTGGGGCAACTATTCTGGATTTTGAGGCAGCACTAGATGCCCGCTTACAGGAACCGTATCTGCGCGCTCAAGGCTGGAATTACACCACACAAGAGGTGACAGAAAAAGAAGCGGAGCAAGGCGATTTGGCTACAATAGGCAACCTAACCCCAACTGATTTAAGTAATGCACTCTTCAACTTTTGGGAGAAGAGTTTTTATACCGCCATACACACTCAGCAAGAATTAGATGTTGTAGCAGAGGCTGAGCACAAAAGGCGCAGATTAAGCAAGGTGAGGGCCACGGTTACCATTCAAGGGCTGGCCACTTTGCAGCCAGGTAGCACTATCGGCTTACATGGCTTGGGCGAACGTTTTGAAGGCAACGCTCTCGTAACTGGTGTGCTGCACGCCTTTAAAAATGGAGTTTGGAAAACAGCATTGCAGGTAGGCCAAGACCCGGTTTCGCACCTTGAAACGTTTAAACCACTATCCAAAAGCGCCTACGCCATACCCCGAACCCAAGGCTTAGAAATAGGCATTGTTACAGACCTTGAAGACCCTACTGGAAGTTTCCGTGTACGGGTACAATTTCCGGCATTGGGCGATCAGCCAAGTGTTTGGGCACGCATGGCGCAACCCGATGCGGGCAGCGAGCGCACGGTTTTTTTTCGGCCAGAAATAGGTGATGAAGTAATTGTTGGTTTTATAAATGACGACCCGCGCGCGCCCATCGTTTTGGGCGCTTTGCACAGCGCGGCCAAGGCCTCGCCAGTGCCTCAAAGCAATGACAATCACATAAAGGGAATTGTAACCCGATCTGGGATGAAAATAATTTTTGATGATGATAAAAAGGAAATTTTAATTGAAACCCCCGGGGGAATAAAAGCGCTTTTAAGCGATGACCAAGGCTTGATACAAGTGGAAGACGCCACTGCCAATAAGTTCATGATGAACAGTGGCGGAATTAGCATGGAAAGCCCAAGTGACTTTATAATTAAGGCCAATGGTAAAATTGAAATGGAAGCAACCGAGGTGACCATAACGGGCACAGCAAACGTAAAAGTAACATCGTGGGCTGATTCAGAACTTAGCTCAGGCGGAATAACAAAAGTTAAAGGATCATTAGTTCAAATAAATTAACCATGGGGATGCCAGCCGCCAGAGTAGGAGATATGCACGTTTGCCCAATGGTAAACCCAGGGCCCGTGCCACATGTTGGCGGACCGATTATGCCGCCCGGTGAGCCGACTGTTTTAATTGCCGGCATGCCCGCTGCCCGCGTTGGCGATATGGCCATTTGCACCGGTCCGCCAGATAGCATTATTGCTGGCAGTGCAACAGTATTAATCGGTGGCATGCCCGCAGCACGCCTTGGCGATAGCACAGCCCATGGAGGAACAATACTAGCCGGAGCACCAACGGTTTTAATCGGATAAGCTATGAGCAACAAAGACTTTTTAGGAAAAGGATGGGGCTTTCCGCCAACGTTTCAGCGGGGCGGGGCAGGCGTGGTTATGGTTAAAGAAGAGGTGGATATCCAGCAAAGCCTCGAAATAATTTTAAGCACCGAGCCGGGCGAGCGCGTTATGCGTCCAGACTTTGGCTGCAACATGCAAGCGATGGTTTTTGAACCCATCAACACCTCGCTGATAACCTACATGCGCGACAAAATTGAAAAGGCATTGCTGTATCACGAGCCGCGCATCGACCTAAAAAGAGTTGAAATAAACACAGCAAACGTGTTAGAAGGCGTGGTTTTAATAGAGGTTGATTACGTGGTGCGCACCACCAACAGCCGCCAAAACTACGTGTACCCATACTACATAAATGAAGGCACAGACATTACCAAATGAACAAACCTTGCGGAAATAAGCACCCTCTATACAATGCCGGCAGCCCCCAAGCCGCGCGGGCACCTGAGGTGTTGCGCCCCAATAATGTGGTGTATGATGAGCGCACGGCAAGCGATTGGCTCATTTACTTGTGCAACTACGCCAAACACATAAACTACTTTGCTACCGATGATGGCGATGCCGCCAGCGCAACGTGGGAGAAGTTTTTTGACAACGACATCAGCATGCTGCTGGCGCGCTTGGCCGAAGAGCAGCTTGAAAGGCTCAATGCAGAAATAAGCGGGCTGCTCAGTAACCTACAAAAAGATGATTTAACCAATGCCCAGGCAAAAAAGAAATTCACGCTTTTGCTTAGCCATATTTTCAATATTGCGTACCGCCTTAACACCTATTACACCAATTTAGATCCGAGCTTACCCATCCGCGAAGCGATAGAAAACCGCCTAATAACACACATGGAGTTGCGCCTAAAGCGCCTCATTAGCTATTACAAAGCAGCTGCGCTGCCGCAGCACGATTTGCTAGATGCTGCAACCCTAATCACCCCTCCCGCGGGTGATCAACCCATTGCCAACCTCGCTGATTGGGGCCTTGAAAAAGCGTGGCACATCACCAGCGCTTCGGTTAACTGGCAGGCCTATGTTGGCGGCATTGCTGCGGATGAAAGCCCGTTTAAAAGAAACGTTTTAAACCCGGTTGGTGCCGTTGAAAAACTCAATCTAGCGGCAAAATATCAGTTGCTCACAGAATCAATAAAAGGCTTTTTGCAGGGCTATGCCGCCATCATTCAAGTTGGCCGCAAAGAGTTTGACACCACTATGGGTAACTGGCCAGACCATTGGCCCGACAAAGCGCTGCTGCTTTCTTTCTTAAATGTGTTGGATTTGTATCGAGTTGAAATAAACACGTTTACAACACGGCATCTCGATCATTATTACAAAGAAGTTTTGCATCTCGCGCCTAAAAGCGCTGTGGCCGATACCGTGTTTTTGGTTGCAGAGTTGGCTAAAAACCAAACCAAAGCAGTAGTTACTGAAGGCACGCAATTCAGTGCCGGAAAAGACGCCACGGGCAAAGAGCTTATTTATGCTGCCGATGCGCAAAGCGTGCTTAATCGTGCGGCAGTAGTAAGCCAAAAGGCGATTTACAACAGCGGCTATAAAGTGTTTGCCGCACAAAATGTGGCAACAATTGATGGACTAGAAGAGAAGCTGGAGTTTCCTGAAAACGGGTATTCTGCATTTGGAAGCGCAGTAATACCCGAAGCAGAAATAGGCTTTGCCATAGCAAGCGATCATCTTTTTATGAAGGATGGAAACCGAATATTCAATTTGATTTTAACCGGCACACCGGCCAAAAAACTGACGCAAAATTTGGTTGCGGGTTTGGTGGCGCGGGCAACGCTGCGCGTTACCGGAGAAAAAGGCTGGGTGGTACTTGCGGCAAAATCAGGAGCTTATAACAGCACGGCCAACACCATCACCATAACCGGAACAATTCCGGCAGAAGAAGGCGCGATCGTGGCGGCAACGCCAAAAGTTCATGCGCGTAGTTTTTACCCAAACCTACCAGTGGCCGAGTTTATCATCAACACGTATGATCATCACATCCTCCAAGAATTTAAATTGAGTAGCGCCCAAGTGGGCGTTGTAGTAACTGGCTGCAAACATCCGGAAGTGGTAACGCAACACGGCCCGGTAAACACCAGCAAACCTTTCCAGGCTTTTGGCCCCATCCCCACAAAAAACGCATCGGTTGTAATTGGTGTGCAAGAAATGCTGCGGAAACAGGTGACCAGCCTAACGGTAAATGTGCTTTGGGCGGATAGAAATACCACTTCAGAACAAGCCAGCTCAACGTGGAATGGCTCACCGTTAAAAGTTCAGCAAATTAATGGCAGCACTTGGGCGACCAAGCTGAACAACCAAACAGCCAAGGCAACATATACCATGACCAATTTAACACAGCAACGTACCGCAGTAGATGGCGCTTTTTCCATCGGCAGTACGCAGGGTTTTATCCGGTTGCAACTTTTAAGTACACTAGAGCATAAAAACTATCCAGCAGAGCTAACCACCAAAATGGCTGAAATTGCCAATAAAGAAATTGATAACGTTACCTCGTCAACCATACCGAAACCGTATTACATCCCAACCATAGAAGGCGTTTCGGTGGACTACAACGCGGCTTCGGCTGCACTAAATCTCGCGCGCAGCGCCAATTACAAAACAGCAGGCACCGCGTTTTATCACATCACGCCCTTTGGCGGTTATGAGGCAAGCGGCAACATGTTGTTGGCAGATAACCCATCAGTTGTGCCCGCGCTGCCCCATGAAGGTGAGTTTTATATTGGCTTAGAAAACGCAGAGGGTGGCGAGCAAATCAATATTTTGATTGATGTTTTAGAAGGCTCCGCCAATCCGCTGAAAGCGAAACAAGACGTAAAATGGCAATATCTACTGAACAATGCATGGAAAGAATTTGCCAGTGGCACACTGACTGACGGCACAGACGGGCTGATAAAAACCGGCTTGCTAAAAGTCGCGATGCCCTTCAGTTTTAATGATAGCAGCACGTTTTTTGAACCCGGCAACGTTTGGATTCGCGCCACTGTTGCCCAACATAGTGATGCCGTTTGTCGCGTAGTTGGTGTGTTTGCCCAAGGCCTGCAAGCCACACTAATCAGCACCGACCACCCGAACACGCACTATCAAATTCCGTTGGCGGCTCAAACCATCAGCAAACCGAAGGTGACCAACACGGCAATTAAAAAATTTGCCCAGCCGGCAGCTGCTGTTGCAGGTAAGCCGGCAGAAAGCGATGAACATTTTTATACCCGCGTTAGCGAGCGCCTGCGGCACAAAGCTAGAGCCGTTGCTTTTTGGGATTACGAACGTTTGGTGTTAGAAGAGTTCCCTGAATTGAGTTTGGCGAAAGCCCTCAGCCACACAAAATATTATGTTGACCCTGTTACCAATCAACTGGACTACAGCGAAAGCGCTCCGGGCCACGTTGCGTTGGTGTGTGTACCCCAAAAGCAAAACGATTTTAACCTTACCAACAAACCGTTTACACCCGTAAATAGCCTCCAAGACATCAGCACTTATTTGAGTAGCCAATTGCCAGAATGGGCCACATTGCATGTGCGCAACCCGCTTTTTGAAGAAGTGCAGATAGATTGTCGCGTGCGATTTATGCCTGAGGTAACCGATATTAATTATCAGCTAGAATTGCTAAACAAAGAGCTGCAACAATTCTTGAGTCCGTGGAAAGCGCAAAACAAGAGCACCCTTTCATTTAACTGGCGGGTGCACAAAAGCCACATCATTGATTTTATTGACGAGCGCCCCTATGTGGATTATGTGCGCGATGTTAAGATGAATTTGATTTTCGGAACAGGCAATTTAGACCGCGCGTACGATGTAAACGAAGCCGTGCCACGTTACGCCATCAGTGTTTTAACTAGCGCCAGTAGCCACGTTATTGACCCCATAACATGAAACCTAACCTAACCATATCGCCCAAAGAAATACTTAAACCCGTGCTTGATTACGAAGCGTTGCGCGCGCTGGGCATGAAGTACATTGAGCAATTAGGCAGCACCTATTGGACGGATTACAACAGCCACGACCCCGGCATAACGACCCTGGAGGCGCTGTGCTATGCGCTAACAGAATTAGGCTACCGCATGCAATTCCCGATGAGCGATTTGTTGCAAAGCGCAGCCGGAGAAGTGCAGCCCCAAGACACGCGATTCACAGCACGAAACATCCTAACCACCAACCCCGTTACCACTGCCGATTATCGCAAGTTATTGATAGACCAACATGGCGTTGCCAACGCATGGCTGGCCAAAGCAACCCAAGTTCAGCCGGTTGTTTTTGCAGATTGCAAAGCGAAAGAGTTAACGTTTAAAAAAACGGAGCATCAGCTTTCGCTACGCGGATTGTGGGACGTTTTGCTAGAGCTTGAAAACAGCGATGAGTTTGGCAACGTGAATGCAAACGGCTTTGAGTTTACGCTGCCGGACGGAACGTTGAAAGGTGCCATTATTGAATTTTTTGTGCACCAACGTCCGGATATAAGTTGGCAACATTGGTTTTTTGGAGAATTAACCAACGTTGAAATTGAGGGATGGGAAAAGGTGACAAACTCAGAATGGAAGGCAATGCTTGCCTATTCATTTAAGCTTGAAACCACCACCACGGTAAACAAACTACCGGCAACTATTTATGGCCGAAACCTTGGCGACAATCCGGATACGGCCTTAAAAAACGCGCTAAAAAAAGTGGGTTCTGGCACCCTTCAAGAGCATTATGTGGCGCGCGAAACCGCGGTGCTTAAAACGCTGCAAAGCATAGAAGCGTTGCTTCACGATAACCGAAACCTGTGCGAAGACTTTAGAAAAATTACGCTGGTTAGTGCCGAAGAAGTTAGTTTTTGTGCCGATATAGAAACTACGCCAGAGGCAGATTTAGAGGAGGTTGAAGCGCGAATTGTGGTAGCAATAGAAAACTATTTATCGCCCGAAGTGCCTTTTCACACATTAAAAGAGTTGCTTGAAAACGGCACGCCAACCGACCAAATTTTTAACGGCCCGCGCTTAACCCACGGGTTTATTTTAACGGATGAACTTGCGAAAAGCGGTCTGCGCAAAAACGTTTACGCCTCAGACGTCATCAACTTAATTATGGATGTTGAAGGCGTGGTTACCGTATCAAACTTTGTGATGGGTAAGTTTTTGGCCAATGGCCAAAAGGCGATTAAAGCCGAAAAATGGGCGGTATCCATAACCGCCAACCACAAGCCGCGCTATGCATCCACCAAAAGCAAATGGACGTTTTATAAAAACAGAATTCCGTTTAACACCCGCGATAGCGAGGTAAACGATATTTTAAACGTGTTGCGTGCCGAGCAAGCCCGCGGCAAACTCATAAATCGCACGCTAGATATTGCCTTACCTGAAGGCACAAGCCGCGAGCTAAACCAATATTTTACAATTCAAAATGATTTTCCGCTTACCTACGCAATTGGCGAAGAGGGGTTGCCGGCAAACGCCACGCAAGAGCGCAAAAACCAAGCAAAACAGTTGCAGGGATACCTCCAGTTTTACGACCAAATTTTGGCCAACTTCTTAGCGCAGGTAGAGCACTTCAAGGCGTTTGTATCGCTAGAAACGAGTATAGACCAAAGCTATTTTCACACCTTTTTGGCCGATGTGCCGGGCGCGGAATACATCTACAAAGACGCTACGGTTTTGGCCAGCAGCCTAAAATCTTTGGGTGAAGATGAAAACACGTTTTTGAGGCGCAGAAACCGCATGCTTGATCATCTTTTGGCGCGATTCCAAGAATCGTTTAACAACTATGTGCTCATGCTTTATACGGCTGATGGCGGAGCAATAGCCAGCGAAGAGTTGATTGTAGATAAAATCAATTTCCTAAAAAATTACCCCGATATAAGCCGCAGAAGATTTACTGCCCTCAACCTAAGAACCTCTGCCGCGTGGCCGTTTACAGAAAGTGCGGGGTTAAAACAGCGCGTGGCCCGCTTGGCCGGCATAAACAATACCGCAGAGGAATATTTGATGCCGGTTCGGCTTTTAGTAACGCCCGTTGGCCCTGCCGGAGATGATGCCTGGCGCGTAAGCTGGCATCAGCGCGTGGGCGGTGCAGAACTATTCCGTTCGGTAAAAAATGTGACGGGAAGAGAAGTTGCGCACATTATGGCGCGCAAAGCTTTCCAAAAGTTTGTAGAGGGTGGCTACGCTGCAAAATCTGCGGGAGCAAAATTCCGCGTGGTGTTTGGCGCAGGTGATTTCGAATACAAAAGTGTAGCCCTATTCGAATCCGCAGAAAGCGCCATGGCAATGGCTGATGAGCTTTATAACCAACTCGTAAATAATGCCGAAGGGCTAAACCTGATTGAACATATTCTGCTTCGTCCGCGCAGCGAAACATACCCATTAATGGATGCCTGCATCCCGGAAAATTGTGCGTTTTGCGGAGACGAAGACCCCTATAGTTTTAAGCTCAGCCTGGTTCTTCCGTATTGGCCAACGCGCTTTAGAAAGATGCACTACCGCAGGCATATTGAAGGGTTGGCACACACTGAATGCCCGGCCCATTTGCTGCCAAAAGTGTGTTGGGCCGACCCCTTTGCCTGGCAAGAGTTAGAGGATGCTTGGCACAATTGGTTGAGCGCACAACAAAAACCCGATGCCGAGCGCCAAAAGACTGCTACAGCACGCCTAATCCGTGCTTTAGAAGACGTGGAAACTGTTTACCCCGAAGCGGTTTTGCACGATTGTGAAGATGATAAGGATGAAAATCCGGTGATATTAAACCAAACCAAACTAGGAATATTTTAACTGCAACCATCATGGACGTTACCAGCAAGTTCCCAATTTATCAAGCAGATCAAGTTTTAAGTGCCGACCACTTAAATCAATCGCTGGCGTATTTAGAAAAGCACGACCGATTAAGCCGCAGGTTATTGCACGGCATTGGCATTGTTTGCGGCTTAGAATTTAGCGTGGCGAATGGCGAGTTAACCATCACCAAAGGTTGCGGCATTAGTTCAGAAGGGTACTTATTGGCGTTAGAAGAAGCCTTAACCCTGACGCAAGTGCGCGATTATATTCCGCCTTACCCCCCAAAATACAACCCGTTTTACGATAGTAAAGACAAGCCCTTTAAACTTTGGGAGGCCATTGTGGCCACCGAAGCCGAAGGCGAAAATCGCCAACCCCTAAGCAAGCTCGACCTAAAAGACAAAGTGCTGCTGCTGTATTTGGAGATGTTTGACAAAGACCTAAAAGACTGCGTTGGTGATGATTGTGATAACATGGGCACAGTTAGACAATTTACCCTGCGGCCGCTTATTATTGGCGTACAAGACCTAATAAAGATATTTAACCAAGATGGCAACACGCTAGAGGATGTTGCCAGTGATGTGTTGGCCCGCTACACCCTCCAAGACATTATACCGCCAAGGTTTGATGTTACCCCCAAAAACGCGGTAACGGCAAAATCAATAAATGAAGCGTATGCCTCATTAAGCGACACCCTGATGCCGGAAATTAGCACGGCCATGGCACAACTAGAGGCGTTGTTTAGCGATGCGCTGGGCAT
>Ga0105096_10000773_pt1 | contig 12103 bp, 9 predicted proteins | sample PPLLak3cmMay2015_FD_87036 | JGI IMG/M metagenome (GOLD analysis project Ga0105096, IMG submission 87036) | Freshwater sediment microbial communities from Prairie Pothole Lake near Jamestown, North Dakota, USA - PPLs Lake P7 Core (1) Depth... | ecosystem: Environmental > Aquatic > Freshwater >... | reverse complement strand
AGATACAACATATCGAATCAGGCCATGGGTGCTCACATGATGAGGGCCTACATTTAAAATCATATGATGCCTATTGCCCTGTTCCCTGACATAAACACCGGCATCCTCAGGTTGAAGATTTCGGGCATCATCTAGGGTGTAAGCCGGCATCCGGGTTGCCCTTCCCGGATAGGATTTTCTTAACGGATAACCTTCCCAATGAGCCGGCATGAGGATTCGTTTCAGGTTGGGATGTCCATCAAACCGGATTCCCATCATGTCAAAGACTTCCCTTTCATACCAGTCGGCGCAAGGCCAGATATCCACAATGGATTGCACCGAAAGGTTTTCGTTTTGAAGCGGAACTTTGACACGCACGCGGGTAGGCGGGTCAAATGCCAGAATGCTGTACACCATAGTGTAATCCGGATAACTTTCATGCCCCTTGCGGGCCGATTCATCGATGGCGGTCAAATCTTCCATCCGCTGAAATTTTGGGGTGCTTTCTTTCTTTAAGAAATTTAAAACCGGCTTTATATGGTCTTTATCAACACTTACCGTGAGCATATCCGAGGTATGTTCGGAAAACCGGACAGTCTCTCCGAATTTATCTTCTAGGATTTGAGAAAGCGTTTTTTCTGCCTGGTTCAGTTCGATTCGAGCTGCCGGAGGTGACCACATCAAGTCGCTTCGGCTTTCTTTAAAAAAAGGGGGGGTCACCGAGGTTCCGCGAATCATGGTACCATCCATGCCGGGTCCGCGAGGGTCACGGGATTTGGTTTCCCCGTCGATTAAAATGGGTGCCTGTGTTCCCTGGTTTCCACCGTTCAGATGAAAAATGGCGCGGGTCGGCTTTTCTTCGGAAACAATCTTTTCCTGTAGCATGACAAGTCCTTGAAGAACCGCCTCCGGACGGGGCGGGCAGCCGGGAATATAAACATCGACGGGCAATATCTGGTTAACTCCCTGGACTACGCTGTAGACATCGTACATTCCACCGGTATTGGCGCAGGAGCCCATGGAAATTACCCATTTTGGCTCAGCCATCTGCTCATAGAGCCTCAATACCACCGGGGCAATTTTTTTAAAAACCGTACCTGAAATGATTAAAAGATCGGCCTGGCGAGGCGAGGGCCTGAGCACCTCGGCTCCGAAACGGGCAATGTCATAGCGGGAGGTAAAGGCTGTAACCTCCTCGACAAAACAGCACGACAGCCCAAAAAACATTGGCCACAAGCTGTTCTTGCGGGCCCAGTTGATTACGGTATCTAAAGGAGTGGAAAAAAACTCCACCGTCTGATTTATTTTTCGGATGATTCCGGACCCCAATCAAGACCTCCCTTTTTCCAGATGTATACAAGGCCGATCAATAAAACGAAAATAAAATAACTCATTTGCAGCCATCCGATCCACCCCAGATTTTCGCAGGCCACGGCCCAGGAAAAAATGAAAGCACCTTCGACATCAAAAATGAGAAAAAAGATGGCGATCAGATAAAATGGAATCGGATATTTAAGGCGGGCGGTGCCGGTGGGTATTATTCCGCATTCATAAGGTCTTTGTTTTTCAGGTGTTGGTTTCTTTTCTCCCAGCCAGGAACAGGTAAACAGAAGTGCAGCGATAATCACCAATACGACAATGGTGTAAAGACTCAGACTGAAAATCCCCGGGGTCCAGGGTGATAGCAGGGCGCCTCCTTCGACTGGTTGCATAAATTTTTCCTCCTGCCTTTGCTGGAAACGGTTTTTTATTTCAAGAGAATCGAATTTCAAACTGTTCATATAGGAAAAACCAGTAAAACATATATCAACTTCTATAAAATTTGGTTCAGTGCTTGTCAAGCGTTTGAGTAAATTTCCACGGTGAATTCGTTGTATGGCCGTAAACTGGAGACGCAAGAGTTTTCAGTCATTTTAAATCGTGCCTGAACGAAAAGTCCGTTTTTCCCTCTACCAGCGGGGGAGGGTCAGGGTGGGGGTTAATGATATCAGTGGGTTATCTTTCCCTCCCCCCGCCCCTCCCGCTGGGAGGGGAGTTTTCGTTCAGGCACTAAATCAGCAAGAGCTTTTTGATTTAATCTTGACATCGTCGATTGTTTTCCGTAATTTCTTGGAAAGTATGGGTAAATATTGCCAAGTTTGACCTGCTAAGAACCTAATAACCGATTTTTTGAAAAATTATTGTTTTCATTTACCTTGTTGAATCTATGAAATTCATTTTACATAGTATATCCGGGAGGTGGCTTAATAGCCATCCAAGTTTTTTTCAAGTTATCCAAACGGTACCGGCCCTTTTGACCTTTTGGGGGCTGGTGTTTTTGTTTTCAGGGTGTTCCGCCATTTTATCGTCGACAACTTCCCGCTTGGCCGGCAACCTTTCCTATGCATTTGAAAACCACACGGATGTTGCTGTTGTGGAAGAAGCTACCCCTGCTTATTTACTGATGATGGATGCATTGATAAAGGATGATCCTGAAAATGCTTCCTTGCTAAGAACCGCCGCGAAATTAAACGCGGCATATGCCGATATTTTTGTAAAGGACATTGAAAGGTCCAAGCTTATAACCGATAAGGCCCTGAATCTGGCTTTCAGAGCAGCTTGCCTGGACAATAAAAAGTTGTGCAATATTCGTGAAAAAGATTATAATGATTTCAAAAAAGTGATAGATGGCTGTAATAAGAACGAAATTGGAGTGATTTACAATCTTGGCACCGTTTGGGCCAGCTGGATACAGGCCAACCAGAAAGATTGGAATGCTGTTGCGGAACTTCCGAGGGTGGAAGCTATCATGGAGCAGGTTGTAAGGTTAAATCCCAACCATGAAGATGGCGGTGCATTTTTGTATCTCGGCACCCTTTCCACCTTGCTCCCTCCGGCTTTAGGGGGAAATCCGGAAAAGGGACGTGAATTTTTTGAAAAGGCAATTGACATATCCCAAGGAAAAAACCTCTATGCCAAGGTTTTATACGCCCAAAGATATGCACGAATCATTTTTGATAAAAAACTTCATGATCGTCTTCTGAAAGAGGTTTACGATGCGGATCCCAATGTCGAAGGCTACACCTTGACCAATATCATTGCCCAAAGGGAAGCAAAGCTGCTGTTGGACACCTCGGATGATTATTTTTAAGGGACATGTAAAGTATAGATACTTTTAGGAGTTATTCATATGAATTTAAAAACACGACGACTTTTTGTACCGAATTTTTTTGTTGTGTTCATGAGCATGCTTGTTTGTTATGCAGGTGCGGCAGGAGCAGAGATATTTAAGATAGGCACGCTTTCACCTGAAGGTTCTGTTTGGATGGAAACCATGCGCGAAGGAGCCGATCTGGTTGCAGAAAAAACCGAAAATAGGGTTAGTTTCAAATTCTATCCCGGTGGGGTCATGGGAAGTGACCAGGCGGTTTTAAGAAAAGTCCGAATCGGCCAACTCCATGGTGGGGCGGTAGTTGCTGGGAGTCTATCTCAAATATACCCGGATTTAATGATTTATGGGCTGCCATTTATTTTTAACTCATTTAAGGAAGTTGATTATGTGAGAGAGCGCATGGACCCCATTCTCATGGATGGGCTTGAAAAAAACGGCTTTGTGACTTTTGGAATTGCGGAGGGCGGATTTGTTTACGTCATGTCCAACTCACCGGTCAGAACTGTTAGCGACCTATCCAATAAAAAAGTATGGATTCCTGATAATGATTTCATATCTCTTGAAACCGCAAGTTCCTTTGGAATAACACCGGTTACATTATCTATCGGCGAGGTCCGCACCGGTTTGCAAACGGGTTTGATCAATACCATCGGCACCTCTCCTATCGGGGCACTTGCCCTTCAGTGGCATACGCAGGTAGGCTATATCATGGATGTTCCGATGATGTATGTTCACGCCACAATGATCCTGGATAAAAAAGCTTTTTCCAAGCTTTCCCCCCAGGATCAACTAACGGTTCGCGACATTATGGGTAAAACATTCAAAAAGATAGACCACAGCAACCGTCAGGATAATATCGGGGCACTTGACGCCTTGCGTAACCAGGGTATCGAGTTTGTTCGCCTTCCCGAAGACTCGGTCAAACAATGGCAAATAGCCGTATCAGGAATCCCGGACATACTGATTCAAAAAGGCCGAATTTCACAGGATATTTATCAAACACTGAAAGAACATCTTGCCGATTATCGATCCAAAGACGCCAACTCAATCCCTTAATGAGGCATCCTTTTCTTTCCTCCATAAAATTCAGCTCTGGTTGCATCGAATTGAGGACGGCATATTAGTGGGATTATTACTCCTGATGATCCTTTTGGCTGTTGCCCAGATCTTTTTGAGAAATTTTTTCGGTACCGGCATCGTATGGGCGGATGTTCTGGTCCGAATTCTGGTCCTTTGGGTGGGGCTTGTCGGGGCCATGGCAGCCGGCCGAAAAGGAGACCATATCAAAATTGATCTTATCTCCAAATACTTAAAATCAAAGTTGAGTTGGATAGTTGCGGCGATAACGGATTTCTTTACGACTGTTGTGTGTGCAGTTGTTTTATTTTACAGTATAAAATTTATCAGATTTGAATACATTGATGGAACAGTCGCCTTTGGTCGCATACCTGTCTGGTTTTGCCAGGCGATTATTCCTTTTTCTTTTCTGGTAATGTCCCTTAGATATTTTGTAAGAACCATTTTAAATCTGAAGGCTTATTTTAATCAAAAGGAATGATGAGTTTTCTGGTTTCTTTCATATTGATCGTATTGGCTTTTTTGGGAGCCCCCCTCTTTGCCATTATTCTGGCAGTGGCCATGATCGGTTTTTACATCCAGGGGGTTGATCTTTCCGTAATTCCAATTGAAATCTATCGGATATCGGATACTTCGGTTTTGGTGGCCCTGCCGCTTTTCACCTTTGCCGGTTATCTTCTTGCAGAAAGCCGGACATCCGACCGTGTGGTAAGGCTTTCCAGGGTTTTTCTGGGGTGGATGCCCGGTGGGCTTGCCATCGTATCGTTTATATCATGCGCTCTGTTTACGGCTTTTACAGGGGCTTCCGGTATCACCATCGTGGCTTTGGGTGCATTGTTGTACCCGGCGCTTATACAAGATGGATATCCTGAGAACTTCAGTATAGGACTGGTGACCACATCGGGAAGTCTCGGGCTCCTGTTTGCCCCCTCGTTGCCGTTAATTCTCTATGGTATCATTGCCCAGCAGATGACCGTGGGAGAAGGTGTTTCCATCGAAAAACTTTTTCTGGCAGGGCTGTTACCCGGGCTTTTGATGATATTTATTTTATCCATCTGGAGCCTATGGGTAAACCGCCGCATGCCGGTACAAAAAAAAAGGTTTGAAATCAGGGAAGCCTTTTCCGCATTAAAAGAAGCCAAATGGGAAATACCTCTTCCGGTATTTGTGCTTGGAGGCGTATATGGAGGTTTTTTTGCCATTTCGGAGGCAGCGGCTGTAACCGCTCTTTATGTGCTTGTTGTTGAAGTCCTTATTTATCGGGAAATAAGTATCAAAAAGCTTCCTGAAATCATGATAGAATCCATGGTCATGGTGGGAGGAATTCTTTTGATCCTGGGAGTTTCGCTGGCATCAACCAACTATTTAATTGATGCGGAAGTCCCTACGCGGCTATTTACCTTTATTCAAGCCCATGTGACCGAAAAAATCGTCTTTTTAATTCTATTGAATATTTTGTTGTTGATGCTGGGGGCGATCCTCGATATTTTTTCAGCGCTGGTGATTATGGTTCCTTTGCTTCTTCCGGTTGCGGTCAGCTATGACATCAATCCGATTCACCTGGGGATCATTTTTTTGGCCAATATGCAAATAGGATATTTTACTCCTCCCGTAGGCATGAACCTGTTTATTGCTTCTTATCGGTTTAAAAAATCCATTATCTCGCTATACCGGTCCACGATTCCTTTCATGCTTTTGCTGTTGATTGCCGTCTTGATCATTACCTACTGGCCCGGCCTTAGTTTGATGTTTGTTGACTAAGACTACCTGTTGGCCTTGCGTATGCCCAGTTGGTCCAGGGCGATAATCCATTTGCAGATATTTGCCGAGCCCTCCACCATGGTATAGGTGGGAGCGTCCCGGTAATACCGGGCCACGGGATACTCCGTGGAATATCCATAAGCTCCCATGATCCTCATGGCATAATTAGCGCATTTGGTAACGGTTTCGCCTGCAAAATATTTGGCCTGGGCAACATCAAGGCCGTTGTTTAAATTTCCCTGATCCTTTTCCCAGGCTGCTTTGTAAACCAGCAACCGTGCCGCCTCGATTTCCGTAGACATCTGAGCGATCATGTCCTGATTCATCTGAAACTCACCAATCGGTTTTCCGAATTGTTTGCGTTCATTGGCATATTTTATGACAACATCGAGGCATGCCCTGGCCAGTCCCACAGCCCCGGCAGCCGCTGAAAGCCGGGTGTGGTTCAAGGATTCGAACAATATTTTTGCACCGTCTCCGGGTTTTCCAAGAATATTTTCCATGGGAACAAGGGTATTGGTCAAAAATATTTCCCCTGTGGGTGACGAGTTTGACCCCATTTTTTTCAAACCGGTAGTCTTGATCCCATTAAAATTTTTCAGCTCTATGACAAACGCGGAAAGCCCCTTGGAGCCTTTGGATTGGTCCGTATAGGCATAGTAAATCATCAGGTCGGCGCAGTCGGCGTTGGAGATCCATGTTTTCGAGCCGTTTAAAACCCAATGGTCTTGCTTGTTTTCCGCAGTGGACGACATGGCCAGAATATCGGAACCCGCATCGGGTTCGGTGATGGCAAAGCCGCCGAGATATTCAGCGCGGACAAGTTTGGAAATATATTTGTTTTTCAAAGTTTCATTGCCATATATGTATAAGGTATGGGCCGTGCCGATAGTTTGCATGTTGATTTGAACCCTGAGAGAACTGGATGCTCTGGCTATTTCTTCGGTAACAATCATGGCGGCGAGCCAGCCCATATTTTCACCACCGTATTTTTCCGGAATGATCGTTCCGAAAAAACCGAGTTCCCCCATGGGTTTGATAACCTCCTTGTAAGGAAAATAATGCTGTTCATCCCACTGGTCTGCAAAAGGAGCAATTTTTTTTGCAGCAAACTCCCGAACCGCATTTTTTAGCATTTGAAGGTCCTTAGGAAGGGAAAAGTCCACGGATGTCTCCTTTCGGATTTTATGATCGGTTTGAAGTTAAATAAGACTATAAGTTTTTAAGCGGTTTGGTCAACACCTGAGGTGAGGAACAGGTAAATTTTCAGGTTGATTTTTTCAAAAAAACCTCGATTAATTTCGCCGATGTTTATATTCTACCTGAATTGAAAGACTATTTTATAATCATGACGGATTTATCAATTTGAAGACAGCGACCATGAACCAGGAACAAGAAAAAACCAATGAAAAATATAATAAACTGAAAACGCTACTGCTGGATTTGAGAAAGATACTGGTGGCATTTTCAGGTGGGGTTGACAGTACGTTTCTTCTGAGAACAGCAAGGGATTTGCTCGGAAATGATAACGTACTTGCCGTTACCGCCGTCTCCGCCACCATGTCCCGGCAGGAACTGCGTGATGCCCGGAAATATGCCGATATTTTCGGGGTGGAACATTTAATGATCAAGACCAATGAGCTTGATATTCCCGAATTTGTACAAAACCCGTCGAATAAATGCTACATATGCAAAAAGCATCGTTTCGGTCTTCTATTAGAACTATCTCGTGAAAAAGGTTTTGATGTTGTAGTGGATGGCGAAAATGCGGATGACCATCTGGATTTTCGTCCGGGCAGTTTGGCAGCAAAAGAACTCGGAATAAGGAGTCCACTCAGGGAATCCGGTCTGACCAAGCAGGAAATCCGTTATCTTTCCAAAGAGTTCGGGTTGCCTTCCTGGAATAAACCTTCCTATGCTTGTCTTGCTTCCCGAATCCCTTATCATGAAATCATTACGGAGGAAAAGCTCAATCAGGTGGATAAAGGTGAAGAGTTTTTGCGTGATCTGGGGTTTCTACCTCAACTCAGGGTGCGTCATCATGGAAATACGGTTAGAATTGAACCGGATAAAAAAGACATCGGGAAAATGGTACAAGACGATATCCGGGATCGTGTAGTGAAGTATTTCAAATCTCTGGGTTTCCGGTTTGTTACCATCGATCTTGAAGGCTACAATATGGGCAGCCTTAACCGGGAAATTGATAAGGCTCAATAATTCAGGCAAAATTAAGGGTCGGTTTCCGGCATTGAAAGGAAAGTAACATATGGAGAAAATTGAAAACGATATAATGAAAATCGCCTATTTTGACTGTTTTGCAGGTGCTGCCGGAGATATGATCCTGGGTGCTCTCCTGGATGCGGGACTTGACATTGAAACGTTGAAAACCGAGCTGGCCAAGCTTGACCTGTCCGGCTATGATGTTCAAGTGAAACAGGTGGTCAAAAGAGGCATTGGAGGAAGTCAGGCTATGGTGATCATCGATCCGCCCCGGCAGCACAAAGATCATCATAGCAGGAATCTTTATGATATTGTCAATATTATAAAAAACAGCAGGCTCAGCCGAAGTATCAAGGAAAAAAGCATAACCATATTCACACGACTTGCCGAAGCTGAAGCAAAAGTGCATCGGAATTCAATCGAGCAGATACATTTTCACGAGGTGGGTGCCATGGATGCCATTATCGATGTGGTCGGAGGTGTTGCCGGCATGGAAGCCATGGAAATCGAAGCTGTTTATTGCTCGCCGCTTCATGTAGGTTCCGGAACAGTGCAATGTGCCCACGGAACACTTCCGGTGCCCGCACCTGCCACGCTTGAACTTATCCGTGACAAGCCGGTATATTCTACAGGTGTTGTCGGTGAACTTCTTACCCCTACAGGCGCGGCCATACTGACCACCCTCGCAAGCGGGTTCGGCCCCATGCCCGAAATGATCGTGGAGCGTATCGGTTATGGTGCCGGCGAGAAAGATCCTTACATACCCAATTTGCTCCGGGTATCTATCGGCCGGACAGATGCTGCAATAAAAGGATATCAGAATGATCGTGTGGGGGTGGTAGAAACCAATATCGATGATATGAACCCTCAAATATACGATTATCTGATTGAAAAACTTTTTGCGATGGGTGTCATGGATACTTTTCTGGTCCCGGTTCAGATGAAAAAAAACCGGCCGGGAACATTGGTCACGGTTATCTGTTCTCCGGAAATGATCGGAAAAGTGGCGGATTTTTTAATCCGTGAAACAACTTCCATAGGTCTTCGATACCGTATCGACCAGCGAATCAAAGCACATAGAAAAATTGAAAAGGTTGAAACCGTTTACGGGCCAATCCATTGTAAGGTAGCGGGCATCGAGGGCGGTGAGGTTTTAAACGTGTTTCCGGAATACGAGGACTGTAAAAAAATAGCCTCGGAAAAAAAAGTTCCCATCAAGCATGTAATGGAAAAAGCCTTGGAAGCGGCATCCGTTCTCTATTTTAAAAAGATTTACTATACTCCGGATTGATTCTAACAACCAATCATTTCCATGCGCCTGATTTGGCCATGCGGTCGACAAGAAACAGGTTAAAAGGAAATATGAGACCAAAATAAAGGCGGCCGGTCCAATGCTTGAATCGAACAGCGGTGATAATATGAAACTTTTTGAGTTCGCCCTGCCCAGGTTCGGCCACCACTCCCATATGGGCTGTCAGATGGCTATCGTTGGGGCATTGGGCTACCCAGAATCTGTCTTTATGCGCCCTGCGTACAGTAAAGAACCATATATTGCCGCAAGGAAGCATGGGGAGATCTTTGGGAAGCCATTCCTGTATGTCCGGAAGCGGTTCCTGTCTGATTCCTATAAATCTGACGATGATTGCACGGATTCGGTAAAACAGACGGATGAGTCCTGGGCGGTAACGGAGCATCCCGGAAACAAAGCCTTGGAGGGTGTTATCTCCTTTGACTGTTTTGATGCCGACATAATGGGCATTTTCCAAAATCGGCTTCAACTCCTCTATGGTTTCGATATAGTGCATGGGGCACCCTCTTTCCCATAAAAATGGCTTAAGAAAAAGAGGGTATCCCATTTTATAAATAAATGAAAGCCTTCGTATTGCCAATTTCCGGTTTCTTCTATTTAAAACTCAGCGGAAACCCCCAACATGAAATTAAATCTTGGGGAAGGATAAAAGGCTTCTTCGGTCGGGAATCCGCCTAACACACCATACTCTGAGTACTTTTCATTGGTGATATTATTCAAATTGATAAAAGGTGTATAATTTTTCCATTGATATTTCAGTTTAGCGTTCAGAATAATATAAGCATCCTGATCGTCGAATTCGTTGTTAAGATCGCTGTCAAATGGACGTTCGCCCACATAGATACCGTTTAAGGCAAGGGTAAAGTTCATGGGAAGTACAAATTCTGCGCCGACATTGGCTTTGTGTTTTGCGACATTGGGAATTTCCTTACCCGAATACAGCCCGTTTCTGATTTCGGCATCGGTATATGAATAGGCTCCTTGCAAGGTGATATCATCAAAACTTTTTGAAAGTGTCAGCTCCACGCCCTGCCTTCGGGTTTCCCCATCCAGATTTTCATTGGCATAGGTCAATGCATTGAAAAATATTTCATCTTTGGTATCCATGAGAAAGAGATTGGCATGTGCAAAAAAACTTTCCGAAAAATAATGTCGAAGCCCCAATTCATAGTCATTGGAAGTCTGTTCTACCAAATCCGTGTTAACCATGTTGGAAAAAAAATTGAAAAATTCATCTAGCACCGGATACCTGAAGCTTCGGGCGTAACCGAAATAAGCATATGAATTTTTATAAAAGTTATAGTTTATCCCGGTGTTGTATACTTTTTCATCTGCAGTGACACGATCGGGGGTACCCGGATCGAATCGGAATTTGGCGCGGTCGTGCCTGAATCCGGCGGAAAGTGCAAGAAAATCAAAGGGCTTAAATTCGTCATAGGCATAATATGAGGTATTTTTCTTTTCAAGGTCGAATTCGCCGATAGATTCAAAGCCGAAATACACAGATGTGTTGGTAATGTCTTCTTCGGCTTTTTCATAGTCAAAACCGATGGTCAAGCTGTTTTCACGATTGAAAATTTTTTCTTTGAAAACCAACTGGGGGGTCACAGCAATGGTCTTTATGTCCGTATCTCCAACGAATGAACCATCGGTAAAGGTGACATCAAAAACCGATGAGCGTTTCCTGTATGAAATATCGGCTTTGAAAAGGCTGTTATTCAGAAAATAAATTTCAGGTCCGGCTTTGAAATAATAGTCTTCAACATCCGCGAAATCTTTAGGGGAAAGAGAATCGGTTCTGGAGACTCCGTTATTAAAGTCACTTTTTAAGATGGACCCCGGAAGTCCGGCGTTGTCTTTATGGTAATCGGTGCTGAAATTGAGATTGAGACGGTCATTGACAAACCAGGTCAGGTTGCCCCCGATATCCTTGAATTCAGTGTCACTGTTATCCCGATAACCGTCGGATTCTGCGTATCTTCCGGACAAGGCATAAGCAACTTTTCCGGATGTACCACTTACCGATGCATTGGTGTCAAAGCTGTCAAAGCTTCCGGCCATGATACTTCCGTTGACTTTCAATCCATCACCCTGCTTTGTTATGATGTTGATTACCCCACCGGATGCATTGTCACCGTAAAGAACACTTCCCCGTCCCCCCCGTATGATTTCAATTCGTTCCACACGGTCGAGGGAAATCAGTGACCAATCCGTACCGCTCAAATCCGGTTGATTGACACGCCGCCCATCCACAAGAACCAGAGTATTTGTCGTTGCAGTAGCCCCGAAACCTCTCAAATCCACGGAAAAGGATCTGCCATTTCCGGTAATATCGTTCACGTGGACTCCCACCTGGGACCGAAGAACATCCGGAATGTTTCCGGCTGTGGAATTTTTGATATTTTCGGCAGTGATGACCGATACATTGGCTGGGACTGTTTTAATTTCTTCCTGAAAACGGGATGCGGTGACAACAACGTCTTCCATAGTGACCGTTTCCGCGACCTGGTCTTTTTGTGACCCAAGAGGGTTTTGAGCGTAAGCCGGCATGGCCATCATTAATAACAAGAAAGCTTTTCCTAAATTTTTCATGATTTTTTCTCCGT
>Ga0105096_10000772_pt1 | contig 12104 bp, 4 predicted proteins | sample PPLLak3cmMay2015_FD_87036 | JGI IMG/M metagenome (GOLD analysis project Ga0105096, IMG submission 87036) | Freshwater sediment microbial communities from Prairie Pothole Lake near Jamestown, North Dakota, USA - PPLs Lake P7 Core (1) Depth... | ecosystem: Environmental > Aquatic > Freshwater >... | reverse complement strand
TGCCACAGTATCGAGGCCAGTTTCTTGATGCTGGGCCGGGCCAGCGCTGGCTTCTCGGGATCGGCGGCCGATTTTCCCGTGTTGGCTCGCCCCTTCACCAATGTCGATCCGGCCGACCTCGGCGCCGACGCGCGTCTGATCGCGAGCCCCAACGATGCCGCCGGGTCGCTGACGATTCTCGCGACGACTCAGTTCTATTCGTTCGATCTGCTGTGGCGTCGCAATCTCAGTCGGACCGACTGTGGCACGACCGATCTGTTGATCGGGTATCGACGGTCGGAACTGTCTGATCGCGTGCGCATCGACGAGACGACGACGGCGCTGGCTGGCGACTTCGACGGAACGAACGTCGTCTTGTTCGATCAGTTCAGCACTCGCAATGTATTCAATGGCGGACAGATCGGCTTGGCCTTTGAACGGCGACTCAATGATTGCTGGACGTATGATTTCGCCGCCAAGGCCGCGATCGGCCAAGTGCAATCGGCCATTGGCATTGCCGGACAGACGCGCACGAATCCCGCCGGGGGCACCTCGACGTTCACCAGCGGCGGGCTCCTGGCTCAGCCGACCAATATCGGCAATTTCTCCCAATCCCAATTCACCGCCATGGGTGAATTCAACGTGAACCTGCGCCGCCGACTCCGTTGCGGCTGGTCGGCGAATGTCGGTTACTCGCTGATCGTCTGGGGGGATGTCCTGCGAGCGGGCGACCAGATCGACACGAACGTCAATACGTCGCAGATTCCCCCGGGAACGCTGACGGGAGATCCTCATCCCCTTGTCCCCTTCTCGTCCGCCAGTTTCTGGGCTCACGGCCTGCAACTCGGTGTCGAACGAGCCTTCTAGGGCTAAGTTACATCCACCTTTTCCCACCACCGAGGCGAGCGGCGGGCGTCAGCCCGTCGAGGACTTGCTCGTCAGCGCACCACGCCAAACACCAGCGTCGACGGGCTGACGCCCGCCGCTCGCCGGGACCCAAGTCGCAGGGTGGGTACAGGAGCCTCGGCGACGCCTGCCCACCGTCCTCGAGCCCGCGTTACACCGAGCGGACTTCAATGCGTCGCGGCCGCGCCTTTTCGACTTTGGGCAAGTGCAGGGTCAGGACGCCCCCCCTTGAGCTCGGCTGAGATGCGCGTCGCGTCGATCGTTTCGCCCACTGTAAAGACGCGATGAAAATCACCGACTTCGTATTCCTTGCGCAGGAAATTCGCCTGACGCTGCGGCGGCCTTGAATCGTGAGGCGGCGACCTTGCACCAGCACTTCAAGTTCTCCTTGTTCGCAGCCAGGAAGTTCTGCCTCGAGATACACATGTTCGTGATCTTCCCACACGTTCACCGGGGGAAAGCTATCGGCGGGCAACTCCTCGACGGCGGCCGTCGGATCGCGCCGCACCGACCGTTGCAACTCCCGCTGCAACCTCGACAATTCCTCGCGCAAATCTCCAAACCCTTGCCAACCAAATCGGTTCATCCCTTGTGACTCCTCACTGCATGGCGGCCGACTCGCGGACGTGAACACTTCACGTGGCGAATGTGACGCAGACGCTGCCATGAAAACGCAAGCGGTGTGCCAATTTCCCGGCGCGCTCGTGGTCACTCGACGCAAACTCTTGTGAGCCTTTCGATTGAGCGCTGACTCACTGACTCACCGTCATGATCGCTCCGCACCAGCGCCACTCGCACGACTGCCGTTTTGACCGCGCCGCGAAGAAAGTGGCCGCTGCGCTACCAGGAGCGTGACAGGCATCGGCCGTTGGAATTCACGAACGCGAACATAACCAGTGTGGAGACGTGCGGTCGCCTGTGTCAGGTTACCGTGGGATAGGCTTCCAGCCTGTCAGATTTGGGCTCATCAAGGAGTTCAGTGGGAATGAGGCAGGCCACAGGTGTTTGTTGGGATTACCACCAGCACATGGCGCGACGTCCTGTCGAAGATGCCGTGACATGCGGCGACAGGATGTCGCACCTTACGCTCGGCCACTCCTTAACTCTCCGTGGTTTCGTTCCGAGGTGACGATTGGCCAGGCCTCTATTTCTGCTGCCGCAGGAACACGAACCGGGTGACGCCGCCGCGCTGCAGCGTCAGCCGCACCCCGGCGTCGCGTTGATGGGTTTTCAGCGCATCGCGGAGTTCCCGCATGTTCGACACGGCGACTCCGGCGACATTCACCACCACATCGCCCGGTTCAATACTGGCTCGCGCCGCCGAGCTTCCCGGTTCGACGTCGGTGACCACGACTCCCTTGGCCCCCTCCTTGAGTTCGAGTCGGCGAGCCAGTTCTGGGGTGAGATTCTGAAACGTCATCCCGAAATCATTGGTTTCCTCCTCCGTGGCCGTTTCCGGCGCCTCGTCAGCATCCTGGTCCTCGAGCTGGGCGATCTCGATCATGACGACCTTCGACGCCCCCTGGCGGAAGTACTCGAGTTCCACCTTGGATCCCGGTCGAGTCGCCGCGACCGCATTGCGGAACTGGCTCGCGTTCGACATCGGCTTGCCGCCAAAACGAGTCACGATATCGCCGGCTTGCAAGCCCGCCTTGGCGGCCGGAGACTGCGGAATCACGTCGCCGATCAGAACTCCGTTGCGCGACTTGAAATTGAAGGACTGAGCCAGATCTTCGGTGAGATCCTGGACGGCGGCGCCAATGCGTCCGCGCACCACCTTGCCCGTCTTCAGGATCTGGTCGAGTACGTTGTGGGCCATGGCGGCGGGAATGGCAAACCCAATGCCGCTCGATCCACCGCTGCGACTGGCGATCGCCGTATTGATCCCGATCACTTCGCCGTCGATGTTGACCAGCGGTCCGCCACTGTTCCCCGGATTGATGGCGGCGTCGGTCTGCAAGAAGTCCTCGTAGCCGCCGTTGGTCACTCCGACCTGTCGCCCCGTGGCGCTGATGATGCCGGCCGTCACGGTCTGATCGAATCCCAGAGGACTTCCAATCGCCAAGACCCATTGTCCGACATGCGCTTGCTCGGAATCACCCAGCGTCGCGAAGCCCAGCCCCTGGGCCTCGATCTTCAACACGGCCAGATCCGTCGATTTATCGGAACCGACCACGCGAGCTCGAAACTCGCGTTTATCGGCCATGTGCACGGTCACTTCGTCGGCGCCTTGCACCACGTGATTGTTGGTCAGCACGTAACCGTCCTGGCGGACGATCACGCCGCTTCCCATTCCTTCTTGAAGTCCGTCACCTCGATAAGGCTGCGGCGGGGAGAAACGTTCCATGTCGTCGCCGAAGAAGCGACGCAATTCATCAGGCATCTCCGACGGGAGCTGCCGGCCTCGAGGTCGCAGATTCGCCGCTCGAGGCCGCTTGACGGAACTGATGCTGACGACCGCCGGGCGGATGGCTTCGGCCGTCTCGCGAAACGCGGCGGAAAGCTGATCGATCGAGCGGTGCAATTCATGGGACGGCGGCTTGCGCTCCTGGGCAATCGAATCTCGCACGATGGCGGTCGGTTGGAACCACTGGACAAACGCGCCACCGGCCATGGCGGATGCCGCCAGGACGAACATTGCCCCCCATTTCTTCCAGTTTTCAATCATGCTTTTCTCCTGGTCGTGAAACCCCTCGTTGAAACCATTCAGATGCACGCTCTTTTGGTGTGTACGCCGTCGGTTGCCGCTCGGTTCGCACCGCCTGCGATGCAGCCTCGAGCTTGGTCACCACAAAAGAGTGGGATAACCCCCCCAACTCTACCCAGCCATTGCAGTCGCCCAGGCAGAGACGGCTAGGCGACGAAACGTATTTCCTTTCTGCGCAAGGAAAAAGTCGTTGACATCAAAATCAGCCGATGGTTACATTGACCCCCCTAGAGATTGGGTGTGCTGTTCGCGAAACCATGCTGTTGGGCCGGGGTGGAGGAGTTCACCGTGATGCGATTGTTAGCGGTTGCGTTGGTCGGCGTCGGGATTGTGACCAGCGTTGGGGGACAACTGTTGTCCGCCAACGAGATCGACCGGGTGTTGGCCGCCGATAACAAGGCGCTCGGCATTACTCGAGCCGTGATGCCTCCAGCCGACGACTATGCGTTTCTGCGCCGGGTTTACGTCGACCTGGTCTCGCGAGTCCCCACGGACGAGGAAATCCGCGAGTTTCAAGCCTGGCCCGCCGCCGAACGCCGCGTACGCATCATCGAGAAACTGATGGAAGACGATCGGTTCGTCGACCGGCTGACGGTGTTCTTTGAGGACATGCTGCGGTTGCGGACGAATGCGACCGGGGGCGCGGCGTTGATCGCGTTCCTGCACGAGTCGGTCAGCAACGGCATGCCGTACGACGAACTAGCGCGTCGCCTGATCACCGCCAACGGCAAAGCGGGCCGGACCCCGGAAGTTGGCTATATCCTGGGTGACGATGCCGATCCCATGGCCATGGCCGCCGTGACCTCGCAAGTCTTTCTGGGGATTCGTATTGGCTGCGCCCAATGCCACGATCATCCGTTTGACGTGTGGAAGCGGGAAGACTTCTATGGCATGGCGGCCTACTTCGGGAAGACTCGCCGCGTCGAGAGCCAGTTGACCCGCGTGGTGTACACAACCGAAGGGGAACAATCGTCCGTCTTGTGGCCGCCCGAAGGCGTGGCCACGGCCGATCAGCGCAAGCCCATGGCGCCGAAGTTTCCGTTCCCCATGGTCGAAGACGTCAAGAAGGCCAAGTTCATTGAGCGACTGGCCGAGTATCGCGAAGCCCGCAAGCCGAAGGCCGTCGCCAAGGCGGAAGTCAGCGTCGACGAACTGCTGGCCGAGGCCGATAGCAAGCTGAAGGCGCGCACCGGCACAGGGGGTGCCGATGCCGGCACTGAGGCGAAGCGCGACATCCGGAAAATCGACATTCAAGCCAGCCTCTACAGCAAATCGGTCCTGCGTCAACAACTCGCCGAACAGGTCACGAGTCCGCGCAATCGCTATTTCGCCCGGGCGTTGGTCAACCGCATGTGGAAAGAGTTCATCGGTCGCGGCTTCGTGGAACCGATCGACGATTTCCGCGGCGACAACATGCCGACGCATCTGGAGACCCTGGACTTCATCAGCGAAGAATTCGTGGCGAACGGCTACGACTTGCGACATTTGGTCAAACTGATCGTGACCAGCGACGCGTATGCTCGGTCGCACGCTCCCAGCGGCGTGGACGAATTGACGCGGTCGGAGCTCGAGGCTTCGTTCCTCGCGACCCCCATGCGGCGGATGATCAGCGAAGCGTTGTACGACAGCATTGTCACGGCGGGGCACTTGTTTGATGTCAAGCATCCGGCGGGCGCGAACCCGTTGGTGCTCCGCGAAACGGTGCGTGTGGTCAAGGGTTCCGCCGGCAAGACGGCGGTGAAGGGAAAACCCAATCCATTGTTGGCGGCGGCCGGCGGCGGACAAATGAACGCCATGGCGGCGAAGCCCATGATGGCCGGTGGCGGGTACTCGCTGGAAGACGCCATCGAATTGGATTTCTCGCAGGCCTTGGCCGACAACGACGACGAAGTCTCGCTAGACAAGATGCAGGTCATGTCGAAAGAGGAATTGGAAGCGCAGCGCATGACGCAGGAGCGCATGACGCGTGGCGAAGGGATGGAATACGAGACGAAAGTCGTGGAACGCGTCGTGGACGCGAATCCCAAGTTCAATACCTCGCTGCGCATGGAATCGCCCGCTCCGCTGGGGCATTTCCTGCGAGTCTTCGGCCAGCCGACCCGCTTCGACCTGGGTGAGGCTCGCGACGAAGGGGCCACGATGCGGCAAGCCCTGATGATGCTCAATGGCCGCCTGACCCACGAAGCCTCGCGCGTCGGTCCGATGGAACCGATGCAGGCCTTGCTGGTCGGTCCCAAGGCGGATCGAGTGGCCGCGGTCAAACTGGCCTATCGCGAAATCTTGACCCGCGAACCGTCGCCCGACGAATTGACGGAAGCCAAGAAGATCGTCGACGCAACCGCCAACCCGTTGGAAGGCATGGCCGACCTGCGCTGGGTGCTTTTGAATTGCAACGAATTTCGTTTTCTGCCGTAGTGCGCGTGCTCGAAACTTCACACCTGAAATGACTTGATTTTCCCTAGTCTCAACGAGGAGCTGTTATGGGTTGCTTGGATTACCGATTGACTCGTCGTGCGATGCTGTCCGCGGCGGCTGGCAGCGCTACTATCCTAGGGTTGCCGATTCGCAATCTGCTGGCGTTCGCCGGCACGAGTCATCCGGCGAAAGCCGAGCATGTGATTTTGTTCTGGAACGGCGGAGGGATGTCGCATCTGGACACCTGGGATCCGAAGCCCGGCCGTCCGACGCAAGGCGAATTGGAACCGATCAAGACGTCGGCCCCAGGCATGGAAATCTCGGAGATCTTCCCGCAGCTCGCCCAGCAAATGCACAACTGCTCGATCATCCGTTCGATCGCCGGTACGCAGGGCGATCACGGTCGAGCCACCTACAACCTGCAGACCAGCTACCTGCAGACGCCCAATTTGAATCATCCCGGATTCGGATCGGTCGTCGTGCACCAGTTGCCCAACATGGGTGAGTTGCCGGCCTATATCACGGTCAGCGGCCTGGCGCCCCGCGCAGGATACCTGGGTCAGAAGTGCGAGGCTTACTTCGTCGGCAACCCGGGCGACAAGGATCCGTACCTGGCCTTTCCCGAAGGAATCGCCGAGCTACGTGGCAACAAGCGGCTGGAAGTGTTGGCTTCGTTCAATTCGCGCTTCGCGGCCCAGAAATCCGATCCGCGGCTCGACGCCACCAAGACGTCGATCGACGATGCGGTGCGCTTGATGCGGAGCCCGGCGCTGGAAGCCTTCGAGTTTCAGAAAGTTTCGCAAAAGACGCTCGACCGCTACGGCGACAACGCGTTTGGTCGAGGCGCCTTGCTGGCCAAGCGGTTGGTCGACAAGGGAGTGCGTTTCGTGCAGGTCAACCGTGGCGGGTTCGATACGCACACCAACAATTTCCCGGCGATGCGTTCGCACGGCGAAATCATGGATCCGGCTTTGGCCTCCTTGATCCAGGATCTCAAGGCGGACGGCATGTTGGACAAGACGTTGGTGTTGATGGTCAGCGAATTCGGCCGGACGCCGGTCATCAACAAGGATGCGGGGCGCGATCATCACGCCGCCGTGTTCAGCGTTTTCCTGGCGGGAGGCGGTATCAAGGGTGGAACGGTGATTGGTTCGTCGGACATCGACGGTTTCCAGCCCAAGGATCGCCCGGTACGAGTTGCCGACCTGCATGCGACCCTCTGTCATGCCCTGGGCATCGATCCGAACCAGGAAGTCATGACTCCGCTGCAACGAGCCATGAAGCTGGTCGACAACGGAACTCCGGTGCACGAGTTGTTCGCGTAGGAGTGCTCACGACACGCAAGATCGTCACAATCGGCCCGCGCATGATGGAGCAGCCGGGCTGGATTTCGCGGTGGGCGCACGGCTTCGGCGGTGACGCCCCCGACCCGAAAAGTTCGTCGTTCGTCCCGCCTTACCTCTGAGGCAGGACGAATTCGCCCGCAGTCGGCGGCGAAGTGCTCCCACCTCTCACGCTCTCTCCCCGACTTGCTTGACGCTGCGAATGGGGCCAAATACCGTGGACTCTTTCGCTGCGCCTTTGGTTTGCGTCAACCCAACTCGGAAGGCCGATCGCTCCATGCGCCACGCTCTCAGTGCTTTCGCGTTTCTCTTGCTCTTCGTGGGCCCCGGCTGGCTGATTCCCGCCTGGAGTCAAGTTCCGGCCGCTCCTGCCGCCAAGGACGGCGCCGCCGATAGTGGCGGAGTCCGCGGCTCGATCGTCGAAGACCGCGCCGCAAAAAAGCTCGTCGAGGCCGGTGACGCACGCTACGAAGCGGAGGAAGTGACGAAGGCCGTCGAAATCTGGAAATCGGTGATCGAGCGTTATCCGCGGAGCCGCATGCGCTTCGACGCCCACATGCGGTTGGGTAATTATTTTCTCGAACGCGATCGCTCCTACGAACGAGCTCGAGCGCACTTTGAATCGGCGTCCTCCGAGGACAATCGGGACGACGATCAGCGAGCCGACGCCACGTTGAAAACCGGCATCTGCTATTACCAGGCCCGCAACTACGGCAAGTGCTTCCAAGTCATGCGGGATGTGATCGAGAAGTTTCCCGTGAGCGCCCAGGTGAACGAGGCCTATTACTACGTCGGGCTGGGGCACTTTCAGTTGGGGCATTACAGCCGAGCGATCGCGGCGCTCGAGCGCGTGGGAACCACTCTTTCGGGTGATGAATCGCAAGTCCGCAAGCTCGAAGCCGGCAAACGCTTCTTCGTGAAGATCGAGGACGCCGATCTGGCGGTGCTGGAGTTGGGTGAATCGGTGATCGTGAAGTGCCGCGTGGCCAGTGGCGACACCGAGGAACTGAAGTGCTTCCCCATCGGCCGTAATGTGCGACTGGTGCTCGGTTCACTCCCGACTCGACTTGGCAAGCCTCAGCCCGGTAACGGTATTCTCGAAGTGCTCGGCGGCGACACGGTCGAGGTGACCTACGTCGATCAGCACACGGCCGACAAGACGCTCGACAAGTCGGTGCTGCACAACGTCACGGTCGTCGGGCAGGGCCTGGCGGCGGTGACCGACGGAGCGTTTCGGGAAACCTTGCGCGGCGTCGTCCTTGGCAAGAACGTGAATGTGCGGATCACCGATCCCGATCGCGACCTGACCGACGATGCCGACAAGATCGAGGCGGTGGTGGAAGTCTATCGGCCAAAAACCGAGCAAGAGCTCGAAGCGGAAGCCACGCAGGTGGCGGCGCAGGCTCCAGCGGTCCCCGCCACCGCGCCAGGGCCGGCTGTCGCCGGGGACGCCGCGGATTCCGAGGGCCCGCAAATCGAACGTTTCAAGCTGGTCGATCGCGTGCAAGTCACGCTCGTCGAAGTCAAGCTTCCGCCGCCCGACAAGGAAAACACCGACGAGTCACCGGATGACGCCGCGGCGCCCAAGGCCGCCGACGCGGTTCCGCCTCCCGCCGACGGGGCAGCGGCGAACGCTCCCGCGGAAGCAGCCGACAACTCGATTCATACTGGAGTGTTTCAAGCCAGCATCTCGCTGATCAAGGCCGACACGCCCATCGCCGATGACGCGATTCTGCAGGCTCTTCCCGCGGACGAAGTGCGCGTCGTCTATGTCGATGAAACTCATCTGCGGGACGGCGCTCGTACGATTCAAGCGGTCGCCAAATGCCTGGAAGGAAACATTGGCGGAGTGCGCGTCACGCGGGCCGTCATCTCCGACCAGGAACTGCGAGTCCAAACTCAGCTCAAAACCGCCGACGCCCTCACCAACATCGGCAATCGCTACAAGGAATTCGGTCTGAAGGATAAGGCCGACGAGAAATACGGCCAGGCGTTGGGAGTTTGCGAGGAGATCACCGACGAGGCTCGCAAACTGGGAGGCAGTCTGCTCGAACAAACCTATGTGCAGCTTTGGCGCATCTATTTCGAACGCGATCAACTCGATCTGGCCGCCGCCATGTGCCAGCGCTTGCAGACGGAGTTTCCCGCCAGCGGCTTCGTCGATGACGCACTGTTGCAACTGGGCGAAGTCGCCAAGAAACAGGCGGACTTCAACCGAGCGATCGCGATTTTCACCCGGATCGTGAACATGCCCACCAGCCAGTTGCGTGGCGACGCTCAATTTGGTGTCGCCGAGTGCTACGAGCAGATGGCGGCCAAGGCGCCCGAAGGCCCCGGAGCGTCGCAGTTGCAGGACCGAGCCTTCCAGGAATTCAAGAAGGTGTTCGATCAGTTTCCCGAAAGCGGTCGCGTCGGCGAGGCGGTCGCCAAGATGGCGGACTACTACTACCAGCAGAAGGACTACGCTCGGGCGATCGACACGTTTGAAACGGTGTTGAGCAACCATCCCGATGCCAAGTTCCTGGATGTCATCCTGTTCAATTATGGTCGCTGCCTGGTTCGCATGAATCGGATGGGCGACGCGAAGCGACGATTCGACCAGCTGATCGGCGACTTCCCCGAGAGTCCTTTGGCCGCCAATGCCAAGAAGATTTCTGAACGACTTGCCAGTCCCGCCCCGTAGCCTTCCCTTTGCCCAGAGACGATTCTCGCTCATTCGCAGGAGTCGAAGATGCGTATTTTGTTCGTGATGTCCGTGTGGATCGGAAGCTTTGCCGGGGTCGCGTCGCTGGCGTTGGGCCAAGCCACGACACCCGCCGCCAAGCCGACGACTGCTGGAAATGCCGCCGATGATGTGATCAGCCAGCAGGCGGCACGTCTCGAGGCCGACTTAGGCAAGTACAAGGACGCGTCGCCCGAAGCCGCCGACGTCATGGTCAAGCTCGGCGATCTTTATCATGCCCACGGGCGAACGTATGGGCTGGCGCGCGTCGCTCAACAGTTCACCACCTCGCATCCGTCCGATCCGCGGCACAAGGACGTGATGCTCAAGTTGCTCGACGCGCTCGAGGCCCTGTCGCGGAACAAGGAATTCGCCGCCTCGTGCCGACAGTTCCTGGGACGATACCCCCAAGCTCCCGAATGCCCGGTGGTGGAAGTGCGTTTGGCCGACGCGCTCACGCAAATGGAAGAACCCCTGCGTACGGCTGAGGCGTGCTACGTGGTCTGGAAGCGCCAGCCGGCCACCGAACTCGGACGCCGCTACGGCACGGCTGCCATTCGCTATTTCTCCGCGGCGAACTCGGCCGACGCCATCGGGCGGGCCGCGCAAACGGCCGACGAAATGGTCGACGCGCTCCCGCCGGGCGAATTCACGCAGCATGTCGCGTGGCAAGGATTCGGCGAATGGCGACGAATCAGTCAATGGGCCAAGGCCAACACGCTGGGCAGCAAGATGCTCGCCAAGAATATCGCTGGCGAACCCCAACGTCAGCGCGACTTGCACGGCTTGATGGCGGAAAACTTCAGCAACCTCGGGCAATACGCCAACGCAGCCGACAGTCTTCGCAAGGCCCGCGCGCTGGGCGACAACTTTACGTTGCATCACGTGCTGGTCACGCGACTCTACCAGGCCGGTGTGAAGGCTGGCGAATTCGAGGGGCTCGTCAACGAGTACCTGCAGAAGTATCCGACGCGTCCCGATCGGCACTTGCTCCAAAGTTATCTGGCCCACGCGTTGTTGCGTGATGGCGACAAGCCTCGCGCCCTGGCGCTGATGAACGGACTGCTCGCCACCGACGCGATCTCCAACAACACGGCCGCCGTGCTCGTGCAGCAGAATGGCGCCGAGCCGCCCCAAGTCGCCGCCAGTGAAGCGGCGCTACGCGCGGCCATCGGCCAAAACAAACCCCAAGCGGCCTATCTGCGTTATGTGTTGGCTTTCGAAGTCTGCCGCGATCGCCAGAAAGATCTGGCCAAGTCCCGGACGTTGATTCGCGAGTTGCTCGCACAGACACCGACGGACGATGGCTATTCGACCACGTCGGCCGATTGGCTCTTGAGCAACCCAGGCAGCGACGACGAGTTTCGCGCCGATCTGGCCCTGATTCTGAAGACACGCCGCGAGAACCCGCATTTCGTCAACTTTCGCGAGGTCGCGCGAAACTGGGGCGTGCAAGCCAACCGCAACAAGGATCTCAAGCCCCGCGGCGCGTATGTCGTCGAGGAAGTCAAGAAAGCCGACACCGACACGGTTCTCAAGCTATGGGTCGATCAGCGCAACTCGCAATACGTCGCGGGGGGCCCGATGCGCGAGCAACTGCGCGAACCCGCGATCTTCAATACGTTGAACGACAGCTTCGCGCGGACGGTGCTCGGTACGCAAGCCGAGTACTATCGCTACTACAGTCCCGCGGCCGATCGCCCCAAGACAGCGGCGGTTTGGACGCAATTCTGTCAACGCTATCCGCAAGAGTATCCCCCCGCCGCGGCCTGGCTCGAGGCGGCGACCGATTACGGCGCCCCGGAAATCGCCAAGGCCGCCGCGATCAACTTGCTCAAGCACGAGCCCCAATCCAACAACTCGGATGTCTGGCGCCGCTTGATGCTGGCCGCCGATCGCGCCAACGATCCGGCGCTCGCCGCACAGGCGCTCGCCTGGATCAAGAAAGCCGAGCAGACCTTTGGTGGCGAACCCACGTATGCCAGTTCGATCGGCGACACGCTCGCCAAGTTTCAGCTCGACGCCGACGCGG
>Ga0105096_10000768_pt1 | contig 12131 bp, 9 predicted proteins | sample PPLLak3cmMay2015_FD_87036 | JGI IMG/M metagenome (GOLD analysis project Ga0105096, IMG submission 87036) | Freshwater sediment microbial communities from Prairie Pothole Lake near Jamestown, North Dakota, USA - PPLs Lake P7 Core (1) Depth... | ecosystem: Environmental > Aquatic > Freshwater >... | reverse complement strand
TACTTTTTCCTTTTTACTTTTGCCTTTTTACTTTTAACCTGTCAAAACTCCTTCATGGGATCTGTACCAAACCGGAACCGGTATTCGCTGTTAAGGGCATAGGCACCCGAAACAACAATTTTTTTTGCCGGATCCAGTTCAGATAGGATCTCTATCTGTCCCTTGGTTTCCGATCCGGTTTTAACACGGGCTACTTCAAAAACACCCGGACTTTTTTCAAGCCAGATAAAATTTGCATGCTGCTCGCGGATCACTGCATCGCCTGGTAAAAAAATACCCTTAATTTCTGAGCGGGTCAGTTTTACCCTGGCCTGCATACCCGGTTTTAGGGTGAGGTCTGCATTGGGAAGTTCTACCCGGATCATGAGCATTCGTGTGCCCGGGTTTATCTCCGGGTTAATAAATGTGATCCTCCCCTTGTAATTCTTTTCCGGCAGCTCAGCAAAAATAACCCCGGCACTTTGCCCGATTTCAAGCCCGGCGGAATTGCTCACATTAACCTGAACCTCAATCCACAAATTTTTGAGATCAGCCAGGCTGAGGATCGGATCGCCTTCCATTACATAGCTGCCTTCGGTTGCTGTGACGTCAGTTGAATACCCATTTTTGTTACTGTAGAAAGTACTGGTGGCAGAAACATCCCGGCTGGTCTTCAAACTTTCTATCTGCTTTTCAGAAAAACCGTAAAATGCCAGCTTCTGCCTTGCCGCCTGCAGCAGCTGCTGTGCGTTCTTTCCAAAATCGCCCGGCAGTCCCACTTGCTGGTAAGCCAGTAAAAAATCCTTTTTGGCCATGGCGAGCTCTTCGCTGTAAAGCTGATAAACCGGAGTATTAGCTCTGACGAACTCCCCGGGGGTTTTGTAGTACAATTTTTCTATCCTGCCCTCGGCTACTGATGAAATGGTTTGGATCTTGTCCTGTTCCAGTGTCAGTATGCCCATATAATCCTGCTCCAGACTGTTCTGTGTTTCTGCAACCATCCGGGTCAGGATATTCCCCAGTTTTATCTGCTGTTCACTGAGGGCGATCTCATTTTTGGCATTGGCATCATAGCGCACGGCTGTCAGGTCCATTTTACAGATCGGGCAAGTTCCGGGTTTATCTTCTTTGACCTGAGGATCCATTGAACAGGTATAATAAACCTGATCATGGCCGTGATTTTCATGCTGCTCCCTGCTTTCTTTCCCACAGGAAAAAACCAAGGCAATGAGTAATGCTATTCCGGCTGATTTTATCTTATTTTTCATCTTCTGTAATTTTTATGAAACTTTCACTGTCGGTGAGGTATTGTGCGTTTCGGGCAATGCTATCCGAAAACGTCAGGCCCCCGATCACCTGAACAAAACCATCTGTTTTGACCCCTGTACTGATCTCTTTGGTTTTAAAACCCTTTTCAACCTTTAAAAAAACGATCTTTTTTTGGCCGAGATCAACCAGAGCCTCCTGCGGTATCCAAAGACCCGGTACACTTGACTGCACCATGCCTGTCAGCCGCAGGCCTACGGGAAATTTTAGTTTTTCGTTGCGGAGATTCACGCGTAACCTGTTGGTTTTATTGGCCGGATCGAGCTGGGTCTCCACAAAATCAATTTTGGTCTCGATAAAGTCATTTTTTTCCAATTCCGAAAAAATACGTATAGTCTGACCTGTTTTGATATGGTGCTGATCTTCCTGACTTATGTTAAATACCGCCCATACTTTATTGTTATCCAATAACTTAAACACAGTTTCACCCTTGCTGACATAATCACCCTGTTTAACTGATAACTGCTCTGTTCCCTGACCGGTATTCATAGCGGCGCCGACTGCATTCATACTTTCCGTACTAGTAATGATTCCCGCGGCAGGACTGAAAACAGCAATACGGGGACTGGTCCTTTTAGTTTCGGAAAGGGCCCTTATTTGTCCACCGCTCATGCCGTACAGCATCAATTTCTGTTTCGCTGATTGTATCAGACTTGTATTGCCGGGGTCATTGCTGATCAGATAAATATAATTTTGTTGTTCAGTCAATAATTCCGGACTATAAACATCGAATATTTTCTGCCCTTTGCTTACTTTCTGGTATTTGTAATTTACATAGAGCTTTTCGATCCTGCCACTTACCCTTGCCGCAATATTTACAGATGCATCCGGGTTGAATGTTACAATTCCCGGAAGAGTTAATTCTGAAATTAAAACCGTGTCCTGAGCCGTAAGGGTCTTAAATTCACCTGCCACAAAACTGTCGGTGGGTTCTACCAGAGGGTCAGCAGAGGCATCCTTATCTTTTTCCGGAAGGTCAAGCCTTACCAGATCCATATTGCAAACGGGACAACTGCCTGGCCGGGCATAGACCTTTTCGCCTTCACATTGCATGGGGCAGGCATAGCTGTGCACGTGGGCGTCGATCACAGCTTCGGTTTTGTTCCCAGTAAACTGATAAAGGCTATAAGCCGCTATCAATATAACAAGGACAAGCAAACCAATTCTTAGTAATTTTTTCATACTTCTTGTTTTAATAGATCTCCAGTTGTCTTTCAATTTCAACCTGTGTTTTCAGGATGGCTTCCAACTTATCAAGCGCATCCAACTGCGCCATATTCAAGGCCTCCCAGGCTTCCTGTACTGCCGAAAGATCGCCTGTATTGTTCTGCCAGGCGAGCAGAGCCGTGTCGTAATTTTTCTTCAGTGCCGGAATGATGTTCCTGTTCGCAATCTCGTACTGTTTGTTGAGATTTTTGAATTCCGTTTGCATCGCATACAGCATACCGCTGGTTTCATTTAAAATCATTTGCTTTTGAAATTGCAGACTTTCATTTCTAATTTTGTAGCTGTGCTGATTTGATTTATTCATTTTTGATGCCCAGGGAGCAAAAGGAAGCTTTACCATCATCATCAGATTGAATTGCTGGGGAAGCTCTCCAAAGGCAAACATGTGGTCGTACTTCAGTCCAAATTCAGGCAAGAGATTGGATCTCTCCGCCTCTATTCTCAGTTCATTGATCTCCATCGTTTTGTTAATAGCCCTGAGGTCGCTCCTGCTTTGAGCCAGTATGGCCGTATCGGCCTGCACCAGATTAAAATCGCGGATCAGGTAGGTGCTGTCTATTTCGAATGAAGTTGATATATCTCTAGCCATCAGGGAATTAAGTGCGATTTTCTTTTGTGAAATTCCATTTTCGATCATGACGAGCATACTTTCAAGCGAACCGTACTGTGATATTGTTTTGTAATAGGCAGGCAGCTTATCCATATTATATGCATATCTGATTTCCATGCTTTTGATCATATACGACAAGAGCAGGAGGTTTTCTGCAGCCACCCTGTGTTTTTCTTCGAGCACGAGCAACTGGTAATAATTTGTCTTGGCACCCGCTATCAACTGGTTCAGAGAAAAATTTTTATTTTCCTTTTCTACTGAAGACATGGCCTGCATCAGGTTTTGGTTTGCCTTCTGCCTTGATGGATTGGGGATCATCTGCTCTATTCCAAGCATATAATTTCCCATACCGGGATTGAGCTCATCGGCTTTCCACATCTCTGTATCATAGGGAGTCATAAAGAATCCGGTGCTCAGCTGCGGAGGCATCCAGCTTTTTGATCCTTTTACAGCTTCATCCATGCTCCGGATTTCTGCATCATACATTTTTAACTGCGGATTGTCGCTTCTGATCTTTATCAGAATGTCATCCAGGCTCAGTGTCTGCGCGATTGTTAATGAAGCGTTTAATAACAGACAGGCCAACAGGGTTTTTAACTTATTCTTTAACATCTGTAATTTTGATTTTACCTTTTGTTTTCAATTCATTTAGTTTGGTCATTTCAAATACCACCGGGGTAACCAGCAAAACATATATGGCGGAAGTCAGGGTTCCTCCAATAAGTGGCACTGTAATCGGGATCATCACATCTGCACCTGCTCCGGTGGCCCACAGTATGGGTATCAGTCCGAACAGGGTAACTGAAATGGTCATAAGCTTTGGTCTTAAGCGCTTTACCGAACCCTCGACAATATAGGTTCTTAAAATATCTGCTGTTATCGTCTCGTGGCTGTTACCATGAACCGAGACCATCTTGTTCATCGCTTCATTCAGGTAAATGGTCATCAGCATCGCTGTTTCGATAGCCATCCCGAATAGGGCAATAAATCCTACTGCCACAGCCACAGACAAATTGATATCCCAAAAATAAACCATGAAAATTCCGCCTATCAGCGCGAAAGGCACAGTGATCATGGTCAGAGCAGATTCTTTCAAAGAATTGTATGTAAAATACAAGACAAGAAAAATGATCAGGACAACCAGGGGCATGATCAGTTTCAGGGTATTCTTTGCCCTGATCTGATTTTCCCACTGTCCGCTCCAGTCAATATAATAACCCTTTGGCATCTCCATAATCATTGTGTTGATTTTTGACTGTGCTTCCTTAACTGTGCTCCCCAGATCGCGCCCGCGCACATTGAAAAGCACGGTACCGCGCAACATGGCGTTTTCACTGTTGATCATCGGCGGTCCGTCGCTGATCTTAATGTCTGCCACCGCTTCAAGAGGAATCGGGCCAAAAGCCATGGTTTGAACCTGAAGTTTTTTGAGGGCCTCCATACTGTTCCGGTATTCCTGTCCGTATCTGGCATTAACCGAAAAACGCTGCCTCCCTTCAACGGTACTGGTGAGTTTCATACCTCCTATGGCCGTTTCTACCACGGTATTCACCTCATCAATACTCAACCCGTACCTACCAATTTCCTCTCTTTTTATTTCAATGTCTATGTATTTTCCACCGGTGATGGGCTCGGAATAAAGATCTTTTATACCCTCTGTTCCTTCGAGGGCTCGCTTGATCTGAAGGGAAAGTTTATTGATCGTATCCAGATCATCACCAAAGACTTTCACACCCACATCGGTTCTGATTCCTGTAGAAAGCATGTTGATGCGGTTTATGATGGGCTGGGTAAAGCCGTTGGTAACTCCGGGAATTTGCAATTTGTTGTTGATCTCTGTGATGAGCTGGTCCTTGGTCACATCCTCCCGCCATTCGTGTTGAGGTTTGAGCAAAATAATGGTTTCGATCATGCTGATCGGACTGTTATCCGTGGCGCTGGCGGCCCTGCCGGCCTTGCCCAAAACATGCGAAACCTCAGGTACCGTCCGGATCAGTTTGTCCTGAACCTGCAGGATTCTTTTTACTTCAGAATTGGATACGTCCGGCAGGGTTACCGGCATAAAAAGAATTGAACCCTCATCGAGGGGTGGCATAAATTCTGAACCCAGACGGGCAAACATCAACAGGCCTATCAACAAGGCAAGGATGTTAATTCCCAAAAGGGTTTTACGCCATTTCAGGCAAAAATTGAGTACGGGCGTATAGATGCTTTCCAGTTTTTGGTTGATCGGATTCTTGTGTTCCGGCCTGAGTTTTCCTTTGAGAAGAAAACTGATCAGCACCGGCGTCAGGGTTATGGCCAGAAAAGCATCCACAATCAGGATAAAGGATTTTGTCCAGGCCAGCGGACTGAATAATTTCCCCTCCATTCCCGTAAGCAGAAAGACCGGCAGGAATGAAACGATCACGATGATCGTAGAATAAAATACGCCCGGCCCGACGAGCTTGGAAGATGCTTCTATGATTTTTAATCTTTTTTCAGATGACAGAGGATCCTTTTCTTTTTTGAATAAATTTTTCATTTTTTTTCCTTTTTTTGCGTATAGACGCAATGCCTTGCGTCTCAATAATCCCGAGACGCAATGCATTGCGTCTATACGGGTTTTGTTTCCCTGTGGCCCGGCATTTCAGAGACGCAATGCATTGCGTCTTTACGGGTTTTGTTTCCCTGTGGCCCGGCATTTCAGAGACGCAATGCATTGCGTCTTTACGGGTTTTGTTTCCCTGTGGCCCGGCATTTCAGAGACGCAATGCATTGCGTCTATACGGGTTTTGTTTCCCTGTGGCCCGGCATTTCAGAGACGCAATGCATTGCGTCTCTACGGGTTTTGTTTTTCGGAGAGGGTTCGGTAGGCGTTTTCAACCATGACGATGCTGTCATCCACAACCACACCGACGGCCAGGGCTATTCCCGTTAGTGACATAATATTGGACGAAATACCAAAGGCTTCGAGCAAAATAAATCCCACAGCCACCGAAATGGGCAGCTGTATCAGAATGATCAGGGCACTGCGCCAGTGAAAAAGAAAAACCAGAACCACAACAGAAACTGCGATCATTTCTTCCAGGAGGGTGGTTTCTACTGAGGCGATTGCCTTTTGGATCAACTCGCTGCGGTCATAGGATGTTTTGATGGATACGCCGGGCGGTAGTCCTTTTTCCAGCTGTTCCATCTTTTCTTTAACCGCTTTTATTACCTCATTGGCATTTTCTCCATAGCGCATTACCACGATACCGCCCACAACCTCTCCTTCACCGTCTTTGTCAAAAATTCCCAGTCGCAGGTCGCCGCCCATTTGCACTGTACCTATATCTTTGATCCTGACGGGAACGGAATTGTAGTTCTTTATGGCGATCTGCTCCAGATCTTCTATATTTTTGACATAACCCAGACCCCTGATGATATAAGCCATATTGCTCATTTCAAACTTTCTTCCGCCGACATCATTGTTATTGGATTTAACCGCATCCATCACCTCCATGATACTCACCTGGTTGTACTGCATTTTAAGTGGGTCCAACACCAGTTGATATTGCTTTTCAAAGCCCCCGAAAGAAGCGACTTCTGCTACGCCGGGCACTGTCTGCAAGGCAAATTTCACATACCAGTCCTGCAATGCGCGCTGCTCACCGAGGTCCATACCCTCGGTTTCAAAATGATACCAGTAAATATGGCCTACACCGGTTCCATCAGGACCCAGGGCAGGCACTACGTTTTGGGGCAACAATTGTTGGGCGTAATTCAGGCGTTCAGTTACCCGGGTTCTTGCCCAGTAAATATCGACATCATCCTCAAATATGATATAGACAAAGCTCATCCCGAACATGGAAGACCCACGTACGTTCTTAACTTTTGGAATACCCTGCATATTGGAAACCAGCGGATAGGTAACCTGGTCTTCAATGACCTGGGGACTTCTTCCCATCCATTCCGTATACACAATGACCTGATTTTCTGAGAGATCAGGAATGGCATCAATGGGATTTTTCTGCACACTGTAAATTCCCCAGGCAAATAAGCAGGCAGATATGAACAAAACAGCTATCCGGTGCCTGAGGGAAAGCTCAATAAGTTTTTTGACCATGATCTTTATTTTTTGCAATCCCCTTGCGGATTGCGGATGTTTATGATGTAAAATGTTTATGGTTTCATGCTGAAGCCGAACCAGATGTCAATTTCAAAAGCGCAGGAAACAATAAAAAAACCTGAAAAGCGCTGTCGAAAATTTTTATCTTTTTCGTTTGAGATCAATAAATACAGCAAAAATTTGGGAACTACCCAAAGTCAATCTGCCCCGCCTGTTTAAAAAGGGAGGTCTTAAAAGATTAGATATCAGATAAGGAAAGTCTGAAAAAGTACACGGAGGTCTTTTTCCAGAGGAGGTGGAGAATAATCGGAATAAAAAGTTTTTTCAACTGGTGGAAATAAAGCGATAAAATAGTCCGGGTAAAGGAAAATAAGGGCCAGGGAAAAATTTTGGATCTGTTTTACAAGCTCCGGGTTAAAATTATCGTCTACAAATGCACTGTGGTATTCATTCTCACAGCAGTTGGTATTCTTCATGCTGAAGCCTTCACCATGATCTGATTCACAATCGCTCTCCATGGCAGTCATGCCGCAACTGAGTTCAGCTTCACCCAGTAATAACCGGCTCATCACCGCCTCTCCACCACAATAATGCGTGCCCAAAGCAAAGCCTAAGTTGCTGAACAACAAAATGATAGTTAGGGATATGGCAATGGCCTTTTTCATTTCTTATAAAACACAAAGCTACAAAAAATATTGTACGTTTTTAAACCTGCCTTTTTTGATTTGCATCTTGATTTACAAAATAAAGAAATCATAGTATACAAGAGGTCAGGGAGTACTTCTTTTCTTTTATTTCGGGTAGTAACTCATCTTTTTGTATATTTAAAGGAATCTTAAGCAAAACTTAAGGCAGCGGAATTTATATTTTAATGACAATTGTTGAATTTTGATCCATGAAAATTTTAGTTGTAGAAGATGAGCCGGGCATAGCCAGTTTCCTGAAACAAGGGCTGGAAGAAGAAAATTTTCCAACGGATATTGCAGAGGATGGTATAAAAGGCTTGTCTTTGGCCCTCACGGGAAATTATGATCTTCTGTTACTTGACTGGATGCTGCCGGGACTTAGCGGCATAGAGGTATGTGAACAATTCAGGACGAAGTTCAAAACAACTCCAGTCATTTTTCTAACTGCGAAGGATACAATTCGCGAGACCATTACCGGTCTGCAGGCCGGAGCCAACGATTATATTAAAAAACCTTTTCACTTTGAAGAGCTGCTGGAACGCATAAAAGTTCAGATGCGGGGCCTGGTAGCAGAAGAACAAAACCTTGTGTTGGGAACGATCACCCTGAATATGAACACGCACCAGGCACTTAAGGACAACATGGAAGTCCATCTCACCCAAAAGGAATTCGCCTTGCTGAGCTATCTGATCAAAAATAAGGGCAAAATTTGTGAAAGAACACAAATCATTGAAGATGTCTGGGATATTCATTTTGATTATGATAACAGTGTTATTGATGTGTATGTAAGCGCCCTGCGAAAAAAACTGAACCTGGGTGCGGATCAGGATCATATCCAAACGATCAGAGGCGTCGGTTATATGGCAAAAGAAATATGAATCTGAGTTTCAAAAACAGACTGGCATTTTACTACATGCTGGCCACGGCCATCATCATTGCTTTGGTCTTTGCTATAGTATTTATCATCGTCAAGCGTTCTGTTTACAAAAACCTCGACTATGTGCTGTCTTATGAAGCCCGAAAGCACACCGGTGAAATTGGCATCAAGAACGAGGTCATCTACTTTGTCAGTAAAGCAGAATGGGAAGAAATCGAGCACAGGGAGGTCAATGTGAACCCTGTGTTCATTCAACTTATGGATGATCAAGGAAAATTGATGGATAAATCTCCAAACCTAAAGGGACTTCAGCTGCCTTTCAACAACAGCAAAAGTACCGTGCACAATTTCAATACAAAATTGGGTGATCTTGATATACGGCAAGTTCAGATCCCCATTGTACATGACAACATAATAAAAGGTTACATCATCGGAGCAGTATCCTTAAAGGATGCCAAGATGGTTATTTCAAATCTTGGCAAAACCCTGCTGATCCTTTTCCCGGCCGTTTTGCTGATCCTGTTCGGCTTGTCGAGGTATCTGGCCGGCAGAAGCATTCAGCCTATTAAAAATATTACTGATACAACAAATCGCATAACAAAAAATACCCTGGCTGAACGCGTTGCCCTCCCTCCCAACAAAGATGAATTATACAAACTGTCTGCTTCAATTAACAACCTGCTGAGCAGAATAGAAAATGCCCTTGACCGTGAAAAGCAATTTACCTCTGATGCATCTCACCAGTTGCGAACCCCCCTTGCTGCGGTGCAGGGTACCCTCGAAGTGCTAATCAGAAAACCCAGAACACAGAAGGAATACGAAGAAAAGATCACTTATTCACTTTCTGAAATTGCTAACATGACGGAGACCCTGGAACAGTTGCTTATTTTATCGAGATTTGATCCGGATCAGACTCTTCAAAACGAAGTGGCCGTATCAGTGATACCAGTTGTTGAATCCATTTTAAAACAATACCATCAATTGATCAAAAATAAAAACCTGAAGGTGCAACTGGAAATTAAAAATGCAGATGACAGGATGATTCCCTCCTATTGCGCGCATTTGATACTGGATAATATCATTCATAACAGCATCAAATACACCCAAAAAAACGGATTGCTAAAATTGGGTATTTACGGACAAGACCAGCTGCTGGTATGCGTCATTGAGGATAACGGTATTGGTATCAAAAATGAAGATCTTGACAAGATATTTCTGCCTTTCTTTCGATCTGCTGCTCTTTCGCATAAAGACATTCAGGGTAACGGACTGGGCCTGTCCATCGCAAAAAAAGCAGCCGATGCTATTGGTGCAAAGATTAAAGTAATCAGTGAGCCTGGTACAGGCAGCACTTTTACCGTCTCATTCTTAAGCAAATCTTAAGGATATTACCATAAAAAACCCCTTTTTTTTGCATAAATTTGATGCTATAATTTTGCACTTTTCATGTTGGACAGGATCATACAGTACAGCCTACATCACAAATTGATCATCCTGCTTTTTACTTTTACAGTGATTGGATTTGGTCTGTACAGTTTAATGAATATTCCTATTGGAGCTGTGCCTGATATCACAAATAATCAGGTTCAGGTCATCACAACTTCACGCAACCTGGCAACACAGGATGTGGAAAAATTCCTGACCTACCCCGTGGAACTGGAAATGGCAAACTTACCGGGCGTAACGGAAATTCGCTCTGTTTCAAAATTCGGTCTATCCGTAGTGACCATTATTTTTGAGGATAAACTGGGCACCTACCTGCCACGTCAACTGATCGCAGAAAAACTTAAAAATACCGAGCAAACCATTTCTGCCGGATTTGGCAAACCATTCATGGGTCCGATCACTACAGGGCTCGGTGAGATTTACCAATACACCCTGGAAGTAAAACCAAAATACAAAAACATGTACTCCATCTCCGACCTGCGTACCATACAGGACTGGGATGTAAAACGAAGACTATCCGGTATACCCGGAGTGGTAGAGGTGAATACCTGGGGCGGTGAACTCAAACAATACGAAGTAGCAATAAACCCTGAACGCCTTAGGGCCATGGATGTTTCTGTCAGTGAGGTCTTTTCAGCACTGGAAAAAAACAACAGTATTGCCGGAGGCGGGTATATAGAAAAGACCCATGAAAGTTATTTTATTCGGGGAGAAGGGTTAATTACTTCTTTGAGCGATATTGAAAACATAGTTGTTGAGAATAGAGAAGGAACACCCATTTTTGTAAAAGACCTGGCAAAAGTAGGTTTTGGAAAAGCAAACCGCTTTGGAGCCATAACCGGAAACGGGGAAGGTGAAAAAGTGCTCGGGCAGATCATGATGCTCAAAAATGCCAATTCCAAAGCAGTAATCGGGGCGGTAAAAACAAGAATAGCTGAAATTCAGGGTTCACTTCCTGAAGGGATCTATATCAACGGCTTTCTCGAACGCAGCGAGCTCATCGGAAAAACCACCTTTACCATAGCCGAAAATCTTATACTGGGTTGTTTGATCGTCATTTTTGTAGTTGTGATCTTATTGGGTGACCTTCGCGCCGGACTTGTGGTTGCGTCGGTAATCCCGCTTACCCTGCTCTTTGCCTTATCGCTCATGTATATTTTTGGTGTGGATGCTAACCTGATGAGCCTGGGTGCAATCGACTTCGGAATCATTATTGACGGTGCGGTGATCATCGTAGAATTCATTGCCTTTAAGATTACAGCTCAGCGAACTCAGATACTTTCTTTACCGAAAACGGAGCAACAGGGTCTGATCAATAAGATCACCTTTCAGGGAGCCTCTAAAATGATGCACTCCGCTATATTCGGGCAGTTGATCATCATTATCGTATTTATACCCATACTTTCCCTTGTGGGTGTTGAAGGAAAAATGTTCCGGCCTATGGCACTGGTATTTTGTTTTGCGATACTCGGCGCCATGATGATGTGCTTCACGTATGTACCGGTCGTATCTTCCATTTTTTTAAAACCCGCCAAAGCTGATCAAGTCACACTTTCCTCCAGACTGATCCATTTTTTGGAAAAGAGCTACAAACCAACAATTATCTGGGCGCTTCGACAAAAAAAACTGGTGCTGGGTCTGGCAGTATTGCTGTTATTGCTGGTTGCACTGCTCTTTTCGAGAATGGGTGGTGAATTTGTACCCACACTCGATGAAGGTGATTTTGTTATTCAACCTGTATTGAAAACAGGAACAACACTATCGAAAACCATTGAAACAACCACTAAAATTGAAAAAATACTAAAGAAATTTCCCGAAGTAGATCAGGTGGTCAGCCGGATCGGGGCAGCTGAAGTGCCCACAGATCCTATGTCAATGGAAGAAAGTGAC
>Ga0105096_10000767_pt1 | contig 12142 bp, 8 predicted proteins | sample PPLLak3cmMay2015_FD_87036 | JGI IMG/M metagenome (GOLD analysis project Ga0105096, IMG submission 87036) | Freshwater sediment microbial communities from Prairie Pothole Lake near Jamestown, North Dakota, USA - PPLs Lake P7 Core (1) Depth... | ecosystem: Environmental > Aquatic > Freshwater >... | reverse complement strand
TCCGACGATTCGGGGTTGGACGAGTCCCCACACTGAACTGTGGGGCTGTCCCCGAACCGACGTTCCGGCCCAGCCACATCTTTCAAGATGTGGGTCTATCTATGAAACCAACCATGCAGCAGCGACCTCTTTCGGCCTTACTTCTCAGCGTGGCAGTGCTCCTGGCGGGCCTCCTGTTCCTCTTGGCTAGTCCCTCGGGCGCGCAGGAGCAGCCGGCGCGCACGCAGCGCATCACAGCGCGCTTGCAGGCTGGCGAGACCCACGCGTACCTGCTCCAAGACCTCCAGCCAGGCGACAAGCTCACGGTTTCCATGCGGACCACTGCGGGCAACCTCGATCCTTTGATCGGGATCGTGGACACGGCCGCGCCGCTGAACGAAACCATCGCCGCCTTCCAGGCCGACCTTCAACGCCTCCTGGCCGAGAATGAGAGCGCAGCCCAGGCCGTGGAAGCGCTGCGAAACCAGTACTTCCTGGCCTGGGACGACGACAGTGGCGAAGGGTATGCGTCCGCCCTGGCGTTCGACGTGCCCGCTCAAGGGGATTATGTGCTGCTTGCCGGCAGTTCGCTCTCAACCCTCGGCCGCTCCACCTTCGGCGATTACGAGTTGTTGGTCGGACTCGATTCGCCCGCCAGCAGGGATGGCGCGGCAGAGCCGGCAGACGCGCCCATCGCCGAACGGCTGCCAGGCGCTTGGGGCCTCGCCGCGTCCGTGGAAGAAGCAACAGGCGCCTTGACGGCCGCTGCCCCCGCGGCCAACCTGAATCTCGCCGACCTCGACGCCGGTCAGAGCCTCACCGTATACGTCGAAGCCACCTCAGGCAATCTGATTCCGGTGGTCATCCTGCGCGACTTCGGCGGCAAGGCGCTGGAAGGCGGCAACGTGGGTGGTCAGGAACCCCAGGCTACGCTGGCCTACACCACAACGGAAAGCGCCGTGGGCTACACGCTGGCCGTGCAGGCCGGTTCGCTGCCGGATGGAACGGTCACGGAGGGCGGCTTCCGTGTGCTGGTGGGGGTGAACGCGCCGGATGTGCTGACCGGGCAGGCGCAGCCGCAAGGCGACAAGGTTCTTGAGACGCCCATCGAGGTTCAAACCGGGCTCAAGATCATGCGCATCAGTGCGGTGAACTCGCAGGACGAGAATTTCACCGTGGTGGCGAGTCTGCGCATGGACTGGACGGACCCCGCACTGGCCTTCAGCCCGGACTCGTGCAACTGCTCCGTGAAGCTATACACCGACAAGGAGTTCGATCGCTTCCTGGCGGACGTGGAGAGCCGGTGGCCGGCCTTCACCTTTTTCAACCAATTGGGCAATCGTTGGATCGCGAGCCGAGCCGTGGCCGTCTGGCCCGACGGCCGCGCTCGTTACGCCGAAAACTTCAACACTACCTTTCAATCCGACTTCGACTTTCGGCAGTATCCCTTTGACACGCAGAGCTTCCCGATCTATCTCGACCAGATCCTGCCGACCTCGCAGTACACGATGACCGCGCTGGCCGGCTACAGCGAGATCGACCCGGCGCACGGCGAAGATGAGTTCATCATCAGCGAGTTCACGACCACGCCCAGCGCCGAGGCGCCCAGCGCCGCGGACAACCCTGTCTCGCGCATGACCTTCAATTTCGACGCGCCGCGCCACTTGAACTACTACACCCTTCAGGTCTTTCTGCCCATCATCCTGATCATCCTGATCTCCTGGTTCACCTTCTTCCTGCGCGACTACACCCGGCGCATCGAGGCCGCGGCCGCCAACATCCTGCTGTTCATCGCGTTTAGTTGGAGCTTGGCCGACAACTACCCGCGCCTCGGCTACCTCACCTTCCTCGACGCGGTCATGACCGTGACCTTTGCGGTCAATGTCCTGGTGCTGCTCTACAACGTGGTCATGAAGCGGCTGGAGAACCAGGGCAAGGACGAACGCGTCCAGCGCATCGACAACATCCTTGACTGGGCCTATCCCCTATCGTACGCAGCTCTGATTGGGGTGGTGGTCCTGCTGTTCTTCTAAACCTTAACTCAGTACTTCACGCTTTTGGCTCACGCAAAGGCGCAAAGATCGCAAAGGAAGGCAGGTTCTCTTGGCGTTCTTGGCGGCTTTGCGAGAGAATCGTGAACTACTGAAACGCCCAAGGAGCTTGACTATGATCGACCCACAAGCCAGACCGGCAGCCTACATCAAACTCTTGGCGCTCGTCGTCGTGCTCGGCTTGATCAGCGCCCTGGTCACATTTGCTTTTATGGCCCTCGTCAATGTGGGCACGGGCGCGATCTGGGACCAAGCCGCACAGGCGCTGGGCCTGGACACTCGCCTGTTCACCGTCCTGATCTGCACCTTCGGCGGCTTGCTGGTGGGGCTGCTGGTCAAGCTCTTTGGCGACCACAACGCGATCTTCTTCGAGTTGATGCAGGAATTCGGCAAGACCGGCCGCTTCAACTATCGCAACGCCCCCGGGATCGTGATCACCGCTTTCGTGTCGCTCATCGCCGGCGGCAGCCTCGGCCCCGAAGCGCCGCTGGCCGACGCCTGCGGCGGCATCGGCACGCTGATGGGCGACAAGCTCAAGCTCGACGAGCAGGAAACGCGCACGCTGGGCTACTCCGGCGTCAGCGGCATGCTCGCTTCCTTCATCACCCAGCCGATCGGTGGGGCGATCCTGGGCCTGGAATCGGCGCAGGGCGGAACCAGCGGCAAGCAGACCTATTTCTGGGTGCTCTTCCCCAGCCTGTTGGCCTCCGCCGTCGCGACCGTGCTGTTCGTCCTGCTGACCGGGCAGTTCTTCGCGACGTTGTACCAGTTCCCGGACTATACCCCCCAACTGAGGGATTTGCTCTACGCCGTGCCGCTGGGCCTGGTTGGCGGCGTGGTGGGCCTGCTGTTCATGCTCTCGCTGCAGCGCCTGCGCCAACTGCTCCAGCCCATGAAGGCGCATGTGGTGCTGCGCGGGCTGCTGGGCGGCCTTGCCATGGGGATCATCGGCGCGCTGCTGCCGTTGACGCTGTTCTCCGGCGAGGAGCAAACCCTCGACCTGATCACCAATGCGGCCGAGATCGGCGTCCTGATGCTCATCGTACTGGCACTGGTCAAGCTGTTCGTCACCGCCCTGCTGCTGACTACGGGCTGGAAAGGCGGCTACATCTTCCCCATCATGTTCGCCAGCGTCGCCCTGGGCATGGCTGTGAATCTGTTGTTCCCCGCTATTCCGGTGGCAGTTGCGGTCGCGGGGACGATGGCCGGCGCGATGGTCGCAACTTTGAGAGCGCCGTTGTATGCGGTGCTCTTCACGTTGGTTCTGGTGCAAAAGGAAACCGCGGCCGTGATTGCCGTCGCCGTGGTCGTTGGCGGCCTGCTGACCGCATTGGTGGCGCTGCGCATCGCCCGTCGCGCCGCAGCTCAGGCGCAAGCGTTTCCGCCCGAGGCGACGGCGTAGCCCGTAGTCAAGACGCGTCTTGAGACAACCGCCGTCAGGACTGGCAGTCCTCCGAAGGACTGCCAGTCCTGGCAATCCTAAACAGGAGTTCTCATGCCTCCACCACCGCCGACCACCACAGGTATTGCCCGCTTCATACCCGGTCTGGCCCTTGTCAAAGGGTTCAGCCCTGCGCTGCTGCGTACTGAGCTCATCGTGGCCGTCACGGTCTTTGCGGTGCTGGTGCCGTCGGCCATGGCTTACGGCGACCTTGCCGGGGTCACGCCCGTCGCAGGGCTGTATGTCGCGCTCGGCGCCTTGGTGGGGTATGCACTGTTCGGCACCTCCAAGCAGCTCATCATGGGGCCTGAAGCGACGACCGCTATCATGACGGCCGCCGCCGTCGCTCCTCTGGCCGGCGGCGATCCCGTGCGCTATGCCGCGCTGGCCGCGCTGGCCGCGCTGCTGGTCGGCGTTCTGGCGCTGCTGGCCCGCGTCGCACGGCTGGGCTTCATCACCGACTTCCTGTCCAAGCCAATTCTGGTCGGCTACATCTTCGGCACGACGTTGATCGTGATCGGCAGCCAGTTGGGCAAGATGTTCGGCATCAAGCTGGAGAGCGACGAGTTCTTCCAGCAGGTTGCGGAGCTCATCAGCCGGCTGGATGAAACGGACTTGCTCACCTTTGCCATTGGCGTCGTCAGCATGGCGGCGCTGCTCATCATCCGCCGGGTGAACCGCGCGCTGCCCGGTCCGCTCGTCGTGGTCGTCGTCGCCATCGTGGCATCCGCTCTGTTCGACTTGGAGGCCAAGGGGGTCGCGGTCGTCGGCGCGGTGCCGGCCGGCCTGCCGCAGGTGGCGATCCCTGCCGTCAGCGTGCAGGATATCTTCGCGCTGCTGCCCGCCGCCCTGGCGATCACGATCCTGATCTACGCCGACGAGGTTCTCACCGCGCGCGTCTTTGCCGCCAAACACGGCCAGAAGATCGACGCCAACCAGGAATTCATCGCGATCGGCATGGCCAATATCGGCGCAGGGCTGTTGACCGGCTTCCCCGCCGCGACCAGCGGGTCGCGCACAGTGGTCTCCGATCAGATGGGCGGCAAATCGCAGTGGGTCGGGCTGATCGCCGCCGCGCTGACCGTCATCTTCTTGCTTTTTTTCACGCCGCTGCTCGCACCGCTGCCGACGGTCGTGTTGGGCGCGATCATCATCATCGCCTCGCTGGGCTTGCTTGATGTGGCAGCGTTCCGCTTTTTGCGCCGGGTGCGTCGCGCTGAGTTCTGGCTGGCGGTGGTGACCGCCTTCGGCGTGCTGACCGTCGGTATCTTGCAGGGCATTCTGGTGGCCGTAGTGCTCTCACTGGTCAACGTCATCTACCACATCTCGCGGCCGCACGACGCGCTGTTGGACGATGTAGACGCGGCCGGCGGCACAATCTATCGCGGCGTCGCCGACAAAGAGACGGCGCTGACCGAGCCGGGCCTGATCGTCTATCGTTTCGATGCGCCGTTGGTGTTTGCCAACGCAGCCTTCTTCACCGAGCGCCTGGAGACACTGATCGCCAACGCCGGCTCTGGGCTGCGCTGCGTCATTCTCGACGCCGAGGCCATCAGCGACTTCGACTCGACAGCCGCGGAGGCGCTGGAGACCGTCGATGCGGACCTGGAACGCCTGGGCGTCGAGCTGTGGATTGCACGCGCGAATGAACCGCTGCGTGACCTGTTGACCGCGACGGGCTTGATGCAACGGTTGGGCGCGGAGCACATCTATCCATCCGTGCGCGCCGCGGTGATGGCGTACCGCGCGCGCTTTGGCGCGTCGTAGTTCTACAGACACCCGAGCTGGGCGAACCGATCGCAGGTGTCCATGACGCCGGCTCGACTTCCAAGCGCGCAGCACTGAAGCAAGACCCGAAGATACCCAACCATGTCCCTCGACACTAAGAAACTGCACCAACAACTTGGCCGCTATGTGCCGATCGCGGTCTGGCTGCCTGCCTACCCGCGCGATTTCCTGCGCAGCGACCTCATCTCCGGCCTCACCGTCTGGGGCGTGATGGTGCCGGTGGCGATGGCGTACGCGCAGATGGCCGGCGTGCCGCCGCAGGTCGGACTGTATGCGGCCTTCGCAGCGCTGCTCGCCTACGCCATTTTCGGCACGAGCCGCCACCTCAAGGTGACCACAAGCTCCACCATGGCCGTGATGTCCGCGGCAGTGATTGCAGCGATGGCGGGGGGAGATCCCACCCGCTATTTGGCGCTCACCGCCGCCCTCGCCCTCACCGTCGGCGTCCTCCTGGTGGCGGCGGGGATTGCTCGTCTGGGCTTCATCTCGGACTTCCTCTCCAAGTCGGTGGTCACCGGCTTCGTCTTCGGCCTGGCTATCACCATCGCTATCGGCCAGTTGCCCAAGCTGTTCGGCGTGCCCGCGGCCAGCGGGAACTCGTTCCAGCAACTGAGCGGGTTGGTCGCCGAGCTCGACCAGACAAATCCGTGGACACTGGCCCTCGGCGTTTGCGCCCTGGCCCTCATCTTCCTGATCAAACGGTTCTACCCGCGCATCCCGGGCGGCCTGGTCGTTCTGGTCCTGGGCATCCTCGCGGTGTCGATCTTCAATCTCGACGAAAAAGGCGTCAGCACCGTCGGCGTGATCCCAACCGGGCTCCCTACGCCGGGGCTGCCCAATGTCTCGCTGACCGACCTGCCCTACCTGATCACCGGCGCAGTCGGCATCGTCTTCCTGGCCGTGGGCGAATCGCTGGGCAGCGCACGTGCGTTTGCCGCCAAGTATCGCTATGAGATCAACCCGGACCAGGAGCTGATCGCCCTGGGCGCAGCCAACATCAACGCCGCGCTGTTCCAGGGACTCACCGTGGATGCCAGCCTCTCGTCCACAGCCACTGCCGACGAAGCCGGCGCTCACACGCAGCTCTCTTCCATCGTCACGGCCGCCTTGATCATCGTCACCGTCATCGTGTTAGCGCCCCTCTTTCGCAACCTGCCCAACGCCGTCCTTGCCGCCATTGTCATCACATCGGTCATTGGTCTGATGAATGTGCCTGAGCTCAGACGCTACTACGCCTCCAATCGGAGTGACTTCGTGCTGGCCATGGTGGCGCTGCTGGGCGTGATCAGCACCGATGTGCTCACCGGCTTGTTGATTGCCGTGTTTCTCTCGCTGGTCATCATCCTGTACCGGGCTAGCCGGCCTTACGAAGCGGTTCTGGGCAAGGTGCCGGGCGAGGTGGCGGCCTACGGCGACATCGCTCGCCACCCAGAAAACCTGCGTGTCCCCGGCTTGCTGATCGTGCGGCTTGACGCGCCCCTCTACTTCCTGAATGCCAACGTGGCGCGCGGCCAGATTCTCGATCTGGTTGCTTCCAGCGAGCCGGCGCCCGTGGCCGTGCTCTTCGACCTGGGCGCCAGCGCCGATCTGGACATTGCCAGCCTGGACATGCTCAAGGGCCTGGTCGTCGAACTGGATGAAATGGGCGTCGACATGCTCCTGGCCCAGGTGCGCGGGGGCGTCCGCGACCGGTTGCGCCAAGCCAGCCTGATGGCGGAGATCGGTGAGGACCGCATTTATCTGAGCGTCGCCGCGGCGGTGCATGACTTCGAGCAACGCACTGCTGATCCTGGCGCCGCTGACGCGCTGCCCGCGCCAGGCGAGGCTGATAGCTGAAAAGCTGCTGAAAAGGTCACACTGCAGACTTCGGAAGTCGCCGCCTGAGCGCAAATGACCCAGCATTGACGCATCGTGTTAATTGTCCGTCGGGACCGGCGACTTCCGAAGTCTCTCGACCCTCTTTTCTAACACACCCATCTCATTTCAGAGACCTGATAGTAGGAGAAGCTTGATGGAGCAAGAACGCACCTTCAGTCGCTCAAAATTGACCACGCCGCGCGCGGCGGCCATCGCTGGGATCCTGTTTTCGCTTCTGCTCCTCACCAGCCTGGTGTTGATGCGTCTGTCTGTTCCTGAAGACCCGCAAGATGCCGGGGAGTGGCTGGCCGGCGGCTGGCGGAACGTCTCGCTGGCCCTGAACCTGCTGCCCTTTGCCGGCATCGCCTTCTTGTGGTTCATCGGCGTGGTGCGCGACCGTCTGGGCGAGCGCGAGGACCGCTTCTTCGCCACAGTCTTCCTCGGCAGCGGTCTGCTTTTCCTGGCCATGCTGTTCGCCTCTGCGGCCGTGGCCGGAGGTGTCATGAAGATGTACGCGGCGACGCCAGGCACGCTGATCGAGTCCGGCCTATACTCGTTCGGCCGCACGGTGACCTATGAGATCATGAACGTCTATGCCATGAAGATGGCCGGCGTGTTCATGATCACGACCAGCACCCTCTCGCTGCGCACCGGCATCATTCCGCGCTGGATGGCCTTCCTGGGCCTGGCGTTGGCGTTGTTGCTGCTCTTCAGCCTGGGGCTTTTCTACTGGGCGCCGCTGGTCTTCCCGCTGTGGGTCTTGCTGATCAGCGTCCACATCCTGCTGGCTAATCTCAAGTCTTCGCAGAACGACACAACCCTAGCCACCAACGGATAAGCACCCATGACCGCCACTTCTGCCCCTGCCAAGTCGCGCGGCAAACTGGTCCCTGACCTGATTGCCGGCTTGACCACCGGCGTCGCCAACATCCCCGATGCCATGGCCACGGCCATCCTTGCCGGCGCGAACCCTGTCCAAGGTCTCTATGCCATCATGGTCGGCACCCCGCTAGGCGCGATCTTCGGCAGCTTCGCGTTCATGAACGTCTCGGCCACCAGCGCTCTGGCCATCACAGCCGGTTCAGCATTGACCGGCTACAGCGGCGATGCGCATGCCGTAGCCATCTCCACCCTGGCAGTTCTTACAGGCGTGGCGATGCTGCTCGCCGGACTGCTGAAGTTGGGCCGGTTGTTGCGCTTTGTCGCCAATTCCGTCGTGATTGGCTTCATGACGGGCGTTGCTATCAACGTGATCCTATCGCAGGTGGGCGACTTCACCGGCTACGCCAGCGCATATAGCAACCGGGTGATCAAAACGGTCGACACGTTCCTGCACTTGGGACAGTGGGACCTCCAGACGACGGTTATCGGCCTGCTGACCGTGGCCGTGATCCTGCTGGTGGATCGCACCAGGCTGCGCAACTTCGCCATGCTGATCGGCATGTTGATCGGATCGGTCGCAGTGATCGCCCTGGGGTGGACCGCAGTGCAACAGGCCGGTGATGTGGCGGTCATCCCAACCTCTCTGCCGCTGCCCAAGCTGCCCGATTTCACGCTGATGCCGGCGCTGCTGCTAGACGCCATCGCCCTCGCCATCATCGGTCTCGTCCAGGGCGCCGGGGTGAGCAAGGCCTACCCGAACCCGGACGGCAACTACCCGAACCCGTCGCGCGATTTTGTCGGACAGGGCGCGGCCAACATCGGCGCAGGTTTGTTCCAGGGCATACCGATCGGCGGCTCTATGGCCGGTGTGGTACTCAACATCAGCACGGGCGCCAAGTCGCGCTGGGCCGATATCTTCTCGGGTCTGGTCGTAGTGCTGGCCGTGTTACTCTTCAGCCAGGCCGTGAGCCTGGTGGCGCTGCCGGCCATGGCCGGCCTGCTTATCATCGCCGGCTTCCAATCGGTCAAACGCGCGCGCATCGCCGATATCTGGGCCACGGGCTGGGCCCCGCGCGCAGTGATGCTGGTGACCTTGACGCTGACGCTGGCGATTCCCCTGCAACGTGCCGTTTTCGTTGGCGTGCTGCTGTCGATCCTGGTCCATTTCTTCGTCACCTCGTCGCGCGAGGTGAGACTGACGCAGCTCACGCCCAACCCTGACGGCACAGTGAGCGAAGGGCCTGCGCCGTCAGAACTGGCCAGCAACGCGGTGACGGTGCTGCAGATCTATGGCAACATGACCTTCACCGGTGCAGAGACGCTCGAACAATTCCTGCCCAAGGCGGGCAGCGCGACGCGGCCCGTGGTGATCCTGCGGCTGCGGGCGCAAGAGGGCATTGGAAGTTCCTTCATCACCGTCCTGGAACGCTATTCGCAACAGATCAAGGCTGTAGGCGGCAGGCTGATGGTGGCCGGGGTTAGCAAGAAGGTCAAGGGGCAACTGGATCGCACCGAGACCACCAGTGACCTCCTGGGCCCGGAGAACGTGTTCGTCGCCACGACGAACCTCGGCGCCAGCACGCGAGCCGCGCTCGCTGCTGCGCAGCGTTGGCTTGATGAGACGCCCGCGCCGGAGGATGGCGCGGTGTAGGCGGTTGCCGGCGCAACAGACAGAGGTGATTCCGTATGGCACGCAGATCGAAAGGTCCCGCCAAGGGACAATCTGAGAAAGAATTCGCCGTGATCGGGCTGGGACGCTTCGGCGCGAGCCTGGCGCGGCGGCTGGAGACCATGGGCCACACCGTCCTCGGCGTGGACGGCGACCTGGCCCGGGTGCAGGCGATCTCCGACGACATCACGTCGGCCGTGGCCATCGACGTGACCAATGAAGATGCTATCGAGGAGGTGGACATCGCCTCCTTCGAGACGGCGATCGTGGCGCTGGACGACGACTTCGAGGCCAGCGCGTTGGTCGTAGCCTACCTCAAAGGTCTGGGCATTGCCCACGTCATCTGCGTGGCCGAAACGGGGCGGCACCGCGATATCCTGCTGCGCATTGGCGCCGACCAGGTGATCGTGTCCGACGAAGACAGCGGGCTGCGCCTGGCCGAAACGCTGGCGACCCCCAACATGCAGGAGCGGGTGCTGTTGGACGCCCACCACAGCCTGGCTGAGCTGAAGACACCCGGCAGCCTGGCGACGCGGCCGGTGAGCAGCCTGGCGCAGTACGACACGACCGTGCTGCTGATCCAGCGGCAGGATCGCCTGCTCCCCTGTCCCAGCGCTGACACCCGGCTGGAGCAGGGCGACACGCTCTTCGTGGTCGGCCAGCGTGACAAGCTCCTGGAGGTCGCGTCGCTGCCATGACGTCGAGTCTGGGCAGCCACCCGATCCTCAGCGAAGTGACGCAGGAAGCGCTGAACTTGCAGAGAAAGCGCCGCCTGCCGGTCCCGCTGCGCCTGTTGGTCGCGCTGGCGGGACTGATCGCGCTGGGCACCGGCCTGCTGCTTCTGCCCTGGATGACCACCCAGCCCATCAGCTTCATGGACGCGCTCTTCACGGCCACCTCGGCCGCGGCGGTCACGGGGCTTTCCGTACTCACCACCAGCACCGACTTCACCCGCCTGGGGCAATGGGTGATTCTTTTCCTGATGGAGGCTGGCGGGCTGGGCTTCATGGTGACTCTTGTGCTCACCCTGCGCCTGCTGGGGCGGCATATCTCGCTGGTCGACCGGCTGGCGGTCAGCAGCTCGCTGGGCCTGGCCAGTCCCAAGGGCATCTTGCAGGTCCTGGGGCGCACGGTGGCCTTCATGTTGGCGGTCGAGGGCCTTGGCGCGCTGATCCTGTGGGCGCATTGGCGCCTGAGCGGAATCGTGCCGGCCGGCGACGCGGCCTTCTACGCCCTCTTCCATTCGGTGGCGGCCTTCTGCAACGCCGGCTTCGATCTGTTCGCCGGGCTGCCCCAGTATCCCGAAGGCATCCCGACTGACCCCATCACCCTGCTGGCGCTGGGCTGGCTGGTGATCATCGGCGGGCTGGGCATTCCGGTCTACATGGAGCTGCTGCACCGCCGCACCGCGCGCAAAGAGGGCGCGCGGCTGCGGCGCCTGAGCTTGCAGACGCGGCTGGCGCTTTGGTCGGCGCTGGCGCTGGTGCTGGTCGGCTGGGCGGGGCTGCTGCTGGCCGAGTATCGGCAAGCGGGCGTGTTATCCGGTTTGCCCTTGGGAGAACGCATGTTGCGAGCCTGGTTTCAGTCGGCAGCGACGCGCACGGCCGGCTTTCCTGGCCTGAGCGATTTCGGGAGCCTGCACGAGGCCAGCCGGCTGTTGCTGATCTGCCTCATGTTCATCGGCAGCGCGCCGGCCTCCATGGGCGGCGGCATCACCACCGGCAGCTTCTCAGTGCTGGTGGTGGCCATGTGGAGCCTGGCGCGCGGCTACGACCGGGTGCGCGCCGGCCAGCGCGCGATCTCGATGGCCACGGTGTGGCGCGCGATCACCGTGCTCTTCATCAGCCTGGGCGTGGTCCTGATCGCAACCTGGCTGCTGCTGTTCACCCAGGACCTGGCCCTCAGTCCCGTGCTGTTCGAGGTCGTCTCGGCCTTCTCGACGACCGGCCTGTCGCTGGGCGTGACAGGCCAGCTAGACACGTTTGGTCGACTGCTGGTCATCGCCCTCATGTTCTGGGGGCGGCTGGGCGCGGTCACCATCGTGCTGGTTCTGCTCAAGCGCCGCGGGCACGAAAGCCTGGCCAAATACCCGGAAGAGATTGTGCTGGTCGGATGACCGCACCGAAAATCCAACCAATTCTTGACACGAGAAAGGAAGTAGACACCTGTGAAGACAAGAAGCCATTCCCTCGCGGCAGGTATCGCGCTGACAGCGATCGTCATCGGGCTGTTCCTGGTGCTCAGCGGCGCCGGGCCAGCCCTCTCCTCGGCCACGCTGGCAGCGTTTACGGCGCAGTCCAGCACGCCAACGCCGCTCCCTGACGACGTCATTCCGCTCAAATCGATCTCGGAGCTCTCTTCGCTCAACGCGACGGTCACCATCGACGTGAACGGTCTCATCGACGGCCAGCGCGCCCAGGGCGACCTGACCGCGCTGTTGGCGACCAACGACCAGGGCAAGAGCAAGGTCACCGT
>Ga0105096_10000765_pt1 | contig 12159 bp, 13 predicted proteins | sample PPLLak3cmMay2015_FD_87036 | JGI IMG/M metagenome (GOLD analysis project Ga0105096, IMG submission 87036) | Freshwater sediment microbial communities from Prairie Pothole Lake near Jamestown, North Dakota, USA - PPLs Lake P7 Core (1) Depth... | ecosystem: Environmental > Aquatic > Freshwater >... | reverse complement strand
GGCAGCATGGCGGTCATGTTCGGCGCTGTTGGGGCTTTGCTCTTCGATCCCATGTCGATGTCCTTGATTTAGGTATCGACAGTCCCAAGGCCTCATTGCAAAGAGCAAGAGATCGCCGTCTGGGTGGCCGTCCGCAATTACGTGCTCCATTTTAAACCCAACGTGGTAGCACATGGCAACCGATTTTATATTGGTCGCCGCCACGTAGGCCAGCAAGGTCTTCGCCTTGAGCTGCTCGAAGGGATACCAAAAGGCCGCCCGAAGCAGTTCCTTGGTGGCCCAGTTACCTTCCCCGGCCACGTGCATCTGCACGCTGGCCCCGTTCCACTCGTCGAACCCGACAACGCCCCGGATGTGCATGTCCACCACGTTGCCGATACAGGTCATGTAGGGCTTCCTCTCGCACCCCAGCTGGCCACACAGCCACGCCCCGAGGCGAAGCTGCTGGTCAGCTACGATCACAGCAGTGTCCCCACCTTGAAGCTGTAGTCCGTACTGACCCAGACCAGCTCCCTCGCCGTCCGGGTGGACATGCGCAGGGAGGCCGCGTTGCCGAGGCCGTCGGCCTGAATCCACCGACGGTCCGGCGTGAGCCCGCCGCCCCACGTGGCCTTGTCCCATCGCCCGACGTCCCAGAGGTCGTCAGACGGCGGCGGCACGGCCGAGGGGAAGGGCACCGCACGCACCCGGAAGTCGTACTCGATGCGGCTGTTGGAGGTCGCCAGCCCGCCCGTCACCAAGAAGTTGGGGCGGTACATGCCGATCTGCTTCTGCACGGCCGGCGCACCCATGTAGGTGTATGCCTGCTGGACCTGCAGCAAAATCTCGGCCCCGCCCTCGTCGTCCAGCTCCACCCCGTCGAGCGAGCCTTCCCAGAACTTGCACACCCGTCCCGAATAGTCGCCGAAGAAGGGGGCGTTCTCGAAGGTCTCCCACGTCGCCGCGTCCACGTTCACGAACTGCGTCCAAGGCGAGGCCGTGGTCACGAGGTTCGCCGCGAGCTGCCGGGTGCCACCGACCGTGCGCGAGGGCACGTTGATCATGAACAGGTTCTCGGCCGGGTTGAAGTACAGCTCCCACCCAAACTGGTCGGTGATGCTGCTCACCAGCGACGAGATCAGGAGCTGCACCTTCTCGGAGTTGAGCGCGGACACGTTCTCGCCGACCTTGGTCGAGACCAGCTGCGCGGTCATGGAGATCAGGCCGCGCTGGGTCAGGAGCAGCATGTCGCCGCCGACCTTGAAGAAGCTGCGCCGACCCAGCACCGGCTCGCCGACGAAGTAGACGCCGACTAGTTTCCACGTGTCGATGCTGTCGGGGTTGGTTCCCGCGTAGACGATGGCCTGCCCCTCGGTGCTTACCGCCACGAGGTGATCCTCGGCCCCGTTGCCGTCGTCCAGCGTCCACGTGGTCATGTAGGCGACGTTGCCGCCCTTGCTGAAGAAGGGACCGAACTCGAACCGCGCCCACTCGCCGTAGATCGCTCCGACCTGCTTCATGTACCAGCCCGCGCTGGAGCCCTCTTCCGTGGCCCACAGGCGGCCCTGATGCACGGTCAGCCCGATGGCCTTCTGGGAGTCCAGCCCGTACCACGTGTAGTCCACCAGCGGGGGCGTGGGTGCCGGGGGCGAGGCCACGTACTCGATCCGGTGCACGCCGGTGCTGTCGTAGACGATGCCCTTGTCGATGCCGTTGACGGCGAGCAAATGGTTCCCGCCCTCATTACCCATCTGGGTAGTCTGCCAGCGGCCGTTGCTCAGGCCCGTAACGGCTGGCACCAGCGGGGGGTCGGTGGGTAGCATGCGGGCGCTGACGTCGTAGACGCCCCACCCGTCGCCCTCTTTCCCGGCCCACGCAAAGAGCTTCTGTGTGTCGCCCGACCACGAGGCCAAGGTCTCGACGTAGCCGGGCATGCCGGTGGCCCACTCGACGTACCCGGGGCGCGACTGCAGGCCGTAGGGGTTGCACCACCAGTTCTGCAGCGCCAGCGCGTCGGTCTCGGGCATGTTCGCCAGAGAGTCACGCGCGTTGAGGCCCCCGGTGGGCGAGGGCACCGTCTTGACCTTGTTGGTCGCTGCGAAGGAGGTGGGCAACCACTTGGCGGGCATGGTTGCCTCCTATGGCTGGCCCACGTTCCAGCTGCCGTCCGGCACGCTCCAAGGGCCGAGGTACTGGGACATCGGGCGCGGGGCCAGATTGAGCACCGGGGCACCCACGTCCTTGCCTGTCAGGCTGTTGAAGATGCGCATGAAGTCGCTCTGCACGCCCGAGGTGTCGAAACCCTTCAGCTCGAAGAACTTGTACTTGACGTACTTGATCAAGAGCCACGGGTCGAACTGCAGGACGTCGTTGTCCCCCTGCACCATGTCGCCAAGGAAAGGCGCGCCGTTTGCGGGCACCACCTCGACCCAGTTGCGGCTGACGTATTCCTGACTGATGGTGTGCACGCCCGGGCTGTCACCCTGCGAGGGGACGGGCCAGAGCTTCATCATCATGTTCTGGATTCTGAAACGAATCCGTGGCGCGGCGGCCAGCAGGCCGCCCTTGAGCCACGCCCACTCCTGTGGGCTCTTGGGGCCGATCAGGGGCCAGTGGTTGCTGCGGTCCCACTGTGTCTGGTCGATGTTGTAGCACCAGTCGTCCGGCAGGGCGTAGTCCCCCTTGCCGTCCTCGGTGTCGAAGGTCCACTCGCGCTTGAGCTGTTCCCACGGGTAGTAGGTCACCAGCTCGTTGCCGGCAGAGTTGAGCATGGCCAGCAGCTGGGTGCTCTGCACGCTCTCCGGGTTCAGGACGGTGACGACTTGGGGCAATCCCAGCTCGGCAGCGACCTGATTCAGTACAGCAAGCGAAGTCCAGTAGCGGGACATGATTCCCTCCAGTTACGCCAGATCGGTGGCGTGGGTTTTCTTGGGGCTGACTTTGGCGGCGGTCCCGGCCTTCTTCTCGTCCACCAGACGGCCCACGATGGCCTTCAGCTCGTTGATCTCGGCGTCGCGCTTGTCCAGCTCGGCCTGCAGCTTCAGGGCTGGGGCGGCACCGGTGGCGGCGTCGAGGTAGGCCTGTGCGCGCTGCTTGAGCCCATGGAAGCCCATGAACACGTGCGCGTTGGCGTCAGACATCTCGGCCAGCTGCTCAACCGTGTGGATGTTCGAGGCCCGCAGGTCCGCGATCTGCGCGGGGGTGAGCCACGGCACCTCGGAGAGCTGCGTGCCCGAGCTCAGTTGCTCGGCATTGAGCTTGAACGCGGCCCACTGGCGCGGGAAGCGCTGCTGGTGCGTGAAGTCGACGCGGTGCACGACAGAGTCGCGCTGCCCGGGGACACGGATCGTGATCAGGTCCACGTCGTCGTGGATCGGGCGGCCGGCCTCGGTCGACTTGGCCTCGTTCACGACGAAGCCACGGTGGAAGACGACGAAGAGCTTGCGGTCTGCAGCGTCGTCGGTCTCGTTCGTGTAGTCCATCATTCCAAATTCGGTGGGGTCCATGGGGTGCTCCTAAAAATGCCTTGCGGCGGGTTACGTGAAATCTCGAACGGGCTCGACCTGAACGACGAAGCCTCCGTTGCTCAGGGTTACGCTCGTGCCGGCCACCTCGGCGGTGGCCCTCACATCATAAACGGCATCCGGGGTGGGCGAGTAGTCCACGGCGGTCAGAGACACCCCGACAGGGTTCCCGGCACCGCCACCATTGCCCGTCGTCTTCCATCCGGTTGCGACACCGTTCTTGAACAGGGTGAAGGAGATGAAGCGCCCGTTGGCCGCCTCGATGTCCATCGTGAAGTTGATGGTGACGTTGCCGCGCTCTTCTTTGATCACCGTCGACGCGGGGACCGCAGCGGTCGTCTGCGACGGGTCGCTGTTGAAGGCGGCCTGAAAGACCACCAGCGCGGGGGTCAGACCAAAGGTCTGCACCAACGGGCCGGTGAGCGTCAGATACCCGTAAGCGGGTGCGATGCTGTTCAGGAAGTCGATTGCCCACTGGCGCAACTTGGCGGGCGTGATCTGCCCGGTGGTGTTGTCGGGGAAGTCGGCCGTCGCCTGTGCGATCAGCTCAAGAATTGATTTGCGTGCCATGATATGTCCTTACGGAGCTGGGGCGTTGAACCCGTCAGAAAACCCGTCGGAAAATCCAACCGGAACAGGAGGCGCGGCATTATCCACATAGACACCGCCGAGTGGGCCGACACGAATGCCGCCCACATAAGCGTCGCCGGGAGACACCGGCTGGTTCAACTGGCAGCACAGGCGGCCAGTAGGGTCGAACGGAAGACCTTGTTGCCAAACTGCGTTCGCCAGATCAAATCCGTACACGATGCACAGCTTGCCCGTATTACGCAAGCCAAAGCCGTTCGCAACCGCCTGAACAGTCTGAACGCTCGTGACGTGGATTTCCCCGGCGGGATCGACAAGAATCCCACCGGAGAAAGATGCTCCGGGTTTCTCTGGGAGACTGTCCAGAATGAACAGTGCCCCGTCTGCCGTTCGTGCGCCCGGTAGCATGATTTACGGGGTCGTGTCGACCCAGCTCAGGACTTTTTCGGTCGCGTTACCCGGGATCGCCGTGTAGGTCGGCGCGAAACTCTGGCCGAGGCTGTTGGCCTCGGTCACGGTGTCGTCCGTGGCATTGAAGTCTTCCGGCAAGGGTTCGACGTTGGTCAGACCCTTTCCGAAACCGATGAAGTTGGTCGTGCACCCACGTGCCGAATCCGTACCATCAATAATCGCTTGTGCGGGCGCAATGTTGTCTTGCGCGCCGGTGGTGAGGCCGATAACGGCACCTGCTACTCCACTCATGTCGTTCTCCTGTTGGGTTTCGAAACCTCGGGCGGGGACCCGCGCACCCCCGAGGACCCTCAGAGAGGGTCCCCGCCGTTGGCACTTAGTTCGACAAGATGCCTTGGAACTGCAGGCCAGAGGCCGTCAGGTTTCCAGCCCACGCCAGAATCTGCACCGCGGCGTCTTGGTTGACGCTGTAGCGCTGGCCCGGCGACAGCGGGACCATGTTGCGCGCGGCGTGCGGACGATAGTGCAGGTACTTCGTGTTCAGGAAGTAGGCAGTGCTGGCTGGGGCCGCGGTGACAGTGCCTGCGGCACCGGTCGGGGTCCAGTTGATCTGCATACCGCCGTCCAACACCACGTCGGCGTCCATGTACTTCACGGAAACGAAGCCGAGCTTGGCGTCGTCAGTGCCCGAGAAGCGCTGGATGGCCTGCAGCGACTGCATGTACAGCGCCCAGTAGTTGTTGTCCACGATGATCAGGTCGGGGCGGTCAGAGCCGCGGACCAGCTTGGCCCACATGCCGTTGAACAGCTGCTGGATGTTCGCAGCGGTCGCGGCGGTGCCGGAACCAACTTGGTTCTTCCAGAAGAGCCACGTGGCACGGTCGATGCCGCCGACGGTGTTGGTCGGGACAGCGGCGACTTGCTTGCGCAGGCCGTCGATCTGCTTGCCGCCACCGCCGGTGCCGTCGCTGTACAGACCCGAGTTGATCAGGTTGGCCATGGACGATTCGGCCACGTTCATGCGGGCGTCGATCAGGTCGATGATCTGCTCTTTGCCGGCGTTCTGCAGCTGCTCAAGGCCAGAGATGGTCACCGGGCAGGCGGCCTGCTTGATGGTGTACTCGGCGGCGCTGACGACGTCCTGCGCGGCAATCGGCAGGGTCTCGTACCCGCTGTACCAGCCGGCGTTGCCGTTGGACGCGAACGAGAGTTCTTGCAGGATGGTGTTACCACCCGAGAACGTCTTGATGTTGCCGCGCTGCTTCAGGCGGGCCAACAGGGCGTTGTTCGAGGTGACGTTGTCGGCGATCTGGCCGGTACGGGATTGGATCGTGGTCGCAATGACATCACTGATCGCAGCATTCGGGAAGGACATGGAAGTCTCCTATTTCACAGGTTTCAACGGTTGAGCCACCGGGGGAGGGGGCTCCAGCTTGTACGGTGCCTCTGCACCACGTAACGGCGTCGGGGCTGGGCCAGTCGGGTGCTTTCGCTTCTCAGGCAGTCCGAGAATCTGGCGGGCCAATTTGGTCATCACCATCATCTACCTCCTACCGAGTCGAAAGCCGCCTCAATGGTTGCTCTCCTGTCGCCTGCTGCCGGTGATCCTGATACCAGTCCCGATGGCGATCCACCGACGCTGACCGAGGCTCGGCGGGCTCGCTGTGCTTGGGCATTTGCCTTCGCTGCTGCTTCCGCTGCCTTGGCCGCCTGCGTCTGGGCGCTCACCAATGTGCTGATCTCCGGGTCCAACATAACGGCCTGAGTATAGGCCTGTTCAAGCGTAAGTGTACGCCCTTTTTTCACCGCCATGTCAAGTAAGTCGGCCATATCGTGCCGAACGTCCTCGAAGTACGGGAATTTTTCAGTGTCGGCGGCCATCTGCTGGATGGTTGTGCTGACCTGCTGGTTGTCCTGCTGCTCGCGCTGCTGCTCGCGCTGCAGGAGCTGCTGGTACGGGGCCAGCCGCTCGGCCAGAAGGCGGTCCACCTCGGCCTGTGCCAGCGCTTTCGGGTCCATGTCCTGCTGGATGCGGCCGGCGAGGGCGTTGTCGAGGGCCTCGACGTCCACGTCGTAGTCCTTGATCAGTTTGGCCACGAAGGCCGCGCGCTCGCCCTTGGGGGCCGAGGACAGGATGAAGTCGGCCTTCAGCAGCTCGTTGTAGACGGCCAACGGGTGCGCGTTCAGGGCCTGCAGCCGGGCGGCGTAGGGCTGGGTCACCTTGCCGAACTCGTCGGCAAACTGGCGCGCCTGCGCGGACTCGTTGAGGACCTGCACGGTCTGCTTCTCGCGCCGCACGATCTCGGCCCGCACCGTCGGGTCGACCTTGTCCCACAGGGCCCGGGTGCCGGGCTTCCACGACTGCGGGGCCTTCTCGACGTTGACGTCGGGCTTGACCTCAGGCTCCGCGGGCTTTTCACCCTCAGGCTTGACCTCAGCCTTCTCGGCGGGCTTTTCGCCCTCAGGCTTGACCTCGGCCTTGGCGGCCTCTTTCACCGGGGCCTTCTCGGGGCTTTCTGCTGAAAGGTTCGGGGCCGTTTCTTTCACGGCGGCGGCCTCGTGCTGCTCGAAGGCGGCCTCGATCTCGTCGCGGCGCTCGACTGGCTGGTCGTTCTCAGGGGTGCTGTTCTCTACGGTCATAGATGCCTCTAGTGGTGGGAATTGATGATGCGTGCAATCTGCTCTTTCGATGCCGCGATTTCACGCTTGCTGCGCTCGGGGACGTGGTACGACGGTTTCGGCGGCAGCCCAGCCAAGTCGGCCGTGGGCACCACGTTGTGCTTGGCGCAGTGCTCACGCATGCCGGCGCGGCCAGAGTACCACTTGCCGTCGATGGGGGAGCGGAAGTCCGGCAGGTCCGGGGCGATGGTGGTCCTGCGGCTCTCCTCGGCATGGCCGCGGGCCCGGGCGAGGGCTTCGTAGTCGTCGGCGGGGATGCCGACGCCGTCGATGTAAATCCACCTATTCCGAGCCATTCGTGGTCTCCTGTGCGGCGTTTGCCTTGATACGGGCCTGCTCCTGCGCGGCGTCCAGCTTCAGCTCCTGCATGTCCCGCGCGCCCTGCAGCTTGAGCATCTGCATCAGCTGCTCGAATCGCAGGTCCATCTGCTGCTGCTGCTGCTCCAGCGCGAGTCGCTGCTTCTCGGCCTGCAGCTCCAGCATCAGACGCTGCTCGTCGGCCTGCTGGGCCGCCATGGCGCGCTGCTGGGCCATCTGGGCCTCGGCCTGCTTGATCTGGAAGTCCTGCTGGGCCTTCTGCTGGTCGATTTGGGCCTGCTGCTGCATCTTCTCGGCCTCGGCCTTGGCCTTGACCTCCTCGGGGCTCGGGGGCGGCGGTTCCTTGGGTTGCTTGGCCGCCTTGACCATGGCGTCGAGCTCCTTGTCGATCATGCCCTCGATCTCGGCGCTGTTGCGGTAGCCCGCGATGCCCCACTTGAGCATCGAGGTCATCAGCACCATCGAGTCCGGGAACTGGGCCACCATGGGCAGGGCCTTCTCCATGAAGTTGGACACCGCCAGCAGGAACTCGTTCCGGTCGGCCTTCTCGAAGGCGTAGTCGGCCTGTGCGAGGCTCTCGGCCGTGACCTTGATGCGCCAGTTGAAACCGACGTCAGAGGCCAGCAGGGACAGTGCCTGCGGCACCCACTCGTCGTTGCCGGTCAGCGCGATGTTGGATTTTTCCACCAGCATCTCGGGCGAGAAGTGCTTCACCATGATCTCGGCCTTGAGGCGGCTGACGTCGCTCACGAAGCGCGCGACCTCGTCCTGCAGCTTCTTGATGCGCACCCCGGCGAACTGGGCCTTGATCTCCTGCGCACCGAGGGTCTCGCTGGCCTTGCTGGCCCCGCGGACGATGTCGCTGATGCCCGTGAGCTCGTAAATCTGGGCCTTGATGATCTCGCGCGCCCGGTTGAGCTGCTCCAGCGTCTGCACCACCGCCTCCAGCGGCATCCAGTCGATCTGGCCCCGCAGGCCGTTCTTTTCGGCAAAAACGGCCCAGTTGTCTACCGGAATCAGGGTATTGTCGCTGCCCTCCTGCAGCATGCGCTGCACGCCGATGGCCGAGCGGTCGTAGACGCCGACCACCTTGCAGGCCTGCACCAGCATGCTGATGCGGTTGTTGATCGTGTCCAGCTCCTGATACTGGTCCTGAATCATGTAGTAGTCGGGGCGCGGGGTGGTGTTGCTCGTGCTGATGTTGGCCAGCATGGGCCGCGGGCAGGGCTCGAAGCCCTCCAGCCCCAGAGGGTCGTCGCGCTCGTCGAGGAGATCGGTCATGCCCTTGTTGAGCCAGATCACCTTGCGCTCGCTGCGGTCCCAGATTTCGTAGACGACGCCCTTCTTCTGCTCGTCCCATTTTGGCGTGACGCTATTGGTTTCATAGCGCTTGGGGTTGTAGTCGAGCGACGCTAGACGGCCTTTTGCTCCAAAGCGCTCCACCAGCTCGTCGCGGGTCATGTAGACCCGGCGTCCGACCCAGCGACGCTCCTCGTACACCCGGCAGGGTGACCACAGGAAGTCCTCCCAGTAGATGTAGTCCACCACCACGCGCTGGTCGATGATGCGCTGCGGTGCGTCCTCGGGGCCGAGCTCCTCGGTCTCCATGCCGGGCTGGGGCGAGGGCAGGATGTCGTCCAGCTCCACCCCCTCGATCTCCTCGGTGTCGGTCTCCAGCCGGAGCCACGCCATCGACAGGCCCGCCACCAGACGGTCCTGCACACAGTGGCGCATGGTGCTGTCGAAGCTGTCCATGGGGTCGTCCGCGTCGGGCGTGATGGCCCTCTGCAGGATCAGGGCCGCCACCCGGGCGGGCTCGTCCTCGTAGTCCTTGAAGGAGCGCGTCACGGCCGGCTTCGGGGGCTGGGCGTAGAGCGCGGCCTCCAAGATGTCGACGTTGGCCTTGTAGACGTTGAACCACTTCGCGGCGCTGTTCTCGGCCGCGCGCTCGTCGAGCAACTTCTTCACCACCAGCCGCCCGCGCTCGTGGAACTTCTTCAGCTCCTTCTCCGCGGCCGTGATTTCCGCGTTCCAGCGGTCGTAAGGCTTTTCGGCCTTGGTGTCGACGATGTCATTGGCCATTTTGTTTCCTTGCGGCCCTGATGGCCAATTTTTCGGCCTTTCGGGCCTCCACCGCGGCGTTCCAGAGGTGCCGCTCGGTCTTTTCCCGGGCCCCGTCGGCCCAGAGGTCATACGGGCTCTTGATCTGGGCCTGACCCGAGGTCCGGGCCATCATCTGGCGGGCTGTTTTGGTCCCGGCGGCGACTCTGTGCATGCTTTCTCCGTTTTTCGGGCTATTTTCGACGTTTTCCAGCGCCAATACTACATTATCCGCAGGATTTTGCCCATTTTCTCGTTTTCTTCGAACATTTTCTCCAAGTAGACGTCCTTCATGTGGGGCGCGGCGAGGTCCGGCACCCCGCGCGGGCCCAATTCCTCCACCCGCACCGCCGCCCGGGGCGAGATCACCTCCCCGCCCTCTTCCTTGTCCATGATCCCCACCGCGACCGACATATACCGCACCATGTCGGCGTAGTCGCTGGCCCAGTCGTGCAAGGGGGCGTCCTTGAACATCAGCAAATTGTCGTCCCACTGCCGCCTGTAGGCCTTCAGGGCCTCCACCGTGTCCCCGGTCATGGCCTCGTTGATGCTCAGGCGCGGGAAGACCGCCCGCGTGGCCGCGATCCCGTCCTTGATGTAGTGCAAGGGCACCGCGCGCACCCGGGGCCGGGTCTTCTCGGGCATGGCCTTGAACTGCTGCACGAACTGCTCCACGACCGACTTGCCGGTCTGGTTGTTGGCCGCCTTCGCATCGTGCGGTAGCCACACCACCCCGAGCCGGCCGGGGAATCTGGTGATGTCGGCGATGTGGTCGAAGATCGTGGTCCCGGTGGTGGCCTTCACGTACACCAGCCGCACCGAGCGGTCGAGCGCGATCTGGAACGCACCCGCCACCGTGGCGTCCGTCATCCCGATGTCAAAGGCCCAGTGCAGGGGCAGCTTCGGGTCGTACAGGTCGACCTGCACCACCCGCCCGTCGGCAAACATCTCGTTCACCTGATCCGCGTAGATCGCGCCCTTCAGGGCCGCGTCGAAGCTGCACTCGTACTCCTGCGCGTACTCCTCCGGGTCCATGTCGCCCCGCAGGCGCTCCAGCTCGACCTCGGGGATGATCCCACTCTCGCTCGCCTTCAGGGTCAGCTCGAACCAGCCCTTGGGGTCCTTCTCGGCCTGCTTGAACACGTCGTGGAAGAGGTTCTTGCCCCGCGGGGTCGAGGCGAACACCCCCCAGCCCATGCGGTCCGAGAGTGCCGGCCGGATGACGGTCGAGAAGACCGTGGGCTTGAAGAGGGCGTACTCGTCCATCACCGCACCGTCGAGGTACATCCCGCGCAGCGAGTCCGCGTTGTCCGCGCCCAGAACGTAAATCACCGCACCGTTGATCAGGGTCACCTTCAGTTCGCTCTCCTGCGGCGGCTTCGCAAGGAACGGCCCCGCGGCGTCCTTCAGGTACGCCCACGCCACCCGCTTGCTCTGCGAGTACGTCGGGCCGATGTAGGCGAACTGAGGGTTCTTGCGTTTGCACTGCAGGGCACCCAGCACCAGATCGTTGATCAGGGCCACCGTCTTGCCGGCGCGTCGGTGAGTCAAAATCGCCGCCCAGCGCTGGCGGCGTTTGTGAAACTCGATGAACTGGGGGCGCGGCTTGTAATTTAGTTCAAGGTTCATGGGGCGGCATTCTAGGATAAAATCGCGCGGTCGGGACAGGCTTTGCAAGGCTTGCCGGGTGCTCACTCACTCGGCTCACCGACAACCTTCAACTTTGAGTGAGCATGCCATGAACCCCCGACTTCCCGACCTTTCGGCGCTCGCGCCCCTCCTCGCCTCGCTGGACACCGCCAATCAGGCGCAGCAGCTCGGCCGCACCCTGCGGAAAAGAGCCAACGTGGCCAAATGGAGCCGGGAGAACCCGGACGGCCGGGCCGCTATCGGGGCGAAACGTCGGTCAACCAAGCTCCAACGCACCCCACCGTGGGCCGATCTGAAGGCCATCGAGGCCATCTACACCCGGGCGCAGCTTCTGGGCGAGCACGTGGACCACATCATCCCCCTGCGGGGCAAGTTGGTGTCCGGCCTCCACGTTGCCGAGAACCTGCAGTGCCTGCCCGCGACCGAAAACCAGCGCAAAGGCAACAAGTTTCCGTTGTTTTGAGATACAACGAAAAATTGTTTTTGGAAAATAGACTTCGTCTGCCCCGGGGTCGCGTTCACTTTTTCGGCCCCCCGCCCGCCTCTTTTTCTGGCGCAGGGGGCCGGCCACCGCGTGCGTGGCGCGCGAGCACGAGGGCTCGGGAAACTACGCACACATAGGGAATGCTATGCTTTTAGGAGCGTCAACTTAACATATGATACATCGCATTAGATAAGCCCTGCCGCATGTATGGCGTATCTGCTACATCTGCTGCTATCAATACTATAGCCAGCCACTTATCCACAGGATGCCCCCTCCTGAAACCATAGCAAGCTAGGGGTTTACCCTACCACAGCTCGTCGGCACCGAGCCGCTGCACGGGGCTCGGGGCCTCGGGGCTGTCTACCCCCTCGCGCAGGTCCTCGAAGCCCTCCACGGGCCTCGCCAGCACCTCCAGCGGGGCATCGT
>Ga0105096_10000764_pt1 | contig 12167 bp, 6 predicted proteins | sample PPLLak3cmMay2015_FD_87036 | JGI IMG/M metagenome (GOLD analysis project Ga0105096, IMG submission 87036) | Freshwater sediment microbial communities from Prairie Pothole Lake near Jamestown, North Dakota, USA - PPLs Lake P7 Core (1) Depth... | ecosystem: Environmental > Aquatic > Freshwater >... | reverse complement strand
GCGCTCGCCTGGGCGAACTGCTGAGCGAACTGCGATGGCGGTGGATCGACGGCCGGCGCGGGCGGGGGTTCGGGCGCGGGAGGAACTCCCACTTCGCTGGCGAGTTCCTGGATGTCGCTATCGATTTTCACGAGAACTTGTCGAGCCGTCGCGTAACTTTCCGGGTGAATCGAGGTGGCGTCGAGCGGGTTGTCGCCGCCGCGGATTTTCAAAAACCCGGCTGCTTGCACGAACGTCTGATCGCCGAATCCGGGGACCTCGCGAAACTGTTCTCGATTGCGAAACGGCCCTTGCCGCAGGCGGTGTTCGTACAAGCGTCGCGCGGTGAGTTGATTGAGTCCGGAGACGTAACGCAGCAGGGCGGGACTGGCCGTATTGACGTCGACCCCGACGTAGTTCACGCACGACTCGACGACTTCGTCCAGTGAATCGCGCAAGTGCTTGGCCTTGAGATCGTGCTGATACAGTCCGACGCCGATGTTGGCCGGATTGATCTTCACCAGTTCGGACAGAGGATCGAGCAGGCGGCGGCCGATCGATACGGCTCCCCGCACCGTCGCGTCGTACTTGGGAAGTTCCTCGCGACCGATTGGGCTTGTGGAGTAAACGCTCGCACCGGCCTCGTTCACGACCACGTAGGCGATGTCGCTGTCGGCCAGTTCGCTCCCCAGAATATCCGCGATCAGTTGTTCCGTTTCGCGGCAGGCCGTCCCGTTTCCAATCGCCACGACCGACAGATGTTGCTTACGAATGATCTCGACCAACCGCGTGCGACAGAGCTGTCGATGTTGTTCGCTGCCGATCACGTGAATGGTGCTGTGATCGATCAGATTGCCGAATTCATCGAGGGCCGCGAGCTTGCAGCCGCTGCGAAATCCTGGATCGATCGCCAGCACTCGGCGGCCATGGACGGGGGGCTGCAACAGCAGTTTGCGGAGGTTGCGAATGAAAACTTCGACCGCGTGCTGCTCGGCGCGCTCCGTCATCTCGCGGCGAATTTCCCGTTCGAGGCTGGGAACGACCAGCCGGCCGAGGCTATCCCGCACGCATCCGCGCAAGAATTCGGCGTGAGGATGTCCTTCGGGGATCAACAGTTGCTCGGCCTCCGCCGACATCGCAGGCGAATCTGCCTCGATTCGCACGCGCAACACGTGGGCGCGTTCGCCCCGATTGATCGCCAGAATGCGATGCGCGGGAACTTTTCCGAGCGGTTCCTGGTATTGGTAGTAGTCCTTGTAGAGGCTTTCGAGCAGCTTTTGCTTTTTCTTCTTTTTCGCGTCGCGCGCCGCGGCGCGTGCCTGTTGCTTGGCGCTGAGCCGGGAAGCCAACGGTCCGGGGGACAATACGGGAATCGCGGTCGGACTGATGATCACGCGAGGACCATCGGCCGGAGTGAATCCTGGCAGATCATTCACTGGATTCGCCGCAGCCGCGGTCGGCTCGATGGGCTCGGTCGCCACTTCGTCCGCGCTTCCGGTCGCGCTGGGACTTTCGCTCGATCCTTCGCCCTCGGTCGCCTCCCCGGCTCCCGTTACACTCGCCGGGTCAGGCTCCGAGTCGTGTTCGTCGTCGTCGTGAAGTTCGTCGCTGTGGATCTCGTCATCATGGAGCTCACCGTCGTGGAGCTCGTCATCGTGCGCGAGTTCCTCGTCGTGCTCGTCATCCTCGTGGGTGTCTTCGTCATGTGACTCTTCGTCATGCGTTCCCTCGAGCGCTTCGCGAGACAATTCGTCCACGGGGGCCGCGTCCGAGTTTTCCGCGCCATTCAGGTCCGCGGCATCGATCGCCGCTTCGGCGACCAGGGGCAAGCCATCGGGGCCGAGGACCGGCGGACCATCGACGGTCCCAGTCGCTGCTTCAGCCAAGTGCGCTTGCAGCTCGGCATGGTCATCGGCTTCCTGTTGAGCTTGCTGGGCCGCGGCCTGGGCCGCTTCGGCACGCTTTTCAGGTTCGATCCGGGCGCTGGTGAGTCGGCCGGACCGTTGGAGGATGCGGCGCAGCCGACTGCGAAGTTCGGCCCGTTCGCTGAATCGCTCGGCCATCAAATGTCCGACCCCCGACAAAACGTCGTCGACGGTGGACAGTTTGAGGTCGGGGTTGATGAATTCGGCGGCTCGCGCCGCCAGATCCGTCGCGGCCGGATTCGCGGTCAGAATCTCTTCGGCCAGCGGCTCGAGCCCACGTTGGCGGGCCAGCGTGGCGAGCGTCTGCTTCTTGGGCTTATAGGGGAGGTACAAGTCTTCCAGGTGCTTCAGCGACCTGGACGCTTGAAATTGGTGGGCCAAGTCGGGTGTGAGCCGCCCTTGCGCTTCCACGGACTTCAGAATCGTCTGTTTCCGCTCGACTAACTGTCGTTGTCGACGAACGTCCGCCTGGATGAGGCGAATCTGCTCTTCGTCGAGCCCTCCAGTTTGGTCTTTACGAAAACGCGTGATGAAGGGAACGGTATTCCCCTCGTCCAGCAGTTCTACGGTGCGTTGAACTTGCTCTCGGGGGATGCCCAAGTCGCGAGCGACCAGCCCCAGGTCGATGCTTAAAATCAGTTCCATAACGGGCTCGGCGGTCGCGCCCTCTCGTCACAAGACTTGATCTGACAGGAATTTACTAGTCGGGAATCTAAGCGGACGCGGCCAAGGTTGTCAAGGATTGCCAATCCAAACGACCGCAAGGATTAGAAGCGAGGTAAGGCAGGAAACCGGGTGAATGGATCAAAGTTCTACCGATTGCCAAGAAAAAATTGAGTTCCTGGCCAATACACGAAACCGGGATGCCGTTGGCTGCCGATAACAAGGGAACGACGAAGCCTACTCCAAGGAAGGATACAATGGCTCACACTCGCTTACGCCTTTACCAGGAACCCCAGGAAGACGGAGCCGAATTGGATCGTCCGTCGCTGCCCATTCGCCAGCAAGTGACGGTTTCGCTGAGCGAAGTCCTGCCGTTGCTCGCAGATGCCGCGCAGGGCGAACGGATGTGGCTCCGCGACTTCGACGACGACCCGATTTCCATCTCGACCGATTTGTACGAGATGTTATTGGCCTACCAGCACTTCCGTCGTCCGTCGGCTTAAGTTCGCGAAGGCCTGGACGCGTGCCGATGCGATGCACTCAGGCTCAGCGTGGCTGAGCCTTTTTTTGTGCGCCAAGGGCTCGCGAGCCCGAGGTTCCTCGACGACCTCTCATGGTGCGGAGGAACAATTCCGTGAACACGAATAATTCGCCTCCGTCGCCGCTCGACGGAGCCCAACCGGCTGCATCGCCCCTCGTCGCGTCGTCCCCCGAGGACCCGCACGAGAGTCACATCGACGATCTGATTCGGCAGATCAAGGAATCGGCTGACAAGTTGGCCGAGGATCGTTCGTCGCGAGGCGATTTGAAGCTGCTCAGTCGAGCCTTGCGCGAGCTCCGCTACGCCCTGAAAGTTTTCTCGCCATTTCGTCGACAACGCAAAGTTACGGTCTTCGGCTCCGCCCGAACGTTGCCGGATGATCCGGCCTATCAGCAGGCGATGGATTTCGGCCGAGCGATGGCGCAGCACAATTGGCTGGTGGTGACGGGCGCCGCGAGCGGCATTATGGAAGCCGGGCATCGTGGCGCCGGCCGCGAGCACTCGATGGGTCTGAACATCATGCTGCCGATGGAGCAGGCGGCGAACGAATTCATCGCCGGGGACGCGAAGCTCGTCCACATGAAATACTTTTTCACGCGCAAGCTGATGTTCGTGAAGGAATGCGACGCGGTGGTCTGCTTGCCCGGGGGCTTCGGCACGCTCGACGAAGGCATGGAAGTCATCACGCTCTTGCAGACCGGCAAACGCGACATGATCCCCGTCGTGTTGCTCAACGCCCCCGGCGACACGTATTGGGAACACCTGCAGGACTTCGTCCAGAATCAACTGCTCAAGCGAGGCATGATCTCGCCCGATGATCTGGCTCTCTACCGCATCACCGACAGCTGCGCCGACGCCGTCGACGAGGTGCTGGGGTTCTTTCGCGTGTATCAGGGGATGCGTTTCGTCAAACGGCAACTGGTGTTTCGACTGCGTGCCCCCCTGTCGGACTCGACCGTCGCGCAATTCAACGTCGAATTCGGCGACCTGTTGTCCGAGGGCCGATTCGTGCAGTGCGGACCGCTTCCCGACGAAAGGGACGAGCCCGAACTGGCCGCTTTCCCGCGCTTGGCTTTTGCCTTCAACCGGCGCAACTTCGGCCGCTTGCGCATGCTGATCGATCGCATCAACGCCACGGCTGATTCGCCATGACGCGCGGGATGTCTTGCCCGCTGCGATTGCCACCCGCTAAGATTTTGCGTCGCCAATACTCACATTCGCGCTGAAAGGGATGTCACATGCCACGCTGGTTCCAAGACAACTCGCTGTCGATCGGCCGCACGCCGATGGTCCAACTGAATCGCGTCACGGACGGAGCTCCCGCGACGGTGCTGGCCAAGATCGAAGGGCGAAATCCGGCCTATTCCGTCAAGTGCCGCATCGGCGCGGCCATGATCTGGGACGCCGAACAGCGCGGGTTGCTGGGTCCCAATAAGGAACTGGTCGAGCCCACGAGCGGCAACACGGGGATCGCCCTGGCGTTCGTCGCCGCCGCGCGGAAGATTCCGCTCACGTTGACCATGCCAGAGACGATGAGCATCGAACGCCGCAAGCTGCTGGTGGCCTACGGCGCGAAGCTCGTGTTGACCGAAGGCCCGCGCGGGATGCCGGGCGCGGTCGCGAAGGCCGAGGAAATCGCGGCGTCGGATCCGCAGCGTTATGTGCTCCTGCAGCAATTCCAGAATCCCGCCAACCCGGCGATTCACGAAAAAACGACTGGACCGGAAATCTGGGACGATACCGACGGCGCCGTCGATGTCTTCGTTTCGGGGGTCGGCACCGGAGGCACGATCACTGGCGTGTCGCGCTACCTCAAGAAGACGCGGGGCAAGGCGATCACGTCCGTGGCCGTGGAGCCCACGTCGAGTCCGATTCTCACGCAACAACGCGCCGGTCAGCCGCTCAAGCCCGGGCCGCACAAGATCCAAGGGATCGGTGCCGGTTTCGTGCCCGGAGTGCTCGACATGTCGCTGGTCGACGAGATCGAACAGGTGACCAACGAAGAGGCCATCGCCTTCGCTCGACGCCTGACCCTGGAAGAAGGCATTCTGGCGGGAATCTCCTGTGGAGCGGCCGCGGCCGTCGCGGTGCGACTGGCCAAACGGCCCGAATACGCCGGCAAGACCATCGTCGTCGTCCTCCCCGACTCGGGCGAACGCTATCTGAGCTCGGTCCTCTTCGAAGGTGTCTTCGACGCCGAAGGCAAAGCCAAATAGACGGCCAGTGGCATAGGTCCGGAATGGATGTGCCACCGTCCGTCCTCTGAAGTCGGTCCACCATGATCGGATCGATGTTCCACGGAGTCGGACGGTGCTTTGTCGCTTGTGGACGCCGCGTCCCCAATCGCACCGTCCGAGCCGATGGTGTGCCTCGTGGCCGTGGACGACGGGCGTCGGCTACGGACGGTGGCACCTAGCTTACTTGCTCTGAGTTCTCCGTGAACTCTGTGGCAAGAAATACTCCAGAAACTCCACGTGGTCAAAACGCCCTCGACTTTTCACATTGCATCGATCGGCGTTCTGTTGTTATCCTTCGCCGCCCTCAGAGTCTGTTTGAGTGCGCGCGGGTTCCTCGTCGTCCCAGGGACGGCGAGAACCGATGGATCGGTTCATTACGGAAAAACGTTTCGCCCTGCGGGGTGGGGCCGGAGCAAGGATGCTCATGATGCATACGATTTCACGAATCGTTGGGTTGGGGCTTCGCTGGCGGTTCGCCTGCACGCTGATTCTTTTCGGCGGACTCGCCCTGGGCGGCGCCGCGCCGACCATTTACGCTCAGGAAGCCGAATGGATTTGGTCGCCTGATCAGCAGCAAGGCAGCGTGCCGGTAGGTTCCTGCTACTTTCGCAAGTCGATCAGCGTGCGCAACGCGGAAGCGGCGAAACTGATCATCGCGGCCGACGATTCCTACGAAGTTCGCGTCAATGGTCGACTCGTCGGCAACGGCAGTGGCGCCAAGCGGATGGTCGAATACGACATCGCGCGGATGTTGAGCCGCGGCAGGAATCTGATTGCCATTCGCGTGACGAACAGCGCGGGTGGAAACGCGGGGTTGGTGGCGCGCGTCATGGTCAAGGAAGCGAACGCCGACTGGGCGTCGTTTTCGACCGATGCCTCCTGGAAGTGCAACCACAATCCCCTGCCGCTGTGGGACACGTCGCTTTACAACGACAGCCGCTGGGCGAATGCCAAATCGCTGGGCCGATTGGGCGAAACGGTTCCCTGGGATCGCCAGGCGGAGGTGGCGGCGGAGGACACGGATCGCAATGAACGATTCCGCATCAGTTCGGAATTCACGGTCCAGCGTCTGATCGACGGCCAGGACACCGGCTCGCTGATCGCCATGGCCTTCAACGAATTCGGTCACGTGATCGTGTCGCGCGAAGGGGGACCGCTCCTGATCATCTTCGACAGCGACAAAGACCAGCAACTCGACAAGTCCCGCGTCTACTGCGACAAGGTCAAGAATTGCCAGGGCATCCTGCCGCTCAACGGCGATGTGTTCGTCACGGCGGATGGCCCCGAGGGCGCCGGACTCTATCGGTTGACCGACACGAACCGCGACGGCACGCTCGAGGAAGCTCGCTTGCTGGTGAAGTTCAAGGGAACCATGGGCGAACATGGACCTCACGCCATCACGCTTGGTCCGGACGGCCTCCTGTACATCATGCTCGGCAACCTGACGGACGTGGATGGCGAGGTGGACGAAGCCAGCCCGCATCGAAACTTCTACGAAGGAGATATCGTTCCGCGCTTCGAGGATCCGGGTGGTCACGCGTTTGGCGTGAAGGCGCCGGGTGGCGTCGTCATTCGTACCGACACGTCGGGCAGCGTCGTGCAGCGCTTCGCGGGAGGCATTCGCAATGCGTACGACATGGTCTTCACCCGCGAAGGCGAACTCTTCACGCACGACAGCGACATGGAGACCGACGAAGGAACTCCCTGGTTCCGTCCCACGCAGCTCTTTCACGTCGTCCCCGGGGGCGAATACGGTTGGCGGAGCGGCTGGGCGCGGTGGCCGGAACATTTCATCGATAATCTCCCCCCGTCGCTCGACACCGGACGAGGTTCTCCCACCGGTGCCGTCGCCTACAACCATTACGCCTTTCCGGTCCGCTATCAGAACGTGATCTTCCTGGCCGACTGGACGCAGGGTCGCATCCTGGCGGTGCGCATGAAGAAAAATGGCGGCTCGTATACCACGACCAGCGAAACGTTCCTCGAGGGTGATCCGCTCAATGTGACCGACCTGGACGTCGGTCCGGACGGCGCGCTGTACTTCGTGACCGGTGGACGCGGCACGGCCGGCGGACTCTATCGAGTGGCGTGGCGCGGCAAGGTCCCCAAGGAGTTTTCCGATCTGGGCGAGGGGATCAGCGCGGTCATTCGCCAGCCGCAGATGAACAGCGCCTGGGGACGACAGAGAATCGCCCGTTCCAAGTCGCAGCTGGGAGTGAACTGGGAACGCCTGCTGGAAGGGGTGTCCCGCAGCACGGCGAACCCGGCCGAATACCGCACGCGAGCCTTGGAAGTCATGCAGCTCTTCGGTCCTCCTCCGTCCAGCAAGTTGCTGATTGACCTGTCGCGCGACAAGAGCGAGGCGGTGCGGGCTCGCGCCACGGAACTCATGGGACTCCATCCCACCGAGCCCATCGGCGAGCGGCTGGTGGAACTTTTGAAGGATGACGACCGCCTGGTACGACGACGCGCATGCGAGGCCTTGAGTCGCGCGAAGCAGCCGGCCTCGTTCGATGATCTCAAGACGCTGCTGGCCTCCGACGATCGCTTCGAGGCCTGGGCCGCTCGACGATTGCTCGAACAACAGCCCGTCGACGAGTGGCGCGAGGCCGCGCTGTCGTCCACCGATCAGCGGATCTTCATTCAGAGCGCCCTGGCGCTCATGACGGCCGCTCCGGATCGAGAGAATGCCATGGCGGTCATTACTCGGGTTCGGGAAGTGACGCAGAAATTCGTGAGCGATCGGAATTTCGTCGACATGCTGCGCGTGGTGCAAGTCGCCATTCACCGCGGCGAACTGTCGGCCAGCGAATTGACCGACGTGCGCGATTGGCTCAGCGAGGAATTCCCGGCCGGTGATCCGACCATGAATCAGGAACTCGTCCGGCTGCTCGCCTTCCTGCAAGCCGGGTCGATCACCGATCGGTACGTCGAATACCTGAATTCGAAGGCTCGACCGTTGGAAAAAATGCACATCGCGATGCATCTGCGGTTCATCGACGAGGGTTGGAAGCCCGATCAACGCCTGGTGCTAATCGACTACCTGGAAAAGACGGCTCGCACCGAGACGAGCTCGAATCTGCCCGTGTACGTGCGCAATGCGGCGCGTGATCTCGCGCGTTCGTTGAGCGAGGAAGAAGGGCAAAAGGTGCTGGAAAAGGCCGTCGAGTGGCCGAACGCCGCCCTGGGCATTCTGTATCGACTGCCACACCAGATGGGTCCCGAGGAAATTGCCGTTCTGACGAATATCGATCGCAAATTGGTCGAGAAGAACGAGGATTCGGCCAAGCCCTTGTTGGTCGGCATTGTCGCGGTCCTCGCGCGCAGCGGTGATTCCACGGCGATGGAGTATCTCCGCGAGGTGTGGTTGCGTGATCCCGAACGGCGCCAGTCGGCGGCCATCGGGTTGGCTCAACAGCCAGACGGGCCGAATTGGGACATCCTGGTGCGCAGCCTGTCGTTTTTGGATGGAGCGGCCGCCGTAGAGGTCATGGACAAGCTGCTCACCGTCGAGGACGCTCCCGCGGAACCCGAGTACCTGCGCCAGTTGATTCTGCGCGGCCTCGCGCTCAAGGACCAAGGAGGCGACAAGGCCGTCGCGCTCCTCGAACACTGGGCCGAAGAACCGGTCGCACCGGCTGGCGAGTCATGGGAAAAGGGTCTGGCCGCCTGGCAGGAGTGGTATCGCCAGAAGTATCCCACGCTCCCCCCGCCCATTCCACCGGCGGCTGAGGCGGACCCCAAGTGGAAGTACGACGAATTGCTGGAGTATCTCACCAGCGGCGAAGGTCACAAGAAGGGATCCGCGCAACGGGGCGCCGCGATTTTCGCCAAGGCCTCGTGCAACAAGTGCCATCGCTTCGGTAAGACCGGCGAGCAGATCGGGCCCGATTTGTCGACGGTGAATAAGCGGTTCATGCGCAAGGAAATCCTGGAGTCGATCATCTATCCGTCGCATGTGGTGTCCGATCAGTACGCTTCCCAGAACGTGACGACGCTCAGCGGCAAGGGCTACACAGGCATGGTCGTGCCGGGCGCGAAGGGGGAACGGATCGTGCTCCAGGCCAACGGCGAGAAAGTGGTGGTGCGCGAGGATGACATCGACGAGATCCAGCGCAGCCCGCAGTCGTCGATGCCCACGGGACTGCTGAACAACTTGACCTTGGAAGAGATCACCGACCTGTTCGCGTTTCTAACGACTCCTGCCGGCGAGAATCTGGCGAGTCGCCCTGCCGAACCGACCACCAAGCGGCGCTAGGGCTTGGGCACAGGATGTGGCACCCCCTTCACAACCCGAAGCGCGAGCGAGGCTGTGCGGGGTTCACGTGTTGTTCCTCGGCGAGCTCCGCGCCTCCGCGCTTCAAATCTTTGAATTCTTGAAGCGCGAAGGCGCGGAGGTCGCTGAGAAATCGGTGTGGGGGGGAGGAGCACCAATGGCTTGCGGCCCGCTGTTGGTCGACCAATAATCAGCGATTGGCACAGTTTCCTGGTTCCCTCCGCGAATCACCCGCATGGTCGATCATCCGCTTGTCGAACCCGCTGATCGCGCGGTGCTCGAACAATTCCTGGATTACTTCCACATTCCGCGCGAGCTTTCGCCGCGGGAACTGCTCCGTCGCACGGTGGCCGCGTTCGCTCGGCTTCCTTATGAAAACCTGACCAAGATTATCAAGCACGACGTGTGCGGCGCCGCCGAGGCGTCCCGGCGGGGGCCTGGCGAAGTCGTCGCGGATCATGTGGCCTGGGGGACGGGCGGAACGTGTTTCTCGCTCACCGCGGCGCTCGTGCATCTGGTGCGGGCGATGGGCTGGCGAGCCGAACCGCTGCTGGCCGACCGGCGGTATGGCGCCGACACGCACAGCGCCTTGCTCGTGTGGATCGACGAACAGCCGCATCTCGTGGATCCCGGGTACTTGATCGTCGAGCCCATCCCGTTGGACATTCGCGAACCTCGCCGGATCGTGACTTCGTTCAACGAACTCGTCCTGACGCCGCGCGACGGAGGCCAGCGTCTGGAACTTGCCACGACTCAGCAGGGCTCGACCACGCATCGCCTGACCTTCAAGACACAACCGGTCGACGCGGGGCAGTTTCTGCGCGCGTGGGATGACTCGTTCGACTGGGAGATGATGCACTACCCGGTTTTGACGCGGGCGAGCGATGCCGGGCAGGTCTACCTGCAAGGTCAACGGCTGCAGCATCGCAGTCGTGCCAAGGTCGAGCGACAGGAATTGTCGGAAGAGCAACTGATCGAGCGCATCGCGGCGGAGTTTGGCATCGCTCGCGAGATGGCCCGCCGGGCGCTCGGCGTGCTCGCGCGCAAGTCCCGGCTGGTGGAGCGTTAATCGATGGCTGCACCGCAAGAGGTCGTTCCGGTCAAGCTGATCGTCGGCGTGCTCTGGACCGATCGGCAGAAATTGCTCGCCGCGACCGACGCGATGTGCGACGCCTGGGGCGAGATCGACTTCACGGGCCCCGATCGGCCGTTCGACGCCACCGATTACTACGATCAGGAAATGGGAGGTCAGCCGCAGCGGCGACTCGTTTCCTTTCGACACCTCGTCCCGCCAGAATCGCTGCGCGCGATGAAACTGTACGCGAACGCGATCGAGGACAATCTGGTTGAAGGGGGCGGGCGGCGAGTGAACCTGGACGTCGGGTATCTGGATCACGCGAAAATCGTGCTGGGGAGCCTGAAATACGCGGGGCAAAAAATTCACTTGGGGGACGGCGTCTACGCGGACCTGATCGCCCGCTTTCGGGACGGGAGATACCAGCCGTTCGAATGGACGTTCCCCGATTTTCGCGACGGGCGTTACGACGGCGAACTGGCGGCGATACGTGATGAATACCGTCGTCAATTACGCGACGGGCAGGGTGCGCGGTTGTAACGGTCAGAGGGGGCCTATTTTTCTGTCCGACATTTTTCTGTCGGTGCCTTTCCGATCCCGCGGGGAAGAAAAGACACCGACAGAAAAATGAGGGACAGGAATATCAAGAGTACGAAATCGAGACGCCCCGAACTGCCGAGCCTACGCAGGGATCACGATCCGTCGAACTCCTCGCGCAGCCAGACCGCGGCGGCGTCCCAGGCGTCGGCGGCGGCGCGGAAGTCGACCTCCATGCGCCGCAAGGGAACGTCGCCAGCGTGCTTCGGTTTTGCGAGGACTTGCGGGTTGAGCGGGAATTGGCCGCTCTCGCCTTGCGCCAACCGCTGCTCGACTTCGGCGCGCAGCAGATAGTCGATCAGCTTGCGGGCAGCCTCGGGGTGAGGGGCGTTGCGCAGCAAGCAGAGCGAATTAGGAATGAACAGACAGCCCGCCTCGCCTTCCGCTTGATCCGGAAAGACAATCGCCACGGGGCGCGCCTGTTCGATCTCGATGAAAGCATCGTCCGTGTCGGTCACTCCCCACGCCAATTGACCTCGCCCGACCGCCACGGCCACTTGCTTGTTGCCCGACATGATCCGTGCGTTCGTCTTGACCTCACGGAAGAAGTTCCGGGCTGGTTCGGTGCCAAGTTTGGAAAACAGCACGGCGGCATGAGTCGCGGTGGTGCCGAACAGCGGCTTGGCCAGGCCGACTCGGCCCTGCCAGCGCGGATCGGCCAGTTCGGCGACCGTGCGCGGCCGTTCGGCATCGGGAACCAGTTCGGTGTTCACGATGATCACCCGCGCTCGCGCGGCGAAGCCGTACCAGTGGCCGTTGGCCGAGCGTACATCCGCCGGAAAGGGTTCAGCGGCGGGAGACAGATAGGCGTCGAGCAGTCCTTCGCGTTCGAGCCGCAACGTGGGGAGAATTTCGTTATTCCAGAACACTTCGC
>Ga0105096_10000763_pt1 | contig 12189 bp, 13 predicted proteins | sample PPLLak3cmMay2015_FD_87036 | JGI IMG/M metagenome (GOLD analysis project Ga0105096, IMG submission 87036) | Freshwater sediment microbial communities from Prairie Pothole Lake near Jamestown, North Dakota, USA - PPLs Lake P7 Core (1) Depth... | ecosystem: Environmental > Aquatic > Freshwater >... | reverse complement strand
TGGTCAGAACAAAAGAAACGAGCATTGTCACACTACACCAACGAGCAATTGTTCTACATCATTGAGACTGCGACTGAAAATGACATCTTCTTCTACAGGAACAAATATTCCAAGGTCACTGGTGATGCTCTCCTCTCCGCAACAATGAACCTTACACTCAATTACCATATTCCCTATGTCTACTTGCAAGGTATTGAGAACGTCTCGAGATTCATCTACCGTCTTTGTATGCAATGCTACAAGAAAGAACAAGTATACGACAAGGATCCATTACATAGTTACGACAAGTCTCTTTTGGCATCCGTCAAATCTCAGAAAAATAAGAACATGACACCAGCAGTGTTCTTCCTGTACTGCCTGCAAGGAGTTCCCGGTATTTCGTACAAAACCGCCAAGAATATCAGCGGTATGTTTGACGACAACATGTTGTCATTTATCGACACGTTGCGGGACGACCCGTCTTGTGAACATCTCGATATCCTGTACAAAAAGAAGTATGGAAGGAGTCCGAACAAGACCGCTTTGAAGATTATGTCGCGGATGTTTTTGAGTGATATATAAAAACTACGTTTTAGTTTCATGTATGACAACCTTTGGGGATGTTATATATTGTTTCAACAGAAATATAATAAGAAAATCAGTCAAAGAATTCATTTGTATTCGATTTGTCCAATCCTTCCCCAGCAAATGTATGTCATTGTTCTACCATACTCTGTTGTAAACAAACTAAAAAGTTTTCAAATGTACTGGTACGATATTGATACATGGTGAACTAGGTGCATGGATGGACATTTCAATATTAATTTTATTTAAATGAGGAAAACCCAGTAACACTTCCATTCCAAAAAAAAATGATATTTCTTTCACTTGATTTACCAGAGAAGCAATTTTCCAACAATAATAATTTGTTTTCTATACGAAGAATAGAAAATAACAACAACCAAGAATCATTCTTTTCAAAGAAGGATGGCCACCCCACTTTGGTTTAGCAACAGCCCATTTGCCGAGGACCCAGCCAACCAGAAGATCACCTTCTCCTGCTTGCCACCACAAATCCAAGCTGCCATCTTGCATCCCGAAGAAGACATTTACGCGCTTCTCAGGGCCTTGTCGTACCTGATGTACTATGAGGTGCCTTCTTCTCTCTTGCATTTGGTGGAAAATGTGGACGTCAATGAGGACGATGAGAAGGTGAATGCCCGCTTGCAGGGTGTTGACCGCCTATTTTTGGCCAAGTACGTCAAGGACTTCCAAACCATGATGGAGCTTGACGCGGATGTGCGCATGTTGCATGCGGCCAAGCGGGGCAAGCTAGAGTGGCTGGTGTATCTGCACGCCAATGGCTGTCCGTGGGATGTGATGGTATGCCGTGAGGCCGCAACGCATGGCCACTTGGCCTGTCTCAAGTACTTGCACGCCAATGGCTGTCCGTGGGACGACCACGTTCCAAAACTCGCAGCTGACGGTAATCATATGGACTGCTTGGTGTACGCCCTTGATGAGATGTGTGACGTGCATCGCTACGTCATCTGGCCGGTTGACGCCGCTACGGGTATATGTAATGAGGAGGCCTGTAGGATGGTCGAGCAGATGGTACCTGGCTATGAGGCATATTTTCATTTGCCCCAACGAAACCTACCCCGCCTGAATTTTGCCCTGACTCGGTTGCAGCCAAATGTAATTTAAGACCTTATATCTTTTTGGATAATTCATATTTAAGAATGTATATTGGGAGTGTGTCGACAATACCTGGACGATTGTCCAGTCTTTTAAACGTACTTGAAAAATTCAAAGAACAGAGCAGAAAACCTGATGTATTGCTTGTTACGATCGCGAAATATTATCCACGATTGGGAAAAGAGTATCCCTTGGAAGATATTCGTACCTTGGAGACTTATTTGGAAACCTATCCTGTCGAAAGTCATCTCATGCATGTTGACGTGGACATTGGGCCATCCGTCAAACTCACCGTCCCCTTGCAATACCTGGCGGGGAGAGAGCATCTTCATCTTCCCAACAAAAGCAAGAACGACGCTATCCTGATCTTTGACGACGACAGTGTCTTTTATGAAAAGGGGGTAGAGTTACTGATACAAGCACACGAAAAGGATGGGAGTGCCGTGTATGGACTCATGGGCGTCATCGAAAATGGAGACTCGAAGGATCCTACGTTCGTTCACGGGGAATTCGTCCACGATTCGTACGTCGACGTCGACGTCATGGGAGGGTATCGTGGTGTCTTGTACCCTATCAAGCAATTAGTACATGACAAGGGCGTGGACGACGATGAAAAACTTGACTTGATTCATTGGGTGGACCTTTTCGTGGAAGCGCATCAGTCCAAGAACTTGATTGCGATGCACGACGATCACATCTTTGCCTATTATTGTTCGTATCGCAAGATTCCAAAACGTGTGATTCACATTCCAAACGCCAACGGTCGATTGTTCTATGAACCGATTGGCAACACGGATGGTATCTTTGCAGATACAAATTCCGAAGTATCCTATAAAATGATTCAAGAAATTGTGAAACAATTTCTCATCGTCCACGACTGATTCGAGAGGAGCTTTTCGTCTACCCAAAGTTAATCTCCAATTTCATATGTACTTACACGCTGTCTATATAGACATGGACAGCGTATAAGTACATATGAAATTATAAAGTGGGCAAAGAAATGATTCAAACATAATTTATGTATCTACATAGAACTTAAATAATCTTGAAATCCGGGTACTCTTTTTTGAAGTCGAAGATGGTCCCACCAATTTCTTTGTAGACTTTGCGACGCGTTTGGAAGTGACGCTGCAATGTCGGGTTCTGGTCGATGATATCAAAGATCATTGGCTTGACATCCGGTCGACGTGTGATTCGACCCAAGTACTGAATATAGTACTCCTCCACATCTGCCGCCAATATCAACGTATCGAGAACATCGTGAGAGAAACCGACACCCGCCTTGTTTATCGTCGCCACCACTATCCGTGCATTCTTGTCAAAACTCTTGTCAGTTCCCATAAGTCGTGTGACATGATGCTGTCGTTCGGTCAACACCTTCAGAAGATGGTTGCCCTGTTCTTTCCGTTTGCACAAAATAAGAATATGACGATCGGGATATAAATCCACAAGACGCATGATCATGTCGTTTCGAGAAGGATGATTCGACTGGGCTTCAATAATATGATTCCAATCCAATTGACCGTTTCTCATCTGGATGATCGGCGGTACGAAGGACGTTTGGATTTTATACACGACGTGTTCGATCTGAAGTTTCCGAGTGATTCTTTCCGTCCCAAAATACAAGTCCATAATCTTGTCCATTCCATCGTTTCGGTAGGGCGTCGCACTCAGACCCACAAGGTACCGTGGCGTCAAATGCTGCAACGACTTTGAGAAATGCTCTGTACTGATCAAATGACATTCATCAATAATAATAAAGCCGAAGGACTGCAATTGCGCTTCCGTAAGCTTCGGGATGTTCAGAACATTCAGGACTAGGAAATCACTGTCGTCGTCGTATTTGTCAAATGTACAAGCGGTCGCCTTTCCGTCGCAATATTTATGAATGGATTCAATCCATTGATGAATGAGCAGGATGCGGTGCACCACGATCATGGTTCGAAGTTTGATTTTACAAGCGAGTTCCAAGGACAAGACACTCTTTTCAAAACCCACGTGCAATGCTAACAAAAGTGAGCCATTTTTATTCAGTAGTTGAATGGCTTCCTGACGCACCTCCACTTGCTTTTCTCTCAACGACCCAACAAACTTTGTTCGAATGGACGGGTAGGATTCGCGCGGTGGTCGAGAAAGACGTAGGGTAGTATTTGCAAAAGCAAACGGCATATAAATCGAATCATCCAAGCCGTAGATACGGTAGGTGATGACTTCTTTAGGTTGCTGTTGATAGGAACATTTTTGCATTTTTGGATTCTTGGATTTTGGCTGTGTTTTCTTCACATGCAATTCCTGCAGGATGATCCGTCGTAAAGGGTCGTCCAGTTGTTCAATCTTACAGACAATCGACATGTTTTTCTTGTTTTATACAATACAGTCACAGATAACCTCAAATCAATATTTAAAATGACGCTTCACGATTTGATACAAGTGAATAGGTTTCTCCTCGTTGATGAGACTGAGCATTTTGTGGCGATACATTCGATTAAAGTTGCGATCCTCATTATGCCAATCGTGCGCTTTCTTCAACAAAACATATTCTTGTTTCGGCAAAGAGACGTACTGCTTACGAATGTACCGATCAATGTACGCCTGGTGGAGATATTTGGAGACCTCGAATATCTGAGCCTCAAACTTATCCGCAATGACAATGAATTTTGGGTACAATTTGAAAAAGTCTTCCAACATCTTCACGTCCTGACGTACCTCAAAATACCGTAAGAACAAGTTCGGGTTGTTGTTTCGTATCGTCCAAAACTTTTTGTATTGTGCTTGAATGAATTTCATTTGCTGATTTTTCTCTTTGTGAAAGAGAATCACACCTTGGTACTCCCAACAATCTATCTTCCGAACATATTCGGTGAGCGTATCCACGGAGTCAAATTGGATAGACTCCATACGGGGAAGTTGTGAAAGGTTCTCGTCCACCATTTCCAAAGGACCGCTCAAATTGTCCTTTGCCAAAGAACCGACAAAGTACAGTGCTGGTTTGGTGGGGTCGATATTACACACAATCCTACTCTCAATAGTGGGTCGGAGTAAGAAAAAGTAGATTTTGGATTTGTCTAGTCGATGGTAGAAGGACTCCATAGTAGTCTCCTTATACAATGTAAAAATGTTATTCACGAACAATTGACCAAAAGAAAAATGCGATGACCAGTAGCTCTTGAAAGCGTCTAGTTTTCGATTCGTCGTAATGTTCCACGTATCGTGAAAGAAAACCCTGAGAAGGGTTCCTTCGATCGAAGGGTAGGCAACATAGTCTTCCAGCACCATTTGGGGCGCTTGAAAATCGTCGTCCACAACATATTCGTCCGTGAATGGAAGAGACGTTGCGACGACATTACCTTCCGCATCTTTTACGATACTTCGCTGGGATTTCAAATCCTCCCCATCCGACTCTTTGCATGTCTTGTAACAATATAGTTTTAGACTGTCTTTCTCATCGACGATACACACGTTTGTGTCGTCCTCTGCTTCCATAATTTTAATTTCGGGAGATATAACTAAAATGTCCTCCTGTTGTTCCATCGTTCTCTGATTGGATGTATACATTTGCTTAAATATTTTTACGTAGGTAGAAATGAAAACCGATTTTAAATCTTTTCATTTCATAGGTTCATACCTCTACATACTATGTGAGAGGAGTTCTTGCAGAAAATCTTTGAGTTCGCGAATCACACTCTCCGTCGAATCCAACGGTACAATATGAATGAGCATGGAGAAGAAACGAACCAGATAATTGGACTCGTTAATCACGGACGCTTTCACATTCTTCGACACAAGTACCACAAAATCCTGGGCATGTGATTTGAGAGCGACAATGTCCGGACCCTTGCCGTTGCTCGTGTCGTCGTCCTGGGGAAGGACTTGGTCGAGGGCGTGCACAACATTCATGACGGTTTGAAGATTGTTTTCATAGTATCGTAGCAGTCCGTCCGTCAAGTCTTTGGCGAGTTTGGAATTGGTATGACGCACGGCCAAATCATCTTTCGTGAAATCATACTGCGTGTCCAAATCGCGAGACATCTGTTGAAGGTACCGAAGTGAGAACCTGTCTACTTGTCGCCTTGCAGAAAAGTATTTCCAGGTAAGATAGATCGCCAAAAATAGGTAAACCATCACAAGCACCATCAAGAGAAACAGGGAAGTAGAGAGAAAGAGGCTCCACGCGCCATCACTTGCCTTCACTGTCTTCTTGAGTAATCTTTTAGATGAAGAAGGAGTCATGCACAATAATTTATTCTACAAAAAAGAAAAAATAAATTTCATGTTTGTGAAGAATACGAATTTGATGACATTGCTTTTCACAAAAAAAAAATATTCGAAAAAAAAAAATTTTTCTTATACAAATAAAGAATATAAAAATGTTTAGTCTTGAAGGAGCATTAAGAACCTGCAAGGTCGACACCTCTTGGGCCAACCGCATCCAATCGGATCGTTTTGAAAATCCCGAACTCATGGTCTGTCCCGTCTGGACTGGATTCGACAACGCTGGACGACCCGTATCCGCAGACTCCTACTACACCAAAGCCCCCGGATGTAACACACCCGAGGACCGCGTGTACGTAGAGAACGCCCTCCGTCCTCAATACTTCCAGTATGTGAACTTGGATGCGGAAGGTGTGGCGGGTAACATTTATGAGACCCAAAACAACATGCTCCACTACGACAACAATGTCCGCACCAAAGGCCTTGCCCAGATCAACCCCCAGATCACGGGTGAGTATGGATATGCGCCCAACGGTTCCCAAATCTACCCTCGTTGTACTTCTTACCCTTATGAACTGGGTCAGAAGCAACAAGCCCAATTGTCACGACAGATGCAGCAACTGCAGCACGCTCAACTGAACAATCAGAACAAACGCAACTCCGGTTTCTAAAGAGTGATGGATAAGGTATAGTATGAATTTTTTAATGAATCATTAAAAAAGCAAAAACCACAGAGAAGGAACAGGTCACAAGAATAATGAATAGGGTTGGTGATGTGTAAAAATTGATCTAAGCAAGATTTTAGAGACGGAGTACATATTTATTTAATGGGTGAAATGGATATAGTTGCATTCTCACAAATGGATAGATTGAACAAGTGCACGACGGACGTGCAAATAACGGATTCAAAGACCCATGAAGAACTTCTTGAACTTGGTGAAAACGATATGGAATCGAACGCTACTACGCACGAACATGTAGGGGTTCCCATCACAAAGAACGTTCGATATTTCAATATGGATATTTTAAAGTTTACGACACATATCCGTTTCGATTTGATATACTTGGACCCTCCCTACGAAACCAATCGTACGTTCAAAGTGAACTGTCTAGATGATGAAACAGGTTTTGACGATACATGGGCAGAACATCAGTACAAAGATTGGATGGATCAAGTCATCGTACATTTATCGAGGCTCTTGACACCGATTGGGACACTTGTTCTTCACATCTCTTCTGAAAAGAGTTTCACTGCGGAGACCGTCCTCCGAAAACACTTCAAGTGGGTGCAGAAAATATATTGGAAGAGGTGTCATGGTAAAAACACGGTGAAAAACAAACTAGGTGAAGTGATCGACGTTCTATTTGCGTGCAGTCATACTCCTTCGCAACACATCTTCAACATGGTCCATATCCCGATTCAAGACAATAGTGTCTGGGCGTTTCGAAACAAGGACGACAATGGATCGTATAGTCTAGGCGCTCTGAAACATGACCGAAGTCGAGTCGGTCATTTGTACACGATTTTGAAAGATGGGGTCGTCTATGAAAGCAAACATGGCTGGAAACAGGGGAAGGAAGCAGTGGAAGCGTTGATACAACAGAACCGTATCCACTTTGTCCCGAAGCAGCGGAACATGTATGTCAAGATCTATAAACACGAACACAAAGGCGTTCCCCTCTCCAATTTATGGAACGACATCCATTCAATCACGAGGACGTCGAAAGATCCACGATTGTACCCTACACAAAAACCCCAGAAATTGCTTGAACGGATTATCCACCTTTATTCAAACAAGGATAGTTATGTATTGGACCCAGTGTGTGGATCTGGGACCACTGGGTTTGTGGCAGATCGACTGGACCGAAAATGCATCCTCTGTGATATCAATAGTGATACACTGGAGATTATTCGAAAACGTTTCATCGACGCAAAGTACAATATATGAATCTTTTCATCATGCGTCAGTCATCATCATCCTTTGCTGGACAGTGGTATTCAACCGATGCGATTTTCGAATGAATACGATATCCATCTGAATCATGAATTCATGGAGAAAATGGTACAAACCCATTTTCTCGAAACATGGAATCCCCTGTACAGTCTTTCGAATACCAATCTACCTCTACCTCCGTTTCATTTAAAACAAGGTAATGTACATGAACATTCCCCGTTGAAAGGTCGAGCTCAATCAAGGAATTGTACTTTGTAGGTTCAAATAAATAGTACGTCGATGTTGGAAATATCTCCAGACAATCTCTCGTCCATTCACCTACATGTGCACCTACGTCCAGGATGATATCAAAACTCACACTCATATTGGGATTTCAATTTCTTCAAAAGATGTATAGCAGTCATCTTTCATTTTAGAATAGAGTAGGAGATTGTATTTATATCAAATTCTTGATATAAATCGTATCAAACAATGTCAGCAAATATTGCGGATTTTACAGTCTTCTCTAAATTTCTTGACAGCTCGTTCGACGTCTACATTCAGATTGTTCATGACGGTGTACCTTTTATACCTTTCAAACAACTCTTCATCGCTCATTCGACTTCTTTCACAAATCTCCACGTACATGGACTGATGCAACCTTATTTTCAATTCATGGATTTCCTGTGCTTCCTGTAAGTGATGTCGAAATCTCGCAGACAACATATCTGGATGAATATCTTTCATGGAGGTAAAATGGTCCAGACCACTCCCCTTTTTCAAGTTCTCCGTGCTGGATATCATCTGGTGATTGATTTTGTCGTTGGAACCACCTAGAGATAACGGAAAGATGTGATCGTCATGCATGTCGTCTTTTAATTCGGCCTTGTCATATTTATGATTTCCATCGGGAAGGTATCTAATCCAACGGTCTCCAATAGACGACCCGTAATCGCATGAACATGACCTACACATGTTATGTAGTCCACATTCCATGCCGGGAGATACATTGAATAGGTCGATGTGCTGTGACCGTTTACATCGCGAACACTCCTTTGTATCCTTACCATACTTTGTCATATATCGAGCACGTATTTCATAAGGTGATTTACCCTCGTTTTCCTGTTTCTGTTGCTCCAATCTTGCTTTTCGACGACGTCTCGAACACGACTTACAAAACGTCTGTAGCGCATCGCCCTTTGTGATCGTCACGACGTTGTTTTCATGTATGTGAACGTACTTCATGTACAGTTCAAATTCCCAGATAGATACGTCGACACATCCCTCGTGGGTAACACCCGTTTGACTTCCTCGTTTTAATCCAAACGTACACTTCTTTGTTTTTCCAAAGCGTTCCTCAATGACTGCGTAAATGATTGAATGAAGTCGAGTATAGTTCTTACCCAAATTTTCGTTCACGAGTCGTTGTTTTTGAAATACATCACCCATTGTAAGTGTGAATATGAATGGATGTTGTTATTATGTTATTATATCACTTACGACACAAAAATAAGGCCATTCCTTCAACGTATCAATTTTGTATTGTCTTTTGAACAAGGCACACACACACGTTACGATTTTGTAATCACCTTTCATTAAAAAATCAAATCGTTCCTATCGCATCGAACCTTAGAACAGGGGAGTGCATGCACTTAGACATTCCTCCAAGGCAGGACCGTGAAGGTTTACACATTTGGCGTGACATACACTCTGGCAACATTTCATGATATCATCGGCCTTGGAGTGCATGCACTCCTTTTTTCCGTCGAATGCAGGGCAGACCATATCTTCGCATTGTTCGTACGGTCCACCGAAAGGAAGAGACTTGGTCAGATTCGAACGAATGGTTTGTATCGCATGTTTCATGTCTTCGGCAGGACGAAGAATGATGATGTATAGCCCAATAATGAGACCGATGATTAGAACGAGAAGAAAGGTGAGGAGACGATGGCTCCCATTTTCAGAACTGTATTTAGGCATTGTAGAGTTTTATTTAGGAGGAAACATTTTTTTCTTTTTTCAGTGATTGATAGAATTCAATGACTTTGGGGTTGCATTTCAGTTTTGAGAAATCAATCCCTGTAATCCACAAATTCTCAAGATTGCGAACACGTGAGAGCGTGACGTACCCTTGTCCATAATCAAACACATTGGACAAATCGGTCATCACATTGTCCAGCGTCATTCCCTGACTACGATGGATCGTAATCGCCCAACCAAGTATCAACGGGATTTGACTATAGGATATTGTCGTCTTTGTATCGTCTTCCGTCGAGTACGTATAATAATCAATCGTTCTCGTTCCCCCATTCACAAATTTCACGATGGGTATGCCTCCGCAAAATCCTTTCACGACACCTCGAGATCCGTTGACCAGACCATTCTCCACATCCAGATTGACAGTAAGAATGACTTGGGCATTCGTGCATAATGTAATAGTCGGGTCTGTACAGTACTTCTCAAGCTTCTCCCTTTTCATCGTGGAGCGGACATTGAACTTCATCGCTTTTTCCTGCTTGTCGTGAATGAGCTGCGAAAGATGTGTTTCGTTGATGGCCGAGACATCTTTTCGATACGAATATAGTTTTGTGGGCTCAATACCCTCCGTGTCCTGAAGATCAAATTCTTTCTTTCGTGACAGCAGAACTTCTTCCATCTCAGTCGTAATGTCTCCAAATCGTATGCTCTCCAATACTTGGCAGAACAGGGGATCATTCTGTTGACGGAACGTATGCGTAAACACCACAGTCTCGGTGATGTACCTGTCCCATAAACTTGATTCGAAACAGAACTCGTCGCTTCCGATACATCCAAGTTGACAAAAGTCTCCACACAGCACGACTTGTATACCCCCAAAAGGTCGTGGATTTTGTATCAATTCCTTGGCGATGTAATCAATGGACTCAAATAGCTCTTTGGACAACATACTCACTTCATCGATAATAAGGACGTCCGTGGAGAGCCATGTCTTCACCTTACGATATTTCCGAACTTTGGTCATCATATCCTGGGTATCCCTGGAAATACCGATGCCCAAGTACGAATGAAGGGTCTTGCCGTGAATGAGCAAAGCGGAGTTTGCGGTCATGCTCGTGACACCCACCTGCTTTCCTTGATGTCGAAGGGCCTGTACGAGATTCTTGATAAAATACGTCTTTCCAGTTCCTGCACCGCCTGTTACAAAGATGTTTCTTCCTTTTTCAGCTAACGACAAGGCATATTGCTGTCGTTCGTTCATTCAAAATGAGAATATATATAAATTGTTCAATCCGAGCTCTTCAAGAATATCACTTTTTCTGAAATGCGTACGCCAGGCACATCAGAACACAGTCTGAGACGTCGTCTTTCTTTTTCAAATCGTGGAAGATCATGTTGCGTTCACCCGTCTCACCGTCTTTCTTGGCATCCATGAGTTTCTGAACGGTATCAATCGCCCATTTCTTGCGCTCGTGTTTCTTTAATTTGGCGGGGGCGTTCCATACCTGTGTTTTATGGTACGCTGGATATTCTTGAATACATTTTGAAGAATGACGAATGATCAGATAGGCTAGAACGTGTTGAGACAATTTCAATGCTTTGATGTTCGAAGCGTGGCGAAATTGCATCTGCTGTTCAATAAGGAACACGTCGCACTGTTCCCATAAATACTGGAAACTGTCCAAGACATCATACAAATTACGAAACACTTGGATCATGTTGTTGGCTCGAATGTCCTTGGCGTTTTCCGTCAAGTCAATGTTCTCAAAATGAATCAGGTCAAAGCATGTATGCATGTCGGAGATACATGGTGTAAAAGGAAAAGAGGAGATTTTTTCTTGATAAATCTCGGTTATGGCAAACGCAAAGTTCTTGATACCGATGTCAAAGCTCGCAATCCACATGTGTACGCAATATTATATTGGTTTTATTGTCTTCCCCCTTTAGATGGCATTTCATTGTTGTCTTGTCTTGTCAATGAAATGAGTTCGCTCGAAAATAAGTTGCTGTGTTTTATACCAACTAGCAATTCGATGGTTTCGTGAGACCCGTGCAATGGGAATCACTGGCTTGCCCTGTTGTACAGAAATCACCAGCATCTGCCGCACAGCAAATGGGATTCTTCTTGAATGTTTGACACGGGATACGACAATTATTTGTCGTATAGAGAGTATTCGGGCGTATGGAACGAGGATCCTGGCAGTACCATGCGGCTGGGACGTAGACGCCAGACGCAACCATTGCGTAATTTTGAGTCGCGGTCGTCGCAACATTGGTGCCTGTGACTTTCACAGTGATGACGTCTCCCTTCACAGGTTTCTGAATCCAAATCTTTTCGACATTGTTTACAATATCCGCGGACATCATATTATTAGGGTAAATAATCTTC
>Ga0105096_10000761_pt1 | contig 12215 bp, 9 predicted proteins | sample PPLLak3cmMay2015_FD_87036 | JGI IMG/M metagenome (GOLD analysis project Ga0105096, IMG submission 87036) | Freshwater sediment microbial communities from Prairie Pothole Lake near Jamestown, North Dakota, USA - PPLs Lake P7 Core (1) Depth... | ecosystem: Environmental > Aquatic > Freshwater >... | reverse complement strand
TCCGTCAGCGGCTATATCCAGGACTCCGTCACCAAGGAGACGATCGTCGGCGCTACGGTACTGATCAAGGGCACGAAAAAGGGCGGTTATACCAACAAGCTCGGGTATTTCTCGATCTCGAATGTCGATCCCGGCGAACGGGTCATCGTGATCTCCGTTGTAGGCTATGAGCGGTTGGAACAGACCATCACGATCCCGGAAAGCGGCGGCATTCAAGTTCGGATCAACCTCAAACAATCGACGGTGCTCAAGGAGCAGGTCACGGTATCGGCCGATCGAGAGAACGAGCGGAGGCAGATCAACGTCTCCCGCGTCACGATCCCGATGGACCAGGTGGCGCAGATCCGGATCGGCGGTGAGGCCGACATCTTCCGCGCACTTCAGATGCTTCCGGGCGTTCTCACATCATCACAAGTATCGAGCGGCCTTTACATTCGCGGCGGCTCGCCGGATCAGAACCTCGTTCTGCTCGACGGGATGACCGTCTACAATCCCACGCACCTGTTCGGTTTCATCTCTGCCTTCAACACCGATGCCGTCAAGGATGTCGAGTTGTTGAAAGGGGGCTTCCCAGCCGAGTATGGAGGTCGGATGTCCGCCGTGTTGAATGTGACGCAGAAGGACGGTAACCGCGACCACGTCGAAGGCCTTGTCGGCATCGGGTTGATCTCATCGCGTCTGTCCTTGCAAGGCCCGATCGGGAATGGCTCCTGGTTCATCGGCGGACGTCGTACCTACCTTGATCTGCTGTTGGGATTGCTTCCTGAAGACCCGGAAAGCCCCTTCCCATCGTTCAACTTTTATGATGTGAATGCCAAGATCACGCAAGATCTCGGTGATAACGACAAGGTCTCACTCAGCGGCTTTCTGACGAATGACAAACTCAACCTGGAACAGCCCGGATTGTTGTTCGAGGTCGGGATCGGCAATCAGGCAACATCCGCACGGTGGTCGCACATCTTTGCCAGTGACCTCTTCCTGACCACAACGGCATCAGCGTCACGATACAACAACGGCTTCAAGGGCAACAATTCCGGATTCCGTTTTCAGATCGACAACTCGATCATCGATTATTCTGTGAAATCGGGATTGGAATGGTATCTGAATGACCGCGTGACCATCAAGACCGGCTATGAGTATACGCTGTACAACTTCACGTACGACCAGCAGACCGGTTCGGAAGATGATGCAACGGGTGGGACGGCGCAGTTCCGACTGGATATCTGGGATAACATCCACGCGGCGTACGCCCAGGCAAATGTCATGGTGACGGAGGACCTCTCCGTGCAAGCTGGTGTTCGCGGCAACTACTGGTCCAACAGCAGTACGCTCACCTGGGACCCACGCTTGGCCGCACGAGTACAAGTGAATGATTGGGTGGCCGTAAAAGCATCATGGGGCATCTTCCACCAGTACCTGCGTCTCGCTTCTGCTCCGGACTTCTCCTTCTTCGACACATGGCTTCCGACGGACGGCTCCGTACCAACCGGCCGTGCGAATCACTACATCCTTGCCGTTGAGACCGAACCGTTCGCCGGGTACAATTTCAGTGTGGATACGTACTATAAGAGTCTGTTCAACATCAACGAACTGCGCAACAATCAGACGCGGGCCAACTCCGTGGATGATGTATTCTACATCGGCAATGGAGAGTCCTATGGTGTGGAGTTCTTCCTTCAGAAGAAGATGGGACAGCTCACGGGGTGGATCGGCTACGGCCTTGGATGGGTGTTCGCAGAATTCGACAGTGTGAACCGCGGCGACCGATTCCGTCCAAAGTATGACCGACGTCACGACCTGAAGATCAACGTTCTGTATCGACTGAATGAACATTGGGACATTGGTGCGACGTTCATGTTCCAATCTGGACAGTCCTATACCGGTGCTACGTCCACGGTTGGCGGCACAATGCCGGACTGGGGCGGCGGTATCGTCATGGTCAACCCGTCGCAACGCTGGGGACTGCGCCTTCCGAATACACACCAGTTGAATCTCAACATCAACTACAACACGACTCTGTTCGACCTGCCGTTCCGAGTGTTCCTCGATATCTTCAACGTGTATTCGCGACGCGATATCTGGTTCCGCTATTATGACACAACGGGACAGATCCCGACGGTGACGGACGTCCTCCTGCTGCCGATCCTTCCCACGCTATCGGTGGAGTTGAAATTCTAATGACAACAACAACTCGCTACTCGCTGCTCGCCGTTTTCCTTCTCATCCTCGTTGGTTGTGAGGATCCCGTACCCGTTGACTATGTCGAAGAGATCGCCGTGCAGGGATTTGTGATCGCCGAACAGCCCCTTACCGATATCCGTGTGTTTCGCACGTTGCCGATCCAGGACACGTTCACGTTTGCCAAGGCCGTGATCACGGACGCGATCGTAACGGTGACTGAGAATGGTGTACCGGTCGCTATCGAGTTTGTTGACGATTCAACTGGCGGGTATTACCGGGCGGTAGATACATCCTATCGGGTGAAGTACAACACGACCTATGGTCTTATGATCCAGGCCCGCGGGAAAACGTTGACGGCAACGGCACAAACACGTGGTCCGTTCAACTGGGTTCGTCCGCCCAAGGACACGATCATCTATCCAGGTAAAGCCAACGAAACACAGATCTTTGATTCGTTGAACATTTCATGGCAGGGGCAGGAGGGAACGAACGTCTACGTTCTTGCTCTTGAATGTCTTGACACTCTAGGATATGGGGCATATCTCTTACCGCCGACAGCAGATACTAACCGTAGGCTGCGTGATCCAAGTGACGAATTCGATGATGGTACACTGATCGCGAACGAACTCACGCGCTACGTGCCGGCGATCGTGTCCAACACTCCGGTCGTGTGGCGAACCTTCAAGTGGTTCGGCAGACACCAACTCCACGTCTACACTGGCGATGGGGCGTTCCAGGAGTGGTTCAACATGGTGGGCTTTGGAAGACGGTCGAACTACGACTATCGCCTCAGCAATGTCACCGGCGGACTGGGCGTATGGGCCGGTGCATCGAAGATCAGCGGCGATCTCTTCCTTGTGAAAGACAAACCGTAAAGATCCGTTCGTAACGTTCAGGCATATCGCTCAATGGTCGACCGCAGGAGGTCGCCGGACTCCTTGCCGGCCCACTCCGTCACGGCGTCGGCACAGGCAAGCAGGTCGGCAACGGTCGCACCAACATTTCGAGCGCCGCGAACATGCGACGTGAGCTGGTTCTTTCGTCCCAGCACTGCAAGGACGGCAACGTTGCACAACTCACGATAGACAACATCAAGGCCGTCGCGGCTCAACGTCTTGCCATAGCCTTCAACGATCATCCAATCGTTCAGGTCGGGCGTCACAGCGCCGAGGCGACTCATCATCTTGTCGAACACACCGGCATAGATCTGCTCGCAGAGCACTGCACCTCGTGATCGAAACGCATCAACGTCGTACACGGCGGCATCGGGCCACGCAAAGTCCGGAATGAGCTTGCGCACCTCATCATCCAGCACGATCAACGCTTCAAGGGCAACGGGAAAACCGGCGAACAGATACGACTGCAGCAGGGCTTCATACATCATGCGCGCATCTGCCGTTGACCGCACGAACAAGCGGATCGCCGTCCGCAAATGTTCTTCCTGATCCTTGACGGCGGCAACACTTGCCATGATCAACGCATCAACGGCGGGCAACGGATCCGGCTCTACGGCATGCCCTTCATTGTTGAGTAAGGGGGCCAAGTGGCGCGCAAGATCTTGTACGGCACGTCCGCGGTGACTGCGTGACTGTTTTTCTGACGGCGTCAATTCAGCATACGTTCGCGTCTCTCCAGTGGGGATGAAGAGCGGGTCATAGCCGAATCCATTGGAGCCGCGTTCCTGCGTCTGGATAGCCCCCTGTGAAGAGCCGACACCGAACAACGTGCGCAGTGGATCGATGTAGCACAGGACACAACGGAAGGCGGCAGGGGAGCTGTTGATGTTCAGCGTGGTGAATTCGCGGATCACCCGAGCGCGGTTGTCGGCATCCGTTGCGGAAGCACCAGCGTAGCGTGCGGAGTGAACGCCGGGTTCGCCACCCAAGGCCTCGACTTCAAGACCGCTGTCGTCGGCCAGTGTTGGAAGTCCACAACGTTCGAACACGGCTTGTGCCTTGATGTAGGCATTCTCTTCGAACGTATGACCTGTTTCTTCGATCACGAGATCACCGATCACATCGGAGCTTCGTATGAAGGTCACGTCCAGGCCGTTGGACTGGAAGAGTGCGGTCAGTTCTTCTGCCTTGTGGAGGTTCGTGGTCGCAAGGACGATCTGCATGATGCTCAGACGAGATGAGTGAGGACAGTGTGGAGTGCTTCGGTGATCTCGTGAGCATCCGTGGGAGTGGTGGAGCCGCATGTGCCGATGCGGAAGACCTTGCCGGAGAGTTGGTCTTGTCCACCAGCAACGAGCATGTGGTGGACATCCCGTAGTTCTCGGCGGATCTCGTTGCTGCGATGATGTTCGATGACGGTGACGGCATTGGACGTTGACGCTCCGAACAATTTCAAGCCAAGATGTCGAGCCCCCTGACGAACGATCTCTGCCGATGCGGCTTGTCGGGCCCACACGTTATCGAGACCTTCGTTCAGGATCCTTTTGAGCGCGGCATTGAGGGCGGCGACGAGCGTGACGGGCGGGGTCCATGTGAACAAACCGTCGCGCTGATGGTCGAGGACCGTGTGGAGATCGAGTGTGTACGACCGACGCGGGTTCGATAACAAACGCTGTTCTGCGCGTTCGGAGATCGAGACGCAGGCAAGTCCCGGAGGACACATCAACCCTTTTTGAATGCCGGTGATGGCCATGTCGATCTGCCAGGCGTCAACCTTGACGTCGTGGATACCGATCGAGGTGACAGCATCCATGCCGATCACGGCGTCGGGACACCGTGCACGGATCGTTGACGTGAGTGCGCCGGCATCCAACAAGACGCCGGTTGAGGTTTCGGCATGGACGAACCAGACACCGCGGAGGTCGTTGAGGGGGTCGTTGAGTAGGTCGTTGAGTAGGTCGTTGAGGAAGTTTTCAAGTAGGTCTGGCGTGATGGATTCGCCCCAGGGGACGGAGAGGACGTGGGGGACGAGGCCGTGAATGCGGGCGATCTCGGTCAGGCGTTGGCCGAAGCGTCCGTGCTCGAGGATCACGATCTGTTCTCCAGGTGCATGGGCGGCGATCATGGCTGCTTCGATGCCTGTCATTCCGCTACCGCCGAGAACAACAACCGGATCGTTGGTTTGAAACACGGTCTGCAGATCGGCCCAGACGGACCGTGACAGCGCCATGAATTCCGGCGACCGATGATAGAGTGGTTGAGCCGATGCAGCGTCAACGACATTCTGAGGGACGGTTACCGGTCCGGGCGTGAACAGTCGCATCTTCATCGCAGCCGACCCTCATAACAGAAGATGGCCGTTGCCATCGCGGCGTTGAGCGATTCCGATCCGCCGCTGCCGGGAATGGTCAGATGTTCCGTGCAGTGGTCCAATACCGACGGATGGACGCCATGAGCTTCGGACCCAACGACGAGGACAAAGTTCGATGCGGAGGCGAGTCGTTCAGGAGCGGCGCCGCCGCGTGCCACGGCAGCGAAGCGAGGACGTTCATCGAGGGATGAAAGCCAGGCATCGAGTTCGCGTTTACGGATAAGGTTCACATGAGCCAGAGCGCCGGCTGTTGAACGGACGGTCTTGGGATTGTAGACGTCGGCAGACCCGATGCCAAGCACCACATCCGTAAATCCGAACCACGCCGCACAGCGAATGATCGTGCCAACATTTCCGGGATCGGCGACGGCATCAAGGGCAAGCACACGGTTGCCGACCGGACGCTCGGCGTGATACGGTACAGCGGCAAGGATCGCTTGCGGTGCCGCCGCATCGCTCATGAGTTCCATGTCCTTGCGGCCGGAAGCGAAGACGGCAACATTGCGATCGCGACAGTCAAATGCGAGGGAACGCATCTCCTCGTCGGCATCGTCGCGGACGATCACCACAGCCGGCAGGTGGCCGGCACGGAGCAATTCCTGCAGGACATGCGGTCCTTCAGCGAGGTATTCCTGTTGTTCATCGCGGTGTTGGGTACGATGCAGGTCGCGAATGCTGTTTCGTAGATTGTGCGAAACGCGTGGTAAGGTATCGATCATCGGAACAAAGGTATGAAGTCCGTCAAGGAACTGTTAGCATCGAAACGTGACGGCCGCGAGTGGACGCCGGCCGAGATCGAGTGGTTTATCGACGGAGTGGTGCACGGAACGGTCTCACCGGCCCAAGCTGCGGCATTCCTGATGGCATCGTGCATTCGCGGCCTCAGTGCCGTGGAGACGGCCGCCCTTACCCGTGCGATGGCGCGCAGCGGTGATGCGATCGCCCCATCCTGCGTCGATCGGCCGATGGTCGACAAACATTCGACCGGAGGCGTCAGCGACAGTGTGTCCTTGCTGTTGACCCCGTTGGCCGTGGCCTGCGGCCTGGCTGTGCCGATGATCAGCGGGAGAGGCTTGGGACATACCGGCGGCACTGTCGACAAGCTGGAGAGTGTGATCGGATTTCGGACGATGTACGATGTGGCCGACCTGCAGTCACTACTCGAACATTCCAACATGTTCATGGCCGGCCAATCCGATCGCATAGCCCCGGCCGACCGCATCCTGTACGGTCTGCGTGACGTCACGGGGACGGTCGAAAATGTCGGACTCATCACCGCATCGATCCTGTCAAAGAAACTCGCCGAGGGTATTCAGGGCCTTGTCATGGATGTCAAGGTTGGACGTGCGGCCTTCATGAAAGACATCTCGGAAGCCCATGCACTGGCGCAGTCCCTGAAGGATGTTGGTGAGGCCGCCGGACTCCGGATGAAGGTCGTGTTCACGCACATGGATCGCCCCCTTGGAAACGCGATCGGCAACTGGGTCGAGATCGCCGAAGCCGAACGTGCCTTGCAGGACCGCACCTCGGCCTCTGCAGATCTTGTGGAGGTGACCACGGAGCTTGTTGCTCAGATGCTGCTTGTGGGTGACCTTGAACACAACATCGATCGGGCAAGAGAACGTGTGGTCTCCGTCTGGGATTCCGGTGCAGCCCATTCCGTCTTCCATGACATGATCAGCCAACAGGGCGGACAGTGGGACGCATCCATACAGAGACATCAGTTAGCCCCGAAAAAGGTCGTCACGGCCACGCATGACGGCATTGTCGATGATCTGGACGCCATGACGCTCACGAACGCCGTGATCGAAGCCGGCGGAGGACGCCTCAGAGAAACCGACGAGATCGATCCGGATGCCGGCATTGTCCTGCATGTTCGCCAAGGAAGCGTCGTCCAAGCCGGGATGCCCATTGCCACCGTTTCGTCGTCCAACGCGGCCAACCTTGAACGTCTAGCGACAGCCGTCACGCGATCCCTCCAAACAACAACGGCCCCCTCACAGAGGGAGCCGTCGATGATCATAGACGTTTGGTAGGGGGCTGGTCAGAGCGCCTTTTCAATGGCTGCCACGAATTGGGCTTTCGACATACCGCCGACGATCTTCTGGACGATGTCGCCATTACGATTGACGATGAACGACGTCGGAATGGCCTGAATGCCACCATAGGCATCGGCGATCTTCAGGTTGTCAATGATATTCAAGTAGTTAACCATCTTCTTCTCAACGAAATTCTTGACCATGGTGTACTTATTCTCGTCCTGATCTACGGAGATACCGAACACCATAACGCCCTTGGAGGCCATTTCTGTATGAATGGCAACCAGGTCCGGGATCTCTTTACGGCAGGGGGCGCACCACGTTGCCCAGATATTCACCAGTACTACCTTGCCCTTGGTGACCTCGGCAAACGACTGCGTTTTGCCGTTTGCTTTCCACGTAAAATCAACCGCTTTACCGGCGCCCTTCTTGGTGACCGATTCAACGAGATAGACGCCGCCGATGTCGGCTGCCTGGATAGCTGGGGTCGCGATCAGAGCGAGGGCGAAGAGGATCGTGCTAAGGCGAAGCATTTAGAGTTTCTCGAGCGTGAATAATGCCGACAGATCTTGCGTTCGGAGGTCAGAGACGGCAGAGCAAACGATATTATTGCTCTCCCAGACGAACATCGTGCCAACTCCTGAGCGTTCTTCCCAATGCCAGCGGCTTTCTTCGATGTCCTCGGCTACATCGGATCGCATCGCCACGATGTTGCGTTCGATCGATTCTTCATCCACTTCAAAGATATAGACCAAATGCTCTCCTGCGCCATAGACCAGGTGGGCATAATGGGCGCCCTCGTGGTCCGAGACAACGCCGCCTTTGAGCTCTGCTGCGATCTCGGGGAAGAAGACCTCATACTCCACACCTTCAGCTGCAAAGAACTCACGAAGCGCCGTGGTGTCGGAGGTCTCCTTGACGAGGGCGATCTCGCCTTTGACGATCTTGGAGAAATTGGCGTAGGAAGCCTCGTAGAGATCTACTCTGGGCGACCGGTCGGTCATGAACATGACCAAGAGAGCGGCTGCGGCGATCCCCGTTGGGATCGCGACCATGGGACGCCGAATGGCATTGACGAGAACGGACCACCATGAGAGTGGTGCCGGAGCCGTAGCGCGTTCGACCTCATGTCCGAGCTGCATCCTGATCGACCGTTCAAGGTCAACGGGGATCTGTGTGCGTAACGCCGTGGTCCGACCGCGAACCACCGAACGAGCACCTCTGGCAAGGGCTAGTTCGCGTTGAAGCGCGGGATCCTGAAGCAGGTCCCGTTCGAGTTCGGCGCGCTCATCAGACGGAAGCTCACCGTCGAGATAGGCACTCAGCCGTTCGAGATGTTGATCGTTGTTCTTCATTCTATGGTCTCCCTCCCGCCGTTGAACCCATGCCATCAACACTGAACCCACGCTCACGAGCGTAGTCAGCCAGTGTGGCGGCCAGGATCTTCCGTGCACGGTGCAGACGTGAACGGACCGTCCCGATCGGACAGTCTATGAACTCGGCGATCTCCTCGTAAGTGAATCCTTCAATGTCACACAGGATGATCACGGTGCGGAAATCGTCCGGAAGTCGCTGGATCGCGTCAGAGACCTGGTCATCCAGGGCCTGCTCAAAGAGCTGCTGCTCCAACGTCGACGTCTCGACCGAACTATCCTTGATCGTGTCATAGAACTCTTCAACAACGTCGTACTCGACCGTATCCGGTCCTTTGGAGGTCTTCCGGTACGTGTTGATGTAAGTGTTCTTGAGAATGCGGAACAGCCATGCCTTGCAATTGGTTCCCTGCTCGAACGAATCAAAGAACCGGAAGGCCTTCATGAACGTATCCTGCACCAGGTCAGCCGCATCGTCGCGGTCCCGGGTCATACGCACAGCGTAGTTATACAACGCCGACAGATGAGGAACAGCTTCTTCCTCAAAGGTCCGTCGGCGTTGTTCGATAGGATGGCTCATGGAATAGGAATGATCGCGATATAGATCACCAGTTGCGGAGGGCGTCGATCAGCAGACGGACCCCAACCCCGGTGTTACCCTTGGGAATGTAATGGGAGGCCTTGTTGACCATGGCCGTGCCGGCGATATCGAGGTGAACCCATGGATAGTTGACGAAGTGCTTCAGGAACAGACCGGCCGTGATCGTTCCGGCACCGCGGCCGCCCGAGTTCTTGATATCGGCGACGTCACTCGAGATCAGTTCTTCATACTCTTCGTAGAGCGGGAGTTCACAGACACGCTCATGCACCCGGTCGCCGGAGGCCTTGAGACGATGCATGGTCTTGGTGTCCGTACCCATCATGCCGGTGGTGACGTTGCCAAGGGCGACCACACAGGCACCCGTAAGGGTGGCGAGGTCGATCACGGCCTCGGGTTCGTACCGCTCGGCATAACTCAGCGCATCTGCGAGGATCAGGCGTCCTTCAGCGTCGGTATTGTCGATCTCGGCCGTCTTGCCGTTCATGAAGGTGACGATATCGCCCGGCACAAATGCCGTGCCGCTGGGCATATTTTCTGTTGAGGGGACGATCCCGATGATGTTGCGCTTGAGGCCAAGCTTGGCTGCTGCGGTGATCGTACCGATGACCGTTGCCGAACCATGCATGTCGCCCTTCATGTCCGACATTCCGGCTGCCGGTTTGATGGAGATGCCACCGGTATCGAACGTGATGCCCTTGCCAACAAGGACGATCGGCTTTTGCGACTTCGGTCCACCATGGTGCTCCATGATGATGAAGACCGGCGGTCGTACGGAGCCCTGGTTGACGGCAAGGAGGCCGCCCATCTTGAGATCGGTGATCTCTTTCTTATTGAGGACCGTGACCTTGAAGCCGTGTTCTTTCCCCAGTGCGACAGCGCGCTTGGCAAGTGTTTCGGGATAGATCTCGTTGTTGGGTGCATTGGCCAGGTTCCGAGCTTCGATCACACCAAGGGCAACGTCTTCCGCGAGTTGAGCACCCTTACGGGCAAGCTTCACAACATCGGACGTACAGATCAGGGTGAAGGTGTCGGCGAGCTTGCTGCCGTTCTTCTTGGTGATATACTTATCGAACGCATACTGACTCAGGATGGCGCCTTCGGAGATGGCCATGGCCACTTCGTCTGCGGAGAACTTCCTCAACGTGGGAAGTTCGAATGCGATATGCGTGCAACCATGGGCAGCAGCACGTTTTGCGGCTCCGGCAGCGGCACGGCGCAGCGTCTCGAGTTTTACGTCCTTATACTCTCCAAGACCGGCGAGGATGAATCGCGGCGATCCGGCGGAGGTGCCAACGTAGCCGAGCGAGGTGCTCAAGGCCTTGCCGGTAAAGTCGCCGGACTCGAGCAGCGGATGCAGGTGCGGAACGTCAACGATCAGCGCCTTCTTCGATGCGGTGAAGGACTTCTCATCCTGAAACATGAAGACAACAACGGCATCAGCCTTGGCATTGATGCGGTTTCCGGTGATACACGAGACGGCCATAAGAGTGGTGCTCTAATGAAATGATACAACTCGTTACTATTTCGTCACAAGCCATAAAAATAGGCAAGATCGAGCGGTTGATCAGCTTCCGGGTACGAGAATCTCGTAGAGGCGGAAGGTGATGTCCGGACGCCGAGAGCAGGGGACCCGTACATACCCACCCTTGAGCCAGAGCTGCATCTGGTCGGTATAATGAGCGTCAAGTGGCTGTCCGCTGACGCCGCCGGGAAGAACGGTATACTGTACCGAATCGGCAAGATCGGAGATCACGCGACCGGAAGCCGTGACGATGGCCTCATATGGCTTGTGGATCGCCCATTCCGTGTTGAAGATGGTCGTGGTGCTGCCCCCTACCTCATACGGACCTGCGTTCATAACGGGGCGCATGAGGGGATGAGCGCCAAACAGGTGTGGGAAGGTGACGCCATGAAGTTTGCCGTACAACCATGTCGATGGTTCGTTGGAGTCGAATGTGTCCTGCAAGTGGGCGACGGCTTCATGGAAGCTCTTGACGACCATCCAGGTCAGATTCTCGCGTGCTTTGGTGCGGACGTTGTCGAACAACCGATGCTGAGGCTCAACCAACAGCTCTTCGATCCGCTTCACAGGGTTGCTGCCGATAAAGACCCAGTCGTAGAACAGCTGCGTACCAAGCTCATCCTCGAAGGTATTCCAGATAAGACGCTGAAGCAATACTGCATGCAGACTCGCTGCCGGATCCACGGTCGTGAGCTGGCCATCCCACTTCTTCATGAGGGCAAGCGCACGTTTCTCAACATCCGAATACTGCTTTGAAGCTCGGTCCAGATGCGGAATGATCTGCTGCGTGAACCGAACGGCGAAGAGGGAGGTCACATCCTGTTGCATCACCTGAGCATCGCGAACGGACATGTCCTTATAGACGCCAAGGAGTTCCGTGATCCGCTCGATCCGTGATGAGGGTTCGAAGATGGTCGAGATGAAGGGGGTGCCGGAAGCGACCGGACGATTGTTCGCACTGGCAACGGAACCGTGGCCGCGTTTAACGACGGTACCCAGTGCCTTGAGATGGATCAAGCCGTTCCAGCCTGCTGTTGCATCCCATGACGGCGACGGCAGCAACGGGTCTACGCCGACACGATGTGGGATCACACCAGCCACGATCGAAGCAACAGTACCATCCCTCTGCGCAATATGGAAGTTCATGGCCGGGACATTCCACGTACTCAAAGCGTCGACCGCATCCAGATAGTTGCTTGCGATGTTGACGCGATGCAGCGCACCAACCTCAT
>Ga0105096_10000760_pt1 | contig 12215 bp, 11 predicted proteins | sample PPLLak3cmMay2015_FD_87036 | JGI IMG/M metagenome (GOLD analysis project Ga0105096, IMG submission 87036) | Freshwater sediment microbial communities from Prairie Pothole Lake near Jamestown, North Dakota, USA - PPLs Lake P7 Core (1) Depth... | ecosystem: Environmental > Aquatic > Freshwater >... | reverse complement strand
TCCGCACCCCAGTATCATGGAGCCCGGTTTGCCGCTGATCAGAAAAGCTCGAAATGCCAAATAGGCCGTAAATAGGGATGCGAGCATCGCAAAGACGAAGTTCAGCGCCAGAAGCAGGTACGGCGACTCATACGAGCCGGGCATCTTCCATAGCAGCAGCGAACATATGGCCATCAGAAATAGTGGTATGGGCAGCCATACGCCTTTCAAATGGAGGGCCTCCAAAATCCGGTTTTCAATGCCTGGGTGGACCTCATCCTGCGACTTGCCGCTAAGGATATCGTTTATTCCATCTGACACGGGGATGGTCTTCGGGACTGTTGAGGGGGTGGGAGATGGGTCTGGAATTTCCGACGCAGGCCTTCTTTCCATGAAAGCTCCTCGAAATTGTCGAGCATGTTTTTTCGGCCAACCGGGAAAGTGCGGAATGTCGAGGGGTATTTTGGAATAAAAAGCTAACGTGAAAGGGTTCAGACTGTCAACTTATTATTTCAGGGTAGCGCGGCATTGTCATGGCACCGCTCTGCACCGCAAGGTTCCTCAACAATATATACTTTGAACAGAAAATTGGCCAGCCGTTCAGCGGTTGCGAGGTATTGGGTGAAAGGTTGTATGTACGACAAGGGTCGTTTCATCCTCAATCGTTTTTGTCCATTAAACCCGGATAGAGCTTCTTGGTGCAGTCAGGGCATAAGCTATGACTGAATTCAGCTTCAGAATTATCTCTGATATAAGCCTCAATCTGGTTCCAATACCCCCTGTCATCACGAATATTTTTGCAGGATGCACAAATCGGTAAGAGGCCTGAAAGCTTTTTGACCCTGCTCATCGCTTCATTAAGATCAGCGATAAGTGAATCTTTCTCTTTTTCAGAACGCCTTTGCAAACTGATATCACGAAAAACAAGCACGATTCCTTGAAAATGGTCTTGTTTATCCACTATGGGGGCACCACTGATCCGAACTGATATCTTTGTCCCCTTATCTCCAAGAAGTATCCAACGACTGGCCGGGCTTGATATTTTGCCCGTGTTGAGCAGGTTTTCCATTGGGTTCGTCAAGGGTTCTTGGGTGATTTCGTTGATGACACGGAAGATTTCATTGAGGGACTTTCCTTTAGCCAGGCTTTCAGACCAACCGGTGAGTGACTCGGCCACCGGATTGATAAAGGTGACAGATCCTTCGGCGTTGGTGGCGATCACAGCTTCGCCGATACTTGATAAGGTCACTCGCAGCCACTCCCGCTGGTCATGCAATTGTTTATTCGTTTGATATTTATAGATCGCCAACTCCACCTGAATAAGCAATTCACGATAATCAAATGGTTTTAAAATATAGCCCAGTGGTCCCGACAATTTAGCGCGGGATAGAGTGGCACTGTCCGAATGCGCGGTCAGGTATACGATAGCCACATCATAGCGACTCTGGATCACCTCTGCCGTTTCTATACCGTCCATCGATCCTTTGAGTTGGATATCCATCAAGATCAGTTGGGGCTTGTCGCGCAACGCCATCTCCACAGCAGCCATTCCCTGCGATGCAATACCCACAATTTCGTACCCATTTCGTTTGAGCTTGTTTTCCAGATCGGCAGCGACAATGATTTCATCCTCGACAATGAGAATTTTCGTTTTGTTCATAATTTCGGCCCTTTGAATATTATCAGGAACTTGGCTCATTCATCACTTGTTACGTCCACCGTTGCTTTCAGCTGCTTGGCCAGCATTTGTATCAAACGAAGGCCCTAAGACCTGTGCCGAGGCCGCCGGGAAAATCGAAGAGATCACCGGCATTCGACGGTGCAATACGCAAGTCAGGGTGTTTCTAAAGAAAAGGGGCGTGCGGTACCGAAAAGTTGGATCGGTGCCAGCAGGCGCTGATCCTGATGAACAAGAGCAGTTTTTAAAAAAAAATTCTCATGCCGAAAATAGAGCAGGCCTAAAAGGGCAAGCGTTATTTATTTTCCAAAGTTCCTTTCTATTTATTGCTGGAGAGCCCCTCTGGAAAATTCAGGGCATTCTTCGCCACAAAAATCCCACCACGACAGAGCGCTACCTTCGAACCCTGGGCTTGGAATCGGCCCGGGACGCCATGGAAAACAACCTTCGTGGCCCAGAAGCACACCCATTCCCCAAAAAGGTAACGCCCTCAGAGCTGGAACTCTGAAGGCGTCGGTGTATCCGGCCTGCTACAAGGGAGCTTACAATTCGTAAGCTATTAAATTTTATTGGTGATCCCAAGGGGAATCGAACCCCTGTTTCCGGCGTGAGAGGCCAGCGTCCTAGACCGCTAGACGATGGGACCATGGAAATATTCAGAGGCTGAAGTATCGGAAAGCCCCTTATTTGTCAAACATTAATTTAGGTTTTGGTCAGCCCCGTTGCGGCGGCGCCCCCTGCGATAGCCGAAGATGAAATAAACGAACGGTCCCAGGAAGGGCACCATCGCGACAAAACCCCAAATGGCTTTTTTTTCGATCCCGCCGAAATCTTTATAGGCGATGTCGATCACAGCGATACAGGTGATGAGAAAGAACGCCGCACCGACGGCCATCCAGAAAAAAACAGTATTCAGGTCCATGCCTACCCTTTCAAAAGATCGGCGACTTTCAAAATCGTGCTCACATAATACTCGCTGCGGTTGTACTGGAAAATCACCTTGGAGGCCTTTTCCCGCTCGATCTTGGGATGCCAGCCGGCCGCTTTCAGGTAATTGGCGATGCTGGCGATGGCATCGGGATGATCGAACAGGTCGATTTTGCCGTCCGCATTGCCGTCGCGGGCATAGGCGAGAACGCTCGTCGGCATGAACTGGGCATAGCCCAAAGCCCCCGCATAGGAGCCGTTCACGGCTGCCGGGTCGATCTGTTCGCGCCCGGCGTATGTGATAAACGCCTTGAGTTCCCGGTAGGCCCAGTCGGAACGCCGCTGCACCCACTTGTCGTAGTCCGCCCGGCTCAGCGTACTGAAATCCGCAATCTGCGACCACAGCATCTCCTGTACGTCGGATTCGGCGAGCGCCGCCATGGAGGACAGAACGTTCAGCACCGATCGCCGGCCCTTGACCGTGCCGAGCCGGCTCTCCACCAGCAAAATGGCCGTAATGATCTCCCGGTCCACACCATAGTTGTCTTCCGCCCGGGAGAAGGCCGGTTCATTCTGCGCCAGGTACAGGCGGGCCTTGCCGATGGAATCCGGGGCGAAGAACTGGTCGTAGTCCAGGGTGGCCTCGCGGTGCCTGAAAAACAGAGACAGCCCCTGGGTTTCAAAAGTGACCTCGGGCCGAGCGTAGAGGTTCCGGAGCTGCTCTGCATCGAAACCGTCCGCGACCAGCCGCGCTTCCAGCCGACCGAAATAATCGACCCCCTCTTTTCCCCAGGCCGATCCCTGACAGGCGATCACGCCCAGCGTCAAAAGCACGCAGGCTGTGTAACAGCGGCGGATCCCGTACTTTCTCACCTTAAAGTTCATCATGTTTTATCCGGATGCTGCTGATAGTAGAATGTTAATCCGCCGGTCGGGCGCACTATGGGGGTGCCCGAAATACGATAACGGCGGGATAACCGAGACAGGTGGCGGCCCCAAGAGCGTCGCCAGCGGCAATAGGGTTGGCGACGCCAGCCGACCACCCGGCCAACGGCACAGGCGTGGGCGTGGCAGGCCCGCTATCGCAAAATGTGAAGGAATCATAACGACAAGGGGCAAATTTTTCAAGGCCTTCCGATCGAAAGACCGATTTTCGTTCCGCAAACCGGTCATCTTGTGCCGCTGCGGGGGGGCGTGCTATGGTACTTTATTTGAATTCACCCCCTTCTTGGCATCCGGAATGGCCATGACCAAAAAGAGCATCAAAACCGTTTTTGTATGCCAGACATGCGGCCACCAGACCCCCAAATGGATGGGCAAATGCCCGGATTGCGGCCAGTGGGACAGCCTGGTGGAAGAGTTCCAACGCGAAACCCCCGCGACCGGCATGGCGGCACAGCTGACAAGCACCGGGGCTCAACCGGTTGCCATCGACGCCGTCAACATCGACAACGAAAAACGCCTGCTAACCAACCTGCAGGAGTTTGACCGGGTTTTGGGCGGCGGCCTGGTGGGCGGCTCGCTGGTGCTGATCGGGGGTGATCCGGGCATCGGCAAATCCACCCTGATGCTCCAGGTGCTCTTCGGTCTGGCCGGCGACAACCACAAAGTTTTGTATGTGTCCGGTGAAGAATCCGTCAAGCAGATCCGCCTCCGAAGCCAACGGCTGGGCACCATCGCGGGCAACATGCTGGTGGTATCGGAAACCGACCTGGACGCCATCCTGTCCATGGTGGCGGCATGCGCCCCCGACGTCCTGGTGGTGGATTCCATCCAAACCATGTTCAGCCCGGCGCTGGCCTCCGCCCCCGGCAGTGTCAGCCAGGTGCGGGAATCGGCCATGCGGCTGATGCTGATGGCCAAAAAGAGCGGCATTCCGACCTTCCTGGTGGGCCACGTCACCAAGGAAGGCGCCATTGCGGGCCCGCGGCTGCTGGAGCACATGGTGGACACGGTGCTCTACTTCGAGGGCGACCGCAATCACATGTTCCGCATTCTGCGGGCGGTCAAAAACCGCTTCGGCTCCACCAACGAAATCGGGGTTTTTGAAATGAAGGAAAAGGGGCTCGACGAGGTCCCCAACCCCTCGGCCGTTTTTCTCTCCGAGCGCCCCGAAAACGCACCAGGCTCGGTGGTGACCGCCAGCATGGAAGGCTCCCGGCCGATCCTGGTGGAACTCCAGGCCCTGACCAGCAGCACCAGTTTCGGCACGCCGCGGCGCACCATTCTCGGTCTGGATCAGAACCGGGTCGCCCTGCTGGCCGCGGTGATGGAGAAAAAACTCGGCATGCACCTCATGGGCCACGACATCTTCATGAACGTGGCTGGCGGCATCAAGGTCGGCGAGCCGGCCGTGGACATGGGCATCGTGGCGGCGCTGGCATCCAGTTTTCTGGACAAGGCCCTGCCCGAAGGCACCACCGTGCTCGGAGAGGTGGGCCTCACCGGTGAGGTGCGCGCCATCAGCCATGTTGAAAACCGGGTGGCCGAGACCCAAAAAATGGGGTTTAACCGGTGCATCGTTCCGGCCGGCAGCCTCAAGCGCATGAAGGTGCCCGCAGGGCTCCAGGCCGTTGGCGTCAGAACCATTTCCGAAGCGGTCGAAACGCTCTTCTGACCAGATCCCGGTTGACTAAAAAAGCACTAAATTGTATGGGGATTCCAAACATTACCGCGGGCTGCGGATTGTTGGAGCAGCCCCTGACTGCAAGGATTGAACCCGATGCCCAAACGGGGCCCCAGGCCCAACCAGTGGGCGGATCACTATACCCGCCAGGCCAAGAAAGACACCTATGCCGCCCGCTCGGTTTACAAACTGCAGGAAATTCAGCGTCGCTATCGGGTTATCCATAGAGGGGCGCGGGTTCTGGATCTGGGCTGTGCCCCCGGGTCTTGGCTGCAATACGCCGCGCAACTGACGGGCAGTGGCGGCAAAGTGGTGGGCATCGACCTCAAACCGGTCAGCGTTTCGCTGCCGCCCCACGTCAGCGTGGTCACCGGCGACATCCTGGCCACGCCCTCGCCGCTGCGGGCGATTTCCCAGGAAGTCTTCGACGTCGTCACGAGCGACATGGCGCCGGCCACCACCGGCGACAAGGCCACCGACGCGGCGCGCTCTGCGGCCCTCTGCGAAGCAGCGCTGGCCGTGGCGCTCAGGGTGCTTGCGCCGGGCGGCAACTTTGTCTGCAAGATCTTTCAAGGGCAAGAGTTCAAGCCCTTTTCAGAGGCGGTCAAATCCGCTTTTACCCAACTTAAAGTCCTCAAACCCCAAAGCAGCCGCAAGGCCAGCAAAGAGATCTTTATCATCGGAATCGGTAAAAAACAGGAGGATTTATGTCCGGACATAGCAAGTGGTCAACCATCAAACATAAAAAGGGGGCCGCGGATGCCAAGCGAGGAAAAATTTTTACCCGTCTGATCAAGGAAATTACCGTGGCGGCCCGCATGGGCGGCGGCGACATCAACGCCAACCCCCGGCTGCGCGGAGCCATTGCGGCCGCCAAAACCGAAAACATGCCCAAGGACAACATTGACCGCGCCATCAAAAAAGGCACCGGCGAGTTGGAGGGGGTCAGCTACGAGGAGTCCACCTATGAAGGCTACGGCCCGGGCGGAGCCGCCGTCCTGCTGGAGTCTCTGACGGACAACAAGAACCGGGCCGTGGCCGACATTCGGCACATATTCGCCAAAAACGGCGGCAACCTCGGTGAAAACGGCTGTGTGGCCTGGATGTTCGACAAGAAAGGCTACATCAACGTCGAAAAGACGGCCGTCGACGAGGATACCCTGATGGAAGCCGTCCTGGAGGCGGGGGCCGAGGACGTCCGCGACGACGGCGACAACTTTGAAATCATCACGGCGCCCGATGATTTCGAGGCCGTCAAAGAAGCGGTTGAAAAGGCGCAGATACCCTACTCGGAAGCCGAGGTGACGATGCTGCCCCAGACCAGCGCCAATCTGACCGGCAAGGATGCGGAGAAGATGATCCGCCTGATGGACATGCTGGAAGACTGCGACGATGTGCAGAAAGTTTACACCAACGCGGATATTGCCGAAGACGTAATAAACGCCATGTAGCCAGCCGCATACCGCCTTTTTCCGCCTGGTCCTGCAACTCCCCCCACGGCGGTGAGCCCCTCTCACAGGGAGGGGCTCACCGCCGTGACGCATTCTGGCACCGCCCAATGGTCGCCGAAAAAAAACCGCTACGGGTTTGCGCAGGGTTTTCAAGGGAATCCCGCACCGGTCGGCAACCGGTCACGAACACGGCTTTTCACGCTTGGGGTGACGGTTGAAGCGCGACCCCGGCGCCGGCTACTGGTCCAGTTCCAGCACGTCGGCCCCTGGCGGAACAGTGAAATGAAATTGGTCGGGGTCCGGGTGTTGCTCGAAGCGCACGCCACTCAGCATAATCCGGGTTTCATCATCGTAGGCGTTGACCGTATCCACGCGCGAGACGATGAAGGTTTCGGCATCCACCGTCAGATAGATCCTCGCCAGGTCGATATTTTTCTCCCGCGGAAGCAGCTTGAGGGTATAGGCGCCCTCGGGCTGCTCGGGGGCAAGTGCAATGACAAACTGCTTGCGCATGCTCTGCATGTCGGCCAGAAAACTGGCCCCCTGGCCGCCTTTGAAAAACTCCGGCGCGCGCCCCACCATGACCTGGTTTTGATCCGGGCTGTGGACCCAGAGGGTGGTGCCGTCGGAGATGTAGATCTTTTTCTCCGGTTGATCGTATTCCCAGCGCATCTTCGTGGGATGCATGAACATGGCCCGCCCCGAGGCCGTATCGGTCAGATCCAGGGCCTTGATGGTCGACGACTGGGTGAAATTGGCGCTGAAACCGGGGACCGCATAACGGTTCTCGATCCCTTCGATAATGCGCTGCAGCAGCGCCTCCTGGCCGGTTGCGGGCGCTTTTGTGACCGCTTCTGCACCGAAGGCCGGCCCAACCGTGGCCAGCCCCAACAGCAGACCGATGATAATTTTTACAGGTGAAAACGTCATCTCGCCTCTCGCTTGGTTGCAGGTTTCACCCGCCGAGGATCGCAGCAGAATAAAATCCCGCAGGATGGGGAATTGTTTTTTCTGAAGCACGGGTCGGTTTTGCCCGGCCGCCATCACCGCCGGCGGCTTTCAGGACAGCAGCCGGATCAGGTGCGCCACGTCGCTTGGGTCAACAAGCGTCCCCGCATCCGGCTTGTCGCAGATCCGTTCGAAATACACGCTGCGGCCGAAAAGCGCAATACAGATCAGGTCAATCAGACTCATTTTGCGAAGCGCATCGTTTTTGTCCACGTAGGGCATGCGAACCACTTGGAGGATCAGGGTTTCCATGTTGCGGCCTTGCATTAGGCCGGCCATCGCCCCGCTTTCAAGCAATCGAGGGACCGCTGTTCCTTGCGGCAGATCGGCGGGACGCGCGCGACTAGTAAAAATAGGGCGTCATTTTTTGGATCAGATGCTGCTTGGGCAAAGCCCCCACCAGGTTTTCCTTGAGCTGCCCGTTGTCGAAGATCAGAAACGACGGCACACTGCGCACCTCAAAGTGCGCTGCGGTGACGGGATTGGCGTCCATATTGAGCTTGCAGACGCGCCCGCGACCCCGCCAGCCGGCGGCCAATTCGTTCATGACGGGGGCCATCATCTGGCAGGGGCCGCACCAGGGCGCCCACACCTCCAGCAGCACCGGCAGCGGCGAGTGCATCACCTGGGAATCAAAATCGGCGTCGCCAACTTCCAGCGGCCGGCCATCAAAAACCCCGGTGGTGGACAGAGGGGTGCCGCAGCGTCCGCAGCGTCCGCCGTCCGACGCCCGGGCGGGCAGCCGGTTCTTGGTGCGGCAGTCGGTGCAGCGGACAATGACGCCGCCGCTTTGGGCGTCGGCCGTCGCCAACGCGGCCTTGCAGCGGCCGCACCTGGCCGCTTGGCCGGCCTTTTCGGCCGGAATCTTGTTTTTGGCGCCACATGCCGGACACTGAACGACGCGCATTGCGGGTGGGGTCATGAAGGGTCCTCTCTTTCCGGCGGGTAGGTCTCGACGCCTGGCACTCAGGCCATCACACCGTATAGTTTGAGCTTTTTGTGAAGGGTTTTGCGGGTGATCCCAAGCCGGCGCGCGGCTTCACTCTTGTTATTGCCGGCCGCCGCGAGCGTCTTTAAAATAGTCGTCTTTTCGACCTGGTCAAGTGGCATGTCGGCCGCTGGCGGGGGCGCCGGCCAGTCTTCAAGAGGTGTCGCCGGCAGCTGCAGATCCTCGACTTCCAGATAGGCGCCGCGCGCCAGCACCACGCCCCTTTCAACGGCATTCATCAGCTCGCGCACGTTGCCCGGCCAGCCGTACTTCATCGCCAGATCCATTGCCTGCGGGGTGAAGCCCTTGATGTCCTTGCTGTTTTTATCGGCAAAATGGGCCAGAAAATGCTGTGCCAGCAGGGCGATATCCTCGCGCCGGTCGCGCAGCGGCGGCAGCGTCAGGCTGACCACATTGAGCCGGTAGAAAAGGTCCTCACGGAACCGACCGGTCCGGACCTTCTCGACCAGACCCTTGTTGGTGGCCGCAATGACGCGCACGTCGACCTTGACCACCTGTTCACCGCCCACCCGCATGAACTCTCGCTCCTGAAGGGCCCGCAGCAGCTTGACCTGCATCATCAACGGCATCTCACTGATCTCGTCCAGGAAAAGCGTCCCCCCGTCGGCCTGGGCGAAAAACCCATCCTTGCGGCGCTCGGCGCCGGTAAAGGCCCCCTTTTCATGTCCGAAGACTTCGGACTCGAACAGTGTTTCCGGAATCGCGGCGCAGTTGATGCGGATAAAGGGCTTCCGCCGCCGGGGGCTGTTGTGATGAATGGCGCCGGCGATCAGCTCCTTGCCCGTCCCGGATTCGCCCCACAGGAGGACGGTGGCCTCCGAGCCCGCCACGCGCTCCACGGTTTCCAAGAGATTCAGCATAGCCACGCTGCGCCCGATGATCCGACGCCGGTCAAACCGCTGGCCGAGCTTTTCGCGCAGGCGGCGGTTTTCGTCCTTGAGCCGCACGTGCTCCATGGCACGCTCAAGGGTCAGGCGCAGGGTGTCGAAATCAAGCGGCTTGGTGAGATAGTCATAAGCGCCTTTTTTGAGGGCCTCCACCGCGGATTCCACCGAGGAAAAAGCGGTCATGATGATCACCGGGACGGCCGGGTTGATGGTTTTGAGGCTCTCCAGCGCCTCGATCCCCGACATTTTCACCATCCGGACATCCATCAGGACCAGGTCATAGGGGGTTTCAGCGACCGCACTGACCGCCAGTGCCCCGTCATCGGCCTCGGCCGTCGCGTACCCCCAGCCGCCCAGGAGGGTGACCAGCATGGTTCGGTGGGCCATGTCGTCATCGACAACCAGAATGTTACCCTGGCTCTTTCCCATCGTGAAGAGCTCTTTTCTGAGGCAGCAAAAGTGACATGCAGGTGCCCCGGCCGGGGTGGCTGTCGACCCGGATCTCGCCGCCGTGCGCCTCGATGATGTTGTGGGCGATGGCCAGCCCAAGGCCGGTGCCGGACCCCTTGGTGGTGAAAAAAGGGTCGAAGAGCTGCCCGAGATCCGCTGGTTTTATGCCCTTACCGGTGTCCGCGACGCTGATCCGCACCAGCCGGCGAGCCTCGTCCAGCCCGGCGGTGACCGTCAGCCTGCCCCCGTCGGCCATCGCGTCCAGCGCATTGAGGTAAAGATTCAGCAGCACCTGGCTGATCCGGTCGGGATCCAGGAGCACGGGTGCCACCATTGGGGAGCAGTCCAGCTGCAAGGTGATCCCCCCGGCCAGGGCCTGAGACTCCACCAGTTTCAATGAATCCCCAAGAAAGGCTCCCAGATCCACCGGCTTGATTGAAACACGCACGGGGCGCGCGAAATCCAGCAGGTGGCTGACCACCCGGTTGAGGCGGTCGACCTCCTGTATCATGATGCGGGCGATCTTGTCGTCTTCGGGGACCGCCGCGTAGCGGTCGCGAAAATAGGTCGCAAACCCCTTGATGGAACTGAGCGGGTTGCGGATCTCGTGGGCCACCCCGGCCGCCAGGCGGCCCACCGCGGCCAGCCGGCGGTGGCGCTCGATTTCCTGCCGCAGGGCACGGACGTCGGTCAGGTCCTTGAAGAGCAGCAGGCTGCCTGCAGGCCGGCCAGTTTCGTCTTTCAGGGCAGTGGCCGTCACTGCCAGAAAGCGGGTCGAACCGTTTTCGCCCGCAAGGGCCACTTCGGTCTCGACGACACGGCTCTCGCCTCGAAGACGATCGAGCACCGTCAGCACTGCGGCCGGCAAAACCGCCGCCACGGGCCGATCCGCCAGGTAGACGGCGGGCAGCCGCAGAAGGGTGGCCGCCACGGGGTTGAATGAGGTCACGGTTTCCCGGGAGTCCATCGCCAACAGCCCCAGCGGCATGCTGGCCACCAGCTTGTCGGAAAAGGCCTGAATCCGGGACAGGCTGGTTCTGGCCTGGCTGTAGCGCGCGCCCAAAAAGACCAGCACGATTCCGCCCACCCCCGCCAGCAGCAGCCCGGCGCCGGTCACAATGGCATTGCGCACCTCGGCACGCTCCACGGCGGCCACCGGCCCGAGATCCAACCCGACAAAAATGAACCGGGAGCCTTCTAAGTTCTCGTCGTCCGGCGGCGACACGGGGCCGGCGGGGTCATGAAGGCGCGGCCGATGCATGCCGTGGCGCCCCATCGGGGGCAGGCTGGGGATAAAGCGTCGGTAGACTTCAAAGACTTCAGCGCCGTCAGTGCCGGTGATGCGCCGCCAGTTCAGCCTTTCGGGCCCCTGCAGCGCCCGCAGGTCCAGATCGGCGCCGTGAAGGCTGTCGGTCTTGGCCACCTCGCTGTGCGCCAGCACACGACCGTCGGCCGCCGTTACGATCAGATAGACAATATCCGGCTGAAGAGCGGTTTCACTCAACAATCGCTGCAGCCTAAACTCCTGGCGTTGCAACCCACCCATACCCGCCCGGGTCCCGGCCTCAAACGAGCGGATCAGGGCCGCGCCCTTCTCCAGCAGCAGCCGCAGGCTGTTGTGCTTCTGACGTTCGACATTGTTGAAAATGGCCAGTGCAAAAATAGCGCTAAGCCCCATCGCCGCAACCGCCAGCAGGCCCCAGGGCAGAAGCCGCTGAAAGCGGCCATCTTTTAGAATATTTCGCATGCTGTCCCTTAAGGCAAGGGCGATGCCAGGCGTAGCTGGGGTGGGATCGGAGCCGAGAATAATGCCTCCGGATTGCGCCGCTTTTGGGCTCGCCTGCAAGCCACAGCCACCGCTGCATCGCCGGATGCCGTTTTTAACCACCGGCCAGGCAACCCCGCAGCCCATTGCAGCCGAAGGATCGATGTGGATCCTTTATACCCATATCGTACCCGGAGCGGGTATAAAATACCCACCTGTACCCACCGAACCAGAAATACCACATTTTCACCCCACCAGGCCATCGTCATTTTTTCGCCTTTAAATTCAATCAATTTGCCTGTTCGCCGGATCTTGGACAGATGATGGGTACGATCCTTGCTGAATAGTAAAAAAACGCCCACCGCACATTCCCAAACAGAGGAGGATAAGACATGCACACGAAACGGTATCAACCCATTTTTTTCCTGGCGATAG
>Ga0105096_10000759_pt1 | contig 12224 bp, 7 predicted proteins | sample PPLLak3cmMay2015_FD_87036 | JGI IMG/M metagenome (GOLD analysis project Ga0105096, IMG submission 87036) | Freshwater sediment microbial communities from Prairie Pothole Lake near Jamestown, North Dakota, USA - PPLs Lake P7 Core (1) Depth... | ecosystem: Environmental > Aquatic > Freshwater >... | reverse complement strand
GCTCGACGAGGTAGAACTCGAGCTCGGGCGCGACGATCGGCTTCCAGCCCTTCTGCGCATAGAGGTCGAGCATCTTGCGCAGCACGTAGCGCGGGGCCATGGTCACGGGGCGGCCGTCGGCATAGAAGCTGTCGTGGATGACCTGCGCGGTCGGCTCCGCGGCCCAGGGCACGACCCGAGTCGTGGACGGGTCGGCGCGCAGCACGATGTCGATCTCGGAGGGGTGGATCGCGCGGTCGTCCTCCGGGTACTCGCCGGTGACGGTCTGCAGGAAGATACTCTCGGGCATGCGCATGCCCTCGTCCTCGGCGAACTTCATCGCGGGCATCACCTTGCCGCGCGCGATGCCTGCCATGTCGGGCAGCACTGCCTCGACCTCCGAAATGCCGTGTTCCTTGAAGAATTGCCTGATGGGCGTGCTCATGTTCGTCGTCCTTTGCCGTGCGCCCTCGCCGCGTCGCCGAAGGCGGCGAACAGCGCGCGCGAAAATGGGTTCGTCATCACCTGCCACTCGGGGTGCCACTGCACGGCGAGCGCGAATCCGCTCGCGCCGCGCACCCTGAACCCCTCGATCAGGCCGTCGGGGGCGCGTGCCTCGACCTCGAGGCCGTCGCCGAGGCGCTGCACACCCTGCGAGTGCAGCGAGTTCACCGTCGCGCGGCCCGTGCCCGCGATGCGCTCGAGCTCACCACCCGTTACCAGCTCCACCTCGTGCGCGGGGGCGTACTGCCGCTCGAGCGGCTGCTCCTTGTTCTCGCGGTGGTCCGCGAAGCCCGGCACCTCCTGGACCTTCTGCCACAGCGTGCCGCCGTACGCGACGTTCATCTCCTGGAAGCCGCGGCAGATGGCGAGCAGCGGCATCCCGGCCGCGACCACGCGCGGGATCAGCGGCAGCGTCGTGGCGTCCCGGTGCGGATCGTGCAGCGTGTCGGGCTCGCTCGGCGGGCCGAAATAGCGATGCGGCTCGACGTTCGACGGGCTGCCCGTGAGCAGGATCCCGTCCACGCTCGCGAGGATCGCGTCGAGATCCGCCGCCTCGCCGAGCGACGGGATCAGCACTGGCACCGCGTCGGCCGCCAGCGCCACCGCGCTGATGTACTTCTCACCGACGCAGTGGAACGGATGCGGACCGAGGATCCGTCGATCCGCGGGAATGCCGATCAGCGGTTTGGAGCGAGGCACGTTTAAGATCCTAGACGGCCACTGGGGGGCCGCGGGATGCTGGTGGAAAGGATTAAACCACAGCGCCCCCGCAGCCGTCGCCACGCGACGCCGGGGAAGCGGCAAATGTGAACTGAAACAGGTGGTTAATCCCCAGCCAGCCCCGCCCCGGATGCTTGCCGGCCGCGCGCGCGAAGGGCTATCCTCCGGCGACCCAGGCGGCCAAGCCGTCACTAAATCCTAAACATTCGGGGTTCCCATGCCGCAGTTCGCGGACTACGAGCAGGCGCGTGCCTGGCTCGCCCAGCACCCCCGGGTGCGCTACGTGGACCTGCTGCTGCCCGACCAGGTGGGCATCCCGCGCGGCAAGCGTGTCACCGTGGAGGAGCTCGAGGGGATCCACCGCAACGGCATGCTGTTGCCGGCCTCGATGTTCGCGCTTGACGTGCTCGGCGGCACGATCCAGGCGACGGGCCTCGGCTTCGACGAGGGCGACGCCGACCGCATCTGCCTGCCGCTGCCCGAATCGATCGCGCCCGTGCCGTGGCTCGGCGACGAGGTCGCCCAGATGCAGGTCGCGATGTACGACCACGACCGCAGCCCGTTCTTCGGCGACCCGCGCCACGTCCTCGAGCGGTTGCTCGAGCGCTTCAGCGCGCGCGGCCTCACGCCGGTGATGGCGGTGGAGCTCGAGTTCTACTTCGTGGATCGCGAGCGCACGCCCGGGGGCTGCGCACAGCCGCCCCTCCAGCCGCGCTCAGGGCGGCGCGAGGACAAGACCCAGATCAACTCCATGGCAGAGCTCGACGAGTACTCCGATGTACTCGCGGCCATCGACGCCGCGGCGCGCGCGCAGGGCCTGCCCGCCGGCACGGTGCTCGCCGAGTACGGTCCCGGCCAGTTCGAGGTCAACCTGCACCACGTGCCCGACGCGCTCGGCGCCTGCGACCACGCGATCCGGCTCAAGCGACTGGTGAAGGGTGTCGCGCTGGCGCACGGCCTCGAGGCGACCTTCATGCCCAAGCCCTACCGCGACCACGCGGGCAGCGGCACCCACCTGCACGTGAGCCTGCTCGACCGCGACGGCCACAACATCTTCGCCGCCGACGACCCGCAGGGCTCGCCCGCGCTCAGGCAGGCGATCGGCGGACTCGCCGCGACGATCAACGACACGATGGCGGTATGCGCGCCGACCGCGAACTCCTATCGCCGCTTCCAGCCCGAGGCCTACGTGCCGCTCAACCCGAGCTGGGCCGTCAACAACCGCGGCGTGGCGTTCCGGGTGCCGGCCGGTCCGCCGGACAGCCGGCGGGTGGAGCACCGCGTGGCTGGTGCGGACGCCAACCCGTACCTGCTCGCGGCGATGGTGCTCGGCGGGATGCTGCACGGCCTCGAGCGCGAGCTCGACCCGGGCCCGGCGCTCGCGGGCAACGCCTACCGCGACAACACCCCCAGCATTCCGCTCAGCTGGCCCGAGGCGCTGGCGGCCTTCGAGAACAGCGAGTTCGCGCGCGACAGCCTCGGCGAGCGGTTCGCGCGTCTCTATGTGCAGACGCGCCGCGGCGAGATGCAGGACTTCGGCTCCTACGTCTCGCCGCTCGAGTATTCCTGGTACCTGACTACCGTTTAGAGCGCTTCACGATTCCCTGACTCGGGGCGGCGCGTTACCGACCGGCGGGTCGCGGTCGATGTCGAAATAACTTACAGCCAGGCCGATCCGATCGGCGCCGACGTCGACGCTGAACCCGCAAATCCTTGATTCGTCGTCATATGCGCGCTCGACGACCGTCCGTGGCACGGAACTTGCTGTTGCTGGTGGTCAAGCTCCGTTACGACACACCACAACTCAGGGGATTCGGAATGCGCAGTCTTCCGTCCGTTTCGCGGGGTGCACTGCTTTGTGTCAGTGCCGCAGTAGCCCTGGCCGCCGGCTCAGCCGAAGCACGCTCCATTCGCGTCGACAATGGTGGCGGGGGCTGGGAACAGAACTTTGGCAACGTGCTGGACGACGCCGGCGACACCGGTATCGTCACGCTGCCCTTTGAGTTCTTCGGCACGACCACGCTCGCCGTCGACCCGCGCGGCTTCGCACGCTCGGAGATCGTGGACCCGGACAGCAGCCCGAATCTCTATCCCCTGATCTTCAGCAGCGAAGCACCCAATCCCGAGCGGTTCTTCATCACCTTCGACTGGGGCGGTCGCGATCGTGACTGTGCCGCAGCGCCTGCCTTGTGCGGCCCGGACGGCGAGCGCCGACCGGGAGACCCGCCCCTGGACGAATCCGTGGCGGTCGACCGCGCCGCGACGGTCATCGCCGACGACGCCTTTCGCATCACGTGGCTGGTCAACCGGGATAGCGCCTTGTCGGGCTTCCAGCTGGTGGTGTGGAAGTTGTTCAACGAGGATTACGTGGTCGAGTTCAACTATGACCAGATCCAGGGGGACCTGAGCCAGTCCTATCTCGGATTTTTCCTTGACCCCGCGCTGCCTTTCGGCTTCTTTGCCGACGCCAGCGCCTACGGTGACGGTTTCATCGACCTCAACAACTGCGAAACCTTCGAGGGATGCCAGCCGGGTGACAACTTCATCGCAGCCGGATTCCCGCCCGGCCTGCGCAATGCGTTCCTGGCACCGTTCGTTGAAGAGGAACCGACCACCGGTCGGGCGCTGTTCTACATCGACGCCGCGCCGGGCGACAGCGACGTCCCCGAGCCCGGCTCACTCGCCCTGCTGCTGCTCGGCCTCACCGGGATCGCCGGCTCCGCCTTGCGGCGCCGGATCGTCAGGAGCACCTGAAAGAAGACGGCGTCGACCGCGATCACGTGCGCGGGGTTCTCCTTGACCCCCGCAGACCCCTAGAGTAGCGCCCGGTGGCCACCGTGACGCGACTACGGGTCTTCATCAGCTCTCCGGGCGACGTCGCACAGGAGCGCGCGGTCGCTCGACGAGTGCTCGGGCGCATCCAGGGCGCCTGCGCGGGCCGCCTCGAGATCGAGCCCGTGCTCTGGGAGCAGCAGCCACTGCTTGCGAGCGACAGCTTCCAGGCGCAGCTCATCCGACCCTCCGACTGCGACGTCGTGGTGGGCGTGGTGTGGTCGCGTTTCGGGACGCCGCTGTCCGTCGCCCTGCTCCGGCCGGACGGCCGGCCGTGGCGCTCGGGCACCGAGTTCGAGATCGAGGACGCACTCGAAGCGGCCCGGGCCGGTGGTCGCCCGAAGGTGCTGCTCTACCGCAGGACCGCCGAGCCACGCGGCTGGTACGCCTCGCCCGAGGCCGCGCTCGATGCGGCGGAGCAGCGCCGGTCGCTGGACGAATTCCTCGACGGGCTGCTGCGCGACCGCGACGGGCGATTCGTCGGTGCCTTCCATTCCTACGCCACTGTCGCGGAGTTCGAGGAGCTGCTGGAGTTGCACCTGCTCCGGCTGCTGCCGGAGCTTGCGCCGGGGGGTGCGCCCGAGGGCCCGCAGCCGGCCACGGCCTGGTCCTTCGGCTCGCCGTTCCGCGGCTTGCAGAGCTTCGAGCTCGAGCACGCGTCGATTTTCTTCGGACGCACTACGGCCACCGCGGAGGCCATCGAGCGACTGCAGGAGCAGGCTGGCCGCGGCGCGGCCTTCCTGATGCTGCTCGGCATGAGCGGCGGCGGCAAGTCATCGATGGCCAAGGCGGGCGTGCTGCCGATGCTCATGCAACCGGACGTGATCGGCGTCGCCGACGAGTGGCGGCATGCGGTGTTCACGCCGGGCGAAGGGCGTGGCGACCTCGTCCTCGCGCTCGCTAACGCACTCTGCTCGCGCGAGGCGTTGCCGACGCTCGGGCCGCCCGAGTCGCTGGCGCAGGGGCTGCGCGAGGCGCCCGCCTCGGCGGCGACGCGGGTTGCCGCTGCGCTCGATGCCGCGCACGCGCGCACCCACATGGCCCTCGTCGTCGACCAGCTGGAGGAGATGTTCAGCGATCCTTCCGTGACCGAGCGCGAGCGCGTCACGTTCGTCGGGCTGCTCGCCGCGCTCGCGCGCGGCGGCCGCACGTGGATCGTCGCCACCCTGCGCAGCGACTACTATCCGCGCTGCGTCGAGCTGCCGGAACTGGTCGCGCTCAAGGAAGGGGCCGGCCAGTTCGATCTGTTGCGACCGAAGCCCGCCGAGATCGCGCAAATGATCCGCCTGCCCGCGCAAGCGGCGGGCCTGCGCTTCGAGCAGCACCGCGCCACAGGCGAGCGCCTCGACGAGCGACTTCGCGACCTCACGGCAGAGCGTCCCGGTGCGCTGCCGTTGCTCGAGTTCACGCTCGAAGAGCTCTACCGTCGGCGCAGCCCGGAGGGACTTCTCACCTTCGCCGCCTACGATGAGATCGGCGGGCTCGAAGGCGCGCTCGCACACCGTGCCGAGGCGGTCTACGAGGCGCAGCCGCCGGTCGTGCGCGCAGCGCTGCCGCGCACCTTCGAGCGCCTGGTGGAGATCGGCGGGGACGATGCCGCGCTTCGCCGGCGCGCGCCGCTCGACGCGTTCGCAGACCCCGAGTCGCGCGCCATGGTGCAGGCGCTGGTCGACGCGCGGTTGCTCGTCACGGAGCTGGGCGACTCGGGCCGCGCTTTCGTCAGCGTGGCGCACGAGGCGCTCTTCCACCACTGGCCGAGGCTCATGGAGTGGCTGGAATCGAATCGCGAGCTGCTGCGCATCCGCACGCGCGTGCGTGCCTCGGCCGAGCGCTGGGACGAGGAGCAGCGGCGCGCCGAGTTCCTGCTCGCGCAAGGCAAGCCCCTCGCCGAGGCGCTCGCGGTGCGCGAGGCGGGCGTGCCCTTCGACCCGCTCGAGCGCGACTTCGTCGCGGCCTCGGAGGCGAGCATGCGGCGCAATCGCAACCTTCGCCGCGGCGCCGTGGCGGCCCTCGCGCTGCTCGCGGCGGCGGCCGTCGTCGCGGCCGGCGTCGCGCTGCGCCAGGCCGACATCGCCCGCCGCGAGGCAACCACCGCGAGCCGTACCAGCGAGTTCCTCGCCTCGCTGTTCGCGGTGGTCGACCCTGGCGAGTCGCGCGGCAGCCAGGTCACGGCGCGCGAGCTGCTCGATCGCGGCGCGAGCAAGATCCGCACCGAGCTGCGCGGCGAGCCGCTGGTGCGCGCCGAGCTCCTCAATACCATGGGCATGGCCTACTCGGGCCTCGGCTTGTACGAGCCGGCGCTCGCGCTCACTGCAGAGGCGCTGGCCGAGCGCACGCAGCGGCTCGGGCGCTACCACGAGAGCACGCTGCGCTCGCAGATCGCACACGCTCGAGTCCTGTATCAGTCGGCGGAGTATGCACAGTCGGCCGCAGCCTTCCGCGACGCGATCGAGATGGGCGCGCGCATCCATCCCGGCGGCAGCCTCGACACGGTGCGAGCCTCGCTCGGCCTCGCCGACGTACTGACCTTCGACGGCGATCCCGCCGAGGCCGAGCAGATCTACCGGGCCGGACTGCGCTCGCTCCAGACGCTGCCGGGTGACACCGGCCGCGACCGCGTGTTCGCCTTGAGCGGGCTCGCCACCGCGCTCTACTTCCAGAGCCGTCTGGACGAGGCCGCCCGCGGCTTCGAGCAGGCTCTCGAACTCGGCACCGTGGTCCTGGGTCACGACCATCCGAAGGTCGCCGAGACGGTGAACAACCTCGGCTCGCTCGCCTATCAGTCGGGCGACTTCCGCGCTGCCAATGCGCAGTGGCAGCGGGCCCTGCCAATGTACCGTGCGATCTTCGGCGCCGAGCACCAGGAGGTCGCCAACGTGCTCAACAACCTCGGCCGCGTCGCACTCGTCGAGGGGCGCCTGGAAGAGGCGGAGCGCGACCTCGGCGCGGCGCTCGAGATGGACAGGCGCTTCAAGGGCGCGATGCACGACGACCTGATCCTGCCGCTGAACAGCCTGGGACTCGCGCGCATGGGGCTCGGACGCTACGCCGAGGCCACCGCTGATTTCGACGAGGCCCTCGCCATCGCGCGGTCGCGCCGCCACTGGATGCTGGGCGTGGTACTCACGGGTGCCGCCGACCTGCGCCTGCGCACAGGCGACGCCGCGGCGGCGCTCGTCGCGACGGACGAAGCACTCGCGGCCCTGGAGCAGGCATTTCCGCCCGACACACGCGCCGACGAGGGCTGGCGCTTCAGGCTCCTCGACAGCGTGCGCGGCTCGGCACTCGATCACCTTGGGCGGCACGCCGAGGCCGCGCCGCTGCTCATCGCCGCGGTGCCGGCACTGAGCGAGCGCTTCGGCGAGTCGAGCCTGTTCGTGGTCGATGCGATGAGTCGCGTCGTGCAGCACTTCGAGATGACCGGGGACGTGCGCGAGGCCGCGCGCTGGCGGCAGCGGCTGGAGCAGGCGCGGGTCGAAGGCGGGAACTGAGAAAGAACGGCTGCGCTTGCGGGCCGGCCCGGCCTGGCGACCCGGACTCACCGTCCGTGGAGGGGAACCCGGTGGGCCGCGGCGGCCCCCGACCCGGCGCTCGGTCGTCGAAGTCAGCCGGCGCGGAGGGAGCCGACACTTGAGCCGGTCAGCCAGGTGGCGGTAGCCTGCGCTGCTACTTCGGATTCATCACATGCTCCACGTCCAGTCCTACTACGCGGCCTCGGCGAATCCTGCGCCGCTGCGAAGCCCGCTGCTCGGCGAGACGACGGCGGATGTGTGCGTCGTCGGCGGCGGCATCGCCGGCTGCTCGACGGCGCTGCACCTCGCCGAGCGCGGCTTCAAGGTAGTGCTGCTCGAAGGCCAGCGCATCGCCTGGGGTGCTTCGGGACGCAGCGGCGGACAGGCGATCTTCGGCTTCGCCGCCGGGCAGGACAAGCTCGAGGCGCAGGTCGGCCACGACGCCGCGCGGCAGATGTTCGACGTGTCGGTCGAGGCCCTGGATCTGCTCAAGGATCGCGTGGCACGGCACGCCATCGACTGCGACCTGCACTGGGGGCAGATGCACGTCGCCATCAAGCCGCGGCACGAGACCGAGCTCAAGGCGTGGCAGGAGGAGCTCGCCGCCGACTATGGCTACGCGTCGCTGCGCTGGCTTGGCCGCGATGAAATCCGCGGCCTGCTGGCCACGGAGCGATACCTCGGCGGCCTCTACGACACGCGCAGCGGCCACCTGCACCCGCTCAACTACACCCTCGGGCTCGCCGCGGCGGCCGAGGCCGCCGGCGTGCGCATCTTCGAGGGCAGCGAGGCCACCCGGCTCGAGCACGGCGACACCGTGGTCGTGCACACGGGCCGGGGCCGTGTGCGCGCGAAGCACGTCGCGTTGTGCTGCAACGCCTACATCGACGATCTTGCGCCCAGACTGCGCTCGCGCATCATGCCGGTCGGCACCTACATCGTCGCCACCGAGCAGCTCGGTCACGAACGCATCGAGGCGCTGATGCGCGAGAACGTCGGCGTCACCGACGTGAACTGGGTGCTCGACTACTTCCGCCGCTCGGCCGACCACCGGCTGCTGTTCGGCGGCCGCGTGAGCTACTCGGGGCTCGACCCGCTCAACACCGAGCGCGCCACGCGCGCCCGCATGGTGAAGGTCTTCCCGCAGCTCGCCGACGTGAAGATCGCGTATGCATGGGGCGGCTACGTGGACATCACCATGAGCCGCGCGCCGGACTTCGGTCGCCTCGCGCCGAACGTCTGCTACCTGCAGGGCTTCTCCGGCCACGGCATCGCGCTCACCGGGATGGCGGGCAAGCTCGTCGCCGAGGCGATCGCGGGGCAGGCGGAGCGCTTCGACCTGTTCAGCAGACTCGAGCACCGCGATTTCCCCGGTGGCCCGCTGCTGCGGACGCCGGCACTGGTGCTCGCGATGCTGTGGTTCCGCCTGAAGGACCTGCTGTAGCTCGCCGCTGCAACTACCCGAGCCTCAGCACGTACTCGGTGAACTCATCGTCGCGCTGCCAGCCCAGTGACTCGTAGAGCCGCTGTGCGGCCTCGTTGGTGCGTGCAGTCTGCAGGGTGAGCGCGACGGCGCCCGCCGCACGAGCCTGCGCCGCGGCGGCCTCCATCAGCCGGCGTGCGACGCCGCCGCGCCTCGCGTCGGGCGCGACGAACAGGTCGTAGAGCACGAACACGCGGGCCGCGCGCAGCGAGGAGAACGTCGGGTACATCTGCACGAACCCGAGCGCCGTGCCCTCGGCGGCCTCGGCGACCAGCACGACCGACTCCCCGAGCCCGAGACGCTCGGCGAGGTAACGCTGGGCCAGCTGCCGGTCCGACGGCAGGCCGTAGAACTGCCGGTAGGCATCGAACAGCGGTGCGATGCGCAAGGCGTCGGCCGCGGTCGCGATGCGGACGCCCGGCGCGTTCCCGACCGCGGCCACCATGTCGGTCGCGAGCCGGGCGTAGATCATCAGGTCGATGAACGCCCCGTTCTTGCGCTCGTAGTCGCGGCGGATGCCCTCGAGGCGGAAGCCGAGCCGGTCGAGCAACCGACGGCTGGCGTGGTTGTCGACCTCCACCTCCGCGGCCACGCGGTGCAGGCCCATCGGGCCGTACGCGTGCCCGAGCATCGCGCCGACGCACTCGGTGGCGATTCCCCTGCCCCAGCACTCGGGCAGCAGCCAGTAGCCGAGTTCGCCACGACGATGTTCCGCATGGATGTCATTGAGGCCGCAGGCCCCGAGCAACGGCGCGCCCGGCGCCAGGCAGGAGATGCCCCACCAGGCGCCGGTACCGGCGGCGTGGATCTCCTCGAACCAGTCCATCTGACGCTGCGTCGCCTCCAGCGTCTCGTACGACACGCCGTAGTGGGCGATCACCGCCGGGTCGGACAGGCCGCGGAACACCACGCCAATGTCGGCCGGGAAAATGCGGCGCAGGCGAAAGCGCGCGGTTCGGAGTTCGGGGAACGGTCGGGATTCCATGGGGTCCGTGCCTCTGCCGGGGCCTCGACGATGGGGCGCATGCCCATCCGGGTTTCAGTCCCCCGTGCAGCGCGCCCCGCTCGTGCAGGTCTCGTGCACGACCACGGCCGACAATTGCGGCAGCGCCGGCTTCAGGCGCTGCCAGATCCACTGCGCCAGGTGCTCGCTGGTCGGGTTCTCGAGGCCCGGCACGTCGTTGAGGTAATGGTGATCGAGCTGCTGGAACAGCGGCTCGAACGCCGACTTCACGTCGGCGAAGTCCATGACCCAGCCGAGCCGCGGATCGAGCGGACCGCTGACGTGGATCTCAATGCGAAACGAATGACCATGGACGCGCGCGCACTTGTGCCCCGGCGGCACGTTCGGCAGGCGGTGCGCGCTCTCGAGCGTGAAAGCCTTGAAGATCTCCAAGCGAAACTCCTATCCCGCCACCGCGGATACCTTACCGGCCGCCGTCCGCGGACGCAGCAGGAAACACACGTGGATGCGCGGATTGCGCGCGAAGTCCTCGGGCAGCGTCGCCCGCGACCAGTCCTCCACCTCGAATTTCTCCGCGATCGCCGGATCGAGCCGGAATTTCTGGAAGTTGTTCGAGAACACGATGACGCCACCGGGTTCGAGCAGCCGGCCGCAAGCCTCGAGCAGCGCCGCGTGGTCGCGCTGCACGTCGAACTCCCGGGTCATGCGCTTGGAGCGCGACAGCGTCGGCGGGTCCACGAAGATGAGTCCGTAACGGCGCGAGGGCACGCGGCCCTGATCGTCGAGCCAGGCGAGACAGTCGGCCTGCACGAAGCCGTGCTGTGGCCCGGCGAGGCCGTTCAGAGCAAGGTTGCGCTGCGCCCAGTCGAGGTAGGTGCGCGACATGTCCACGGTCGTCGAGGACGTCGCGCCGCCGCCCGCCGCGTGCACGGTCGCGGTGCCCGTGTAGGCGAACAGGTTGAGGAAGGACCGGCCGGCCGCGAGCTCGCCGACGCGCTGCCGCGTGATGCGGTGGTCGAGGAACAGGCCCGTGTCGAGGTAGTCGGTGAAGTTCACCCGGAACCGGTAGCGACCCTCGCGCACGACGTGGAACTCGGCCTCGTCGCCCACCTTCTCGTACTGCTCGCCGCCGCGCTGCCTGCGGCGCACGCGCAGCACCACGCGTTCGGGCGGCAGTCCAAGCACGTCCGGCAGCACTGCGAGCGCCTCGTCACGTCGTCCGCGCGCCGCTTCCTGGGCAACGGTCGCCGGCGCGGCGTACTCCTGCACGCAGGCCCAGCGGGCGTCGTTGCCATAGAGGTCCACGGCGAAGGCGTACTCCGGCATGTCGGCGTCGTAGACGCGATAGCACGCGACGTCATTGCGCTTCGCCCACGCCTCGAGGCGCTGGAAATTCTTGCGCAGCCGGTTGCCGAACATCGCGGCACCCGGCCGCGTGCGCGCCGCCTCCTGCCGCGCCTGGCGCGCCACCTCCGGATCGGGCTCGACGGTCTCCGGCAGCAGCTCGAAGCGCAGCAGCCGGCACTCGATCGGCCCGTTGAAGAACGTGTGGGCGCGGTAGGCCCGCAACCGCAGCGCGCGGCCGAGCGGCGGATTGCCCGTGAACACGCCCGCTTCCCATCCCGGGAAGCACTCAATGAGCTTGCGACCCATGAGCGCGTACAGCGGCTCGAGCGTGCCGGCTTCCTCGAGCCGCGCGCCGTACGGCGGGTTGACCAGCACCAGGCCGTGCGACGCCGAGGTCACGGGCAGGCTGGCGAGTTCGCGACGCTCGAAGAGCAGGTGGTCGCCGACGCTGCTGCGACCCGAGTTCGCGAGCGAGGCGCGGATCGCGGACTGGTCGCGGTCGTAGCCCCGGAACCGCCCCGTCCCCAGCTCTCCGATGCGTCGCCGCTCGAGCGCCGCCGTGCGCAATTCCTCCCAGGTGCCCGGCTCGTGCCCCAGCCAGCCTTCGAAGCCGAAGCGCCGCCGCAGCAGGCCCGGGGCGACGTCGGCCGCCATCAGCGCCGCCTCGATCACGAGCGTCCCGGAGCCGCACATCGGGTCCACGAAGTCGCCGCCGGCGGCGGCGATCGCGGGCCAACCGCAGCGCAGCAGCAACGCCGCCGCGAGATTCTCCTTGAGCGGCGCCTCGACGCCGGACTGGCGGTAGCCACGCCGGTGCAACGGCTCTCCGCTCAGGTCGATGGCGAGCGCGGCGCGCTCGCGCATCAGGCTCAGGTTCAGGCGC
>Ga0105096_10000756_pt1 | contig 12236 bp, 7 predicted proteins | sample PPLLak3cmMay2015_FD_87036 | JGI IMG/M metagenome (GOLD analysis project Ga0105096, IMG submission 87036) | Freshwater sediment microbial communities from Prairie Pothole Lake near Jamestown, North Dakota, USA - PPLs Lake P7 Core (1) Depth... | ecosystem: Environmental > Aquatic > Freshwater >... | reverse complement strand
GGGTACATCGCCGATGACACATTGATGGTAACGATGGCCGTCGTGGCACTGAGCAGCAATAAGCTGACCGAGCGGGCAGGCCGTTGGCTCAAATTCCTGAGCGGAGCCATCATGCTGGTACTCGGTGGGATCATGCTGCTGCGCCCCGGGTGGCTGTTGTAGCCCGGGGCGATCCGGTCAGCGGCCGAAGATCTGCGTGATGATTTGCACTTTTCGCGCCGCTTACTTGTGGCTGCCATCACATAGGGGGGCCTGTCCGGTGGCCTTGCAGCCGCAGAAAAACACCTTGCCGGTCTTGTCCGCCTCGTAGCGCACCGGCGAAAAGCCGGTGTCTTTATGGGAGCCGTCGCAGAAAGGCTGGTTATTGCTTAGCCCGCAGGCGCACCAGAAATAGGTTTTCGCCTCCTCGACCTCTACGGGATAGGGTGTGTCGGATACACGCTTTGCCTTGTCCATTGTTTCCTCCTTAAAAAATAACGTTACCTTGCTGCGTCGCCAGGGCGATAGGCCAGCAATACATTGCCCGGCAACTGGCCGAACATGGAATAACCCGACTGCACATACAACCAGCCGTCCGCAAGCACCTGGCCGCTGACATCGATGGCGCCGCCGTGGCCACTGACGCCGTTGCTCGCGTTGAAGGGTATCGCGGTCTCGGCCTGCCAGAGCACTTCGCCGCTGGCGATGTCGAAGGCACGTATCCTGCCGTCCAGGCCGGCGCTGAAGACCAGTTCATCGGTGGCGAGCACCGCCGCCGACAGGCCGTAGTAGAAGGAGCAGCGGTACTGCTCTTCGAGGTCGATCTGCTTGCCGGCCCGCATATTCTGCAGGCCGATCATGGGTTTGTTTTCTTCCGGAATATCGCAACCCCGGGTGACCCCATGGAACCAGAGAACCTCCCCGTCCGCCAGGTTCAGGGCGTGCAGTCCCGGCTTCGGAATGTATTCCGGGCGGACCCGCTCCGGGTCCGCCGCCGCCACCAGCAGGCGCTCTCCCGACAGCGCCATGCCCCAGTGGACACCGCCGTTGGTGGTGGTCTGGTGGAGATCCGGGCCGATACCCGCGTTGCTCACCTGCCGGTGCCATACCACCTCCCCATCAACCCCTGCGGGGTCGGGGTCGAGGGCATAGACATCGCCGGATTTCTGGCCGGCGAGCAGAAGTTCCCCGCCTCCCGGCAGGTCGGCCATGATGACGGACGCGCCGAAGTCAAAATCGCCACCTGCATTTTCCGGGCAATTGGCACCGCCATTGAGACAGGCGGCGTTCCACACGTCTCCCGCGGTGGCCTGGAAGCGCCAGGCCAGCCTGCCGCTGTCCATGTCCAGGGCGATGATGGCGTCGGAGGTGTCCGTCGCCGGCTCCGACAGGTTCTCGGCGGTGCCGATATAGATACGGTTGCGCTTCGCGTCGATCGCCGGCGTGCTCCACACGCTCACGCCCGAGGGGCCGTAAAGTTGAGCGCCCGCGCTGTTGCGGCCCTGCGGGGTGGCGTCGCCGGTGCCGTGCCACTGCCACAGTTGCTCCCCACTGTTGGCGTCGAGGGCAATCACGCCGCCGTGGGATTTGCAGCAGACATGGTCGGGGCTGCCCGAGACCGCCACCTCGTAGGACGACACCGGAACGAACAGGCGGTCGTCGTGGTAGCTGATGGAGCCGGTAATGATCGAGGTCTCGAAAATGCGGGCGGCCTGCTGCCAGACGATTTCCAGGGAGTCCGGGTCGAGCGCGTAGATGGAAGCCATGGAGTCGGCAAACACCAGCAGCTTGCGGCCACTGCCCAGGGTTGCCACGGTAATGGCGGAGCGAATGCCGCTGAGCACCTCGGTATGCCTGCGGATGCAGCCGCTCCTGCGGTCGATGGCGTAGAGCTTGCCAGTCTTGTCGCCGAAATAGAGCGTGTCACCAATAATTGCAGGTTGTGAGCGCATATCGGTCACTTTGGGGAAGGCCAGGCTCCAGGCCAGTTCCAGCCCGGCGACATTGCCGCGATCGATACCGGCCGCAGCGGTTGGCATGAAGCGGCGGTTGGCGCCGCCGAGCCCCCAGTTAGCGACGTATTCGGTGCGGTCATCCCCCGCGGGCGTGGTGCAGCTGTGCTGATCGATCCACTCGTCCGCCGGCGCTGAGCCGGCCAGGTAAATCGCGATCAGACCGCGCTCCTGCTTGTTCAGGTGGGCGGCCATGGGCTGCATCTTGCCGAACTCCAGCGCCACCATCACCGTCTCCTTGGAAAAGCCGGACAGGGCCTCCCGGCTCGGTGCGTGCATGGCGGGGTTGTCATGGCAGCTGGCGCAGTGCTGGTCGAACAGTCGCTCGCCCAGGTAGGCCAGTGGCAGCTTGTCGGCGTGGCGGATGGCGAGAGACTCCAGGGTCTTCATCGGGGCATCGCTGAGCAGCAGGCCGCCCGCTATCAAGAGCACCACCGCAAGCAGGAGCAGGGCGAACAAGGTCAGAAATATGCGCATGGGTCGGTCCCATTCTCGACGAGTGTGTGAGCCGTCTTGTATGCCATAAGGTGGGCGTCAGGGCGCCGTTCAGGATTGCGGTGGTATATCCCGGCGCACGCCCTTGATAGACTGTTGTCCATTTGCCCCTTTGGAACAATGCTGTGAATTTGCAATTTTGCTGGCTTATTAAACTACAGTTTGAGCCGTATTACACTTTCCGCGTGGCCCGCTATGCGCGGTTGATATAGCGCTGGTTGTATAACGAATGCATCACGATATTACCCTGATTACGACGATCGCGGCGAGTCTCGGCCTGGCGCTGCTGATGGGTCTTGTTGCCACGCGTTTGCGTATACCGCCGATTGTCGGTTACCTCATGGCCGGCATTGTGATTGGCCCTGGCACGCCGGGGTTTGTGGCGGACGTGGAGCTGTCCGGCCAGTTGGCGGAAGTGGGTGTCATCCTGCTGATGTTTGGTGTCGGTCTGCATTTTTCCGTCGAAGATCTGATGAAGGTGCGCCGTATTGCCGTCCCGGGCGCGCTTGTGCAGTTTGTAGTCGCGACAGCGATGGGTACGGGACTCGCGCTCTTCTGGGGATGGAGCATCGGCGCCAGTTTGATCTTCGGTATGTCGCTGTCGGTGGCGAGCACTGTAGTTCTGATTCGCGCACTGGAGCGGCAGGGCCTGTTGCAGACGGCCAGCGGTCGTATCGCGGTCGGTTGGCTGGTGGTCGAAGACCTGTTGATGGTACTGGTACTGGTGTTGCTGCCGCCGTTGTCCGGCTGGCTTGGTGGCAGCACGGGGCAGCATGCCGGCGCTGCGATCCCTCAGGCAAACGAGTCAAGTATTTTATGGACGCTGCTGGCCGCTGTAGGAAAAATTGTCGCGTTTGTCGCGTTGATGCTGGTGGTGGGACGGCGTATTTTTCCCCGCTTGCTAGGTTATGTTGCCGGCACCGGTTCCCGCGAACTGTTCACCCTTTGCGTCATCGCTGTCGCCATGGGGATTGCGTACGGTTCGGCGATGCTGTTCGGTGTCTCGTTTGCGCTGGGTGCTTTTTTTGCTGGCATGTTGATGCGCGAGTCCCACCTCAGCCATCGAGCGGCCGAGGAGTCCCTGCCTTTTCGCGATGCGTTCTCGGTACTCTTTTTTGTTTCTGTGGGGATGTTGTTCGATCCGGTGATCCTGCTGCAGCAACCGCTGAAGGTGCTGGCTGTGGTGGCTATTATCATTGTGGGAAAGACACTCGCGGCGTTTGCGCTGGTGCTGGCGTTCCGCTACCCGCTGAATACCGCGTTGATCGTGTCAGCGAGTCTGGCGCAGATCGGTGAGTTCTCCTTCATACTGGCCGGGCTCGGTTTGTCATTTGGCTTGTTGTCCAAGGAAGGCATGAGCCTGATCCTGGCGGGTGCCCTGATCTCCATCTCGGTCAATCCCCTGCTGTTCCAGGCGAGTGAACCGCTGCTGCGCTGGATACGCGCCAGGTCGCAGCTTGCACGGTTGCTCGAACGCCCCGACGATCCGCTGGCCGAACTGCCGATGACAGTGGAGTCACAGGCATTGACAGGACACGTGGTGTTGGTGGGCTACGGCCTCGTGGGACGATACATTGGCGATGTGCTACTCGAGCAACGCGTGCCGTTTGTGGTGGCCGAGCAGAACCGTGAAGGTGTGGAAGCCATGCGCAAGCGCGGAATCCATGCGGTGGCGGGCGACGCGTCCGATCCGGCCGCACTGATCCAGGCGCATATCGTGCGTGCGAGCAAGCTGGTGATTGCGACCTCCGATACCCTGCGCGCGCGGCTTGCGATTGAGATTGCTCGCACCCTCAATCCCAGGGTCGAGATACTGGTGCGAGCCGACAGTGAGGAAGAGGCCAACCTGATCCGTAAAGAGTGGGCCGATGTCACGGTGTTCATCGGCGATCAGGAACTGGCTCGCAACATGGCACAGGGGGTGATGCGCAAGGCGCGGGAAGCGCAGGAATGAACCATGTTCGACCCCACCCCGCCTACCTGTTCATAGGTGCCGGCAGCGCGAAGGCGTACAGGTAGTCGCCCGTCTTGCGGCCGAACATGTGGTGGCCTCCGGCGTTGACCACCACGTACTGCCGGCCCCGGTATTCGTAGGTCATGGGCGTGGCGGCCGCGTCCACCGGCAGGGTGTATTGCCACAGCGTCTCCCCGTTGCTGACGTCGAAGGCGCGAAACTGCCGGTCCATGGTGGCGCCGATGAAAAACAGGCCGCCGGCGGTGGCGATGCCGCCGCCCAGGTTGGGAGTGCCCCACTCGATATGGAAAGGCGCAGGGATAGGCCCCATTTCGTGCACCGAGCCCAGGGCGGTCTCCCAGGCGATGCTGCCCTTGAACAGGTCCACCGCCACCAGCTTGCCCCAGGGCGGCGGATTGCAGGGAATGCCCAGGAAGGATTGCAGGCTGCCGATCTCGATGTTGTAGGGCGTACCCTCCATGGTGACCTGCATACGATGGCCCGCGGCGGGATGGTCCTGCTTGCCGCTGGCAGGGTCGTTCGCGGTGGGGGTAGGGATCAGCTGTCCAGTGAAGGCCACATTGTTGACGTTGACCAGCAGTATGCCGGTGTCTCCCAGCAGGGCGCCGCCGCCCCAGTTGGGGCCGCCGAGGCTGCCGGGGAACATCAGCGTCAGGTTTTCGCTGTTGGGAGTGAACAGGCCCAGGTTTTCCAGAGCCGCGAGTTGCTCGGCGCAGTCCGCGCGGTCCCAGGGCGTCAGGCCCCAGGCATCCGCGGGCATCAGGAAGGGATCCAGCAACTGGGGCGGGGCGATGGGCTTGGGCTGGGTAGGGGCGGCGCGTTCTCCCGCAATGCTCGAGGGTGGTACCGGCTGCTCGGTAATCTCCCACAGGGGTTCACCGGTCAGGCGGTTGAAGACGAACACGAAACCCTGCTTGGTCAACTGGGCCAGGGCGGGGATGTTCTCGCCGTCTTTGCGCCAGTCGAACAGGATCGGTTGCGCGGGGGTGTCGTAGTCCCACAGGTCGTGGCGCACGTGCTGGAAGTGCCAGCGGTATTCGCCGCTGTGCAGCGCAAGCGCGACCACGCTGTTGGCGTAGGGATTATCGCCCGGCCGACCCACGCCGTAGTAGTCAGGTGACGGGCTGCTGGTGGGGAGGAACACCAGGCCATTTTTTTCATCCACCGAGATCGGCGCCCAGACGTTGGCGCTGCCGCTTTGGGCGTGGCCCAGCAGGGGGTCGAACTGCCACAGGGGCCGGCCGCTGAAGCTGTCGAAGGCCTGCACGGTGCCGCGGGGCGTGGTGGCGCGCACGAAGTCGATCACGGTGGAGCCGGTCACCACCACGCCGGCGGCCACTACCGGCGCCGAGGAGTTGCTGACGTCCCCCGCGACCAGGCCCTCCTCACCGAACAGCAGCACCTTGCCGCCGGCGCCGAACCCGTCACAGGGTTTGCCGTCCAGCGCGTCGATGGCCCACAGCCTGCGGTCGTGGGTGCTGAGGAAGAGGCGATGGCGGCAGTGCTCGCCGACGGCCGCCCGGGGCTCCTGCGCGTAGCTCACGCCACGGCAGCGGAAGGGGCGGTCTCCGCCCTGGTCGATCTGCGGGTCAAAGCTCCAGCGCTGCTCGCCGGTGGCGGGGTCCAGGGCGATGACGCGGTTGAACGGCGTGCAGTACACCAGCGACTCGCCGGCCGCTTCCGGCAGCAGGATAGGGGTGCTCTGGGTGGAGGTCTTTTCCATCTGCGGGCCGTAGGTCGCCATGTCGCCGCTGCGAAATACCCAGGCTACGTCCAGCTCCTGCACATTGCCGCGGTGGATCTGCGCGGCCTCGGAGTAGTGTCGACCGCCCTGGTCGCCGCCGTAGTAGGGCCAGCCCGTCCCCGCTGCCGCCAGGGCGCAGCAGAGGCCGGGGATTACGGCCAGTACGCGGGCCAGCTGCCGCGACAGGTTTGCCGGCATCGCTTACGGCGCCAGCGGCGTGATGCGCAGCAGAGTGGGCACCCCGCCCTCGGACTGCCAGGTGGGGAAGTGCGAATTGCTGGTGTACACAGCGCCGTCCTGCTCCGAGATCTCGATGTCCCGGGTGAAAAATCGCTGCCGCGGCAGGGGATACACCTGCCAGCTCTCGGTGGCGATATCAAAGGCCAGGATGGTGTCCGACTGGTTGCCGTTGACCCACACCACGCCGCGGTCGCGATCCACGTTGAGGGCGTAGGGCACCTCGTTGATCACCGGCAGCTTGAAACTGCTGAACTCGCCCGTGGCGGGGACGTATCGCACCAGCAGGGAATCCTGGAAGGCGACGATCCACAGGTTGCCCTCGGCGTCCGTGCGCAGCCGGCGGGGACCCTGGAAGGGAAACTCGATCATGGTGACCTCGCCGGTGTCCGGGTTGATCCGGGCCAGGTCGTTGGCGTAGAGCCGGGCCACCCACACCATGCCGTCGGGGGTGATGTCGATACCGTAGGGCATGGGCAGGCCGGTACCCGCCCGGTCGGGATCCGGCTGGGGGCGGTTCTCGGGGCTGATGCTGAACATCACCGGCAGGGATTTGAGGATGAGCCACTCCCTCGCGCTCCGGGCTGGCAGGTCATAGACCGTGAACTCCTTCGTGCCGCGATCGAACATGGCCACCTGCGACGACAGGGCCAGGGTAAACCACACCCGGTCCTTGTCATCCACCCGGATGGTGTGCGGGTAGTAGCCCTCGGGCATGGTGTGGGCGATGAACTGCTTGGTCTTGATATCAAACTCCAGCAGTGCCTGCTGCATGGAAGGGGTGATGAAAATATTGCCGTCCCGCTTCGAGTAGGCGAAGGAGTGCACGCCCATGAAGTTGTACATCTTGGGGAACACCTTGAAACGGTTGCCCATGATGCCCCCGAGGGTCATGTCCTCGGCGTGTGGCACCTTGTAGACAGTGTACTTGCCGGTACTCGGGTCCAGCTCGTAGATGCGGTCAAACAGGTTGTCGCCAACGTACACCAAGCCGTTCGGGTGCAGCAGGAAGTCGTGCATCTGGGAAAAGCCGTCGCCGATGGGCCACTCGGTCATCTCGATGCCGGACAGGTAGTCGCCCCAGGGCAGCGGCGCCGGGATCGTTTCGGGGTTTTCGCGCAGGCGCCGGTACTCCTCCCGCAGCAGGGTGGCCACCCTCTGGTGGTCGTCCGTGGGCAGGCGCGCGCCGTAGCTGTTCATGCGCTCGATGACGTCCAGCCACTGCTCCTGGGTGCGTTCGTTGCGCATGAAGGGCGAGGCCTGCTGGTGGCAGAAGGCGCAATTGAGCTGGAAGGTTTTTTTCAGGTCCGCATCGCCGCCAAAATCCAGCTGGGACAACCAGACGTTGGAGGGGAAGCTGGCGATCAGCTGCTCCGGGGTCATCCGCTGCATGGCCAGCTCACCCTCGAGCGCCGGGAAATGGGCATCCACGTAGCCCTGGGCCCGGGCGCGGTAGTTAACAGGCCCCGGCGGCGGGTCGAAATGGACTTCACCCGCCGCATTGGTAAAGCGGGTGAGCACCGCCGCACTGGTATTGGTCACACCGTGCGGGGCATAGCCGTCGTCACTGAGGTCCGCAGTCGGCTGGGCCAGCGGTGATTGGGTCACCATGACCCGGGGCAGGGGCCGGCCCTGGTCGTCTCTCACTACCATGGTCCCGGCAACCATGGTCCTGGCAACAGTGGGCTCGACAACTGGCGCGTCGGCAACGCACAGGGGAGTCAGCAACAGCAGGCCGAGCAGGCCGGGTGGGATGCAGCGCAAGCGCATGGTGGTCTCCCGAGGGGATTCTTTTGCCGTAGTATGCCAGCATCGGCTACTGCCGTCATTGCTGGCGACGGGCCGGGTGGGCGCTTATTGGGCCGCTGGGTGAGACCTGCAGATGGGATGGTCAAAATACGGGCACATGTCTTCCATGCTGAGCGCACCCGGCGCGAGGCTGGCGTTGGTGTTCTGCTTGAACGCCTGGAAGTCCGGATTGTTGCGCAATAACAACCTGCCGGCGACGATCAGCCGGTCGACGTCGATATCCTCCAGTTCCAGGGTGGTGGGCAGGGCGTTGAGCAACCGGTTGGCCTCCTCCACTTTCACATGCTCGAAACTGACCTCGGCGAAATGCACCCGGGTTGGCAGGCCAGTCTCTTTGGCATGCTCCTCGAGTTCGGCCAGCAGTTTGCGGAGGCGATCCAGGGTCTCCCGATTGTAGCTGTCGAACTGGGCGCTGCTGACGGCGTCCATGGTCGCGGCTACGGAGGGCGAGCCTGGCGACTCTTCAATGAGGCGTTCCGGGTTCACCTGGGCATTGACCAGAACGACCAGGATGTTGTTGACTGATCCGCTCGCCAGGCGCTTGAATTTCCGCTCATTCAGGGCTTCGACCCGGTCGATCAGCACACGCAGCCCGAGGTTATCCGCGACGCCGCCATCCACCAGGTGGATGTATTTGCGTTTCCCGGCGTCCCGGTAGGATTTGGTGCCTTTGAGCAGGCGGGCCTGTACGCTGCTCTCCGGCTCCAACTGGTTCAGCTGCTGCCACTGTGCGGTCTGGCTGATGTCGCAGTCGGCGGCGTGATTGGCCAGGACAACCGGCGGGAAGGCGACGGGTACCGCTGACGACGCTGTCACTGCCCGCGCCACCGGGTAGTTGCCGAGGTCGGAGCAGATCAGGTCGAAGCTGCCCTGGGTGAAGGTGAAACGCAGACCGTTGCCGAGATCGGTTGCATTGATGGCAATAAACGGTGCCCCGTTCTTCGCCATGTCGTTGAAGGTCGCCCCGTGGAACATGATGTTGTCGTAGTAATCGATCGCCATTTCGGTGCGGTTGAAGCCATCGACACCGCTGCGGATCCAGTGCATGGGGTTTAACAACTGCTTGATGAGGGCCCCCTGCACCGACTGCCGCAGGAACTCATCCTCATAATCCTCGAACAGGCGGTCGCGATACAGGCCGTAATAGGCGGCGGTGAAACTACCCCCCGATACCGAGGAAATCGCATCGACTTCATCGAGTACCCGCACCGGCTTGCCATCGATGTCGATCAGGGTGTCACGCAACTCCTGCATCACGCCGTAGGACATCGCCGCGGCCCGGGTGCCGCCACCGGAAAAAGCCAGCAACACAATGTTTTGCTCCTGCAGGACCCGCTCCCGGGCGGCGTCCATGCGGTAGCCGCTGGCCTCATCGACCTGGGTAATGGCCTTATTGCCCGGTGGCAGGAAGGTAGAGCAGCCCGCCAAAAGCACTATCAATAGAAGGAGGGGGCTGCGCACGGGGTCAGAAGGTCCAGTTGAGGTTGGCTACCAGCTGCAAAGCGCCGTTGTCCTGGTATTCACCGCCCCAACGCTTCGACTCGATCCTGGCCCTGCCGAGGTCGACGTAATTGACGTAGCCGCCGACATTGAGGGAATCACTGATGGTGTACCGGGTGCCAAAGGCATAGCGCACCTGCCGGTCAAGCGGCAATTGGGCATTGCGATTCTGTGCATCCACCGGGTTGGTATCGTAGGCGACGCCGCTGGTGAAGGCCCAGCGCGGGTCCAGCCGGTATTCTGCGCCCCAGGCGTAGTGATAGGTATCGTGCCAGCGGGCGGGCACGGCGGCGGAACGGTTGTCGGTGGAGAGAGGCACATCGCCCAGCTGGCTCCAGTTGTCCCAGCCCAGTGTGAGGCTCACGCTCCACTGCTCGTCCAGGTCGTGGTGCATGGCAAACCGAGCCTGGTCAGCGAGAGTGAGCTCAGTCCTGGACGAGACGCTCTCCTCAGTACCGGGAGGGAGGATCCCACCGCCGGGTGCCACCAGCTTCAGATCGCCGTCGAATTTCGCATCTATCTTGCTTTGGTAGGCGATACCGAACCGGGTTCGGTCGGTCAGTTCATACATGCTGCCCAGTTTCAGGCCAAAACCCGTGTCGTCGCCGTTGACCGAAGCCCTGGCCTGTTCCTTGTCCTGGTCGATGCGGGGCACGCGCAGGTGGAGATTCAGGTTGGAGTACCAGTATTCCACACCTACGCCGATGGAGAGCTTGTCGGTGAGCTTGTAGGCCAGCGTCGGCACGACAGCCGCGACCAGCAGATCCACTTTGGTCGCCTGGTTGCGCCCGACCCAGTCATCGTCGTAGTCCAGGCCCGCGCCCGACAGGCCCACGGCATAGATGCCGGCGCTCCATCGGTCGGAACCGAAGTCGTGAACATAGGCCGAGCCGCCGGCGGGTGCCGCCTCGCCGGCGTCGCCACCGTTGCCGCTACCCAGCGCAGGGCTGGTGTATTTCGGATCAAACTTTGTCTGGGGCAGGAAGGCGCCGGCGGAGACGAACAGCTGGTTGCCCTTGAGGCGGGTACTGCTGGCCGGGTTGTGCATGATGGTGGAGGCACCGTCGACGCCGGCCGATGCGCCCGCGCTGGCGCGGCCGCCGGAAAAATCGCCGTATTCATTCAGCCATAAACCGCCGGCCATTGCATTGCCCGCGCTCGCCATTGCGGCTGCTACTGCACAGCCCAGTATGGATTTTCTCATGTGTTCTCCCCAGGGATAACAGAACGGACACGGCCCGCGAGCGGGCGTATTTGGTGCCGCCAAGTCTAATGGAGTCACGCCCGGTTTGGACAGGGTCTTTTTACCCGACTTTTTTGCAATTGGTGTTCAGCATCAGCCGCTTGAATACGACCGCGTTATGGTCGCTGCCGTCCCGCTCCGGCTCTCCCGCCAGTTCCAGGTTGGGGAAGCGCCTGAACAGCTCGGAGATGGTGAGGTACAGCTGGCGCTTGGCGAGGGAGGCGCCGATGCAGTAGCGGGGGCCGTAGCCGAACAGCACGTCCGGGTTGAAGGTGCGTTCCACGTCGAACACTTCCGGCTGATCGTAGTACTCGGGGTCGTAGTCCTTCAGGTGAGGCATCATCAGCACCATCTGGCCCTTGGTCACCTGGTGGCCGAGAATCTCCATGTCCCGCGGGGCATAGCGGGCGAATCCCATCTTGGACGCGGTGCCCCAGCGGCTGATTTCACTGAAGGCGTTGGAGAATGCATCCGGGGATGCCAGCGCCTTTGCCACCTGGTCCTTGTGCTTGAGCAGGCAGTAGACCGACCACTGCTGCGCCACCAGGGTAGTGTCGGCGCCGGCGCCGATCAGGGCCAGGATCAGGGTGATGATGTCGCCCTCTTCAAAGCCCGGGTTTTCCCGCTCGATCCGCAGCAGGGTGCTGAGGAAATCATCCTGCTCCGGGGCCTGGCGGCGCTCTTCGATGACCAGTTTGAGAATGTCGATTGCCCGGTTGCTGTCCTGCCGCGCCTTCTCCCTGCGCTCGTCGGAGATGGTGGGGTTCCAGGTCTCGGTGAAGGTCATGATGACCTGCTTGATATCCGGCCAGTATTTTTCCGGGATTCCCACCATCCGGGTAATGGAGATGAAGGGTATGTGGGCGGCGATCTTGTCGATGTAATCGAAGCTGTCCGGCGTGCCCAACTCGTCGAACAGGCGCTTGACGTCCGGCTCGATCTTGCGCTGGATCGAGTCCACCACGTTGCGGGAAAAGGCCGGCGCCGTCACCCGCCGCACCAGGCGGTGGTGGTCGTGGTCCGCCAGCAGGCTGTGGCCGATCAGGGCCCTTTCGAAATTGGTCCACTGGTCCTCGGGGGGCCGGGGCGGCGCGAACTCCCAGTCATAGAAGTCCGAGGACAGGGGCTCCTCTTTCCAGCAGGCCATGATGTCCGGCATCCGGGTCATGATCCAGGCCTGCCAGGGCGCGTACCACACCAGGCGGCCGCGCCTCATCAGGGCGAGGCACTGGGGGATGGGGT
>Ga0105096_10000754_pt1 | contig 12240 bp, 9 predicted proteins | sample PPLLak3cmMay2015_FD_87036 | JGI IMG/M metagenome (GOLD analysis project Ga0105096, IMG submission 87036) | Freshwater sediment microbial communities from Prairie Pothole Lake near Jamestown, North Dakota, USA - PPLs Lake P7 Core (1) Depth... | ecosystem: Environmental > Aquatic > Freshwater >... | reverse complement strand
CATGTTTGAGAAAGGTGTCGAGCATGCGCACATCCATCAGTTCAGTGACAATCGGCAAATTATGTTTGTCGGCTGCCTGGCGGAATATACTTAGGCCATCGATGCCTTTACCTTGGAAAGTGTACGGGCTGGTGCGGGGTTTGAATGCGCCGCCACGCATCAGGCGGCAACCGGCCGCCGCGACTTGCTGTGCAGCCAGGTCCATTTGTTCTTGTGTTTCTACCGAACAAGGACCGCCGATTACTTGTACTTGCTTGCCGCCGATCGGGATTCCGCGTACATCGATGATCGAGTCTTGTTTGTGTGATTCGCGCGAAACAATTTTGTATTGTTTGACGATGTGCATGGAATATTCAACACCCGGTAGGGAATCAAACAATTCCGGATCGAGTTTGCTTTCATCACCAATGGCGCCGATGACAATTCGATTGGTGCCACGTGAAATATTGACACTGTGACCCATGTCTTGAATTTTTTTTACCACTGCACCGATTTGCTCTTCGGATACATCTTTGTTCATGATAATAATCAAACCAATTCTCCCATTGCGTACTCGAGTGATTCAAGGAATCGTTTATTTTCGGATTCCAATCCAATTGTGACCCGAAGGTGGTGCGGCATTTCGTAAATACCCAGAGGACGTACGATGATACCCTGCTGTAAAAGGCTTTTATAGACTTTCGGGGTATTGGTTGCATCGCCTTGGACGCGGAAACTGATGAAATTTCCATACGAAGGAATAGTTTCAATACCTAATTGCCGGAAACCTTCGGTGAGTTGCAACATACCCGCGCGGTTCAGTGCATACGATTTCTGTACAAATTCCGCATCCTGTAGTGCGGCTAGTGCTCCAACAAGGCCAATACTACTGACATTGAACGGCTGGCGTACGCGATTCATCAGGTTAGCTACGTCGGGATGTGTTAGTCCATATCCGACGCGGACACCGGCGAGGCCATAAACCTTAGAGAAAGTTCGTGTAATCAGTAAATTGGAAAATTGTTTCAGCCATTTGACGCTCTCCGGTTTGTTGGCTTCAGGCAAATATTCGTTATATGCTTCATCCATAACGACCAGTACATCTCTGGATACGCGCTCCATGAATCGCAGTAGATCATCGGCACTGGATAATGTGCCGGTTGGATTGTTGGGGCTGGCAATAAATACAATACGTGTCTCAGGTGTGATGGCATCCAGCATGGCTGGCAGGTCATGACCATAATCCAGAGCGGGCACCGATATGCCATTCGCGCCGATCATCTGTACCACTAGTGGATAAACTGCGAAAGCATGTTGTGAATACACCGCAGCAGCGCCCGGCTTAAGGAATACACGCGCGGCGAGATCCAGAACATCATTGGAGCCATTCCCTAATATGATTTGCTCTGGGGCAACGGCATAACGTCTGGACAATGCGGCTTTTAATTCATATCCGCTGCCATCCGGATAGAGTGCGACATCATACAATGCGTTAATCATTGCATCCAGTGCGAGTGGGCTGGCACCCAGCGGATTTTCGTTGGAGGCCAGTTTGATGACGCACGACTCATCCAGCCCCATTTCTCGTGCCAGCTCAGAGATTGGTTTGCCAGGCTGATAAGGCTGAATGGAGCGAATATATTCCGGAGCAAAGTCACAAAGATTCATAAAATTAAGTTTATTAGCGATTGGGAAAAGAATACAAAGAGTTTAATAAGTTTGGTAAGGTGACTATTCAGAGACAACGAACAGCTATGTGGCCGGATAAGATCCCAGGATTTTCAGGAAAGCCGATTTTTCACGTAACTCAGCCAGCGCGGCTGCTACATTTTTATCTTGTTGATGCCCTTCAATATCAATAAAGAATACATATTGCCACAGACCAGTTCGCGATGGGCGTGATTCCAGCCGGCTCATACTGACGCCATGCTGCGCCAACGGTTCCAGTAATTTATAGATAGCCCCGGAACGGTTATTTGTCGACAGGACTAATGAGGTTTTATCCTTTCCGGAAGCATCCACAATTTGTTTGCCGATGACCAGAAAACGCGTGGTATTTCTCGGATCATCCTCGATGTTTTCCGCGCAGATGCTGAGTCCAAATAGCTCTGCCGCTCTTTTGCTTGCTACCGCTGCTGCTTGCTTATCAGTCGTTGCCTGCCGGGCTGCATCCGCATTGCTGGCGGCATTGATAAATGCAGAATTAGAGACGTGTGGTAAGTTGGTTTTTAACCAGTGATGGCACTGCGCCAACGATTGCGGATGTGAATAGATTTTGTTGATTTGTGATAATTCGGTCTGCTGCGCCATCAGAAACTGATGTACGGGCAACTGAATTTCGCCGCAGATATTTAATGGCGTTTGTAACAGCAAATCCATGGTTCTGCCAACCGCGCCTTCAGAAGAATTCTCAACTGGCACCACGCCATAATTGGCTGCATCCGATTCCACGTTGCGAAATACTTCATCGATCGAATCACTGGCTACCGTTGTGATGGCGCTGCCAAAACGTTTCAATGCCGCATCTTCAGAAAAAGTACCGTTAGGACCCAGGTAGGCCACACTCATGGGTTTTTCCAAGGCGCGGCACAGCGACATGATTTCAGTGAACAACTGTTTGATATGCGTGCTGTTGATGGGGCCGGGATTTTGTTTCTGGATACGCGCCAATATTTGCGCTTCACGTTCAGGACGGTAAACGACGCCGCTTTTTTTTATCTTACCAATCTGTTGCGCAAGGCCAGCGCGCTTGCTTACCAGCTGGAGTAATTCGTCGTCAATGGCGTCAATCTGATCGCGTAATTGTTTGAGTTGTTCGGACATGTGTGGTGAAGATTTTAGCTTAATGATAATTCATCAAAGTTCAGATTTTATCTGGGAAGCGGCAGATAGCGTGCCATTAATACACCCGTGATCCCGGCAATATCATCCACGACATGCTGCGGTACCGGACTGTCTACATCAACTAGTGTATAAGCCATTTCGCCACGTGATTTGTTGATCATGTTATGAATATTCAATCCGGCCTTGGCCATACTGGTGGAAATCTGCCCCAGAATATTAGGTACATTGGCATTCGCCACCGCGACCCGGTAAGGGGATTCCCGTTCCATGTAGATATCAGGAAAATTGACTGTATTTGTGATGTTGCCGTTTTGCAGATGATCCATGAGCTGATTGACCGCCATGATGGCACAATTTTCTTCCGCTTCAAGTGTCGAGGCACCCAGATGCGGCCAGGTGATCACTGCTTTTTGGTGCTGAAGTTTTTGACTGGGAAAATCACAGACATAGTATTTTATTTTGTTAGCGGCTATACCCGCTAAAATAGCTTCTTCATCGACGATGGCGCCACGCGAGAAATTAAGCAGGATGACGTTCGGATTCATCATTTTTACATGTTTCTCATCAATCAGGTGACGAGTGGAATCCAGCAACGGGATATGCACGGTGATAAATTCGCTGTGACGGAGTAAATCTCCCATGCTGTGCGCTTTTTTTACTTCTGCGGATAGACTCCAGGCTGAGTCGACTGTAATCTTGGGATCATATCCAATGACTTTCATTCCCAGTTTGATGGCTGCATTAGCCACCAACCGGCCAATTTCACCCAAACCAATAATGCCCAATGTACGGCCCGGTAATTCGATGCCGGAAAAGCGTTTTTTCTCACTCTCCGCCTGCTTGTTTAGTGCCGTATCATCACCTTGCAGGTTTTCTACAAACTGCAATGCAGGAACCAAATTGCGTGCGGCTAAAAACATGCTAGCCAGAACCAGTTCCTTGACTGCATTGGCATTGGCTCCCGGTGTGTTGAACACCGGAATGCCACGGATATTCATGTCCTGTACAGGAATGTTATTGGTGCCGGCTCCTGCACGACCGATCGCTTTGACGCTGCCGGGAATTTTCCAATTCAGCAAATTTTGCGAGCGTACCAGAATGGCATCCGGCACTGCGATATCACTACCTACTTGATAGTAATCTGCAGGAAAGCGACTCAGGCCAAGGGAGGAAATCTGATTAATGGTAAGAATCTTGAAGACTCTGTTTTGATGTTCAGGCATGCTGGCTGGCGAACTCCTTCATAAACGCTGCCAATTTTGCCACACCTTCTATGGGCATGGCATTATATATTGAGGCACGCATGCCCCCTACAGAGCGATGTCCCTTAAGTTGGATCAAGCCAGCGTTTTCGGCTTGCTTGAGGAACTCGCCATCCAATTCAGGGTTTTTGAGCGTGAAGGGCACGTTCATACGTGAGCGATCGGATTGAGTCACCGGACAATGATAAAAATCGTCATTATCCAGTAGGTTATACAGCAGGTTGGCTTTAGTGATATTGATTTTTTCCATTGCCGCCAGCCCGCCTTGTTTCTTCAACCATGCGAATACCAGTCCGGTAATGTACATAGCGTAGGTTGGCGGTGTGTTGTACATCGAATCATTTTTAGCATGAATTTGGTAATCATAAAGCGTCGGGGTGCCTGCCATCGGCATACCCAGTAAATCCTCGCGTACAATGACGAGTGTCAGTCCGGCCGGCCCCAGGTTTTTCTGCGCGCCCGCGTAAATCAATCCAAAACGTGTGACATCCAAAGGTCGAGACAGGATATTGGATGACATATCGGCTACCAGTGGAATATTGTTTTCCGCAGTGATTTCCGGGATCCAGTGAAACTCGACACCACCGATAGTTTCATTGCTGGTGTAATGAACATAGGCTGCCCCCGGATCCAAGTGCCATTGATTTTGCAACGGAATATATGTGAAATTGGCATCCTTTGATGAAGCAGCGGCATTGACTGTGCAATACCGGCTGGCTTCTTCGATGGCTTTTGTCGACCATTGACCGGTATTGATATAGTCAGCTTTGTTTTTACCGCGCAGCAGATTCATCGGCACCATGGAAAACTGACTGGAAGCTCCGCCTTGCAGAAATAAGACTTTATAGTTTTGCGGTATTCCAACCAGATCGCGTAAGTCGCTTTCAGTTTTCTCAGCAATGGCCATAAATTCTTTGCCGCGATGGCTCATTTCCATGACGGACATGCCACTGCCATGCCAGTCCAGCATTTCATCACGCGCTTGCTGCAGAACCTCTTTGGGTAAAACCGCAGGCCCTGCACTGAAATTATAGATTGGATCCATGGAATTTTTTTGAGTAATTATTGTTTCGCACCCAGGAGGTAGGTAGTTCGTTTGACTTTAACCATCACTATCATTACCACTATCGCTGTCTTCGCTCTCTATGACTCTTTCCAGGCCAGCGAGTTTCTCGCCCGCATCCAAGTTAATTAAGGTAACGCCTTGTGTGGCACGGCTCATTTCCCGCACTTCGTTGACACGGGTACGGATGAGTACACCGCCGGAAGTGATCAGCATAATCTCATCATCCGGTTTTACCAGCTTTGCCGTGACAACTTTGCCGTTACGTTCACTGGTTTTGATCGCAATCATGCCTTGCGTGCCGCGGTTATGGCGTGTGTATTCGCTGATTGGCGTACGCTTGCCATAGCCATTTTCAGTCGCAGTTAATACAGCGAGTTCTTCATTCTCGGCGACCAACAAGGAAATAACTTTTTGTCCGGAACCGAGTTTCATGCCACGCACGCCACGGGCAGTTCGTCCCACTGGACGTACATCATTTTCACTGAAACGCATGGCTTTGCCGTTGTCTGAGAACAGCATGACATCGTGTTTTCCTTCAGTAAGCTCAACTCCAATTAGATAATCGCCTTCATCAAGTCCGATGGCAATAATGCCATTGCTCCGCGGACGGGAAAATTCTGATAGGGGTGTTTTCTTAACGGTTCCAAAAGAAGTTGCCATAAATATATAGCGGGTTTCATCGAAAGCCTTAACGGGCAGAATGGCGTTAATTTTCTCACCTTCTCCCAGTTGTACCAAATTAATGATCGGCTTGCCCCGGGATAATCGACCACCTTGCGGCACTTCATAGACTTTGATCCAGTACACACGACCCAAGCTTGAGAAGCACAGAATGTAGTCATGTGTGTTTGCGATGAACAACTTGTCTATGAAATCATCTTCTTTGGTACTTGTCGCCAGCTTGCCGCGTCCGCCACGTTTTTGTGCGCGATATTCATCGAGTAATTGAGATTTAATATAACCGCTGTGCGACAGTGTAACGACGACATCTGCTGGTGTAATCAAATCTTCCATACTTAAATCTTGAGTGTTGACAATAATTTCACTGCGGCGTTTGTCACCAAATTGCTGTTTGATTGCATCAAGTTCTTCAGTGATGATGCTGGTAATGCGCTCTGGATTAGCCAGGATATTGAGATAATCAATAATTTTTTCAATGATATCTTTGTATTCCTCGACGATTTTTTCTTGTTCCAAGCCGGTTAGGCGTTGCAAGCGTAATTCCAGAATCGCTTGCGCTTGTGCGTCCGATAAAAGGTAATCTTGAGCCTTTAAACCAAATTCTTCACCTAACTCATCTGGGCGTAGTGCATTGGCATCTGCCATGGCGCGCGACAGCATTTCCTCAACCAATTGAGAACGCCAAACTTTTGCCATGATCGCTTCTTTGGCGACAGACGGTGTCGGTGCAGCTTTTATTAAAGCGATGATTTCATCGACATTGGATAAAGCAACAGCCAAACCTTCCAATAAATGACCGCGCTCACGCGCTTTCTTCAGTTCGAAAACAGTGCGTCGCGTGACAACTTCACGGCGATGGCGCAGGAAGGCATCCAGTATCTGCTTTAAATTCAGCAGGCGAGGTTGGCCACCTAAGAGTGCCACCATGTTCATGCCGAAGGTATCTTGCATCTGTGTTTCTTTATACAAGTTATTCAGTATGACTTCAGGTACCTCGCTACGCTTCAGTTCGATCACGACGCGCATGCCTGATTTGTCGGATTCATCACGTAAATCGGAAATGCCTTCAATTTTCTTGTCGCGAACCAATTCTCCAATGCGGATTAATAAATTAGCTTTATTAACCTGATAAGGCAGTTCATCAACGACGATGCATTGACGGCTGCCTTTTTCCATGTCTTCAAAATGAGTACGGGCACGCATGACAACACGACCGCGGCCTGTGCGATAACCATCTCTTACTCCGGAAACGCCATAAATAATACCGGCAGTTGGAAAATCCGGAGCTGGAATGTATTCAATGAGCTCATCAATACTTATATCGGGATTTTTGAGTAAGGCGAGACAAGCTTCAATAATTTCATTCAGATTGTGCGGTGGGATGTTGGTCGCCATACCTACGGCAATACCTGATGAACCGTTGATCAGCAAATTTGGAATTTTGGCGGGAAGTATGAGCGGTTCTTTTTCAGAATCGTCATAATTGGGGCCAAAATCCACCGTTTCTTTGTCAAGATCAATAAGCAACTCATGGGCAATACGCGACATGCGGATTTCAGTGTAGCGCATCGCTGCGGCATTATCGCCATCCACCGAACCAAAGTTACCTTGTCCGTCAATTAACATGTAACGCAAGGAAAAGTCTTGTGCCATGCGAACTATGGTGTCATAGACAGCGGTATCGCCATGGGGGTGGTATTTACCGATCACATCGCCCACAATACGTGCAGATTTTTTGTAAGGTCTGTTCCAGTCGTTAGAGAGCTCATGCATGGCAAATAATACACGCCGATGTACCGGCTTTAAACCATCACGCACGTCTGGCAGTGCACGACCGACAATGACACTCATAGCGTAATCAAGGTAGGAACGCCGCATCTCTTCTTCAAGGCTGATGGACAAAGTTTCCTTAGCAAATTGATTCATATCTTATGATTTTTCTGAGAAACAACGGGTTATGATGCAGAGGTGTATTTTCTTAAAATTAAGTATAAGAAATTTATAAATCTTCCCATTCTAACATGCTGTCATCGTTTCTCAGTTAACTTTGACGTATAAAAATTGCGATGATAAGTAGATCTTAAAAGAAAAAAAGAAAGAAAAAAAGCTTGAAAAAGCAGAATAAATAGGTAAACATAATAACTTTTCTAATTTTTCCCAGCTGCTAGGTAGGGCGCTTAATTGAATTTTCCATCTGAAATGCGAGTGTAATGTTGTGCATAATTTAATGAATACCTACTCACGGCTGCCTGTTACCTTTGTCAAAGGCGAAGGGGTTTGGTTGTGGGATGACCATGGTGAGCGGTATCTGGATGCATTGGCTGGTGTTGCAGTGTGTGGACTGGGACATTGTCATCCAAGATTAACTAAAGCGATATGTGAACAGGCCAGAACGCTGATCCATACTTCTAATCTTTATCATATCGAAAAGCAGGAACGGCTGGCGGATCGCTTGATTGAATTATCAGAAATGGATAATTCATTTTTCTGTAATTCCGGTGCTGAAGCCAACGAAGCTGCCATAAAACTGGCCCGGTTGTATGGACATAATAAAGGGATTTCAATCCCAACCATTATTGTTATGGAACGTTCATTTCATGGCCGTACTATGGCAACCCTGACGGCAAGCGGGAATCGCAAGGTACAGGCTGGGTTTGAGCCATTACTGTCTGGCTTTGTGCGTGTTCCCTATAACAATATGGAAGCGATTACACAGGTTGCAGTGAATAATAAAGATGTCGTTGCAGTATTGGTAGAGCCTTTTCAGGGTGAAGGCGGTGTTAATATTCCTGAGGCGCATTATCTACAGGAGTTACGGAGTCTGTGTAATCAATATGGATGGCTTCTGATGCTGGATGAAGTGCAATCTGGGATCGGGCGGAGTGGAAAATGGTTTGCGTTTCAGCATAGTAATATTATGCCGGATGTTATAACCCTAGCGAAAGGTCTGGGGGGCGGGGTAGCGATTGGTGCCTGTTTGGCAAGAGGCGCGGCGGCTGAAGTCTTTAAGCCGGGTAATCATGCTTCCACTTTTGGTGGTAATCCATTGGCTTGTGCTGCTGCGATAGAAACACTGAGTGTAATTGACGATGAGAATCTTCTCGATCATGTGACAAAATTGGGCGACTTCATGCGTGATAAGCTAAAAAGGCAACTGGCAGATGTCGCGGGAGTTGTGCAAGTTAGAGGTCAGGGTTTGATTATCGGTATCGAGCTTTCAGTACCTTGTGGCGAATTGGTCAAGAAAGCTCTAGAGAAGAAATTATTAATCAATGTGACATCTGATAAAGTGATACGTTTGTTGCCTGCATTTGTGATGCAGCAAGGTGATGCTGAGCAGGTTGTTGATATTACTTGCTTGTTAATAAAGGAGTTTTTGAATAGCTAAAACAGATTACTTAGGGTAATGTATTTCTGATTGGTTATTTATCTCGTTATGCAATTTAAGCATTTTCTGCAATTCAATGATTTTTGTCGTGAAGAATATGAGTATTTATTTGAGCGCACTCGCTGGATAAAGCAGGAGTTCAAACAATACAGGCAATATTGGCCATTGACTGATCGCACGTTGGCCATGATTTTTGACAAAAATTCGACGCGTACGCGCCTGTCATTTGAAGCAGGTATGCATCAACTAGGCGGCGCGGCAATCTATCTGTCAACGCGGGATACGCAACTGGGACGAGGGGAACCGGTAGAAGATGCGGCGCGAGTGATTTCGCGCATGGTTGATCTGATAATGATTCGTACCTATGAGCATGACATTATTAAGCGCTTTGCGGAGAATTCAAGAGTACCAATAATCAATGGGTTAACTGATGAATATCACCCATGTCAAATTATGAGTGATATTTTTACTTACTCTGAATACAGAGGCAGTATAGAAGGCAAAACAGTCGCGTGGATCGGTGATTCCAATAACATGTGTAATACCTGGCTGCAGGCAGCTGAAGTTTTTAATTTTAAAGTGCATGTGTCAACGCCTCCTGGTTATGATATTAATCCTGAGCGAATTGGATTAAATAGCACAAAACACTATGAAGTGTTTGCTAATCCCCACAAAGCAGTGATTGGTGCGGATCTTGTTACTACAGATGTGTGGACCAGTATGGGGTTTGAATCAGAAGCTGAGCAAAGAAAAAATGATTTTGCGGAATTCTGTGTTGATGAGGAGATGATGTCTTTGGCTAAAAACAATGCGTTATTTATGCATTGTTTGCCAGCTCATCGCGGTGAGGAAGTCAGCGCTGAGGTCTTGGATGGGCCGCAATCAGTCGTATGGGACGAAGCAGAAAACCGGCTGCATACGCAAAAAGCGCTGATGGAATATTTGCTGTTGGGTAAATTAGACAGAGGAAGTTAATTTTATATTTTTATAATCAATTGGTTAAATGTTATATTTTAGCTGTGCTAGATAAAAAACATAATGAAAAAAATTAATAAAGTGGTTTTGGCCTTCTCGGGAGGTTTGGATACTTCAGTAATCTTGAAATGGTTACAGGATACCTATCAATGTGAAGTTGTGACATTTACTGCTGATATCGGGCAGGGAGAGGAGGTTGAGCCTGCGCGAGCAAAGGCAAAACAACTCGGTGTCAAAGAAATTTATATAGATGATTTGCGTGAAGAGTTTGTACGTGATTTTGTATTTCCTATGTTTCGCGCGAATACAATTTATGAAGGGGAATATTTGCTGGGTACAAGCATAGCGCGCCCACTGATTGCAAAAAGGCAAATTGAAATTGCCAATGAGACAGGGGCAGATGCGGTTTCGCATGGCGCAACGGGTAAAGGGAACGATCAGGTCCGGTTTGAACTGGGGTACTATGCTCTGCAGCCAGATATTCATGTGATCGCTCCTTGGCGCGAGTGGGATTTAACTTCAAGAGAGAAGTTGCTTCTGTATGCTGAGCAACATGGCATTCCGGTTGAAATGAAAAAGAAAGCTGGGTCACCCTATAGTATGGATGCAAATCTCTTGCATATTTCTTACGAAGGCAGGATTCTTGAGGATCCAGCGGCAGAGCCTGAGGAATCAATGTGGCGGTGGAGTGTTTCACCAGAGAAAGCGCCTGATGAGCCTGAATATCTGGATGTGGAGTTTAAATGTGGAGATGCTGTCGCACTGAATGGCAATAAATTATCACCGGCTAGGGTGCTAGAGAAGCTCAACCAATTGGGTGGAAAACACGGGATAGGTAGATTAGATTTGGTTGAGAACCGCTATGTCGGTATGAAATCTCGGGGATGTTATGAAACTCCCGGTGGAACAATTCTATTACGCGCGCATCGTGCCATAGAGTCGATAACTCTGGATCGGGAAGTTGCACATTTAAAGGATGACCTGATGCCACGCTATGCAGCCTTGATTTATAATGGCTATTGGTGGAGTCCGGAGCGCAAAATGCTGCAGGCGATGATTGATGTGAGTCAGGAAAAAGTAAATGGATGGGTAAGATTGAAATTGTATAAAGGGAATGCCATTGTAGTAGGCAGAGATTCTCATACTGATTCATTATTCGATCCCAATATTGCAACCTTTGAGGATGATGCAGGTGCTTATAATCAGGGAGATGCAGCGGGATTCATAAAACTAAATGCACTAAGACTACGTATTGCAGCCGGAGTTGAGAAGAATAATAGTAAAAATTAAGGTCTTCTGGGTATCGTAGTGAAAGATCCAGATCAATTGTCTCAGTTAAGAGAGATATAATGCCCACATTTGATATTGTCTCAGAAGTTGATAAGCAAGAAGTCAGGAATGCAGTAGACCAAGTAAACAAAGAGGTGAGCACTCGATTTGACTTTAAAGGTTCGAATGCAAGGGTTGAGCAGACAGATTATCAACTGACAATATTTGCTGATGATGAATTTAAATTGGAGCAAGTGTCAGACATTCTGATGACTAAGTTGACGAAGCGAAATGTGGATGTGCGATGTCTGGACAAGGGACAGGTTGAGAAAATCAGTGGAAATAAAGTAAAGCAGGCTGTGACAGTTAAAACAGGACTTGAAACAGACCTGGCTAAGAAAATTATTAAATATATTAAGGACAGTAAGCTTAAAGTACAAGCTAGTATTCAAGGGGATGTGGTGCGCATAACCGGCGCAAAAAAAGACGTGCTACAGGAAACGATACAATTAATAAAAAAATCAATTAATAATTTTCCGTTGCAATTCCAGAACTTTAGAGATTAATAAGACAGACTAGGCGATATGAGAATTATTGAAAATTATAAGCATGATTTTAGAAATAAAAATCGTATCAGTAAAATAGGCCATATCCGTCCACAGGGATAATTTGTTCTGATTACTAATACTTTCAGAAACATAAAGTTACGTTGACTCCCGGTTAGCACCGAAAAATCACTAATAGATTCTAATGAAACTTATTAAAATCAATAGCAT
>Ga0105096_10000753_pt1 | contig 12251 bp, 10 predicted proteins | sample PPLLak3cmMay2015_FD_87036 | JGI IMG/M metagenome (GOLD analysis project Ga0105096, IMG submission 87036) | Freshwater sediment microbial communities from Prairie Pothole Lake near Jamestown, North Dakota, USA - PPLs Lake P7 Core (1) Depth... | ecosystem: Environmental > Aquatic > Freshwater >... | reverse complement strand
CCATGTATGCAGCCTATAATGTAATCAGCGCTCCAAAAACATTATTCCTGGCTCCTGAAACCGGTCATTGGACATATCCCGAACAAAACGAAAAACTAAGTACCTGGATGATTGAAAAGCTGCAGGCGAAATAGATCCGTCTATAATCGTCAACACCACTCAAAGTGGTAAAGACTACTATAACTCATTCAGCATTGCGATAAAAGTATCAAAGATGATTTTCTCCACACCGGGCATGGTGGCCGATACCATTGGTTCATATCCTCCTTCAAGGTAGGCTTCATCGGTACACAGATAGCCACTGCTTCCATTGCAATGAGTGACAATGGTTGTATTGCGGTATGGAGAAAGTGACTTTACTTTCATTCCAATAGAAGTCATCAGCTCACCCGACAATCCAGCAAATACAACAGTTCCAATTTTGACCACTGAAAATCTCAACTTCACTGGTGTACCCGGCACAATTTTTTCTCCCGGCATGCGCGAAGCACTCTTCTCTTTTCCCGGAACTTCTATTTCACGAAAGAGAACAGAAACGGAACCTCCTTTTTGGGGTACGATATCCCTGGTCACTTTCACAATCTCCTCACCAAGCACCAGGCCAATGGCATTCATATCACCAAAATTATTATGAGGACCATAGATGGGATTTATGTCTCCTGAAGCACCGGCAGTTATTCCAACAGGTACATTCTTATAATTTTGTTCTACGTATCGCGCGGCAGCACCGGGCCAGTCGCCAGTGATCATACTGTTTTCCTGACCACCCACCGTAGCATGACATGGCCAGTTTACCATCATGCCAATGGTTTCACCACCCAGGTTGTCGATGCGCAAAACATCCACATCATGATCGCATACACCGTCTGGATTGCGACCGAGCCATATGCCACCCTCATGATGTCGTGCCCTGCGATTTATATTCATGGTGCATGTACCTTTTCCTGTTCCGATCAGTGCCGGGATGCGTCCGGTATACGCCTGAACAGCCACCTCTACGAGTTTCTTTTTTAAATCGATCAGATAAACACTGAGATTATCAGTTACTGCCTCGCCATAGGCCCTCGTAACCGGTGCCCCGTGATTATGAACGGCAACCAATAAGCAGTTCTCTTTGGGAATGCCCGTTCTCTTTTCAACCTCCTTGTTTATTTCGTCAGCAAATCCAGAAGCAAAACCTATCAGGTCTGCCTGAATGATGCAGGTTTTTGTTTTACCGTCATCAAAAACAAAAGCACGGGCAAAAATTTCATCATGCACACCTTTGGATGGCTGGTCGCGATTTCCATAACCACTCATCGGTACGGGGGATTGTGGGGTAATATTTACGGTGGCTGCTCCCGCCATCAGAACAGATTTCCTGGCTGGCTGTGAAAAGCCCATTTGCAAAACTATCAGCAACATCACAACAGAACTACAAAGACGCTTCATCATGAAATAAGGATTTATATAATTGAACATTGACTACCACTAAAAATATAAACTTTTGTCCTTACCGCCAGGCAGATTGTTTTCAGTGGCATTTAATACAACGTAGCCAACCATTACACTTGTAAAAAACTGTTTATGAACGGTATTCAACGGCTATACTTATGATGATCAATATCATCTTTAATGATTGGGAAAATGTACATCTTGGCCAAAACAAGCACTGACAGAATTCGTAAATGTTTTCAGTAATGTGAAATTAATATGATTCTCTCTCAACCTTCCATTTCACTTTTTGGTATCCGTATCGATGAGCCAGTCAACACCTTGACTGATTTAATCGTGTCAGCGGTCTGTTTCTACGCATTCTACAAACTGACAAAAAGGAACCTGTCTGGAAAAACGCTTCTCTACCTTCGCATGTATTTTCTTTTGCTTGGAACAGCCACTCTTTTTGGCGGTCTTGTCGGGCATGGTTTTTTATATCTCTTTACGTTTGCCTGGAAACTGCCCGGTTGGATCATCAGCATGCTTTCAGTGGCATTTATTGAACGGTCTGCCATAGAACATGCGCGGCCTTATATCAAGTCACAGGTCGGCAAATTCTTTCTGGTTCTCAACATCATCGAACTGTTGATGGTCATGACTATTACCATTTACACCTTGAATTTCAGGTGGGTTGAACTTCATTCGGGTTATGGTCTTTTAGCGATTGTACTTCCCTTTCATGCCTGGACCTGGTACAAAACCCGCGACCGTGGAAGTTTTATCATCTTGTTTGCAGTCATGATTGCCAGTATAGCAGCCCTGATTTTCATGAACCAAATCTCCCTTCACACCTGGTTTAATTACATCGATATCAGCCATGTGCTCATGGCCGTAGCTGCGTATTTTTTCTATAAGGGTGCATTGCAATTAACCCAAAAAAGTAATTAGACTTTTTTTTACTACGTGCTGACGATTGTAAATGAAGCAGTTGAGCCTTGGTTCTGAAAGTAATTTTTCCTTCATTTTCAATGTCAGGTTAAACCCCATATGCATAATTATAAAGGGAAAGAAGCCATCTTAAACCTACCTTTGTGCCATGCAAAGTAATCTTCACTCAAAACATTCTGAATTCTTAAAGAATCTATCAATCGCGGCATTCAATGAAATGCAAACCGCCTTCATTGAAAAAGCGGAATCTTCAGAAAACCTCATGTTGCTGGCACCCACCGGCTCCGGCAAAACACTGGCGTTTCTGATTCCACTGATCACTAAACTCAGTCCTGATGCACAAGGCGTGCAGGCACTGATTATTACGCCTTCGCGTGAGCTTGCCTTGCAGATCGAACAGGTTTTCAGGGCTATGAAAACTTCGTATAAAGTAAGCGTTTGCTACGGAGGACATTCCATGAAAATCGAGCAGAACAGTTTGAGCGAAGCACCCGCGGTGATCATTGGAACACCCGGAAGACTAAGCGACCATATTGTAAGAAAATCATTCGATCCACGATCCGTAAAACTGGTTGTACTGGACGAATTTGATAAGTCGCTGCAAATGGGTTTTCAGGAACAACTTACGCTTGTTTTTAAAGCCCTTACGGGAAAACAGCAACACATACTTACCTCCGCTACCCGAATGGATGCATGGCCAGACTTTCTGGCTTTCAGGAAACCAGAAACACTGAACTACCTGAAAGATGAGGCAGAATCAAAATTAAAATTGAGGGTAGTACATACGCTGAGCGCTGACAAGGTGGACACCCTCATGCGACTGGTGGCAGGATTCAATCAGGAAGTATGCCTGGTATTTTGCAATCACCGTGAGGCAGTGGAACGCATCAGTGCCCTGTTTACAAAACACAAATTTGAACATGGCATCCTGCACGGTGCAATGGATCAGATTGATCGTGAAAAAAATCTGATCCGGTTCAGGGGCGGTGCACATAATGTACTGATAGCTACCGACCTCGCCTCCCGCGGACTTGACATTCCGGAAATCAAACATGTGGTTCATTATCAACTGCCGCCACAACAAGAGTCTTTTATTCATCGCAACGGACGCACGGCACGGATGCATGCCGAAGGACAGGCATATCTTGTTTTAGCCGATGATGAAAGGCTGCCTGATTACATTGAAAAGTCTGTTGAGGTACTTAAAATCAACGGGAAATTGCTGCTTCCACCTGCACCAAAGTATGCATGTCTTTACATCAGCGCAGGTAAAAAAGATAAAATCAGCAAAGGTGATATCGTAGGACTGCTTACCAAAAAAGGTGGTCTGCAAGGCGATGACATTGGTCTGATAACCACCCTCGACTTTTCATCATACGTTTCTGTGAAACGGGAACTGGTAAATAAAGTGCTTTCCAATATTAGAAACGAAAAGCTGAAAAACACAAAAGTGAAAATTGAAATTGCAAGTTAAAACTATCTGATAATCAGTATATTTTAATATTTCGCTTTCGGTTCAGACTGTCCTATCCAGATTTGTTTTGCTGTGGATTCCTGTAATTTTAAATTATAGCCTCTCTGATCAGATATCAGGGCCCTTCTTTATATAAACCAGGGGAGAATCGCCAACACTAAAAACAACAGAAACCAGATGAGCAACTTGCGGTCAGACTTTGACATAATGCATTTTTCATTCTGATACGCATAAAGCAAAATCACGGCAATCGAAATCATCTGTTTAACAAAACCTTAACACCCAGAGAGGAAGTTAACAAGGGATTGCATAAACTTGCGGATCAATTTGACCCACATGACCAGATACACATTTACAGAAAAGAAAGACACCCGTTCAGGCTTTGGCGCTGGACTTCATGAACTCGGAAAATCCAACCCCAATGTGGTGGCCCTCTGTGCCGACCTTACGGGATCACTGAAGATGGATGCATTCAAAAAGGATTTCCCGGAACGCTTCTTTCAGGTGGGTATCGCAGAAGCGAACATGATGGGGTTGGCAGCAGGCATGACCATCGGGGGTAAGATTCCATTCACGGGCACGTTCGCCAACTTTTCCACCGGTCGGGTATACGATCAGATACGCCAGTCAATTGCTTACTCAGGTAAAAATGTTAAGATCTGTGCTTCTCATGCCGGTTTAACACTAGGTGAAGATGGAGCAACCCATCAGATACTGGAAGACATCGGCATGATGAAAATGCTTCCTGGAATGACGGTAATTGTGCCTTGCGACTTTAGCCAGACGAAGGCAGCAACTATTGCCCTGGGTAGCCATGAAGGTCCTGCCTATCTGCGATTCGGCCGCCCAAGCTGGCCTATATTCACAACTGACAGACCTTTTATCATAGGCAAGGCAGATAAGATGATTGAAGGAACAGATGTAACCATATTCGCGACTGGTCACCTCGTATGGGAGGCTATAGAAGCCGAAGCAATCCTGGCAGAAAAAGGAATCAGTGCGGAAGTAATAAACATACACACGATCAAACCCCTGGATGTAGAGGCTATTCTTGCATCGGCCCAGAAAACAGGATGCGTGGTAACCTGTGAAGAACATCAGATGAATGGCGGTCTGGGAGACAGCGTTGCGCAGGTTTTATCCAGGTTCCATCCTACCCCAGTTGAAATGGTTGCTGTCAATGATTCATTCGGTGAAAGCGGAACACCAACACAACTGCTAAAGAAATATGGGCTTAGTAAAGAGAACATCGTGACTGCCGCAGAGAAAGCGATCAGCAGAAAATAATGTTAGTAAAAGCTTCTGGCTAAAGACTTATAGCCTGAAGCTTTCAGCCTGCTATAGCGTAGCCATATCAATCACAAAACGATAGCGCACATCTCCTTTCAACATACGTACATAGGCATTTTCAATATCCTTAATGGCAATCATTTCAATGTCTGAAACAATGTTATTGGCTGCACAGTAATCCAGCATCTCCTGGGTTTCAGCTATTCCTCCGATCATTGAACCAGCCAGGGTTTTTCTCTTGGGAATCAAGCTGAAAGCACGCAGAGGTACTGCCTCCGGTGGTGCACCCACCATCACCATCGTACCTTCCGTCTTCAGCATCCCGAGATACATATTCACATCGTGCTGGGCTGATACGGTATCCAGAATAAAATCAAAATGATTACGAACTTTTGCTACCGCTTTTTCATCTTTTGTATTCACAAAGTGATGAGCTCCCAGTCTTGTGGCATCGGCCTCTTTGGAAGCTGAATGACTAAGCACGGTTACTTCCGCTCCAAATGATGCGGCAAACTTCACTCCCATGTGGCCAAGTCCCCCCAATCCAACAATCGCTACCTTCTGGCCTTTCCCAACTTTCCAGTATCTCAAAGGTGAATAGGTGGTAATCCCCGCGCAAAGCAATGGAGCTACTGAGTTCAATGGAAGTTTATCGGACACATGAAGTGTATATTTCTCATCAGCTACAATGAAATTCGAGTATCCTCCATAGGTGGGAGTTTTCTTATCCATTTCATAACCATTGTAAGTACCCGCCATGCCCACTTCACAATATTGTTCATTACCCGCCTGGCAGCTCGGGCACGTGCGGCACGAATCCACAAAGCATCCCACACCGGCAAGGTCGCCCACTTTAAAATTCTTTACCTGATCCCCTACCTTCGAAATCTTACCTACGATCTCATGACCAGGCACCATCGGGTAAATAGATCCACCCCACTCGTCACGCACCTGATGAAGATCCGAATGACAAACACCACAAAAGTGAATATCGATCAACACATCGTGTGGTCCAACTTCCCTGCGTTGAAAATTAAAAGGAGCCAACGGTGCAGTGGCATTCTGTGCTGCATAACCTTTTGAAGAAATCATAACTCCAATTTTCGTTTTAGTTCAGTCAAATTTGATTGTATTATTTGTCAGTTCAAATAAAAGGTGCCAACTTAAATCGGTCCAGACCAAAGCGCATTAACAATGAAAATCATCATATCGATATTGTTCATCATTTCACATGCATTTCACTCAAACGCCCAAACACAAAAGAGTTATGCACTCACGAATGTGAAACTGTTCAATGGGTACGAAAACAAAATTCATCAGGAAACCATCGTGTTTGTGAAAGCTGGCAAGGTTGAAAAAGTTGGCAGACAAGGTGATGTTATTTCCACAGAGTATGAGATCATTGATTGCATGGGTTATTACCTGTTGCCAGGAATGATTGATGCCCACACTCACCTTGATAACCTGGCTGCAGCAAAACGGGCGCTGGAAACTGGAGTAACCACCGTGCGCACAGCCGGAGTCGCTGCCTTTCAGGATGTTGCACTGATGGAACTCGCAAAAAGCGGAAAAATAATTGGACCTGATGTGGTTCCCGCAGGTGTATATGTTTCACCGGATCTTGAAGAAACAATTTTAGCGGATACGCGACTTTCACCACTCATCCATGGCGTAAAAACAGATGAAGAGTTGAAGTTGCTGGTCAATGTGAACATTGATCGTGGTGCAAAAGTTATCAAGACACGCGGCACAGAACGCGCAGGCAGACCTGATACTGATCCCCGCGAACAGGTGTATACCGAACAACAGATCAAGGTGATTGTGCAGGAAGCTGGCAAAAGAGGTGTACCCGTTATGATACATGCGCATGGTGATGAAGGTGCGAGGGCAGCAGTACTGGCAGGTGCAAAGAGCATCGAGCATGGTACTTTTCTCACCGAGGAAACCCTTAAACTTATGAAAGAGAAAGGAACCTTTCTGGTTCCCACATTTATCACCCTTGAAGATCTGACTCAGCCGGGTGGCGACTATACAGGTCCTGTATTGGAACTGCGCGGTAAATTCATGATGCCGCAATCTGAAAAGGTGTTTAAAAGAGCCCATGAACTGGGAATCAAGATCGTAACGGGAGCCGATAACAATTACACCGCTAACACAACCAGCCGGATTTCATTGGAATGTCAGCACTTCGTGCGCATGGGTATGACCAATTTTGAGGCGATTCAGTCAGCTACTGTAGTGGCTGCCGAACTTCTTGGTTTAAGTAAATCCACCGGGCGAATCGACAAAGGCTATGATGCTGATTTTGTTCTGATTCCGGGTAATCCACTGGAAGAAATACGATATCTTCAGGATGCTTTACTGGTGATGAGCAACGGGCAAATTGCGTTGAAAAGAATCCCGTTCGGAAAATAATTTGAAAATATATCGGGCAACAGGAAACCTTTATCGTAATATTACGATTAAAGGCTCATGGGACTTTCCAAAACCGAAGAATTCACCAGAACACAAAACGAGATTGCATCACTGGCTAAGGCGTTGGGTCATCCTGCACGGATAGCCATTCTTCAATATCTTGCCGAACGTAAGACTTGCGTCTGTGGTGATATTGTTGCAGAGTTACCTCTTTCCCAGTCTACCGTTTCACAACACTTAAAAGAACTTAAAAAAGCAGGTCTTATTAAAGGTGATGTTGACGGTCCTACTGTCTGCTATTGTGTGGATATGAAAGTATTGACCAAAGCGAGAAAACTATTAACTGATCTGTTTCTGGAAGTACACCAAAGCTGCTGCTAAAAAAATTTAACTTATTTGATCGCAATATTACGATAACAATTAACCCATTTATAGAATGACTACTGCAGAAGAACTAAAACAAATCGTGCAAGAAAAGTACAGCGAAATCGCTGAGCAAAGTAAGGGACAAAATGAAACGGGTTGCTGCGGCAGCAGCTGTGGATGTTCCATCATTGATGAAGCCATGATGGCCGAAGACTATTCAAAACTGAGTGGCTATACAGCTGACGCTGACCTTGGACTGGGTTGCGGATTGCCGACAGAGTTTGCCAATATCAAGGAAGGTGATGTGGTCATTGACCTTGGATCAGGTGCTGGCAATGATGCTTTTGTAGCGCGATCGGTTACCGGAGCAAACGGTAAGGTAATTGGCGTTGACTTCACCGAAAAGATGATTGAGAAGGCACGTAACAATGCTGAAAAACTGGGATACAACAATGTAGAATTTCGTTATGGTGATATTGAAAAAATTCCTGTTACCGAGATGATTGCCGATGTGGTAGTCAGTAATTGTGTAATGAACCTGGTGCCTGATAAAACAAAGGCATTTTCAGAAACATTTCGAGTTCTGAAGCCTGGTGGTCATTTCAGTATTTCGGATATTGTACTGGTGGGTGAACTTCCTGAAGGGCTTCGGAAAAACGCTGAGATGTATGCAGGATGTATTTCAGGTGCCATTCAAAAAGATGAATATTTGCGAATCATAAAAGAAGCAGGCTTTGATAATATTAAAGTCCAGAAAAATAAAAAGATTCATTTACCTGATGAGATTCTTTCTGCCCATTTAAGTGAAGAAGAAATGCAGCGTGTAAAAAACAATGCCCTGGGCATTTTCAGTATCACCGTATATGCCGAAAAACCCGCTGCAACAAATCCTTCCGGTAACGAAGCAAAAGCCGCCTGCTGCGGAGCTGATTCAAGCTGTTGTTAATAAAATTTTAATCCCTGCTACTTCCAAGTAAGCAGAAGGTTTTAATCTTTGCATGATGAAATGAGCATATAGCAGGCTATACCCAACGGTATGTTAAGCTGAGCGAACCTGCCTGCCAGCAAAGGCAGGTTCCATGCCTGCGTGCCGCAATTCCGGACTACGCCATGCAGGCATGTGGCCAAACTTTAAAAAATAAATATTAACACATGAAAGAATTTATCACTCGGCAAATCGTTAAATCACAAAAAGAACTTGACGTGTTACGTAACTTTTTACGGCTTAATCAATTACCCGCTGATGATCTCAGGTTAGCCGATAGTCTTTATCTTACTTACTATGATTCCAGTGAAGAACTTGTCGGATCCGGAGGACTTGAGTTATATGGTGATAAGGCATTGCTTCGATCGCTCGCAGTTAGTCAGACCATACGCAGTCAGTCACTGGGCAGGCAAATCATGGAAGATCTTTTACAACAGGTAAGATCAAAAGATATAAAAGAAATTTATCTGCTTACACAAACTGCCTGGTACTTCTTTTTGAAACTCGGCTTTAAAGAAGTTAATCGTGGGGAAGTTCCTGATGAGATCAGGAACTCAACAGAATTCTCACAAGTTTGCCCAGGTTCTGCCCGGGTGATGCGATTGATGCTTTAGTATGTGATCCATTCATAATCATTTTCCGATTGCAATCCTCACGTTACCCCTAACGGCTGTTAGATTTTTTTAATGCGCCAATAGCTTCGCGTCTGTGCACTGTGGACTTTTAGTTTTACCTTTGAGTTTACTTTCCATTCAATGAAGATTAATAAGTATTTCGTAATCGATTTCGATAGTACATTTACAAAAGTTGAAGCGTTTGATGCCCTTGCCGATATCTCTCTCAAAGATCATCCTGACCTTGAATCAAGAAAGCAGCAGATAATGGATATCACCAATCAAGGAATGGATGGCTCCCTGTCCTTCCGTGAATCGCTGGAAAACAGGATTAAGTTATTATCTCCTAACCAGAAACACCTTGAGCAGCTGGTGACAGTTCTTAAAAAACTGGTATCAGAATCATTCAAGCGGAATAAAGAATTCTTTCAGGTATATGCCGATCACATATACATTATTTCCAACGGGTTTCATGAATTCATTGATCCGATCGTAACGGAATATGGCGTGAAGCCACAAAACATTCTGGCTAACCGGTTTCATTTTGATGAGCAGGGAGTTGTGATTGGGTTTGATACCGATAATCCGCTTTCATCCAACAATGGAAAAGTTGAACAATTGAAGCGACTCAATCTGCCTGGCGATGTATATGTAATCGGAGATGGGTATACCGACTACGAAATCAAACACGCAGGTCTTGCAAATAAATTTTTCGCTTTCACTGAAAATGTGGAGCGTGAAAAAGTGTTGACTAAGGCAGATCATATCGCCCCAAGCCTTGACGAATTTCTTTATCTCAACAAACTCAATACCGTGATTTCATATCCTAAAAACAGAATCAATGTTCTGCTACTTGAAAATGTGCATCCTTATGCAGTAGAAGCATTTAAGGCAGAAGGGTTCAATGTGGAAGTATATCCTGCCGGCCTGGATGAGGATGAATTGTGTGAGAAAATAAAAAACATCTCTGTACTTGGTATCAGGTCCAAAACCATGGTAACTGCCCGTGTGCTGGAAAATGCCAGCCGCCTTATGACCATCGGTGCATTTTGTATCGGCACCAATCAAATCGATTTAAAAGATGCAACACGCAGAGGCGTAGCTGTTTTCAATGCTCCTTATAGCAATACACGTTCAGTCGTTGAGCTTGTGATCGGACAAATCATTCTGCTTATTCGCAACATAGACGACAAGTCAGCGGATATGCACAAGGGCAAGTGGGATAAATCCGCTACGGGCAGCTTTGAAATCCGAGGCAAGAAGCTGGGTATTGTAGGTTACGGAAATATAGGTTCACAACTTTCAGTTTTGGCAGAATCTCTGGGCATGAAAGTATTTTACTATGACCGTGAAGAAAAATTAGGACTTGGCAATGCCACCAAATGCAAATCGCTGCATGAATTACTTGAAATTTCTGATATCCTATCCCTGCATGTAGATGGGCGGAAAGAAAACACCAACCTGATCGGTAAAAATGAATTTGACCTGATGAAAAAAGGTGTCATCTTTTTGAACCTGAGCCGGGGCCATGTGGTAGACATCGCGGCCCTTAAAGAGAACGTGCTGAATAAAAAAGTTGCAGGATGTGCCATTGATGTTTTTCCTCAGGAGCCCAAGAGCAACAATGAGGAATTTATATCAGAATTACGGGGCTTGCCCAATACTTTGCTTACACCACATATCGGTGGCAGTACCCTTGAGGCTCAGCATAACATTGCCAGTTTCGTATCCGGAAAATTCCTCGAGTACATTAATACCGGAAGCACAAGCAACAGTGTAAATTTTCCGAATATCACGCTCCCGTCACTTGAAAATGCACACCGCCTTATACATATACACAAAAACGTGCCCGGCATTCTTGCCCGGATAAATCAGATACTCGCTGAGAATGGAATCAACATTGTTGGTCAGTATCTCAAAACCAATGAGCAAATCGGTTATGTAATCACCGACATCAACAAGGAGTATAACAAAGACTTGATTAAGGAACTGCGTGCCATTGAGCACACCATTAAGTTCAGGGTATTATATTAAAAAATAAAACCCACTGGATCTGGTGGTGGTTTCTGAACCCCATGAAAGACAAGTTTTGAGCTGCTCCGTGGCCGCAACCTTCCACTGTTATCCTGCTTTTAGGGCGAGGTCCCGACAAGTCGGGGTGAGGCCTGATTTTGTCCTGGAACTTAACTCGGTATTGTATAATTGTTAGGTTCAGCAAACGTGTCCCAGATCCAAGTGGGAATTATGATTCAAAACTATACAATTGCCGGGTGGCATACAGGCTTGATTAAAAACTATTTTTTTAGTAAGAAACGGTACAGGGTTTTGCTGACTGATGGTTAAGAAATAGCTTTGTTGCCCTATGAAAGGAATAGTCAATTTCACACCTGGCCCATCACAACTCTATTTTACTGTTGAAGATCACGTTCGCACGGCATTCAGGGAAGGAATTCCATCCATGTCGCACAGAAACAGGGAGTTTGAAATCATTTCGAAGCAGGCAACGGAAGGTGTGAAAGAACTGCTTGGGGTACCTTCTGACTTTCATGTTTTCTTCACCTCATCCGCCAATGAAATCTGGGAACGGTCGATACAAAATTTAGTAGGCGAAAAATCCTTGCACTTTGTAAATGGCGCCTTTTCAAAAAGGTATTATGAAATCGCTGCGCAGCTTGGTAAAAAACCAGTGAAAATTGAAGTTGAAGCAGGACATGGTTTTTCGATGGATATTCCTGTTGATGAT
>Ga0105096_10000752_pt1 | contig 12255 bp, 9 predicted proteins | sample PPLLak3cmMay2015_FD_87036 | JGI IMG/M metagenome (GOLD analysis project Ga0105096, IMG submission 87036) | Freshwater sediment microbial communities from Prairie Pothole Lake near Jamestown, North Dakota, USA - PPLs Lake P7 Core (1) Depth... | ecosystem: Environmental > Aquatic > Freshwater >... | reverse complement strand
GATTTTTCCGCCAGCGCCCTGCACGTTTTCACACCCGGTCCCGCCATGCTGAGCCCCCATCCCGGTTCGGCAGACCTGTTTGAAGCGGCCAACCCGGTTCGCGGTGTGACGTTTTACTACCACCTCGAGGCTGATTCCACGGAACCCGTCCGCATCGAGATCATGGACCACGCGGGTCAGACGGTGCGCAGCTATGCCGGCCAGGAAGGTGATTTCGAACGCTGCAAGATCAGCAATATGGATCCGCGTCTGCCATTCGAACTCAAGTATCCGGAGGCAAAAAAAGGCCTCAACAAGTGGACCTGGGATCTCAAACGCCAGGGTCTGAAATGCATCCCCGGTATCACGCTGTTTGCAGGTTTCGACGGCCCGCACGTTGCACCGGGTCTCTACAGCGCGCGTCTTGAGGTCGGCGACGCCACCCAAACGGTGTCTTTCGAGGTGCGGATGGATCCACGTATCAAGGCATCCGGCGAGGACATAAAGTCCTGGTCCGAAACGCTCGGTGAAGTTGAAAACCTGGTCAACGCCAGCCTGACCGGACTGGAGGAAATCCGCCAGGCACGGCAGCAGATCGAAGCCTTGATGGCGGCATATCCCGATGACGCGAGCCTGCAGACCACCGCTGCCGAGGCCATCGCCAAGATCACCGCCTGGGACGGGGAGATCATCCAGTCACGGCACCAGACCTACGAGGACGAGGACGCCTGGGAAACCAAGCTGGCGGGGCAATTGCGCTACCTGATGGATGTGATCGACGAAACCGGCGCGCCGGTAACGGGCGGCGCGCTGCTGCGTCTGGAAGACCTGAAATCCGAGTGGTCGCAACGCCACACGGAACTGCAGTCCATCAACACCACCTATATCGACGTCATCAACGCCTGGGCGCGGCAGAAGGGTATCCCGTATGTAACATCGCCGGGTTCATAACCAAACCGGCAGCCGTTGTTCATTCAAGGAACCTCTGATTAATTCTGAGGTTCCCTAACCCGATTGTTCGGGTAAGCGCCCCACACCCATCCGGTACTTGATGCTGCCGGCAACGGCGTTGGCGAAATCGTCGAGGTTTTCGTAGTCCATTTGCTTGTAAAAGGCGACCATTTCCTCGACCAGTTGCCGCAGCACGTCGATTTCCTGGTGGCTGCGTCCGCAACCTTCACAATATTGACCATCGTCGGTGCATGCACCGGTGCAGGGCTTGAATTTCATGTGGTGTTTCCTCCGGGTCCGGTTCCGTTCCCGCTGATAAAAGTTCGTTATCAAAATCCTGTGCAGGTAGAATGTTTAGGGAACCTCTGATTAATTCAGAGGTTCCTGCGACACATGGACGTGTCGCCAAATCAGCGGCGCCAAGCCGTGGATTTGTAAGGCAGTCGAAAATGACACTTTTCGACTGCCGCGCTCTGAGAATGCCAGGATGGCATTGTTCAGAGCTTCCTTAGATACTTCAGAGGGTATTTTAATGCTTCAGCAAAGTTTATCCATCGCTTTGACCGGAAGTGGCGGTTCGGGTGTCATGACCACCGGCAGCCTGTTGCTCGAAGTGGCGGCAAAGGCAGGCTGGTACGGTTTCATGAGCCGTTCTGCCGGTCCGCAGATCAGGGGCGGGGAGGCCGCTGCCGTCATCCGGCTGGCCAGCGAACCGCGTGAATCTGCCGATGACAGTTTTGACCTGCTGCTGGCCATCGACCCGGGCAGCATGGCCCGCTTCATGGCCGAAATCCCGCTGCGGCCTGACAGCCTGGTCGTCAGCGATGCGGAGGCCGGGCGCAGGGGCGGTGAACTTCCGGAAATTGCGGCCGGGGTGCTCGACCTGCCGATGCTGCAGCTTGCAAAAGCCATCGATGGCGGACGGCCCAACATGGTCGCCCTCGGCGCGCTTGCACGCATGCTCGGGCTGGCAGAAGACCCGCTCCGTCCCGTGCTGGAGAGGTTTCTGCAAAACAAGGGTCCTGCAATGCTCGCGGCCAGTTGGGCCTGTGTGCAGGCGGGTTTTGCCGCCGCCGCGAGCCTGCCTGCCTTTACCACGCCTGCGCTCGACAATGTCTCCGTGAATGAGCGCTGGAGCATCACCGGTAACGAGGCCGCTGGTCTGGGCGCGCTGCGCGGCGGTATCCGCTTTGTCGCGGGCTATCCGATCACACCGGCGACGGAACTGCTGGAATGGCTGGCGGCAGCGTTGCCAAAGGTCGGTGGTGTGCTGGTGCAGGCCGAGGATGAACTGGCCTCGATCAACCAGGTCATCGGCGCTTCATTTGGCGGAACCCCTGCGCTGACGGCCACTTCCGGTCCGGGGTTTGCGCTGATGAGCGAATCCATCGGCCTGGCGGTATGCGCGGAGGTGCCTGCGGTGATCATCGATGTGATGCGTTGCGGGCCATCGACCGGTATTGCCACCAAGAGCGAACAGTCCGACCTGAACATCGCCCTCAATGGCCTGCACGGTGATGCACCGCACCTGGTGCTGGCGCCGGCTTCGGTGACGGATTGCGTGTTTACGACACAGTGGGCCGTGCACCTGGCCGAGTCGCTGCAGACTGCCACGGTGGTCTTGTCTGACCAGTCACTGGGTCAGACACGCGCGATCATCAGGCGTCCGGCCGATAGCGGTTTTAGCGCCAAACGCCGGGTGCCGGAACGGTTTGAAGGGGACTATTACCGCTATGCGGCGGATGACTCCGGAGTCTCACCGATGTCGATTCCCGGACAGGCGGGCGGTCAGTATACCGCTGACGGCCTGGAGCACAACGCGTCCGGCGCACCCTCCAGCCTGCCCGCGGACCACTACGCGCAGCTTGAAAAACGTGAGCGCAAGATCAGGGAGTTCGATTACGGGCAACACTGGGCCGACCTGGAAGGAGACGGTTCAACCGCTGTCATTACCTGGGGTTCCAGCAGCGGTCCGGTCAGGGAGGCGCTGGCGCGTCTGCGCGCACAGGGCAAGGACGTTCGCCTGATCAGCCTGCGTCTGCTGGCGCCCGAACGACCGCTTGCAATGGCTGCAGCGCTACAGGGGGTCGAGCGCCTGCTGGTGGTCGAGCAAAGTCATTCCAGGCAATTTCACCGTTATCTCCGCGCCGCTTATGATTTCACTGCCGAAGTCAGGGTCTTCAACCGCCCCGGTCCTTTGCCGTTCCGGCCCGGCGAGATCATGCAACGCTTAAGCGACTGGGACAGGGAGGCGGTGGCATGAACCACGAAATTCCACTGCCGCAGCTTCAGCCCAAGGAATATAAATCGGCAATCAAGCCGGTCTGGTGTCCCGGTTGCGGTGATTTCGGGGTGCTGGGTTCGATCACCAAGGCGCTTGCCGGTCTGCAGATCCAGCCCGAAAACGTGGCTATCGTCTCCGGTATCGGTTGTTCCTCGCGGATGCCGACCTACCTCTGCACCTACGGTTTTCACGGTGTGCACGGCCGCGCCCTGGCACTGGCGACCGGCCTGAAGACCGCGCGCCCGGACCTGACGGTGATCGCGACCGGCGGCGACGGCGATGGCTTTTCCATCGGCGGCAATCACTTCCTGCACACCTGCCGGCGCAACCCGGATATGACCTACATCGTCATGGACAACCAGGTTTACGGCATGACCAAGGGCCAGGCGTCGCCAACCACCGACCCGACCTGGCAGCATGGCAAACTCACGCCTGCGGGCACCGGTATCAACCCGTTCCAGCCACTGGCAATAGCGCTGGCAGCCGGCGCCAATTTCATCGCCCGCTGTTCCAGTGCGGATTCCAATGGCACCGCGAGGATCCTGATGGAGGCGATCCGGCACCCGGGCTTTTCGATGCTGCAGGTACTCAGTCCCTGCGTGACCTTCCGACCGGAACAACGCGAGTGGAAAAACCAGCTCATAGCCGCGCCCGAAGAAAGGCAGCGGACAGCGGACCCGGCCGAAGCCGCACGTCTGTTGTTGTCAGATGAAGGGGTCTATACCGGCATACTTTTCAAAGGCGAGCGACCGGTTTATCAGCCACAAACCGGAACCGTCAGCGCCCGCATCGAAGCGTTTGATGAGGAATTCAGATTATGAGCGACAGTAACCACGGCGCCGTCCGGACCATCCATAGCACGGAGGAATTGCTGGCCTATTCACTGGCCATGGAGAGCGAAGCGGTCGAGCGCTTTGAAGACCTGGCAGAGGCCATGGAAACACACCACAACTACGCGGTCGCCGACCTGTTCCGCAAGCTCGCGAAAATCGAGGGCCTGCACATCGACAACGTCAGGCGGGCATCGGTTGGCAAGGAACTGCCGGGTCTGCTGGCCTGGGAATATGAATGGGAGGGGGGTGAATCCCCGGAAGGCGGTGCAATGGAGGAGGCACACTACCTGATGCAACCCTGGCATGCCCTCGAACTGGCCATGCACGGCGAACAACGTGCGGCAGCGTTCTTTCGGCACGTGGCCGCGACAACGGTCGATGACGCGGTTCGGCAGATGGCGCTGGAACTGCTCGCCGAGGAGGAAGAACACGTGGCACTGCTGCAGAAATGGCAGGCGCGCTTTCCGAAACCCGCCAATGGCTGGGATGTGGACCTGGACCCGCCCGCGTTGCTCGAGTAATTGCAACGGCAGGTATCCGGGCCAGGCAGAAATCCAGAAGCAGGCCCGGCAGCGATAGCCAGGCCTGGACCAGCCAGGGCCGGGACAGGACCCGGCTCGGGAACAGACTGTATTTCCTGATTGTTACGGAATAACGCCTTATTCTGCCTATGTTTCACTGTCTTAAGAAGAGAGTCAGATCCGGCTGGTGCAATGTTCGGGCTAACGCGTTGCCGATTCACCACCCGATTCACTCGCCGGTTCGATTGCCTGCTTGAGCACCGCGTCGACATCGCTGACAAACTCCAGGCGCAAGGCCTGGCGCGCCTCTTCCGGAATTTCCTCGAGCTCACGGCGATTGCGTTCCGGCAGCAACACCGTCCTGATACCGGCACGCATGGCCGCCAGCACTTTTTCCTTGACCCCGCCGATCGGCAGCACCAGTCCGCGCAGGCTGATCTCACCGGTCATCGCCACGTCGCTTTTTACCGTCCGTCCGGTCAACAGCGAGGCCAGCGCGGTGAAGATGGCCGCGCCTGCGCTTGGTCCGTCCTTGGGGGTTGCACCTGCCGGCACGTGGATGTGGATATCCGATTTGTCGAGCAGTTCCTGCGCAATTCCGAGATGCTCCACACGCGCCTTGATCAGTGACAACGCCGCCTGGGCGCTTTCCTTCATCACGTCGCCCAGGTGACCGGTCAGGATCAGTTTACCCGTGCCGGGACTCCGCGATGCCTCGATGAACAGGATGTCGCCACCTACCGGTGTCCAGGCCAGGCCGGTGGCCACACCCGGAACACCTTTGCGCATCGCGACCTCCGCCTCATAGACTGGCGGGCCGAGGATGGCGGGCAGGTCAGCGGCTTTAATGCCGACCTTTTTAGTGTGGCCCTCGGCAACCCGCACGGCGACATTGCGGAACACGCGGCCGATCTCGCGTTCGAGGTTGCGCACACCGGCCTCGCGGGTGTAGTGGTCGATGATTTCGTTGAGTGCGGCGTCCTTGATAGTGCATTGCTTGCTGGTCAGTCCGGCATCCTGCAACTGGCGTCCCACCAGGTAACGCCTGGCTATCTGCAGTTTTTCCTGCGCGGTATAGCTGTAAAGCTCGATGACCTCCATGCGGTCGCGTAGTGGTCCGGGTATGTTATCGATTACATTGGCCGTGCAGATAAACATGATGTCCGAAAGATCGAACGGCACCGCCAGGTAAGTATCGCGGAAGGCCGAATTCTGTTCAGGATCCAGCACCTCGAGCAGGGCCGAGGCCGGGTCGCCCTGGAAACCACCTGCGCCCAGCTTGTCAACTTCGTCGAACATCATCACGCAGTTACGTGTGCCGACGCGTCGCAGTTGCTGGATGACATTGCCCGGCAGCGCGCCGATGTAGGTGCGGCGGTGACCGCGTATTTCAGATTCGTCATGCACGCCGCCCAGGCTCAGGCGTGAAAAACGGCGACCCGTTGCGCGCGCGATGCTTTGGCCCAGCGAGGTCTTGCCGACACCGGGTGGTCCGACAAAGCACAGGATCGGGGTTTTACCATTAGGGTTGAGCTTGCGCACCGCCAGGTATTCGAGGATGCGTTTCTTGATCCTGTCGAGACCGAAGTGGTCCTGGTCCAGTATCCGCCTGGCCTCGGCGATATCGATCGGCGTCTTCTCTTCCATGCGCCAGGGCAACTCCACCAACCAGTCAATGTAACTGCGGATCATGGAATATTCGCCCGCGCCTTCGGGCGTGCGCGCCAGGCGATTGAGTTCCTCGCGTGCCTCGCGCTCGACATCCGGAGGCATTTGCGCCGCTACGATCTTGCCTTCCAGTTCCGCGATTTCAGCCCCTTGCGCATCATCCTCGCCCAGTTCCTTCTGGATGGTTTGCATTTGCTCGCGCAGCAGGTGTATGCGGTTCCTCTCATTCAGCGTGTCACGCGTGCGTTGGTCGATCTCGTTCGAAATTCTCAGGACTTCCAGGCGGTGGTTGAGCATTACCAGCAACTGGTCCAGGCGCTCCTGCAGGTCGAGCGTCTCGAGCAGTTTCTGTTTGTCCACGGCCTCGATGTCGATCTGGCTGGCGACGAAGTCGGCGAGGTTTTCGGGGCTTTCCATCGCCATGATTGCCGCGTAAACACCTTCCGGCACCTGTGGCAGCATGTCGAGGATTTCCTTGGTTCGCTTGCGCAGATTCAAGGCGCGGCCCTCGATGTCGGCATCGATCGTGGTGACCGGCGGTATCAATTGCACGCGTGCGACCAGGTAAGGATAGCCGTCGAGGTACTCGAGGATCCGGAATCGTTGCATACCCTGGCAAATGGCGTGATGGTCGCCCAGCGGCGTGGTGATGTAACGCAGCACAATGGCGGTGGTGCCAATTTCATACAGGTGTTCCGGCAGCGGGTCTTCATCGCTGTCCTCGCGCTGCAGCAGGATGCCAATCTGGCGCTGTAGGCGGGTTGCATCCTGCACGGCGTTCAGTGAGCGTGGCCGGCTGATGGTCATGGGCATGATCGTGCCGGGGAACAATACCGAGTTGCGCCACGGCAGTATGATCATGGCATCTGCCGGTGGAATGGACGCTGTGCGCCGCATACCCGTTTGCTCACTGGTCGTTGAACCTGATGCCGTGAGATTGCCGGGATCGGTATTCAGGGCTTGCTGGTCCGTTTTCATTTGCTTGGCCACTGGCGTTTAATCCTGGTTGAACTTTTCGAATTGCATGATCAGGTAGCCATCGCGGAACTCGCTCTTCAGCGTATCGGGCCTGACGGGGGGTATGGCAATACGCCGCTCAAATTTGCCGTAGGGTATTTCGAGACGGCACACCGCCCACCGGTCAGCGGCAAATGGGATCTTGCACAGGGCGCGCACCAGCAACTCACCCGGTTCAGGCAGGACTTCCACCTGGTCCTCCGGTACGCCCGGCAGCGCCACGACCACGATCAGTTCCTGCTCGCTTTCAAATACATCGACCGGTGGCTCCCAGCTGAAGCTCTCGAGTCCGGAGGCCGCCAGGTGGAACAAGCGGCGGTGCATGCGTTCGGCCTGGTCGAGCAGGTCGGAGGCCTGCGCCCACATCCAGTCCATCGATTTACGTGAAGTCATCGCAATCCATCCTGCTACCTGCTACTTTATTTCTGTTTCGACAATGACAACTTCGTTGTCACCGATATTCTTCACGTTGTGCGTAACGGCGGGCATGTAAACGGCTTCTCCATCCGCGACCCTGAGTATCTGGGATTGGCCTTGCGCGTCTGCCGGGACCAGTTCCAATGTGCCGCCCCTGACAAAGTACACGACCCTGTTGGGAAATTCGTGTGTATGCATGCCGGACTCGGTCCCGGCGGGGTAGGTCAGGCGGATGACCTGCACCGCCTGGTTATCCAGCAGCACCTCGCTGGTTGCCGGTTTTGGGTCCGCCAGACCGGGAGATGAAATGGTCATTAGCAATATTGTGTAAATGATTGATTTCATTTGTTCCTCAGTGTCATGAAATGGTTCGAAGCCGGTCCTGGACCGGTGCTGACCCGCCTACCTGTACGATTCGAACAGCGCCGTCATGAAATCCCAGGTCCTGCCGATGGAGGCAATGTCGATCTTTTCATCCGGCGAATGCGGGTACTTGATGGTCGGGCCGAACGAGATCATGTCCATGCCGGCGTACCTGGCGCCGATGATGCCGCATTCGAGACCCGCGTGGATCGCCTCGACCACCGGTTTCCTGCCGAAACGCTGCTCGTAGACATCCAGGCAGCGTGCCAGCAGTTTGGACTGCATGTCGGGTTGCCACGACGGATAGACGCCGCTGATCTCGGCTTCGGCTCCCGCCAGGCGGGCGAGGGCCTGGATGCGTTCGCAGATCAGGTCGAGGCTGTCCATGTTGGAACTGCGCTGGTTCGAGATGATGACCAGTTTGCCACGCTCCGTTTTGATGGTGGCCAGGTTGTTGGAGGTTTCCACCAGGCCCGCGATATCCTTCGACATGGCCGTAACTCCATCGGGATAGGCCAGGATCATGTCGATGGCGCGACGCGTGGTGCTGGCGCTGGCGGCATTGAAATCGCCATTTTCGACCGTCAGCGTGAGACTCAGCTTCGGATCTGTCGTGCGGTACTCGGACTGCAGTTTCTGTTGCAGTTGTTCGATGCAGGCATTGGCCTTGCCAAAGTCTTTTTCGGGAATCAGCAATACGGCTTCGCAATCGCGGGGAATGGCGTTGCGCGCGGTGCCGCCGTTGAGGGTGGCAATACGCACGTCGGTCTGCCGGGAGAGCAGGTTGATAGCCCTGGTCAGCAGTTTGATGGCGTTGGCCTTGCCCAGGTTGATATCGATACCCGAGTGACCGCCGGACATGTCGTTGCCCATCAGCTTGCACGGGCCGTAGCCGGGCAGGCTGTCACCCGTTGCAAAGGGCAGGACGACGCGTGCGTCCGCGCCACCGGCGCAACCGACCGTGAATACGCCTTCGTCCTCAGAATCGACATTGAGCAGTTGCCGGCCCTCGATAAAGCCGGCCTGGAGTGATTGTGCGCCGGTGAGCCCGGTTTCCTCGTCGGTGGTAAACAGCAACTCCAGCGGCGGGTGCGCCACTTCCCTGTCGGTCGCGACCACCATGGCCATGGCGATGGCGATGCCGTTGTCGGCGCCGAGCGTGGTCTGGTTGGCCGTGAGCCAACCGTCCGCGGTGTACACCAGTTCGATCGGGTCGCGGTTGAAATCGTGTTTGGAGTCCCGGGTTTTTTCACAGACCATGTCCATGTGGCCCTGCAGGACCAGGGTCTCGGAGTTTGCATAACCGGGTGATGCGGGCACCTTGATGACAATATTGTTGGCGTCGTCATGGCGCGCCTGCAGCCCGTTTTCACCTGCCCAGTTCATTAGCCAGGCGACTATTTTTTCTTCCTGCCCGGATGGCCTCGGGAGCTGGCTGATCTGTTCGAAAGCCTGCAGGATTTTCTTCGTATAGGGGTGTTCGATATTCATCTTTGCTCCCAGTGACTGGCGGTGGGCTGACGATTGGCTTTCACCTTACTGCGGAATTAAGCACGGTTCAATGACAAGGATCAAAACAGGCAAGAATTCAGAACGGTTACGAAGAGCACATTGCCGACCCGCAACCGGGAATTCTGCCGATTCGATTCGTCCACCGGGGTGTTTAGACTGAGCCCATGGTGGATATTGAAAATTGCCTGGGCCGGTGTGCCCGCGGACATGTATGATGACCACTGCGCGGCGTCAATTGCCTATTTTCGAGATTTTTGATCACTCCATGAATTTCATCCACGACACCCTTCGCCAGGTATTCGGCCTGCACGGCTTCCGGCCCTACCAGCAGGAGATCATCGAGCAGGTGCTCGCAGGCGGGGACGCGTTCGTGCTGATGCCAACCGGCGGCGGCAAATCGCTTTGTTACCAGTTGCCGGCGCTGCACCGGGCGGGCATGGGGATCGTGGTTTCACCGCTGATTTCACTGATGAAAGACCAGGTCGACGCGTTGCAGGCCAACGGTGTCAGGGCCGCCATGTACAACTCCAACCTCGACGCGGAGGAGGCCAGATCGGTGCTGGCGCGTCTGTACAACCGCGAACTGGACCTGCTTTATGTCGCGCCCGAACGCATGATGCGCGCGGATTTCATCGACAGCCTGGCGCAGGTCCCGTTGGCGCTGATCGCCATCGACGAAGCGCATTGCGTGTCGCAATGGGGCCACGATTTCCGTCCGGAATACGCTGCCCTCGGCGCGTTGCGGCAGGCGTTTCCCGACGTGCCGTTCATTGCGCTGACGGCCACCGCCGACCCGCAGACCCGCGCCGACATCGTCAAGGTGCTGGGTCTGCACCGGGCGCGTTTGTTCACCACCAGCTTTGACCGCCCGAACATACGTTACAGCGTGCTGGAAAAGCTCCGCCCGCAGAGCCAGTTGAGCCGCTTCCTGGCTGGGCGGGCGGGTAGTTCCGGTATCGTCTACGCGCTGTCGCGAAAACGGGTCGAGGAGATCGCCGCTTATCTCAACGCGCATGGCTATGCGGCAGCGGCCTACCACGCCGGTCTCAACGCGCAGACCCGCAGGGATGTGCAGGAGCGCTTCATCCGCGACGATGTTGCGATCGTGGTGGCAACGGTGGCCTTTGGCATGGGTATCGACAAACCCAATGTGCGCTTCGTGGTGCATTACGACATACCGCGTCACATGGAGGGCTACTACCAGGAAACCGGCCGTGCCGGCCGTGACGGCCTGGCGGCCGAAGCGTTGTTGCTGTATGGCGCGCAGGACGTGGCCATGGCGCGCTCGCAGCTGGAACAGAACGACAACGATACCCAGCGCCGCATCGATGTGCACAAGCTCAATGCGATGGTCGGCTTCGCCGAGAGCCTGACCTGCCGCAGACGCGTGCTGCTGGGCTACCTTGGCGAACACCTGCAAGAAGATTGCGGCAACTGTGACATCTGCCTCGATCCGCCGCAACGTTACGATGCCACCGAGGCGGCGCGCAAAGTTTTGTCATGTGTTTACCGCGTCGGCCAGAGCTTTGGCGTGAAGCACGTGGTCGATGTGCTGCGTGGCGCGGCTAACGAACGGATCCGCAAGTTCAATCACGACCGGCTGACGACCTACGGTATCGGCATGGAATTCAGCGCGGCCGAGTGGCTGTCGATCATTCGCCAGTTGATCCACCGTGGTTACCTTACGCAGGACATCGCCGCCTGGTCCGTTCTGAAACTGACGCCACGGGCGCCGCGGTTGTTGCGTGGCGAGGAAACCCTGGAACTGGCGCGTCCGAGGGTGCAGGCAAAAGTCAGCAAAAAGAAACGCAAATCAGGACCGGTCGAAGATCTCAACGACGATGACCTGCGCCTGTTTGAAACACTGCGTGAAATACGCAAGCAACTGGCCGAGGAGCAGGGTGTGCCGCCCTACGTGATATTCGGTGATGTGGCGCTGCTGGAAATGAGCCGTGAACGGCCCTCGACGCCGGACGAGTTCCTCGGGATCAACGGCGTCGGCCAGGTGAAGCTTGCGCGTCACGGCGCCATTTTTCTCGAGGCGATTGCCCGCGACGAACGCTGAAGCCGGTGATCATTCCCGGGCAAGTGTCCTGGCTTCAATCAACCACTCGCGCAGCCTGTTGCCCCAACGCATGAACATGAACCGTGCCGCCTGCAGGTTGGTGCCGTTCGTGGTCCACTCAAAATAGCCCATCCTCGGATCTTCGCGGTTTTCGGTCATTTGCGCGAGCAAGGCACCGCTGACGGAATCGTGTATTTCCAGTACCAGCGTCATACTGCCTTTTGAATCGGCCAGGGCATAACCGATATATTCACGCATGCGGTCGGGGGCATAAATATTCAGGTCGACGATCTTCGGGGTGATGCGCAGCGCGTCTGCAGCAGGGGTATCGCTCATTGTGAAAACACCGTCTGTTGTCAATTCCTGCCGGAATACTTCGTCCAGCAGTTCGGACAGCTCGGTCCTGATGCGCCCCATGTTCTCTTCCGTGGGCCGGTTGCCGCCACGGTTTTCCTGGTTACGGGCCCAGTTTTTAGTGAACTCAACCGTTGCCCGCTCAAGCAGGATTGCCGTATAGCCGTTCCAGTTTACGCTGCTGTCCAGGCGCCACTCGCCATGCATGTCCTTTTTGACCAGCGGCAGGCTGTCGGTTGCCTGTGCGGGTGCTGATTCCCCGGACGGTGTCACGCACGCGGTCAGGGCGAT
>Ga0105096_10000751_pt1 | contig 12262 bp, 5 predicted proteins | sample PPLLak3cmMay2015_FD_87036 | JGI IMG/M metagenome (GOLD analysis project Ga0105096, IMG submission 87036) | Freshwater sediment microbial communities from Prairie Pothole Lake near Jamestown, North Dakota, USA - PPLs Lake P7 Core (1) Depth... | ecosystem: Environmental > Aquatic > Freshwater >... | reverse complement strand
TCGCGGCACGACCATTCGCGGCGATCGCAGCGTGTTCACGTTGCCGTCGACGAACGCGGATGAATTCCCGAACACTCCGTCCCTGCAAGAGGAGCGTTACCACGAGTTGCCGGCGCGAGCCTTCCGAGAGCTGGTGCGTCGCACGCTGTTCGCCACCGATACCGAAAGCACGCGCTATGCCCTGGGGGGCATCTTGCTGGAATTCGACTCGGAAAAGATTACCGCGGTGGGGACGGACGGCCGGCGGCTCGCCAAAATGGAAGCGGCCGCTCGCATCGTGGGAGACCATCGCAGCCAAGAAGGGACGACCATCGTGCCAAGCCGTTCGATGCAGTTGATCGAACGCGCGCTGGATGGGCAGGAAGGGAACGTTCAAGTCGCGTCGCGGGCGAATGACATTCTGGTGCGGACGGATCGAGCCACGATTCGGTCGCCGTTGGTCGAGGGACGATTTCCCCGCTGGCGAGACGTGTTTCCCGAGCGCGGGCAAGCGGTGCGTATCGAACTGAGCGCGGGGCCGCTGCACCAAGCCTTGCGGCAAGCAGCGATCGTGGCCAGCGAGGAGAGTCGGGGAATTGAATTCACGTTCGATGGAGGGAACCTTGTGCTGGCGGGATTGACCGCCGAAATTGGCCAGTCTCGCGTGGAAATGCCCGTCGCGTATGCCGGTCCTCCGCTCACCATCTCGCTCGACAACCGTTACGTGAGCGACTTCCTGCGAGTGCTTGATCCAGAAAAAACGGTGACCTTGGAAGTGGAAGGTCCGGACGCGGCGGCTTTGTTCACCACCGAAGACGGCTACGCGTATGTCGTGATGCCGATGGCTCGCGACAATTGATTGCGCCTGGCACGCTCGCTCGAAGTGGAAATCAGGATTGCCCCCCGGTCTCACCCCATACCCCCAACCATCCACCCGCCCGCCCGGAAGGGAGCCTAGCGTGCTCGACGACAAACTCGATCGCGAAGCACTGCGGCAGCTCATCACCGAAACGAAATTGCGACGGCAGAAGGTGCGGGAACCGCAGAAAATGGCCAATGTTCTGAGCCAATTGATGGCTCGACGAGGCTACGCCCAGGAGCGATCGCTGGCGGATCAGGAGGATGCGTGGCAGGAAGCAGTAGGCGTGGAAATCGCCCGCCAGACGAAAGCCGGATTGGTGCGGCGGGGAGTTTGGGAGGTGTTTGTAAGCAATTCCACGCTGCTGCAAGACTTGAGTTTTCGCAAGCGTGAATTGCTCGCCAAGATCGCCGCTCGGTTGCCCAATCAGAAAATACGAGATTTGAAGTTTCGAGTGGGTCCGGTGTCATGACAAGGACCATTATTCAACCAAGTAAAGACCACTGACGATGACAGACGAACCTCAAGACCAGACACCCAATCCCGAAGCCAACCTACCGCGACCCGCTGATCTGCCTCCCACTCAGCATAAAGTCGAAGGGGAGTACGAAGCCGACAAGCTCAAGCACTTGTCGGACCTCGAACACGTGCGCGAGCGTCCGTCGATGTACATCGGCGACACCACAATTCGCGGTCTGCATCACCTGGTCTACGAAGTCGTCGATAACTCGATCGATGAGGCCATGGCGGGTCACGCGAAGCACATCAGCGTCACCGTCAACAACGACGGCTCGGTCACGGTCGAGGACGACGGTCGAGGAATTCCGGTCGCCCGTCACGAACAGCTGTCGGAGGAAATGGATCGCGACGTGTCGGCCCTGGAAGGGGTCATGTGCGTCCTCAAGTTCGGCGGCAAATTCGATAAGGGGGCGTACCAGACGTCGGGTGGTCTGCATGGAGTCGGCGTGACGGTCGTGAACTTCCTGTCGCAATGGTGCGAAGTGCAAGTCTGCCGCGACGGGCACGTCTATCAGCAGGAATATGAGCGGGGTCAGCCGCAGGGCCCGGTGCGTCGAGTCGGCACGACCAATCGCACGGGGACCAAGACCACGTTCAAGCCCGACCCGATGATCTTTCAAACGACGAAGTTCGTGTACGACGCGCTGTACAAGCGACTGCAGGAACTGGCCTTCTTGAACAGCGGAGTGCGGATCAAGTTTTTCGACCAGCGCGTGAGCGAAGGGGCCGAGTTCTTCTACGAGCGCGGGATCATCGAGTTTGTCGAGCATCTGAACCGAGCGAGCGAGGCGTTGCACGCCGACGTGATTTACTTCAGCGGCGAGAGCGAAGGGCTGGTGTATGAAATCGCGCTGCAATATTCGGGCGAATACACCGAGAATCTCCATTCGTACGTGAACAACATTCACACGGTCGAGGGAGGGACGCACGTTTCGGGATTTCGAGCGGCGCTCACGCGCACGCTGAACAACTACGGCAAGAAAGAGGACGTCTTCAAGGATCTCGTGCCGACCGGTGACGATTTCCGTGAAGGGCTGACTTGCGTTATCTCCATCCGTGTCGCTCATCCTCAATTCGAAGGCCAGACCAAAACTAAACTCGGCAACAGCGAGGTCGAAGGGATCATCTCGTCGGCGGTGAACGAGCGGCTGTCCAAGTATCTCGAGGAAAACCCCCGCAGCGCCAAGCAGATCGTCAAGAAGGGATTGTTGGCGGCCGAGGCTCGGGTGGCGGCCCGTAAGGCGAAAGAGCTCGTTCAGCAACGAAAAGGGGCGCTCAGCGGTGGCGGTCTGCCCGGCAAGTTGCGCGATTGCATCAGCCGCGAGGTGGAAAAGTGCGAGATCTACCTGGTCGAAGGCGATTCGGCCGGTGGCAGCGCCGAAGGTGGGCGGCTGCGCGAGTTCCAGGCGATTCTGCCGCTGCGAGGCAAAATCATCAACGCCTACAAGTCCCGCGAGGACAAAGTGCTCGCCAACGAAGAAGTGCAGAGCATGATCCACGCCATCGGCAGCGGCATCGGCGCGGAGCAGGATCTGGGCAGGCGGCGTTACAACAAGGTCATCATCATGACCGACGCCGACGTCGATGGTTCGCACATCCGCACGCTGTTGCTCTGCTTCTTCTACCGCCAGATGTTCGAACTGGTGGTCAACGGACACATCTACGTCGCTCAGCCGCCGTTGTTTCGCGTGAAGGGGAAACGCGAGACGTTTTACGTGCAGACCGAGGAGCAGATGAGAAAGCAGCTGCTGGGTCGAGGGTTGGCGGACGCGGTGTTTCATCCCAACGACGGGCGTGAAATCGCCGGCGAGGCGATGCAGCGTTTGAGCCACACCCTGGCAGCGATGGAAGATGCGCTGGTCGCCTTGGAAAAACGCGGCATCAGTCTCAAGACCCATGCCCAGCGACTCGACTCGTCAGGGCGACTCCCCGTGTTTCACGTGTTCCTGGGTCGGCAGGAAAAATGGTTCGCCACTCGCGCCGAGCTGGACGATTTCCTGCAATCGGCGGAAGCCTTGGCCGGGCAGGAATTGACGGTCCGCGACGACGCGGTCCCGCCAGCTCCCGAGGGAAGCGCCGGCGCGAACGGAAACGGCGCCACGAAGTCGCAACTTCACATTACCGAATTGCACGAAGTTCGGACGATCAATGCCAGCTTGAAGGAGCTGACGGATCTGGGCTTTGATCTGCAGGCGCTCATCCCCCAGGAGCGAACCGGCATCGAGACTCCGCGGTACATTCTGCGGAACGGCGACAGCGATCTACCGCTGGCCGACCTGCGCGGATTGCCGGCGGCGATTCGCAAAGCGGGTGAAAAAGGCTGGCAGGTCACTCGCTTCAAAGGCCTCGGTGAAATGAACGCCGAGGAATTGCGGGAAACGACGCTCGATCCGGCCAATCGGACGCTCGTTCAAGTCTCGATGCGCGACGCCGCCGCCGCCGACGATATGTTCCGCGTCTTGATGGGCGACAAGGTCGAACCCCGCCGCGAATTCATCGAAAAGCACGCGCTCGACGTCCGCAATCTGGACGTGTAAAGCGGCGAGTAAGGCGGTGGGCAAGGCGAGCGGCGGGCGTCAGCCCGTCGACTCCGGAGTGCTTTGTCACAACTAAATCTTGCGATGCCATCATTCCGTGGGATAGGCTTCCAGCCTGTCGCTTGAAGGAATGACAGACTGGAAGCCTATCCCACGTTTTCGCTGTGACAAGGCACTAGGTAGGCACGTTTTCCAGCATGTCGTCGACGGGCTGACGCCCGCCGCTCGCCTCGGATTACCTTCGTTCGAGAGCCGCCAGTAGAAAAGCGAACCCGATGAACACCAAGCTCCCGCAATTTGCAGCTGTCGTACTTTACGTCGTGCTGCTCTCGATGAATTCAACAAGCGCCGCCGAGAGCATGATTTTTCGCAGCGGCAATGAACTGATCGTGCGGATCCAGCAACTCGATCAGTTGCGCCACAGGCACCAGCAGTTGCATGCCACGGTCCGGTTGACGGGCGTCGGTGGCGAGAAGGTTTTCAAAGTCAATTTGGCCGATCGTCTGACTCCGGATGCGCTGGTGATCGACGTGGCGGGCTACGGCGATTGCTCGGCGGTCGTGCTGGACGTGAAAGACGGTGCGGGCAAGTCGGTGCTCACTCAGCAAGTCCGTCCGGTACCGACCGTGACGATTCCCAGCACGCTGCCGATGCAGCCTGGCGTGTGGGCCGCGATCGAGCGAGGTTCGAAACTCGATCCCGCCGCGGCGCCGCGGATCGCCTTGCCGGACATGGCCAAGATCAGGACGCAGAAGCTCGCGGTTCCATCACGTACGGTGAAGCTCGCCGACATCATCTATCCGGTCATCGCCGACGCCGATCTGCCTGGCGCGGCGTCGAATAACTATGTGATCGTGTCGCGTCAGAGTTTCGCCCCTGCTGATCCGACGAAATGCAGCTTGTATTTTTCGTACCGCAAGGCGCTTTACGACAGCGAAACCACGCAGCTCAAGGAATGGCGGAAGATGCTGATCGAGGTGCCGCTCGATCGCGAGTGGCTCGCCAAGCAAGGCGACGAGATCATCACGTTGCCGCTCGACGGCTTCGCGATCCATGCGACGGAAGAGCGCGAGCTGGCCAACAAGCGCTGGAATGCTCCCGAGGGTTACAACATGCTGGGCGGTTCGTCGAGCGGTCTGTATCAAGGGGGGCAGTCGGCCGAAGTGGATGACCAGGGGCGAATCTACATCAGCAACGTTCCCGACGGCGCGGGGATCGTTCGCTTCAATCCCAACACCGCCAAATTTGAACAGCCGCCCGTCAATTTCATGGCGGAGGCCCGTAAATTCCTGCCGACCACCGCCGGGTTGAACCGGAGTTGGGACGTCGAAGATGCCAAGCTGGTCTGCACTCGCGGACGAGTCTTCATCGTGTTCGATCGCAACTATCGCGTGAGCACGCCGAACGGCGAGTACGAAACGTGCAGCGGCGTCGTCTCGCTGCCGCAGGAGCATTGGCACGACGCCGCAGCGTTTAGCCGGGAGATTCGCCTGCACGCGGGTTGCTGGCCCACAGCGCAGTTTCCGCTGTACGACGACCAGCTCGCGGTGGGCGGGTCGCGCAAGGCTGGCGCTCCGACCGCGACCACGCACGGCATCACGTTCGGGACATTTCGGCTCGACCTCGACGCTCAGGACAACACCCAGCGGCTGGCCCGGATCAAGTCCATCCAGGACACGGTCGATGCCGCCGGAAAACCATTGCCGCCGACCGAGCTCGTGACGATCAAGGGCTTGCGCCAGCAGCGGCTGATCAACGTTGGCAGCGCGGGGCGCAAGTTTGTGCGTCAGGCGTACGGCGAGGTAGGTATCACTCGCGCGGCAGTGGCCTTGTCGATGCCCGACGCACCGCAGGAACACCTGGCCGATTCGACTGGTCGCGATCGCTCGACGTTCCCTGGCGCGCCGACCGGCGAGTTGACGATTCGCTTCGACATTACGGCGAAGCTCAAAAGCGATCCCCAACGTTACGGAATGCTCGCCGCCTCGATGACCGGCATCTCGCAGGGACCGAATTATGCCGTGATCGACGTGCCTGGCGAGCCGGACCAGGCGCTCGGCGTCTGCGAATACAATTACTTCTACTCGAAGCTCGACTTCTCGCGCCGAGGTAAGGAACGCAAGGTCTTCAAGTCGTACCTGCCGCTCCTGAGCAACGGCCAAAAGACCAGCCATCCCGCGTCGGTCGGGCTGGGGCCGTACAACTCGACGTGGATCGAGCACGATAACGCCCTGTGGCTCTACATCACGGGGTACACCGGCATGTCGCGGCTGAAGTATGCCGAAGCGGGGCGAACGCTCGAAGCCTTCACGGCCGATGTGTTTCATGGCCGACTCTCGCCGCAACCGATTGACGGAGTTGGCCGCGAAAACGTCAAGGACTTCTTGTACGTGCTGCCGGCGACCGATGGCCGACTGATCGACATCGGCCGCGGTCGAGTGGGTCGCGGCGGCGGCGCGAGATCGGCCGGGCTCGAGTTGTTCGACCCGCGCACGCTGGGCAAGAGCCAGTCGGCCGTCGAAATGAATCGTTGTTTCGGGCTGTTCACTCCGCAGACTCGGCTGATTTACTCCGCCTCGGGCGCCGCGTTGCGTCAGGAAGTCTTCGCGGCCAGCGGTAACATTCGGCCCGAGTACGTCGCCGACATCGACGATCCCGACCAGCGCCCCCAGAACCAGGACCCAAAAATCTTCGCCTACGATTGTGCGTCAGGGGCGGGGCTGCGCGATCTCTACGGCTTTGCGCTGCCACTCGTTCCGGGCGACGATAGTTCGAGCAACATCGCGTTCTCGCCCTGTCGCCAGTTCCTGGTCGTCCTGCAAGGAGGGGGCACGGTGCTGACTTACAGCGTCGCCCAGCGGCGGTTCGTCGATGGAGTACACCTGCGCACGCCCGCCGACCAGCCGATGCATACGCTCGACTTCGCTAAACCAAGCGCGTCGATTTGGACCGCGCCGAACGGTCAGATTTTCTTTCACACGGCGCTGGAAGGCGAGCAATCGAAGAGCGTCTGCTTCTTCGGAGTGCAGGTTACCCATGCCGGTCAAATCACGGTCGTGCCGCACCTGGCGGTCGCCTGGGACAAGGATGGTCGAGTCCAGGACTTCAGTCGGATCGTGCGTTGCTTCTTGCCGGATCTTAAAAAGCACGACGGCTCCTACGATCTCGTGCTCGGCGGCGATTCCGACAACGGTGGTCAGCCGACCGTGCGTGTGATCGACGATTTTGTTTCGACGAAACTTTAACGACTACGAGCCAGTTCGCTCGCGGGAGAATGCTATGTCTCTAACAGAATCGTCCCTTGCCAGGAGGTGTTTGGGTTTTACGATGTTGGTGCTCTTGTGCAGTTTGCTCGGCACGCATGAGCGGCAAGCGGCGCGCGCCGCGGACAAGACGGTGCCGAGCGATCAACGGCCGCCAGCCAAGGTCGACTACACGATCCAGCTCGACACCATCACGTCGGGCTTCGATGGCAAGACTTGCTGGGTCGCGCCACGAGCTGGCGTTGTTCCGGGAAGCCCGCCGAGCGTCGTACTGACGACGCAGAAGCTGCTGCTGAAGGGGAGCGACATTTTCTTTGCCGTCAACGAAGTCCGCTCCGACGACTTGGGTAAGACCTGGTTGCCGCCGCTCGAACATGCCACGACCCTGGGCCGACGTCAGGAGCCCAACGGAATCGAGATCGTGGTCGGCGACTTCGTACCCAAGTGGCACGCTTCTTCAGGCAAGTTACTCGCCACCGGACCGACGGTGCGTTACAAGCGAAATGCCGCCGGCGCCGAAGTGAAGATCAGCCAGAACGAAGCCTCCTCTCGGACCGCTTACTCGACGTACGATCCTCAGCAGCGGACATGGACGTCTTGGGACACGATCGTCATGCCCGACGATCCCAAGTTCTTCTACGCAACCGTCGGGGCGAGCCAGCGCGTGGACCTTCCGAACGGCCAGATCCTGCTGCCTTTTCACTTCAAGACCAGCGGCGAGAGCCCGTATCACACTGCGGTGATGCGCTGTTCGTTTGATGGCCGAAAGCTCGCCTACCTCGAACATGGCGACGAGTTGAAACGACCGGCCGAACCGGGTGTGGAATACAAGTTGCCCGGGGGCCGCCAGACTGGCGTGTTCGAGCCGTCGCTGACACACTTTCGCGGACGCTACTATCTGACCATGCGTAACGACCGCGCCGCGTACGTGGCGACGTCGGATGATGGCCTGCACTTCGGGCCAGTCCAACGCTGGCGCTTCGACGATGGTGGCGATCTGGGCAGCCAGAACACTCAACAGCATTGGGTGACGCACAGCGAGGGCTTGTTGCTCGTCTACACTCGCAGGGGAGCGAACAACGATCATGTCTTCCGCCATCGGGCGCCCCTGTTCATCGCCCAAGTCGATCCCGAGAAACTGCACGTGATCCGCGGCACCGAGCGGGTGTTGATTCCCGAACGCGGCGCGGGCTTGGGAAATGCCTTTGGCGTCACCGAGGTCAACGCGAACGAAACGTGGGTCACGACGGCCGAATGGATGCAGGGTCCGAAAGGGATTTTGCTTCCCGGCAACCAATACGGCTCCGACAACAGCGTCTACGCCGCCCGCATTCGTTGGAAAACGCCGAATCGAGATCTACCACGCTAGGCTGGTGGTTGGAGACGAGTCTCTTCGGCGAGCCACGCGGCGTAAGCCCGTGGACGGCAACATGGCGACGTTGGACGGAACTGTCGATCGTCCCCCCGCTGCCGCAATCCGCCGAGACGGATGGCTCACGCGGGGGGCTCGCCGGTTTAGCGCCAATGACGTCGCCGACTACGGCTTCACGATCGTGATCGTCACGGGTCGGCTCGCGTACGTCGTCTTCATCACGAAGTTGATCGACACGTTCGCCATGACGCAGGCTTGCTGGCGTTCGATGGGCGCCGCGTCGGGGGCGGCCTTGATCGTCAACAACCCCTCGGTCGCTCCTCCCGCCAGCAACGTTTTCGAGCTCTTGTCGTCGATCGTGATCCCGGGAGGGAGCGGATTGCCAAAGATGCCTCCCAGGTGTTGATAGACCATTTCCAGGATGACGTTCTGCGTGAATTCCGGGCCGCGATCGACCGTCACCTTGATCGACTTCGACTCACCCGGCTTCAACACGATGTCGTAGTCGCTCAACGTCACATAGCGAATGTCGCCGTAGCCCGTGACGGCCACCGTGTGATTCTCCACCGGCCAGTGACCTCGGCCGCCCCCCGGCAGGTAGATCTCCTGGTACGGCACGGCACTGGCCGCGAGATTCAGCGTCTGACCGTCGGGCAGCGTGTGAGTCGCGGTGGCGGTCACTCGCACCGGAACGGCCGCGAGCTGCGCGTCGTGATCGGCTTCCAGCACGATACAGCCATCTTGGCTCTTGTCCGGCAGGATGCGACCGCACGACGCGGTGACGCCGGCGGGCAACCCCTCGATGTGCAAGTCGACCGGCCCGGTAAATCCGTTCTTGCGTTCCACGCGGCAGTAGATCACTCCCTGGGAACCTGGAGCGACGAGCGTCTTGTCGGTATCCAGGTAGAGTTCAAAATACGGCTGCGCCCGAGTGACCTGCAGGAAATAAGGGAACGCGGCGCCTCCGCGCAGATGCACGTCGCGGACTTCCAGCAGATAACGGCCATCGGCCGGGGCAACCCAGTTTTCCAGTAGCGAGTCCGACGAATTGCGGCGCCCCTGGCGCAGGTCGTCGTTGAACGTAACTTGCTGACCTTTGTCGTTCAGGACTCGCAGGTACGAGTCGAGTCGCGATTGGCGTCGGCGGGCGACGACCTCGAACGAAAACGCCTCTCCCTTCTTGGCCTCAAACGCGTAGCAGTCGACATCGGCCTCGGTTTCGATCCGGCCGTTCACGCCACCAGGCACGAGAAGGGGCTGAGCCTTTTCGGGCGAGTTATTATCGACCGCCGCCTCTTCCATCAGGGTCAAGTCCGTGATGTACACCGAAACGGGATCCGTCTGGTCGCTGGGCAAGGGAAGTCGGAGCGACTGAGGACCCAGGGTTTGGTCCGTGGCGATGGTCCACGGCGGCAGCGGTCCGGGGAGTGTCGGGAATCCGACGAGTTGGAACGCGACCTGCTGGCCCCGGTGCACCGCCAGAGGAAAGACATTCTCGACGAACTGGCGTCCGTTGGCTTCGATGCAATACTCCCACGACGCATTCCCCTCGTACCGCACGTCACGAATCTCCAGCAGGTAGTCTCCCGCCTGCTCGAAGCGGTACGTCAGTAGTGGATCGCCATGAAAGTAGTTGTCGTTGGCGGCGAGCGTCACGCCGGTCGCGGTGCGGAGCGTGATGATGGGATCGCTGTGTGTTTGCAGGTCGTGAATGCGATCTTGCAGACGCGACGAGCGAACGTGAAACGCCCACTGCGTGCCAGCTTCGACGTGGAACTTGAAGAAATCGACGTCTTCGGCCTTTTCGATCGCTCCACACAGCGTGGCGGGGAGAGTCACCGCCTGGGCCTGCTCCAGCTTGTCGTTGGCGCCACTTTCGAGCACCACGGGATCACGGGTGATCACGATCTGGCCCACCGTGCTCACGCCGCGCGGAGTCGCCACACGAAAGTCCCGCACACCGGGCGTCGCATCGGCCGATGCCGTGAACTTGACCTTCAGCGCCGTGACGTTCGGCTTTTGTTTGGGATCGCTGGGCGGCGGTGGCGGCAGAGCTTCCCCCGATACACCCGTGCCACTCACCAAAATCTGGAAGGCCGAGTCCAGCGAATAGCGCGACTGGACGGTCACTTCGGCGGTCGTGCCAAGCTGCACCGCCACCGGCTTGACGCTCATGAGCATCGGATACGAAGTCTGTGCCGAGAGCCGCTCGGCCACCAAGGTGGTGATTAACACTCCGACAACCAACGACAAGACATGACGAGATATCATGGTGGGCTCCTCGGGAAGAGGCCGGCGGGCAAAGGTGGGAAACGGACGCCCGTCATTGTAACTGCAATCGTGGGACGACACTATTGAGATTGCATTGGTCATGGGTGCTCATGTAGCCATCACGCTCCGCGTGATGACAGCGGTACTACGAACGATGTGAAATCCGGAGGGACGTGAAGGAGAACTTTACGTGGTTCGCTCTCCTCACGCGGAGCGTGAGGGCTACTTTGACGGCGTCTTACTTGGCCGCATTCACGATGAACGACAGGATCTCGTAGATTTCATCTTTCGTGTAACGGTCGAGCAGTCCCTTGGGCATCATCGATAACGGGGATTTTTTCAACGACTCGATCTCCTCCCGTGCGACGACCTGTGGTCGAGGACTCTCGGGGTTGGTGATCACCGTCACCGTTTCGGCATTCTGCTCCGTCAGAATCCCCGAGTAGATGCGGCCGTCGCTGGTTTCGATGTTGTGCATGGCGTACTTGTCCTCGATCTTGTGCGAGGGCTCGAGCATTTCGCGCAACAGACCCTCGCGATCGCCCTTCCAGCGTGTGAGTGCGTCCGTCAGGTCGGGACCGACCGCCCCTCCTTCGCCGCGCAGCTTGTGGCACTGTAGACAGGTGGCTTCCTTGAACAGCTTGCGACCGATCTCCGCCGAGCGACCGCGCAGGCCCGCCGCGACGTCGGGCCGCAATTCGTCGAACGTCCAGCTCTTCACGAAATCACGCAGGTTGCCGAGTGGATCGGCCGGCTTGGTCGGCTTGGCGAGCCAGGCATCGAGATCGGGCACGACCACCATCACTCCATACATCCGCATCCAGTGGTTGGGAAACGTGCAGACGTAGGGATACTCGCCGGGCTTCGTCGGCGCATTAAACGTGATGGCTTCCTGACCATGAGGTTCGACGAGTCGAGTGGCCTGCAACACGTTCGGCGTGTTCGGCACGTACATGCGCCCGCGGGCATCGGGTTGAGGGGGAAGGTTGGCCCCGGCCAGCGCCACGTCGCGCAGCGCGCCGGGAGCGACGACCACCAGATTATGCGGCATCAGGTCGACATTCTTAAGCACGATCTGCACCGGACGACCCGCCTCGACGGCGAAGAACGGGACGTCGTAGCGCATCTCTTCGTGAACCGTCTTGATCGAGATGACTCGAACCGCGACCCCTTTCAAACGTTGGCGATAGCCGCGAACATCGTCGGCGGGCAGGAGCGCCAGGAGTTCGTCGGTCAATTGCATGGCCGCGATGAATTCGTCGGTCGTCCGTTTCGCCGCGGGCGTGGCTTCGGCGTGCGCCAACAAGGTCGTCACGACGTTGGCCGCCGTCTCCGCGGGCCGAGCATCGCGGGGGACCGCCAGCATCGTGCGTACCGCCCCCGATCGCAGGGGAGCGTTGCCGACGAACTCGGCCGCTCGGCGAAAACTATCTTCTGCCTCTTGTGGAATCACCGACAGGGC